>Ga0209746_1001381_pt1 | contig 11675 bp, 9 predicted proteins | sample BarGraNGADG00211_3_FD_184496 | JGI IMG/M metagenome (GOLD analysis project Ga0209746, IMG submission 184496) | Arctic peat soil microbial communities from Barrow, Alaska - Barrow Graham LP Ref core NGADG0011-211 (SPAdes) (version 2) | ecosystem: Environmental > Terrestrial > Soil > Wetlands >...
CAGGTTTCGTTTGGTTTTCATGGTTTTGCTTCTGCATCGGGAATTCAAACCCCATTTACCACGGTTGTCCATTCCAAAATGAATACAGGAAAAGAGTTCCCGTCCGCCTACATCTGATTTCCGTCATCGCCAAGCTTCGTGCGCCTCGCCCTGTGAAATAATGCCTGCGCCAAGGCTTCCCATTGTTTTTACCGTATTTCACAGGGCGAGCCGGCGCGACCCGTTGCCCCTGTGGCATTCGGAATTAAAAGTTCAACCACGTTCGCAGGCGTTGATTTAACAATTGCAAATCGGCAGTTGCCAGTTTCCCGACAATTTTTACCACGAGTCTTTCTTCAACGGTGGCGAGTTGCGCTTTGACGCCGGAGGGCACGTTCAGTCCCGCCGCCCGCCATTCCGCGAGGGGAAAATCCGTGTTGGCCAGAACCGATGAAATAGGAGCCAGAAACAAATCCGCGCCGTTGCGTCCAATCACGATGGCCGGACGAACCTTGCGACTGGTCAAATCCGTGAACGGAATCGGAAGGAGAACGACATCATTTCGCGAGCAATTCATTGAAAACGTCGTCGTCCGGGTGGCTCCAGGTCTTCAACAAATTCTCCTCGGAAAGTTTCAGCCACGCCTCGCGTTCCACGTCGGATTCGATGGTCACGCGCACATGGGATTTTTCCGGCAGCGACAACGGCGCGCGCAAAAGGAGTTTGCCGTGTTCGTAAATGGCCTCGACCGTCGTTGTCATAATGCAATTGTCGCCGGAAATGGAATTTCGGCAAGAGGCAAATTTGCCCCAATCGTCCATCCCAAAATGAATTCAGGAAAAGAGTTCCCGTCCGCCGGCATCAGATTTCGGCGCGACAAGTCCATCTTTCCAGTTGAAATTAAAAAGCGGCCTCCATTCCCGAAGGCCGCTTTGCGTTTTTGATTTGATTTTATCCGCTCATCCCCGCATGGGCCGGTCGGTGGGCAACTGAAATGATTTGCGGATGCTGGCCACGCCGGAATTGCGCCACGGGAATGCCTGCTCGGCGGCGAGTTGCACTTGATGCCGCAAACCGGCCAGCTTGCCAATGTTCGCCACTATGGCTTCGAGCGCGCCGGCATTTTCGTTTTGCTGGCCGCCGGGCGCGGTGACGTTCGTCGCGTAAGTCGTGACGGCGCTGGACAGCGCCGTGATTTGCGCGGCCTTGACGCCGGGCAAAACGTCCTGCGGCGGCGTGCCCACCAGCCGGTCGCGAATGGCAATGGCAGCGGTTTGAACTTCCCCCAGCGTGTCATCGCGGCTGAATTGTCAGCTTGTTTTCCCATCGTCACGCGGTTAATTATCTCCACCGACGCCAGCATGAACCAGACGCTCATCATCGTGCCGACCTACAATGAACGGGAAAATCTCCCGCGCATGGCGCAAAAACTTTTGTCGCTGCCGGCCGGCGTGGACGTGCTGGTGGTGGACGACAATTCGCCGGACGGCACGGGCAAAATCGCCGACGAACTCGCCGCGCAACATCCGCAGATCCACGTTTTGCACCGCGCGGAAAAAAACGGCCTGGGCCGCGCCTACATCGCCGGATTCAAATGGGCGCTGGAAAAGAATTACGAATTCATCTTCGAGATGGACTGTGATTTTTCGCACGACCCGGACGAAATCGCGGCATTTTTAAAAGCTGCGGAAAACGCCGATCTCGTCCTTGGCTCGCGCTACTCCGGCGGCATCCGCGTCATCAACTGGCCGCTGCGCCGGCTGATGTTGAGCCGCTGCGCCGGCAAATATGTGGCGCTCGTCACCGGCATGCCGTTCACCGACCCGACCGGCGGCTACAAATGTTTCCGCCGCCGCGCGCTCCAGTCCTTCAACTTCGACGACATTCGCTCGATCGGCTACGGCTTCCAGATTGAACTGACGCACAAACTCTGGCGGCAGGGATTCAAAATCGTCGAAGTGCCGATTATTTTCACCGACCGCGCCGAAGGGACTTCAAAAATGTCCGGGCACATTGTGGGCGAGGCGTTCTGGATGGTCTGGAAGCTGTGGTTGCAAAACGGCCTGCGCCGTTCGCCGCGCAAGAACTTGAACGCCTGACCCAAAATCCGGTCAAAGTGGAAAGTTAAATTTTATGAAAACCAAACTGTTCCTCGCCGCGCTGCTGCTCTCGGCCACCACCACCCTTTTTGCCGCGATGCCTAAAGCTGGCGACGTCGCGCCGCAATTTGAAGGTCATGATCAGGACGGCAAAACCGTCAAGCTCGCCGATTTCGCCGGCAAGAAAATCGTGCTGCTCTATTTTTATCCGAAAGATTTCACCGGCGGCTGCACGAAGGAAGCGTGCGGTTTCCGCGACCGCATGGGCGAGTTGAAGACGAACAACGTCGAGGTCATCGGCGTCAGTTTTGATTCCGCCGAGAGCCACCAGAAATTCATCGCGGAATATAAATTGAACTTCACCCTGCTCGCGGATACCGACGGCAAAATCATCAAAGCCTACGACGTGAAAATGCCCCTGATGAACATGGCTAAGCGCGTCAGCTTCCTCATCGGCATGGATGGAAAAATTGTTCACGTCACCGACGCGGGCAGTCCCGACATGCACTTCAACGAAATGAAGGAAGCCATCGCCGGGTTAAAAAAGAACTGACGTTCAAATTCCCGCTCGTCAAAATCAGCGTCGGCGCTTAAATTCAGCCGTGCAGTCGTGGATGAAAAGCGGGCTGGTTGCGAAGGCGCAGAAATTTCTTCGCCGCCATTGGCGGCCCGCATTGCAATGGCGCGAAAAATTCGCGCTCAACGAAGATGCGTTTCACCTCGTGCTGGCCGGCGGCGTCGGCGTCATCGGCGGTCTGGTGAACCTGTTTTTCTTTTACGCGGTCCACCTGATCCACCCCGGCGACCCGGTGGAAGTTGCGGAACGTTTGTCCGATTGGGAACGGATTTTGTTCCCGGCCTTGGGCGGGCTGGCGGCGGGGCTGGTGCTGCATTGGGGACTGCGCCTCGTCGGCCCGCAAGGCTCGACCAACCTGCTGGAAGTGGTCGTCGCCGGCGATGGCCGGTTGCCGTTCCGCACAGAGCTGGTCAAAACTTTTTCCGCAATCATCAGCATCGCCACCGGCGCGTCCATCGGACGTGAAGGCGGCATCACCCAACTGTCCGCAACCTTGTCATCGAAGCTCGGCCAGTTCGCCAAATGGCCGCCTTATCGGCTGCGATTGCTGGTCGGGTGCGGCGCGGCGTCCGGCATCGCGGCGGCCTATAACGCGCCGATCACGGGCGCGATTTTCGCGGCGCTGATCGTCCTGGGAAATTTTTCGATGAACCTCTTTGCGCCGCTGGTTTTTTCGTCGGTCATCGCGGCGATGGTGTCGCGCAGTTTTTTCGGCATCGAGCCGTGGTATCAAATTCCCCCGTTTCCCGTCGCCACGCTGCCGCAACTGCCGTGGTTCGTGCTGCTCGGTGTGATTTGCGGCGTGGTCGGCGCGATGTTTTTGAAATTGTTGCGCATCGGCGAGGAACAATTCCGCAAACTGAACTGGCCGGTCTACCTGAAGCTGGCCTTCGCCGGCCTGATCGTGGGCGTGATCGCCGTCGGCTTCCCCGGCGTGTGCGGCAACGGCTATTCCGTGACCAACGACATCTTGCACGAAAAATTTCTGGCCGGAACACAGCCGCTTTTCTGGCTGGCCGGATTGCTCATTGCCAAATGGGTGGCAACGGCGGCGACGGTTGGGGCCGGCACGGTCGGCGGCGTGTTCACGCCCACGCTGTTTGTCGGGGCCGCCGCAGGCGCGCTGTTTGGGGTCGCGTTGCACGATCTCGGCGTGGCACCCGGCGTGCCAGCGGGCGCGTTTGCCTTGGTCGGCATGGGCGCGGTGCTGGCGGCGACGACGCGGTCGCCGTTGCTGGCGATGATTTTGATTTTTGAACTGTCGCTGGATTATTCGCTGGTGCCGCCGCTGATGCTGGCGTGCGTGGTTTCCATTCTGGTCGCGCGGACATTGCATGGAGAATCCATCTACACGGAACATTTGCGCATCAAAGGACTCGCGCTCGAACAGGAAACCAGCCGTCCGGGCGCGGCGATGGAACAGACCGTCGGCGACCTCATGCGCGCGCCCATTCCGCCGGTGCGCGAAAGCATGCCGCTCCGCGAAATCGCCGACCGTTTTTTGAGCAGTCCCAACAATTTTGTTCCCGTCGTGGACGCGCAAAAGCGGCTGCTGGGCATGGTGGCGCTGCATGATTTAAAGGAATTTTTGAACTCCGCGCAGGATTTAGACGCGGTCATCGCCTATGACGTGATGCGTCCGCCGCCCAAATGCCTGACGCCCGGCCAGCGCCTGCTCGACGCGCTGCCGGTCGTGCTCGAATGTGAATTGCGCAACGTGCCCGTCGTCAACAGCCTGGCGGAAAACAAGCTCGTCGGCACGGTTGCCCGCGCGGAACTGCTGGCAATTTTCTCCGAGGCCATCGCCACCAAAAACGACCCGCTGCGGTGAAAAAACTTTTTTTAGCGCTGTCTGCTTTCTAACCTAGGCGCATGCCATTTCAAATCGGAAACAAGCTGACCCTGACCATTCACGACATTGCCTTCGGTGGCGAAGGCGTCGGACGCACGGACGATTTTGTGGTGTTCGTGCCGTTCGTGATCGTCGGCGAAACGGTCGAGGCGGAAATCACGGAGGTGAAAAAGAATTTCGCCCGCGCAAAATTATTGCGTGTCATCACGCCCTCGCCGGAACGCGTGGAGCCGCCGTGCCAATACTTCACCCGCTGCGGCGGCTGCCAGTATCAGCACATGGATTACGCGACACAGTTGCAAATGAAACAGAAGCAGATTGCGGACTTGTTCGAGCGCGTCGGAAAAATTTCCCGGGACGTGGTCGCGCCGGTTCTCCCCTGCCCTTCGCCTTACGGTTATCGCAACCGCATCATGATCCGCAGCCAGTGGAACGGGCCGGCGAAGAAACTGGAAATCGGTTTCATCCGCAGCGACCGCCCATTCGTCGAGGACATCGAGGAATGCAAAATCGCGGAGCCGGCGCTGAACGAACAGATCACGCACGTCCGCGCCCATCCGCCGCACAAGGGCGGGATCAAGGTGGTGTTGCGCGTGCAGCCGGAAAACTGGGAGGTGCCGCCGGATTCTTTTTTCCAGAACAATTTTTTCCTGCTGCCGAAGCTCGTCGAGACCGTGCGGGAATTTTTACAGGCCAGCGGCGCGAAGCATCTGGTGGATCTTTATTGCGGCGTCGGATTTTTCGGAATCGAAGCGGCGGGAACGGTCGAATCGTTTGTCGGCGTGGAATACGACAAGCTGGCGATTGCGGCGGCGCGGAAAAACGCCGCGAGCCGCAACATTCAAAACGGCGAGTTCATCGCAGCGAAAGTCGAGGAGGCGTTGCCGGAGTTGTTGAAAAAATTCTCGCCGGAGAAAACGGCGGTGATCCTTGACCCGCCGCGCAAAGGCTGCTGGCCGGAGACCTTGGAGTTGTTGCGTCAGACGCGGCCGGCGCAGGTGATTTATGTGTCGTGTCATCCGGCCACGATGGCGCGGGATTTGAACATTTTGTGCACGGACAGTGTCTTTGAACTGGTGCGCGTGCAACCGTTGGATATGTTCCCGCAGACGCAGCATGTGGAGTGTGTGGCCGATCTGCGCCGACGAAACTAACTTGCCAACGGGCAAGCATTGGATTCAACTGAACCAAACCTGATGACAACCGACATTCAAAAAGACCCGAAAAAAAGTTTCGCCGTGCGTTTCCTGCCCTGGCTGCTGGGCGCGGTGATGCTGCTGATTTATGGGTTCACCCTGAACCATTGGGTGACGCTGCTGAACATTGGCCAAGTGGCGACCATTTCGGGCCAGATGTGGCAGCCACAACTTTTCGGCCCGTTGACGTTTCTGGCGACTTATCCTTTTCGCTGGCTGCACCCGGCGCAGATTCCGCTGGCGCTGAATTTATTTTCGGCGTTGTGCGGTTCATTGACACTGGTGCTGCTGGCGCGTTCGGTGGCTTTGCTGCCGCACGACCGCACGAAATCAGAACGGCAGCGTGAGCGCAGTGATTTTTCATTTCTGACCGGCTGGCCCGCCTGGTTGCCGCCGGTGCTGGCCGTGGCTTTGGGCGGTTTGCAACTGACCTTCTGGCAGCACGCAACGAGTTTCACCGGCGAGACTTTTGACCTGTTGCTATTCGCCGTCATTGTCTGGCAGTTGCTGGAATACCGGCTGGATGAAAGCGAGTGGCGTTTGTTCACCGTTGTATTCGTCTATGGCGCGGGTATCACGGAAAACTGGGGGCTGGTGGGATTTTTTCCGATTCTGCTCACGGCGATCATCTGGCTGCGACGGCTGGATTTTTTTCAAGTCAGGTTTCTCGCGCGCCTCGCGGCCTGGGCATTGGCGGGAACAGCGTTCTTCCTGCTGTTGCCGCTAGTGATGAAATTTTCCGGCAAATACCCGATCAGCCTCTGGAATGCGCTGCTGCCCAATTTGCGAACGGACTGGCAGGTTCTTAAATCAATCACGGACGGCGGTGTGCGGCACAATCTTGCCTTGATGTCGTTGTCCACGCTGTTGCCGGCATTTGTGATGTCCATCCGCTGGAGTCCCTCGTTCGGCGACAAAAGCTGGATCGGCACTTTACTGGCGAACTACATGATTCATTTTGTCCATGCGGTAATTTTCACCGTGTGCGTCTGGGTGATGTTCGACCCGGCGTTCAGCCCGCGTCAGCTCGGATTTAGCTATCTGTTTGGCAACCAGCCGGCGCTGCCGCTTTATTACCTCGCAGCTTTAAGCATCGGTTACTACTGCGGCTATTTTCTGCTCGTCTTTGGGAAAAAAATTGTGCCGACGCGTAGAAATAGCCGGCCGGAACCCGCCCTGCCGAAAAATTTACTCTGGCTCTGTCCGGTCATCGTCGCCGGCACCATCATCGCCGCCGCCTTGGCCGTGGGAACCCTGGTTTATCGCAACCACGTCATTGTCCGCGACCTGAATGACGACACGCTGTTGAAATACGCCCGGCTCACGACGCAAAATCTGCCGCCGGCAGGTGCCATCCTGCTTTGCGACAGCGAGACTCCGGGCCAGGACGTGCCGTTGCGCGCGTTTTTGATCCAAGCCATGCTCGCCCGCGAAGGGCGCGAAAAAAATTTCCCGATCGTAGATACACAATCGCTGAACTGGGCGCCTTACCACCGTTATCTGCACCAACACTTTCCTAAAGTATGGCCGCAGATTGTCAGCGAAAAAGACATGGGCGCCGTAAATCCGCTCGGCCTCCTGGGCATGCTGAACCTGCTCTCCAAGACCAACGTCCTCTACTATCTAAACCCCAGCTTCGGCTACTATTTTGAACAGTTTTATCAGGAACCGCGCGGGCTGGCTTATCCGTTGAAACCGCTGCCGGATGACACCCTCCTGCCGCCGGCCTTGGAAAAAAACCTGGTGGCTAACAATGAAATATTCTGGGCGGACACCGCCGCCACGGAATTTCCAAAAATTGAAAAGGCGCTTGACCTTCAAAAAACCCTCGCCTCATCCACGCCGCCCCATCCAAAAAATTTCGCCGACTGGCTGCTGGTGCACCTGCACTCCCTGCCCGAACCCAACCCCAACGCCATCATGGCCGGGACCTTCTATTCCCGCAGCCTGAATTTCTGGGGCGTCCAGCTCCAGCGCGCCGGCGAACTCGAAAAAGCCGCCGCTCATTTCACTGCCGCCGTAAAATTAAATCCCGACAATGTCGTCGCCGCCATCAATCTGGATTTCAACCGGACCTTGCGCGCCGGTTCCACTGCGAGCATTGACCTCACCCGCGTCACCGCCGACCAGTTCGGCAAATACCGCAGTTGGAACGCCGTCCTCAATGCCAACGGCCCGTTTGATGAAACCAGCTTTTGTTTTGAAAACGGCGTGTATCTCCTGCAAGGTGGCCTCATGCGCCAGGCGGCCGCACCCTTCACCCGCGTCCGCCAGCTCGCCCCCGACAATCTCGCCACCCGGCTCTTTCTCGCGCAGATTTATATCTTTGCCCGGCAGGCCGACCGGGCGCTCGAAGCATTGCACGACCCGCTCACGCAGCCCCGCAAGTTTTCGCTGACCGTCAGCAATTCAACCGAATTGAACATCCTCGCCTCCGCCGCCCATTTCCAAAAAAATGAAATTTCACGCGGCGTTGAACTGCTGGAAACTGAAATTGATCATCACCCCGACGACAACACTTTGCTTACCGCCGCCACGCAGGCTTATTTCATGCGCGGCCTCTACACCAACGCGCTCCACGTCATCGAACGCAAGCTCGCGCAGACGCCTGATGATCCGCAATGGCTCTTCGGCAAAGGCTACGCCAGCATCCAGATGGGCGACAATGCGAACGCCATCAAAGCGCTCACCCGCGTCCTGGAAATCCAGACCAACGATCCCACCGCCCGGTTCAACCGCGCCCTCGCCTATCTCAACAGCGACCAGTTCGACGCCGCCCGCGCCGATTACCACCAGTTGCAAACCACCTACACCAACTCGTTTCAAGTCGCCTTCGGCCTCGCGGAAATCGCCTGGCGCCAGCACGACACGAATGAATCCATCCGCAACTACCAGCTTTACCTCGCCAACGCACCGACCAATTCCGTTGAAGCCAAGACCGTCCGCGAACGCCTGACGCAGCTTCGCGCCAAATGACGCCATGCGCGTCACGCACATCATCACCCGGCTCATCATCGGTGGCGCACAGGAAAACACCCTCGCCACCGTCCACGGCCTGCGCCAGAAATTCGGCGTCGAAGTCAATTTGATCTCCGGCCCGACAATTGGGCCGGAAGGTTCGCTCGAAGCTGAAGCCGCAAAAATTCCCGGACTGCTCACCATCATTCCCGAACTCGTCCGCCCCGTTCATCCGCTCAAAGATTTCATCGCGCTCCGAAAACTGGAAAAAATTCTGCGTGAACAAAAACCCGACCTCGTCCACACGCACAGCGGCAAGGCGGGAATTCTCGGACGGCTGGCGGCAAAACGCGCCGGCGTGCCCGTCATTATTCATCACATCCACGGCCCGTCGTTCGGAAACTTTCAAGGCGCGGTCGCCAATTTTATTTTCACCGCCGCCGAAAAATATGCCGCCCGCGTCACCGACCATTTCTTCTGCTCCGCCAGTGCGATGACGAAACTTTACCTCGCCGCCGGAATTGGAAAACCGGAAATGTTCACACGCATCTTCAGCGGTTTTAATTTGGAACCGTTTCTGAATTCGACGAACGACCTTGCGCTCCGCCAGCAACTCGGACTCGAAGAAAACCATTTCGTCATCGGCAAAATCGCGCGCCTCTTCAAGCTCAAAGGCCACGCCGATTTGCTGACGGCGTTCGCAAAAATTCTCCCGCAAGTTCCGCAAGCGCGGCTGCTCTTCGTCGGCGACGGTGCGTTGCGCGGCGAAATTGAAAACCAGATCCGCGCGCTCGGCCTCGATGGCAAAGTAATTTTCACCGGCCTCGTGCCGCCGGACGAAGTTGCGCATTATGTCGGCATCATGGATTGCGTCGCGCATCTTTCGCACCGCGAGGCTTTGTCGCGCGCCTTGCCGCAGGCGCTCGCCGCCGGCAAGCCGGTCGTCGCCTACGACTTCGACGGCGCGGATGAAGTCTGCCTCGAAAACGAAACCGGCTTCATCGTCCGCACCGGCGACACGGATGCCGCCGCGAAAAGATTGCTGCAGCTCGCCAACGATTCAGCATTGCGAAAAAAACTTGGTCAGCGCGGACAAGCCTTTGTCCGCGAAAATTTCTCCGTCGAAAAAATGGTGGATGACCAATACAACGGCTATCTCCAGCTTTTGGAAGCCAGCAAACGCAAACCACAATGACTAAAACCTAATGACGAATGACTAAAGAATTTTCCAATGCCCAAATGTCGAATGACGCTGGCATCCGTCATTCGGGCTTCGTCATTCTTTCGTCATTCGGATTTAGTCATTAGTCATTTCACCATGTCCTTTCCCTTCAACTTTTTCATCGCCGCTTTCCTGGGCGCGTTCGCGACCTCGTTGCTCACGCTGCCGCTCTGGCGCAAATGGTGTCTGCGCACGAATCTCGTGGATGACCCCGGCCATCGCAAAATTCACAGCTCGCCGGTTCCGCTCGCCGGCGGCTTCGCCGTGCTGACGGGAATTCTTCTGCCGCTTGCTGTCGGCGCGGTTCTGCTCAAGCTGGGCATCGTCAAAATTTCCTCCGCCGGATTGATTGTCCACGGCATTGACCGCCGCGCCATCGAACTCGCCGTCCTTGCGCTCGGCGCGGTCGCCATCACAATTCTTGGCTGGTTCGATGACAAGCACGAGTTGAAGGCGTTGCCGAAATTCATCGGGCAGATTCTCATTGCCGTGGCCGTCGCCGCCGTTTGCAAGCGCATCACGCTCTTTGTGCCGAGCGTCGCGTTCAGCTACGCCATCACGATTCTCTGGCTGCTCACGGTTATCAACGCCTTCAATTTCATGGACAACATGAACGGCCTCTGCGCCGGTCTCGGCGCGATTGGCGCATTCATCTTTGCGCTGATCGCCGCGACCAACGGCGAATACCTCGTCGCCATCACTGGCTTTCTCATGTGCGGCGCGCTCGTCGGATTTCTGCCGTGGAATTTTCCGGATGCCCGCGCATTTCTCGGCGACGCCGGCAGCCATCTCACCGGCTACCTGCTCGCGGTCATGGCGATTCTGCCGCATTTTTACACAAAGCAAAATCCGCGTCCGCTCGCCGTGCTGTCGCCGCTGCTCGTGCTGGCGATTCCCCTGCTTGACCTCGCGCAAGTCAGCCTGTTCCGCACGTTGAACAAAAAACCATTTTGGATCGGCGACACCAATCATCTCTCCCACCGGCTCGTCCGTGCGGGCATGAGCCGCACCCGCGCCGTGCTGTTGCTCTGGTTCGTGGCCGCGATTATCGGCGAAGTCGCGTGCTGGCTTTGATCAAGCTTGCCCCGCAAACACGCTTTCGTGCTTTTGAAAATTACTTTTCAGAAAACGGATTTTTCTTTTCCGCCGGCAGGCGACGGCGCAGAAACATCGGGCTAACGAACAGATAAATCCAGCCGATGACGAGGTGCATTCCAAACGCAAAACAAAGTTGCACCAAGTCGAACGCGCCGAAATCGTAAAGCACGATGGCGAGCGACAACAGCAGCGCGCCGGGCATCAGGGCGGCTCCGGCCAGCCGCCAGCTTTGGCGGAAATTCAAATCGCGGTTCGTGAAAAAACAGATGAGCCAGACAGGCAGGAAATAAATTGTCGCCAGCAGCGCCCACGTCAGCATGAGGCCGAGAAACGTGCCGATGGCGGCGAGGGCGAGCATGTCCGGCGACCACGCGCCCCAAACCGGACGCAAGTCGGGACGGTTCGCCGGGATGACATAGCCCGGCGGATAATCAAATTCCGTTTCGCCGAACAGGGAAAAGACGCGCACGGAGTCGCGGCCAAATTCAAATTGAAAATCCGCCGGTGAACGCAATGCGCCGCCATGTTCAAGGTCAACGGAGAAGGCCAGGATATTTCCTTCCGCGAGCAGGAGCGGCGATTTATCATGCCAGTCGAGCGTGCCGGAATGGATTTGTCCCTGATCTGGAAGTTCGTTGATGGTGGCGTCAATGGTTGGGAAAATTCCGTCGGACAAGATCCACACGACGGACGC
>Ga0209746_1001384_pt1 | contig 11663 bp, 6 predicted proteins | sample BarGraNGADG00211_3_FD_184496 | JGI IMG/M metagenome (GOLD analysis project Ga0209746, IMG submission 184496) | Arctic peat soil microbial communities from Barrow, Alaska - Barrow Graham LP Ref core NGADG0011-211 (SPAdes) (version 2) | ecosystem: Environmental > Terrestrial > Soil > Wetlands >...
ACCGCGTTCGCATCGCGGGGGTCAGGGGTTCGAGTCCCCTCATCTCCACCACCTCCCACGACATCGGCATCCCGAACCTGCTGTCGGGCGGACCATGAGTTGTCCCGACTGGATATCTTGTGCTTCCGAATCGAAACGGACTCGTGTTTCCGGGTTTGGAATCCTTCCGGGCGCGCCGTCACAGTCGCGTCAGTGGCTGGCACCGCCCGCGACGGTCAGCTGGCGCACGAGGTCCGTGATCTCGCGCGACGGCTCTACCCCGACCTCCTCGCGGATGACCCGTTGGTACGACGCGTACTGGCGAAGCGCCTCCGCCCGATTGCCCTCGGAAAGATAGACCTCGATGAGCTGGCGCTGCGCGCTCTCCCGGAGCGGCTCGGCGGCCAGTGCGGCGAGGCAGGCTTCGACCGCCAGACCGAACCGTCCGGTGGCCGCCAGCTGTTCACAGAGGCGTTCGAGCGCATGGAGGCGGATCTGGTGGTATCGCTCCCGATCGACGAGCAGCCACTCATCCGACCAGTCGGGGAGGATCTCGTCGGCGTGGATGAGCAACTCGAACTCGACGGGGTTCCCGGCATCCCTCGCCTCGAGGATCCCGAACGCCGTCTGGCTCAGATTGCGCGCGTCGATGATCACGTCGCGGCGAAGCGCGAGTTGGCCGCCGTCGCACACCACGATCTCGTGGCTGGGGCGGGGCAGCCGCCAGATCACCGAGCGCAGGTTCGCCATCGCCCGGTCCTCGCTGACGTCCGGCCAGAACGTGCCGGCGACGTGTGACCGCTGGGACGGACCCTCGCTCAGCGCGAGGAACGCGACGAGCCGTTGCGCGCTGATCGGCAGGTGGATCGGCTCGCCCTCTCGCCGCAGCGAGAATCCCCCGATGAGTCCGAGGTAGAACGTCGGACCTGGTGACTGCCGCGGCAGGCGCGCTGCGTCGCGGAGTTCGACATGGAATCCCACTCGTCGTTGCCCCCCTCCCACGCGTGCGCGGGCATCGTACTCCCGTGCTGTCGCGACCGCGTTCCGTGCTGTCGCGACCCTACTCCCGTGCCATCGGGACCAGCAATCGTCCCGGCCTGGTCGCGGGGCAGGCGATGGTCCCGTCGCTCATGAGACGTTCGTCGGTCGCACCGGTGACCCGCCCGTGACGTCGTGGTGACGGCACGTCGACGGGGCTGCGACCGGCCGTCGCCGAGGATCGCCGTCCCTGGCTCGATGGAGGACACACGCTATGGCGAACCGCGCCGGCGACAAGGGCAAGTACCACCTCGAGATCCCGCTGGACGCCACCGGCGTCGGCGAGATCGGCGCGGACGAACGGCAGGATCTGCGGGTCGTCATCCGCGATGCCGCCGGCACGACGAGTTCGGCCGTCGTCGCGCTCGGCAAGGACCGCCGGGCGAGCGCCAGGTTCGACTTCGACGCGCGACCCGGCGCGCTCTCGGTCTGCGTCGGGCCGGCGACGGCGACCGACGAGGAGCTCCTCCAGTCGCAGACCCTCAAGCTCGATGTCCGCGGCCGGCACTGGTCCAGGCGGCCGGAGCTGACGCTGGCGCCGATCGCCATCGCGCCGTACTGGTGGTTCTGGTGGCTGCGCTGGTGCCGTGAGTTCGTGATCCGCGGGCGTGTCGTCTGCCCCGACGGCAACCCGGTGCCCGGCGCGGAGGTGTGCGCCTTCGATGTTGACTGGTGGTTCCTCTGGAGCAGCTCACAACAGGTCGGCTGCGCGACCACCGACGTCAGCGGGGCCTTCGAAATCCGGTTCCGGTGGTGCTGCGGCACTTCGCCCTGGTGGTGGTGGAGCCAGCGGGTCTGGCAGCTCGACGAGATCCTCCAGGACCGCGTCGGCGCCGTGCTCGCCGACCGACCCGGGCTCGAGATCGGGCAGGTCGGTCACCAACCCGGACTGTCCGCCCTCGCGGGGCTGCTCAAGGACGAGGACGTCCCGACCGCGCGGCCGCTCGAGGCGGCCGATGCCGCCAAGCTCGAGGGCATCCGCGGACGGCTCCTGACGAAGCTGCCGGCGTCCGAGGAACTCGCCCGCCTCCACGTCTGGCCATGGTGGCCGTGGTGGCCGTGGTGGGACTGCACGCCGGACGTCATCTTCAAGGTCAAGCAGGCCTGCCACACGAGCGGTGGCCTGACGACGGTGGTCGACGAGACCGTCTCGGATACCCGCTGGAACATCCCGAACCCGCTGGACGTGACGCTCGTCACGAGCGACGAGGCCTGCTGCCTGCCACGACACGATCCGGACGACTGTTTCGTGGTCGACTCGGTCTGCGGCATCCCGCTGGCCAGCGTCGGCGGCAACGCGGGCGCGCCGGCCTCCCCGGCCGGGTATGCCTATCCAGGCGCGGTCGTCGCGGGGACCGCCGCCTCCAGCGGCGACCGGCCGTTCGGTGGCACGGTCACCATCGACAAGAACCCGGCGGACATGGTCGGGATCGACTATGTCGAGCTCGAGCGGTTCGACAGCGGGAGCGCCACGTGGGTCCCGCTCCCGATGGGCGCCGAGCTGGGGTTCGCGCGCGAGTACTGGGAACCCGGAGCGACCCCGCCGACGAAGTTCCCGGACTTCCCCGTCCTGACCATGTCCGGGCATCGTGTCTGGAAGACGCGAGAGCGGTACGAGGACGAGAGCGGCGTGGCATGGTACCCCGACGGCGGCTGGTCACGAGCCTGGCTGTCGCCCAACTTCAGCCTGCTGGCCTACCTTGACACCACCAAGTTCGGCGATCGGACCTACCAGTTCCGCGCGGTCGGTTGGCAGGACGACGGTGCCGGTGGCCTGAAGAACCCGCAGGTGATGCAGCTCTGCGGTTCGGACGAGGAGAACCGGTTCGTCCTGACCTTCGACAACCGGGCGGTGACCGCGATCGGTCACCCGGCCTCGCACAACTGCGGCTCCGTCCACACGTGCACGCTCGAACCCGATACCCACATCCCCGCTGTGCGCATCAACGGGGCGCTCGTCGACCCGTGCGACACCGCCAAGGCGACTGGCCCGCTGGAGATCGACTTCGAGGTCACCGATCCCGATGGGCACCTGGCGGCCTACTCGCTGATCGCAACGTGGGGCCTGAACAGGTCGACGGACCTCCTGTCGCTCGGGACCGTGACAGCCCTGAGTCCGAGCACGCAGGTCGGTCCGACCTACGGGGAGGCGTTGGGTCAGGGAGCGACGGCGCCCACGTGGAAGGGTGGCATGTACCGGTTGACGATCGCGGACGCCGCGACGGCCTTCACGGAGCCGTGCTGCTACCAGCTTGAACTCCGGGCGTCGAAGCGGACGATCGTGAGCTGCTACGGCGGCAACGCTCACGACAACCTGACCGAGTACAGCCTGGGTGTCGGGATCTGCTAGGTCCCGACACCCGGCGGGCTGACGGCCGGCCGTCGCGGCCGGCCGTCAGCCGCCCTCGCCCACCAGGTATCGAGCGAGGGCCTGCGAGATCGGCTGGCCAGCGTTCGCCTCGTAGTAGCTGTATGCGGGACTCGGGTTCACTTCGAAGCAGTAGACCTCGCCGTCGGGCGTGATCCGCAGATCGATCCCCGTGAAGGCCAGTCCGAGAGCCGACGACAGCACCACGCAGGCGGCGGCCAGCCGCGGGTCCAGGTGCCACGGCTGGAGCACGGTCTCCAGGCCGTCGCGCGCCGCATAGCGATAGTCGGTGCCGGCCGAGTCGACGCGGGTCGCGATGACCTCGTCGCCGATGACGTGCGCGCGGACGTCGAACCCGGGCACGTAGGCCTGGAACTGGACGGGGCAGGCGCGTAACGCCTCCGCTCGACGCTCGTCGAGCTCATCCCCGGCTTCCAGCTCGGTCACGATCGAGCGGATCCCGCTGATCGACTTGAACACGATCCGCTTGTGCCGCCGCCGGAACTCCGCGAGGCGCTCGGGGTCGTTCGTGATGAGCGTCTCGGGCACCCGCAGGCCCGCCCTCCGGATCAGCTGGGCCTGGTACGGCTTGGAGCCATTTGAGCCCATCAGCCGGAAGCGGTTGACGACCCGTCCCGGCGCCACGTCGATCCACTGGACGAGGAGCTCGTGCAGCCGCCGCGAGTGTCGTCGGGCTGGCGAGTCCGGCGGCTCGGCGTCCAGCTCCGGCAGCAGCCGATCGTCCATCAGACGCGCGTAGGTCGCGGTGAACTCGCCCAGGGCGTGGACAGCCCCGCCGAGCGACAGTTGGCCCTCGAGCCGACCACCTACGGTGCTCCAGCAGAGTCGAGCCTCCGCGACGTCACGCTGGTTGAAGACCACGCTGGGAGCGCCCATCTCGTCCAGGCGAGCCTTGAGCATCGCGAGCGGCGGTTCGCTCGGGATGCCGGCGAGGAGGATCACCGAGTGGCGCTCTTGGAGGCGGTCTGGGCGGCGGTCTTGGAGGCGGTCCCGGCTAGCGCGGTCGCGAGGGCCGCCACGAGCGGCGTACCCGCCGCGCGGAGATCGGGCAAGGGTGTCGCGCCCCGGAGTCGGGGGTGGCTCGCGACGGAGGTCGACTCGAAGACGAGCCCGAGGACCGGTGTCTCGGCGAGCTCGGAGAGCCGCCGGCACGCATCGCGGGTGGCGCGCTCGAGCCGTCGAGCCGAGAACACACTCCCCGCGACGACGATCGCGTCCTCGGTCACCGGGGCGTGCGGCGGCCACGCCTCCCACGTGTCCCGCCCGGCCGCCGTCGGCAGGTCCGAGGACTCGGCCTCGAGCGGCACGCACCCGAGGCCCGCGTCGGCCGCCAGGTCAGCCCACTCCACGCTGGAGCGCCACGCGCCGCTGAGGCCGCGTGTGGTGGGCGGGTTGAGGACCGGACCGTCGACCGCTGCCAGCCAGCTGAGCAGGAGTGCCGAGAACTCCGCGTAGCCGTATTCGCGATCGGCTGGGACCAGCATCCCGGTCAGGGCCGGCGGCGCGTGGGTCAGGCGGTTGAGCGTCGCACGGATCTCGCCACTCGTCAGCGTCCGGCCATCGGGCAGGCGCAGCTCCGTGGCCAGTTCGTCATCACTGATTCGATGGTCCCAGCCGGCGCCGACGAGGTCCGCGTCGGTCACCAACTCGACGGTCTCCGAGGTCCGGTCGCGAAGCTGCTCGTAGGCCCACCGGGCGGCGGCGTCGCCGCGCCCACACAAGACGAGCCAGGTCACGTGGCGGGATCCCGACCGTCAACCGCGGTGGCGAAGATGGGCCGGACCCTGGCCACCTCCCGGTTCGTACCGCAGCGCGCCGCGGCTCAGGTCGGGCCGCGCGTCGGGCGGGATGAAGTGTTGGGCGCCGCCGAGGATCGACTCGAGGTAGGCGACCCGATCCTCGAGCGAGGCGGATGGCATGCGGGGCGCCAGACCACCGACCTCGCGGATCTCCTTGGGTTCCTTGAGCTCCTTGTGCGGCTCCTTGAGGTGCTCCTTCGGGAACTCTTTCAAGTCCTTGAGCTCCTTCGGCAGCTCCTTCCAGTCCTTGCCCTCCTTTTGCTCCTTTCCCTCCTTGCCCTCCTTCGATTCCTTCTCGCCCTTGCAGGTGACGTCGGCACAGCAGCACAGGCGGACCAGGAGCGTCTCGTTTGCCGGCGAATGGATCCGGAGATAGGCGATCGCCGTCCCCTGGATCGTCAGCGTCTGGGCGACGTTCTGCGTGGGCGACATCGTCGCGGTGCCCGCCAGGGTCCCGTCGGCGTTGTAGGCCTCCATCACCGCCGGTTGTGAGAAGTGGACGAGCGTGGCCTGGATCACGGGGCACCGTCCACCGATCTTTGCCTCGAGCATCCATCCGGCATTGAGACCGGTGTGCGCCCCCCACGAGGAGACCTCGCTCGCCGGCAGCGGCGTCCCGGCGGGGTCCAGCACGAGGATCGAGAACGACCCAGCTCCGACCGGATTCGGACCCGTACCCGGCGCCGCGCCGCTGAAATCGAGGCAGTCCCCGTCTAGCTTGGGGTCCCCCATCGGGTACGCACCGGCGGCTTGCTGCATGCCTTCGAGCCGCGCGATTCGCTCCTCCATTGAGCCACGACCGATGGCCCTGGGGCCCCCGAGGACCGGCGGGCGCGAGATCGGGGGCTGGAAGATCTCGGGCGGGATCCGCTCCCACGGATCGAAGTTCTCGGACGCCCCGAACTTCTCGTAGGCGAACTCCTTCCAGTCCTTGATGAGGTCCTTGAACCGTTCCTTCTCGAGCTCCTTGCTCTCATGCTTCAGGAACTTCTCGAAGGTCCATTCCTTGATGAACTCCTTGTGCTCGATCTTCTTGACGATGTTCGTGCACATGGAGACGTTGAGCGCCGTCAGGACCGCGGCGATCGGGTTGGCTACGCCGACTGTGCCGATCCCGTTGCCGGCGAAGTAGAGACCGACGACGTCATTGCTCGCGTTGACCACGACCGATCCTGAGTCGCCCTTGTTGCCGAACTGGGCGCTCTCCGCCGGGTCGTTCACGATCCGGATCTGGTCGCGGAGGGTCACGACGCCGAGACCGTCGCCGTAGTCGACGTTCGTCGTGTAGTCCGTGGCCGTCACGGTGCCGTGGGTCAGGCCCGTGGTCCGGCCGCGCTTCCGGACGGCCAGGCCGGTCGTGGCGGTCGCCGTCCCGTTGATGTCGCCGATGTCGACGATCGAGCAGCCGGTCGGGCGCCCGCTGATGTTGGAGACCGCGCAGTCGACGGCTGAGGTGAGTTGCGCACGAGCGAGCGTCCCCACGACGCCGCCTGGACAGCTGCCCCCATCGACCCGGCTCGGCTGGGTCATCGTGTTGCCGACGGCCCAGGCGTCGTTGATGCACATCACGTGGAAGTTGCTCAGCATCATCGGCTGGTTGGTGGCGTTGTCCCGGACGATGCAGCCGAGCGTGCCGACGAAGACGTAGTCGCCCGATGTGGTCACCTCGGGTGGGTCCAGGTGGACCGACCGGCACGGGCCCATGCCGATGCCGCCCTGCAGCGTGGCGTACGAGGCGGCATCGACGGCGGGCGCGATGTCGTCGAGCAGGACCCCGACCATCGGCACGATCTCTTCCTCGACCACGTCGGTCGGGATGCCGTTGATCTCCTTGGGGATCGCCTGCGACTTCGGCACGTCCTTCTTCGTTCGGACTGTCACGACGATCGACAGTCGGTCGGTCCGTTCGCCGCCGGTCGTCTTGTAGTCCGTGAAGATGCCCGTCACGTTCGGTAGCTTGAGGAGCGCCTCCTCGTGCTCCAGCTTGACCCGGCTGATCTCCTCGCGTCGCTGGTTCCCCTCTGGACCGGCCATCGTCTCGCTCCTTCGTCCGTCGTGCGGAAACGCCTTCTGACGCGCATCGGGTTCTCCCCGGGCGAGTCTCCGGGCCGCCGCGTCACGGGTCCGTCACGCCGCCGTCACACGGGCCTGCCTCGGTTGCCCGCCCCTGGTCGTGGACCGCTGGTCCAGGACGATCTCGATCAGCACGGCCGGCAAGATAGTCTCCGACCGACCCCGAGGTCTTCCGCGAGTGGGACGACGAGCGGAAGGGCGCGAAGCGACCGGAGGCCACTCGGGCCTCGGCACAAGAGAAGGCCCACTGGATCTGCGCCCGCAACCCGGCCCACCGCTGGGAGGTCCGGGCCGATCACGCGCTGCGGTCGCCTGGCCGGGCTGCCCGACCTGCGCCCAAGAGCGGCAGAACACGGCCGGCCGTCGCGCGACCGTCCGCGCGCTGGCTTCGATCGTCGCTCAACCACAGACGCCCCTGATACGGCAGATGACCTGCCGTTCTGACGCCCACCTATCCCACCCGCCGACTCACCTCGAAACCAGGCTCTATCCCACAAGTAACACTCAGGTGAGGCTGGTTCTTGACACGAGCAACGTCCTCACCACAGTCATCGAACTGGTGAAACGCGCAGCATCCGGTCAGGCCAGACCGAGCGTGGGCTGCTCTTCCGGTGGGCTCGGCGCGGACGGGGCGGCACGTTCTGCGTCGGTCGGCGACGGCAGATTGGCGGCGAGGAAGGTCGGGCCGGCAACGACGCGGCCGAGGAGGGACTCGAGCACCGGGTACATGGCGACCGTTGCTTCCAGGACCCAGAGGAGCTCGAGGAACTCTTCGGTGAAGGCGGGGGTCCAGCGCTCGGGTCGGATCTCGTCGAGGGGTGAGGAGCGACGACCGGCGCCCTCCTTCATCCGGTAGGCGAGCCATGACCGGACGACCTCGAAGCCCGACACCGAGAACGACCAGACCTCCGGCGCAACGGGTCCAAACGCACCCTTGCCGACGTGGATGGTCTGGGACGCCTCGTCGTAGGAGTACCGCTCGGGGTAGTCGGCGGCGGTGTCGGGGACGGCGACGATCGCGCGGGCGCTGCCCTGGGGCACGACGCTGGGCCGCTCGCCGCCAGGGACGAACCGCGTCCCATACGTGTGGAGCCAGAGGAGACGCCGGCCGAGCTCCACGGCCTCGGCGAAGAGCGCGCGATCCCGGGTCAGCGGAATGCGCGGGCCGGGGATCGTCAGCTCCTCGCTGAAGCGCTCGACGTAGCCCGGCGAGGCCAGCACGGCGTAGGCGTACGCGAACAGGTCGTCGGGTGAGACCGGCAGGCCGAGCTCCTGGGTGAGCAGATCGAGCAGGCCAGCCGTGATATTCGGTTCTGTCGCGGCCGCGTCCCGCCAGAGCGGCACGACATCCTTGCCGCCGAACGAGCCGCGGAAGTGATGCCGGTCGGGGATGTGAGCTGCTACCGTCGCCGCCGGGCCTGTACCGAGAACGCCTGTGAGCAGGCTCGTGAAGTAGACCTGCTGCGGACCCTCCACAGTCCACAGCGGCGGTCGAAGGCGATCGCCGAGACGTGAGTCCGGAAGTACCCACTGCCGATCGAAACTTCGGAATCCGATCCGGACTGGGGTGTACGGAGGCGCGCCCGAAGGAAGCTCTCGGATTGCTGGATCGGGCGGACCGCCCTGTAGGGTTGCGTACCTGCCGTCGATGGTCCTATCAGCTTGCCGAAAGGCTCGGGCCCGGTCCAATGGGTCCAACGCGAGCAGCCTCGCCCATCGCCGGCCAAGGAGTTCGGGTGTTTCTCCAATAGGCCAGGTCCGTTTCATCTCGATGCCAGAGTGCTGCAACGGAAAGAGGTCGGTCAGCAACGGCCACGACCAGTAGTCGCCAGCCGTTCGCGGGAGGAAGGCCGAGTGCCAGTCGGTCGGGCAGTTGGACCAGTCGAGGTCCGCAGACCCCTGGATCGTCGCGAGGCGGGCCAGCTTCTCCTCGCGGGTCCCCTCGATCCGCGAGTAGTGAACCGCGGCCGGCACGTCCGGACTCGGTTCGCCGAACCGGACGCCGACGGCGATGGCGACCGGCGTCTGGATCGCAAAGACGTTCTCCGTCTTGCGGGCGCCGAGGTTGTCACCCTCCAGATCGATGATCCAGAGTTCGTCGAACGTCCGGCGCATCCACTCGCGCATCCCGACGAACCCGGGACCGCGGAGGTACGACGATGCCGTGATGAAGCTGACGACGCCGGGTCCCTCGATCGTCTCGAACACCTTCCAGAGCGCCCAACGCCAGAAGTAGACGTAGTCGTTGTAGAGATTCTTCGCGTGGACGCCCGCGCCGGACGCCCGCGCGGGATCGAGGAAGTCCTCCAGGATGGGACGGTGGCCGTGATCGCCGAAGCGAACCCAGCCGCCCTTTCGGTCGGTGACCAGGTCGCCGGGTTCGATGACCTGCCGGTCGTAGGGTGGATTGCCGATGCAGACGAGGACACGCGTCTCGGATTTCACCTTCTGGGCGCGCTTGTGTTCCTCGGAGAGGGGACGGTGGAGGAGGGTCATCTGGCCCGGCGGCGCCGCGAACGGCGACTCGAGCGTATCCGTCAGGTAGACGTGCGCCCCGTCGGGTGGCAGCTGGCCGCCGGCCGCGATCACCTGCTGGCTCAACCGCAGGTGGGCGACCGCGTACGGGCCGATGAGGATCTCGAAGGCGTGGGTGTTTGCCGCAAGGTCGGTCGCCCGACCGGGGAGGGCACCGGCTCCGAAGCGACGCTCCACCCGTACGAGCGCCTCGGCCATCGCGGCCAGGGGGTACGTTCCGGTACCGGCCGCCGGGTCGAGCAGGACGACGCCCTCGGCCGCGAACGTGAGGTCCTTGCCGAAGCGCGTCTCGAGCAGCTCGGCGACGAGGCGAACCTGCGCCCCGACGACCTCGACCGGGGTGTAGTAGACGCCCCGGTCCTTGCGCAGCTTCGGGTCGTAGGCCGCCAGGAAGTCCTCGTAGAAGTAAAGCCAGGGGTCCGGGTTCCGGCTGGTCAGGGCCTTGAGGTCGACTGCGCCAATCGCCCGCTCGAGGAGGGCGACACCGACGTCGATCTCGCGTCGTGCCTGCTCGTCGGTCAGGATCTTGAGCGCCTGGGAGAGGAGCGTGTGCCCGCGCGAAAGCGTCCGGGCGGCGGCGTCGGTCCCGAGCTCCGTCGAGCCGCTGAATCGGGCAAGCAGGAGCGCGTACGTCACCGTCTGGGCGTACGCGTCGGCGAACTGCGCTTCGTCGGCGTCGGGGAAGAGGAACGTGCGCCAGTCCATGGCGAGCTGCTCGAGGCTCGATCCCGGGCGGCGAAGAGCCGCGAGGACGTCCTGGCGCACGAGATGGCAGAGCGGCGCGAGGACCTCGGCGAGTGCCTTCGGGGAGGTCGGCACGATCGGGTTCCACGACATGAAGTCGCGGAGCATCGACTCGAGCTTCGCCGCGTCCTCCGGTGCGACCGCCTTCGCCCCATCTTCGACGAGTCGCCCATGGAGCTTGAACCGCTGGACCAGATCGCCCGTGCGGTAGAGGCTCCACTCCGAGCCGTCCGTGTAGATGAGGTTCGGAAGGCGCTGGAACTTCAGCCACTGCTCGCGGTCGGCGCCCGTGAAGCGCTCCGGGCGAGCGCCCTTGCCCGGCGCCTTCAGCTCGACAAAGCCGCTCAGGAGTCGGTCGATCGCCACGCCGATGTCTGGGCGTGCACCGAGGCCCTGGACCTGCGCCTCCGTTCGCGTCTCGACGTTGCGCGCGAAGAGGGCCCCGCAGCCCTCGATGAGCTCGACGACGGGCGCCTTGAGCTGGTCTTCAGGCTGGGCGCGAACCGGTGTGTCGAAGTTGACCTTGACCCTCGCCGCGAATGACCGGGCGACGGTCAGGAGGATCGGACTCAAGGCGTTCCCCCGGCTGGACGACTGCGGGCCAAGCCTAGCAGCGCGAGGCCGCCCGATTGGGTGGGTTGTGCTCGGGTCTCAAGTCCGCAACGGAGCTTCGTCAGAGGAAGGATCCACGAAGGGGCACACCTGCCACCACGTTCTGGGCCGTCGCCGCCGCGGAGCCCCCTGGCCTTGACGCCCGTCATTGCGTGTGCAATCGTTGCACTTGCAATGAACACGGACCTCCTTCCCGGCTCCCCGGCCGCACCCGGCCCCTCCACGTCGGCGACGACGATCCCCCGCTCGATCCGCCTCTGGCAGGCGGTCGCGGCAGCACACGCCGCGCTGATCCTGGAGCTCGAGGCGGACGGCGGCGCGTGCCCGGTGCTCGCCGCCGATGCCTTCGCGGTGCTCCTGTCGCTCGCCGATGAGCCCGGCCAGCAGCTCCGGATGCGCGAGCTGGCCGAGCGATCCCACCTGACCCCCAGCGGGCTCACCCGGCGCGTGGACCGGCTGGAGTCCGACGGGCTGCTGGCGCGCGTCGGATGCCC
>Ga0209746_1001385_pt1 | contig 11662 bp, 9 predicted proteins | sample BarGraNGADG00211_3_FD_184496 | JGI IMG/M metagenome (GOLD analysis project Ga0209746, IMG submission 184496) | Arctic peat soil microbial communities from Barrow, Alaska - Barrow Graham LP Ref core NGADG0011-211 (SPAdes) (version 2) | ecosystem: Environmental > Terrestrial > Soil > Wetlands >...
AAATGAGAAAATCACTTTTGGCACTTCCGTCCTGGAAGTCCTTTACACGCCTGGACATGCCGAAGGAAGTGTTTGCTTTTACAATAAGGAACAGGGGTTTGTGATCACAGGCGATGTACTCTTCCGGGATACGATTGGCAGGACCGATCTGCCATCCGGAAACTTCGACCTGTTGATGAAAAGTATCCGCGAAAAAATATTTACTTTACCCGACGATACGATGATTTATCCCGGCCATGGGCCGGAAACCACAGTCGGGTATGAAAAGCAGAATAACCAGTTTATCCGTTGAAAAAGATCCTGATCATCCGCTTCAGTTCCATCGGGGATATCGTTCTTACCACCCCGGTGATCCGTTGCCTGAAAACACAGCTTCCGGATGCGGAGATTCATTATCTGACAAAAAAACAAAATTATTCCCTCCTGCAGGAAAATCCTTTTCTTACAAGGACCTGGCTGTATGAGGAAAACTTTAAAGAACTTCTCCCCAGGCTCAAAGCCGAAAAGTTTGATTTCATTGTTGACCTTCACAAAAACCTCCGCTCCTTTTATGTTCTGCTCCATCTCCGGAAACCTTACGGGACCTTTCAAAAGCTGAATCTTAAAAAATGGATGATCGTCAACTTCAGGATCGACCACCTTCCCCGTATCCATATTGTGGACCGGTATTTCACAGCGGTAAAATCCCTGGGCATCATAAACGACCGGAAAGGGCTTGATTATTTTATCCCTTCGGGAGAAGAGGTCGAATTATCAGTACTTCCTGATCCGTTCAGGCCGGGTTTCATCGCTTTTGTCATCGGCGGTAAACACGCAACAAAAATGTTCCCCGAAGATAAAGTTGTTGAGGTATGTCAGAAACTTTCCCGACCTGTTGTTTTGTTGGGGGGAAAAGAAGATGTAGAAAGGGGAAACCGGATTGAACAACTTGCAGGATCCACTGTATTTAATGCCTGCGGCCGGTTTTCCATCAACCAGAGTGCCTCACTGATCCGGCAGGCTGATAAGGTTATTACCAACGATACCGGCCTGATGCACATTGCTGCCGCCTTCGGTAAAACAATTCTTTCCATATGGGGAAATACCATTCCTGAATTCGGGATGGTTCCTTATTTAGAAGGAAAAGAAAATGCTGTTTCCGGAATCTTTGAAGTAAAAGGCCTTTCGTGCCGCCCCTGTTCCAAGATCGGTTTTGAAAAATGTCCGAAAGACCATTTCCGTTGCATGAATGAACAGGACGTGGATGCCATGATCAATACCCTTAACCGTTAGGACCGCATCATGAATTTTATTGATACCCATACCCATATCTATGCGGAGGAGTTTGATCCGGACCGGGATGCGGTGATTCAACATGCGGTCGATAAAGGCGTTGACAGGCTTCTGCTTCCCGCCATCGACAGGAGTTATTACGAACGAATGATGTCGGTGGCCAACCACCACAAGGAAGTTTGTTTCCCTATGATCGGCTTACACCCGACTTCCGTTAAGGCCAATTTTCGTGAAGAGCTTGCTTTTGTAAAGGAAACCTTGGAGAAAAGCCGGGAAAAATTCCATGGTATCGGTGAGATCGGGATCGACATTTACTGGGACAAGACATTTGCAAATGAACAAGCTTTGGCTTTCAGCGATCAACTTGACCTTGCAATCGAATATCAGTTGCCGGTTGCGATCCATACCCGGAATTCTTTCGATATTGCGATTAAGCTAATCCGTCAGAAAAACAATCCGGAACTGAAAGGGGTTTTTCATTGTTTCAGCGGATCGATTGAACAGGCGCAACAAGCAATTGGGCTGGGGTTCATGCTGGGGATCGGCGGGATCATCACCTATAAGAATTCGGGATTGCAGAAAGTGGTGGAGGCAACCGGGCTTGACCACCTGGTGCTGGAGACCGATGCTCCTTATCTTTCCCCCGTTCCTTACCGTGGAGAGCGAAATGAAAGTGCTTATATTCCCATTATCGCAGAAAAAGTAGCGGAGATAAAAAACGTCTCCGTTGCTGAAGTAGCAGAAATAACTACACAGAACGCAGTAACTTTGTTCAAATTGATGCTGGATGCTTGATCTTGGATAATTAGAGTGATCACACTAACATCGCAATACTCACAACCCACACAACCAGGATCCAGCATCCAGCATCCAATATCCTATTGGGATGCGGTTTTTCGAAGGAAGAAGTGGAGCGCTTACTGCAGGTATCACTGCGGGGTGAGATGACAGTTTGAGAATAGAGAATAATTTCTTACTTTTGCACCCCGGTTGAAAATAGGTTGAATATTGGTAAATACATTTTCGCTATTTCACCATTTCACTATTTCGCTTTTTCCTTTGGAGAGATGGCCGAGCTGGTCGAAGGCGCACGCCTGGAAAGTGTGTAATCGCCAAAAGCGGTTCATGGGTTCGAATCCCATTCTCTCCGCAAAGCCCTTTCAAAAAGCCAGTATCTATAGGCAATATGAAAGGGCTAATTTTTTATACACACACAATTACGTACCCTATTTGTACCTTGAATTCATAAGAGGCTGATATTAAACACGAGTTACTTTTTGCGTGAAAGTAAGTAATCGTAACGCGTAACGCGTGACGCGTGACTCACTCAGCCGGCAATTTTCAAACAAAATAGTTTTATCTTGTTTTATTTCAAATAATCCGTATATTTGTGGAAAATTAGAAATATAACAAGTATGCCACTCAGCTATCTGGAATTCAGGGAGAAGTTGTATCCACAGGGAATTTTTTCAATAAGCCAGGTACGCCTTTATTTTCCGGATTTTAACAGCGATAACCTGCTGTTCTGGCAAAAGAAGGGTTATATCTTGCGCCTAAGGAAAGGCTGGTATTGTTTCAGGGAATTTACACAGGTCCCTGAATTCAGTTTTCTGGTAGCAAACAATCTTTATGCTCCATCCTACATCAGTCATCAGGAGGCATTGCTTTTTTACGGGTTGATTCCAGAACATATTGTTGATTCAACATCCATTACAACAAAGAAAACCGAGACCTTCACCATTCTTAACAAGACCTACAAATACTATTCAATCCACCCGAGATTCTTCTTCGGTTATGTGTTAAAAAATATGACGGTAAATGGATGGACGAGGAGTTTCATGATTGCCGACAGGGAGAAAGCCATCCTCGACCTGCTCTATCTTTTTGATTTCTATAAGACTGAAGAGGATCTTGCCGAAATCCGTTTTAACGAATCAGCGCTGGAAAAGGATATAGACTGGCAAAAAATGGATGATTATCTGATGAGGTTCAATATTAAAATTCTTGAGAAGAAAGTGCGACTTATTCAAAAAATCCATCAACTATGATCGCGCTCCATGAGATAGTCAGACAATACCCCACGGAACTTCAGAAGCCTGAATTCTATGATCCGATGGTTAAAGAGTACCTTCACCATCATATGCTGAAATACCTGTTTGCTAACAAATATTCGGACAAGATCATTTTTATCGGAGATACAGCTCTGCGCTATTTCTATGATCTGAAACGGTTTTCGGAAGATATCGACCTTGATTGTATTGATTTCTCAAGATCAGAATTTACTTTGATGACGGATAATCTGCTAAGGGAAATACAGGCTCTAGGTTTCAACGTGGTCATTGAGGACAAAAAGAGGTATGAAGTTTTGAACGCATTTCGCAGGGTATTTGTTTTCCCTGAGCTCAAATATAAAATGGGGCTCAGCCAGCAAAGAGAGGCAAAATTTTTTATAAAAGTTGAAGCCGAACCACAGCATTATGATTATCTGCCCGACATTAAAACTATCAACGCGTTTGGCATTACATCTCCGGTTAGAACAATGCCATTAGGAATATTATTTTCGTCAAAGATATCTGCTGCCATTAATAGGAAAAAAGACAGGGATTTTTTCGATGTCGCACATCTGATTAATTTCGCTGTGCCGGATTTTGGTTACCTGGAAAAAAAATGCCAAATAGACACTCCAGAAAGATTAAAGGAAGCTTTGCTCGAGGCAGCATCTGAACGAAAACTGAAAACCCGGAAAATATACGATTGCGAACATATGCTGTTTAGAAAAGAGGACCTGGAGATGATCCGGTCCTTTACGGATTACATTGAACACTTTGACTTCAATAGGTTCAATCGGTGACCCAATCTTTTAACGTGAATTTCATCAAATTTCCGTACCCCATTTGTACCCCTACACTGTAACTATTTGATATACAGACTAAGTTAGGTTTTGTATCGGAAAGTAACGGGGCACCGCGAATACCGTAGCCGTATAAAGAAATGGTCGTTTTGAGACAACTTACTTTGTCGTTTAATCATTTATAAGAAGAAAAAAAATACCAGTCGCCGCATAAGCCCCCTTGGCTGGTGCCATCGAACGAAGTGAGATTGCGCCAGGTCCCGAGTACTCGGGATTGCGGTGACGAAGCCGCCCGGCCTGAGGGCATATATAAAAAAGAAGAAGCCGCCCTTTTGGGACGGCCTCTTGCCCTTTTAACAAAATCTAAACCAAGACTGACCTTAATTTTTCATCAATAAGATGTTTTTAATTCAACTCTTCTGTTTTTCGCACGACCCTCAGATGTATTGTTGTCGGCAATCGGTCTGGATTCGCCATAACCTATCGCGGTCAATCGTGATTCCATGATACCCTTTCCCATCAAATAATTTTTTACCGCTTCGGTACGCTTTTGTGACAGGGTGAGGTTGTATTCATCCGTGCCCTGGCTATCGGCATGTCCTTCGATAAGTAACTTGGCTGCTTCATACCTTTTGAGTATTCCTACCAGTTCGTCCAGTTGTGCAAGGGATGCTACTTTAAGGATATCCTTGTTGGTTTCAAAGAAAATTTTACTTGCTATGTTCGTAATCCTTACAAGGTCTTCTTTTGCAATTTCAGGACAACCTTTATTTTCAATTGTTCCCTTGATATTCGGACAAAGATCATCAATATCCGCCACGCCATCGCCGTCTGTATCAGGACAACCTTTCAGGCTTTCCGGACCGGCAGCATCCGGACAACGGTCCATTTCATTGACGATTCCGTCATTGTCATTATCCATCGGGCATCCATTTGAATTCACCTTGTATCCTGCCTTCGTATCAGGGCAATTATCATCTATGTCAGGAACGCCATCGCCATCTGTATCCGGGCATCCTTTGAAATTTGCCGGACCAGCCATATCCGGGCAACGGTCGTCTTTATCTGCAATACCGTCACCATCTTTATCGGGGCAACCATTTAATTCCTTGAGACCTGCAATATCAGGACATTTATCCAAATAATCAGGTACGCCATCCTTATCCACATCAAATGGGCATCCGGTTATATCAACGGGAATACCGACAGGTGTGTTGGGACATTTGTCGTTACGGTCAGATACACCGTCATTATCGGCATCTTTTTTCTTGCCAAAATTAAAAGTAACTCCGACTGTGTGAAGGAGGAAAAAGTCATTTTCTCTTGCCACAACTCCATCCCTTTTATCTGATGTGGAATAAATAAAAGTTTCCTGTAAATTAAGATTAACGGTACTACCCAACCTGAAATTTATTCCCCCTCCAAATGAAGGGATTGCCCAATCTATTTTAGATGGACTGATTTCCAGATCTTTATCAAATATCAATATGCCGCCACCGACAAATAAAAATGGATTTACAACGGCCCGGGATGATAAGATATTAAACCTGAAATTGAGAAGCGCTGAAGAAAAACCGGTGTTAAAGTAATCGCTGTTGCGGTTATACCCCATCGTTCCTTTGGTAATTAGCAGATTTATATCAAAATGTTTTACGATATATCTTGAAACAGATAAGCCGCCAAAGCTATACCACGCCTGGTCGAATTTATAGAAGTCTGTACCCAGATCACCTGAATACTGGGTTATACCTCCATGTAAACCGATGTTCCATTTTTTGTCTTCTGTTTGAGCATAGGTGATTAATGTAAATGCAAAGCAAATACATAATAGTAGTAGTTTTTTCATGGCTCTTTATTTTTTTAATACGCTAAGGTAGGTTATCATATAGAGGTATGTGTTACACAACTCTTGAAAAGAGTTACATGATTCACATATTTTTTATACGGGATGGTGCGTTACTGGACACGCCGCTCAAATTGACCACTCACTCGGCCGATTTAAATTGACCAGAACTAGGTTTGGGGGCAATAGTGGAAAAAACGCTCGCTTTGACGAGTCTTCGCCGGAACAAAATGACCACCTCACCTTGTTGATTGTTAAGAAGATATTGTGGTCAACAAAAATCGGCAGAGGGTGGTCAGAAACTCCGGTTTTTCCAAGAATGTGACGAAACGCAGTTCTGGCTGGACTATCTCCTGAGGATTGGATTGTTGACAGAATCTGAAACAAGGCAAATCGTGTCGGAAGTGGTACAATTATTGAAACTCTTCACCTCAATTAAAAAGAAGATAAAAGACAAAATTGAGAGCAAAATTTGAATTGGTATAATTGTATTCCGGTCGAATTCAAAATTCTTTTCATTTTTCCCTTGACTTTTAAAAATTGTGTATTATATTTGCAGTGTACTAATACACTAATACACGATAAAATGATTACTATAAAAGATTTAACTTTCTGGTATTCAAAACAAAACAAAATATTTGAAAAACTGAACCTGGAGCTGGAAGCCGGCCATATTTACGGTTTATTGGGAAAAAACGGTGCTGGGAAGACCACCCTTTTAAAGCTGATCTGCGGTCTCTCCTTCCCGAAATCCGGGACCGTTGCCATGGATGGACTGATCCCTGCGAGACGCGAAACGGGCTTCCTGAAGGATATTTTCCTTGTTCCTGAGGAAATTTCCCTTCCTTCCCTGACTCCGGAAAGATTCGCTGATCTCTATGGGGGCTTTTACCCCGCATTTGATCTTGATCAATTCAGGGAAATCATGGGAAAACTTGAGGTTGAAACAGTTCAGAAATTCACGGGAATGTCACATGGCCAAAAAAGGAAGGCGATGATTGCCTTCGCCCTGGCCGCCAACACCCGTTACTTGTTTCTTGATGAACCTACTAACGGAATGGACATCCCCTCCAAGGCCGCCTTCCGGAGTATGCTTGCCGCATCTTTTTTTGAGGAGAAAACGATCATCCTGTCCACCCACATGGTACGCGATCTTGAAAGCATGATCGACAGCGTTATCATTCTCGAAAATCACAGGATCATTCTGAACCAGTCAGTGGATCAGAATCTTGAAACCTTTTTCAATGCCTCCATTAACATCCCTGATAAATTATCTTCCTATTCCGAACATTAAAAATATCGAATCATGAACGATACCTTCAACATAAACCGGTTCTGGCTGCTGGTCAGGCGGCAATGGACAGAAAATAAAAAAGTATACCTCCTTCTGTGGGGAGTGATCTCAATTTCCGTCATGGTCCTGCAATTCTTCTCCGCGTTTAATGAACCTTACATTTTATATATTCTGTTGTTTTGTTTTAGTGGGTGTGCACTATCTACAACTCTTTTCAGCCGCTGGTCTGATTACAGCCGATCCTCGTTTTACCTTCTTTTACCCGCATCTGTAACCGAAAAATTTCTATGCGGGTTGTTTTATGGTATCTTTCTGTTTATTCCTGTTTACTGTGTGAATTATTTTATTTTCAGGTATATTATTACATACCTGGTAATTCTGCTTTTTCCCAATAATCTTATTCCATTTTCAGCAATAATTTATGGAGTAATACATGAAATTATCACGACCCCGTTCTCAACCATCATCGTAATTTTCCTTTCATTTCTATTCACACAGTCAATATTTATGACCATTTTCATCCGGTTTAAAAGATATCAGGGTTTGATCTTCCTGATAACAATCATGGCAATTCTTCTAATTTATAATTATGGAATGGGGATCTTTGTAACTAACCTTGTTAATGTTCAGGTAGGATCCATCAGGGTGCCCGGAGTATTTCTCACGTTCTATTCCCCTGATTTTGGATATCAATCATTTAAATCGGTCAGTAGTGAACACTTTTCTTTTATTAAACTGATCTGGATCTTAAATAACCTGGTATGGTTCCTGGTTTTCTTCATCTTGTATCTTACGGCCAGGTTTAAACTTAAGGAACGCGAAATCTAAAAAGCCGACGAAATGAATTTTAGTGAAAATAAATCCATTTACTTACAGATCACAGAATTTGTGCAAGAACAGATTCTTCTGAACAAATGGCAGAAGGAGGAGAAAATTCCATCCGTGCGTGATCTGGCTGCCGAACTCCAGGTTAATCCCAATACTGTTATGCGTGCATATGATTTCCTACAGCAACAGGGTGTCATTTACAATCGTCGGGGCATCGGAAACCACGTTTCATCCAATGCCGGAGAGAAGATCCTTGCGGCAAGTAAGAAGAAGTTCCTGCAATCAGAGCTCCCGGCAATTTTCAAAAACATGCTTTTACTGGAGATCGGATTTGATGAACTGGAACACCTTTATAAAAGTTTTGTAATTGAACATCGTAAGAAATAAAGAGTATGAAAAAGAGCAATATTTTTCTCCTTGGCGCATTTTGCCTGGCATTCGTATGGATCATCCTCATTGGATGGTTTGCAGCCTCTGCAATCAATAATTACCGGAAAGGAAAAGATCCTTATTTTGCCCGGTCCTATAGTCAAATTCTTGAGAGCAGGAAAAAAACATTTCCTACGCCTTTAAGTGAACTGCTTATTTCAGGTGATGGTACTACGCTGCTCACCATCCTACCAGGCAAAGAGCTATCCGTTTTATGTCGCCCACGGTTATGGCGCTGTTCTTACATTGACTTCAAAAACGGGAAATCAATGATCAGCTTAATAAAACTGCAGGACTACAATGAGCCTGTTACAATAACACTTCCGGAGATTCCTTCCCTTTCTCTTACTAATTTTTCTTCGGTTTACATTAACGGATTGATCCAAAAGGGAATTAGTTTCCAATGTAACCGGGTCTCTTTTTTTTCTTCAGATAATTGCAAAATTGGCTCACTGCGCCTGGATTTTCCGGGGAAGAATGATCAGCAGTCAATATTTATTGAAAAATCCAACCAGATAGATACCCTTATAGCTTCTGTTAAGGGATTTGGCAACGTCAGGTTAGAGACAGCAGGTAAAATGAAGAACCAGATCTCAATGTCGGAATCGATTAAACTCGAAGCAACAATGGAGCTGATGAAGAAACTTGCCATCGGGCCAGAATCCCGTGTTCTGAATAAATAGATGTCCTGGTGAGCGTACCATTCAAATCCGCTTTCATTCGTTTTTCCATGTGTTAAATTTATCTTGGGTTTCCGTTCAATTACCTCTCGAATTCTCCTTTCCATAATCGTGTATTTAACCTCTTAATCCAATTAAACTTTTTTTATCGCCTTGACCCATAGTGGTGTAAGGATACCAAAGGAAAAATTGTCTCGGAATTGTCTCTGAAAACACTCAAAAGTACCCAGTTTCATTCAGTTGAATAGGGTTTTGGAAGGAAGGTGAATCGGTTGGAGTCGGTTTAATTCTGTTCAACCAAGGGTGATTTCAAAATGATATGGATTAACCCCGCATAGAACTTGCCACTTAAAATTTCATTGAAGAACTCCGTGGTCTACGAAACAAACAAATAGGAATATTAACTTTTTCAGCATGAAGGTACAAAAGTTTTTACATTATTGCCAAAATAATTGTACATTACACAATCTTTTTGAAAAATATTTGATGCGTTCTTGATACTTTTCAGAAATACAATTAAAAAATGAATTTTTAGAACGGACCTTAAATATAAAACACAATGAAAAGAAAATTTTTAGTAACAGTTGTTCTCGCCTGTGTGCTCTTGATAATGCATATAAGCCCACTTAACGCTCAATGGATCCAAACCAATGGACCCAACGGCGGTGAAGTAATTTGTTTAGCCGCAAGCGGCACGAATCTCTATGCCGGGAGCAGGTTCGGTTTATATCTTTCCACCAACAACGGCACGAGCTGGACGGCAATTAATTCCGGCCTGGCAAGTACCTATATTCTTTCCATTGCTGTTTCGGGCTCGAATATCTTCGTCGGAACCTGGGGCTTCGGTGTCTTTCTTTCCACCAACAACGGCACCAGCTGGACAGCGGTTAATTCCGGTCTAAATAATCCCTTTATTTACTCCTTAGCGGTTTCGGGCACGAATATCTTCGCCGGGACATCCGCAACAAGCGGCGGCGTCTTTCTCTCCACCAACAACGGCACCAGCTGGACGCTCACCAACCTGGTCGATGTGAATGTTAATACTATAGCTGTCTCGGGTACAAATATCTTCGCCGGAACTCTTTTTCATGGTATCTTTCTTTCCACCAACAACGGCACAAGCTGGACTGAAGTCAATTCCGGTTTGATATCTATGGATATTTATTCTCTTGCAGTTCTGGGCACGAATATCATCGCCGGTACTCATGGCGACGGAGTCTTTCTTTCCACCAACAATGGCACAAGCTGGGCGCAGGTCAATTCCGGTCTGACGAATCATAACGTGGAGTCTTTAGCCGTCAGCGGCACGAATCTTTTTGCGGGAACTCACAGCATGGCAGGAGGCTCCGTCGGCGGTGTCTTTCTTTCCACCAACAACGGCACAAACTGGACAGAGGTCAGTTCCGGCCTGACGAGCACGAATGTTCCGGCTCTTGCTGTCTTGGGTACAAATCTCTTCGCCGGGACTGAAGGCGGTGGTGTCTTTCTTTCCACCAACAACGGCACAAGCTGGACTGCAGTCAATTCCGGGTTTCCGAATACCCGGGTTTATGCCTTAGCGGTATCGGGCACAAATCTCTTCGCCGGGACTTATGGTGGGGGTGTTTTTCTTTCCACCAACAACACAGAATGGACGGCAGTCAATTCCGGCTTGCCGGATCCGAATATTGTTGTTTATGCCCTTGCGGCATCAGGCATGCATATCTTCGCCGGGATTTATGACAAGGGGGTTTATCGTTCCACCAACAACGGCACAACTTGGGATTCACTCAATACCGGCTTAACGAACAAATACATCCAATGTCTTGCGATCTCGGACACGAATCTCTTCGTCGGGACTTTTTCAGGTGGCATCTTTCGTTCCTCCATCAACGGAACAAGCTGGACAAAGGTCAGTTCCGGCTTGCCCGACTGGGCATTTGTTAATGCCATTGCGGTTTCTGGCACGAATCTCTTTGCGGGAACTTCCTACGACGGCGTTTTTCTTTCCACAGATAACGGCACAAACTGGACGGCGGTCAATTCCGGCTTGACAAATACTGATGTTAATTCCCTTGCGGTTTTGGGCACCAATCTCTTCGCCGGGACTTCTTATGGAGGTGTCTTTCTTTCCACCGACAATGGCACCAACTGGACGGAAGTCAATAATGGCCTGATAGGAATGAATCTTGTCGTTCTTTCCTTTGCAGTCTCGAATACGAATCTCTTCGCCGGAACTGAAGATGGGGTCCTTCTTTCCACCAATAACGGCACAAACTGGACGGAGGTCAGTTCCGGCTTGACCAATACGCGTATTATTGCCCTTGCGGTTTCGGGCACGAATCTCTTCGCAGGGACTTGGGGCAGCGGCATATGGAGTCGACCGTTGTCGGAGATAATTACCTCCATACACAACACTTCCAGCGAACTACCAAGCGAGTTTCTCCTACGGCAGAACTACCCGAATCCGTTTAATCCGACAACAA
>Ga0209746_1001386_pt1 | contig 11657 bp, 8 predicted proteins | sample BarGraNGADG00211_3_FD_184496 | JGI IMG/M metagenome (GOLD analysis project Ga0209746, IMG submission 184496) | Arctic peat soil microbial communities from Barrow, Alaska - Barrow Graham LP Ref core NGADG0011-211 (SPAdes) (version 2) | ecosystem: Environmental > Terrestrial > Soil > Wetlands >...
CCTGTTCACAGGCGCAAAAATTTACGAGCGGGAACTCCTGCTCGCCTACTTCGACTTCCTGCCCGCCGCCTTGGGGTGACGTGAAGCTGACCATGATCAATAACGGCTCAATCTGCCGCCCATCAAGGAGGCGGTGGTGCTCACGCCGAAACCCGCGCCGACGCCGCGCATCACCGGGGCAAAGGTGTTTGGCGTGCGGCCCGGTTCGCCGTTTCAGTTTACCATCACGGCCACGGGCGACCGGCCGATGACTTTCTCCGCAAACGGGCTTCCGCGCGGCTTGAAGCTGGACAAGAACACCGGCCAGATCACCGGAAAGTTGAAAAAGGCGGGCGAGCATGTCGTGACGCTGCGCGCCAAAAACGCGCTGGGCCACTGGGCCTGTTGGGGAACGATGAAGTCATTGACATCAATCAAGACCCGCTCGGTCATCAGGCGGTGCGCGTTACCCAAAATGGAATGCTTGAAGTTTGGGCCAAGGATTTGGAAGACGGTTCCAAAGCGGTCGGGTTGTTCAATCGTGGTTCCAATGAAGCAACCGTCACGGCAAACTGGGCCGACCTCGGGTTGACCGGCGAACAAACCGTCCGCGATCTATGGCGTCAAAAAGACCTTGGTAAGTTCACGGGAGAATTTGAAGCCAAAGTTGGCCGTCACGGAGTTGTGCTGGTGAAGATCAGCCTGGCAAAGTGACCGCTCGAATTACTTAATTGGCACGGAGCGAATAAGGTTGCCGCTTATTCGAAGCGAATCCAATCCAGATCAACCTGGTTGTTTTCATTCTGAATGACGAACAGATTGTGGGTGCCGGTCGGAACGCTTTGGAGTTTTGCCTCGATGACTTTCCATTCAGCATCCTTCCCGATTTCAACCCGTGCAACCAAAGGGCCATCCGCTTTATCGAAGCGGATTTCGATCAATCCCCCGGTGGATGAGGCGGACCGGACATTCACTGACTTCAATCCGCTCTGTCCGAATTCAACCTGATCGAATTGAACCCAGGTGTTTTTTCCATCAAGCGCAATTTTCCATCCGGCAAACGTATTCGTCGCATCCAGGAATGAAACCGTCACGCCCTCCTTGCTGATGGCACTATACCGGTCAATTTGGATTTTGCTTTTGGCATCCACAATTCCGACTCCGCGCAGGGTGGGGTTGACCTTCTGGATTGTCCCGTCTTCATTGAAAAAGAGCTTATCGGCTCGGATGGCCCGGTTCTTGTCAAATTGCGGGGATAAATCCTTGTCGTGATAAAACAAATACCACTGGCCCTGGTATTCAACTATGGATTGATGAACCGTCCAGCAACCGCTGGCTGCTTCATCCAGAATGACTCCCGCCGGCTTGTAAGGTCCCATGGGATTGGTGCTGGTGGCGTATTCCAGCCGCTCGATCTTGTTTTGCACGTGCGGATACGTCAGATAATAAATTCCATTCCGCTCAAACGGAAACGGACCTTCGATCAGCCCCGTGAATGGCAGATTTGTGATCACCAGTGGCGGCCCATCTAACTCCAGCATATTTTCCTTCAGCTTGGCAACCGATATTCTGCCCCGCGCCCAAAAAATATAGGCGGTCCCATCCTTATCCATGAGCACGCCGGGATCAATTCCGCCCGCGCCCGCCAGGGGCTTTTCCTCCGGCTTGAAGGGGCCGTAGGGCTTGTCCGCCACGGCAACCCCGATTCTGCCCCCGACGGGAAAATAGAAAAAATATTTTCCATTTTTGTAAACGCAATCCGGTGCCCACATATCGAACGAGGTTCGGTTAAGCCAGGGAACATTGGTCTGGTTCAATATGACTCCGTGATCCGTCCAATCCGATAAATTTTCGGAGGAGAACACATGATAGTCCTCCATGACAAACCAGTTGGTCCGACCTCTGCCGGGGCTGGCGGGAATATCATGCGAAGGATAAACGTAAACCCTGCCCTCAAACACTCTGGCGGTCGGATCGGCGGTGAATTGATCCGTTATGAAAGGATTTGTGGCAAAGGTGTTGTTTAGAAACAGTCCACCAAAACCCAACGCCACCAGATAGAGATTACAGTTTTTCATTTTGATGTCTTTAGACTTTGACGCCTGTCAAAAGTCATGACTGATCCCGGCTAAATCACTTTGCCTGCAATTCCAGAACCGTGATCGAACAGGGTGGATAAATGCGGGTGAAGCTGGTGCCGAGATTCTTGATCTTTTCGGTGACCGGAACGACATGCAGCGGATCCTTGAGGGTGTTGGTCTCGCTGCGTTTGGCGGCCTTAAGCACAGTTGCGGTGCCTTTGGCGGCGACGGATTTCACGCCGGTGACATCAATTTTGACCGGCTGCGGAGTGTCAGAGCGGTTCACAATCTTGACAATGATCTTGCCATGCTTCGTGTCGCGCGTGGCGGAATAAAAAATGGATTTCACATCGTTGGTTTTTGCCTGTCCATTCCCGCGTCGGCCAGCCTGAACCCATTGGTAAGTCGGCAAATTCTCCGCTTTGGTCGCCAGCACTTCGTCGCCCTGATGCAGACTGAATATTTTTTGCACATAATATGACGGCGAGCCGTAGCTGGTCAGCGCGTCGTAACCAATAAGGTCGCTCGCCCACTGCATGGAACGATTGTTACCGCTGACTTGGCTAACGTTCACAAACAAGGGCGCGAAGCAATGCATCAGCACGATGTCGGCGTTGCGTTCCATGCAGCAGATCCAAGCGGCATCGCCGAGCGCACCGGCCATGTTGGGCGCAGGCGAGCCGACACGGGTGGCCCATTCGCCGACAAAAATTTTGGTCGGGATGCTGCGGTCACGCGCGTCATACATGAAGGATTGCGCTTCCATTTCCTCCTCAGAACGATAGTAATGTTCGTCATTCAAATCCGCCGTGCGGCTCTTGACATCCGTGGTGGAGATGATTTTGAGCTGCGGATATTTGGCCCTGATGGCATCGAAGAATTGCGCAAACCGGCCTTCGTAGCTGCCGGAACGGTCGAAGAAATCCTCGTTGCCGATTTCTACATAACGCAGCGGAAATGGATTCGGATAGCCGTCCTTGATGCGTTGAGCGCCCCATTTCGTGGAGGCGTCGCCGGTGACATATTCAATTTCTTCGAGCGCTTCCTGAACGTAAGGTTCCAAAGCCGGACCGTTGGTGACATGATCGCGGTTCAGTGTGTAACCGGCAAACACGGCCAGCACCGGCTCCATGCCGATGTCCTGGCACCAGCCGAGAAATTCCGGCAGCCCGAAGCCGTCCGTGGACCAATAGCCCCAGCAACTTTTATGGCCGGGACGCTGTTCCACCGGGCCGACCATTTGCTTCCAGTTGAAGCGTTCGTTGAAACTATTGCCCTCGACATAATTGCCGCCGGGGAAACGCAGAAACTTTGGCTGCGCGTCGGTAAGCAGTTGGGAAATGTCCGCACGGTCGCCGTTCGAGCGATTCTTGTAAGTGGGCGGGAACAAGGAAACCTGTTGCAGCCAGATCGTTCCGGGCGTGGCGGTCGTGATTTTGAAAACATTGTCCTTCGACGGCTTCACGCTTTTTGTTTTGAGCGTCGCTTCAAACTTCTGCCATTCGCCCGTGACGCCGGAAATTTCCGCGCTCGCCAGAACTTTTCCATTCGTGCTCACAATGCTGGCCGTCAGCGGGCCGGTGAATCCGGGCACCGCTTTGGCAAAGAAGGAAACTTTGTAAGTGGTCCTAGGCTGCACGGGAATGCCCCAGTAGCCGCTGTTGGCGACACCAGCCGGGGAAGTCTTTGATGCCGTCGAGGCGTCGAGCTTGAGGCTCACGTTCAGTGCGTCATTCAAAGGCGCATTTGTGTCGAGCACCAGAGCCGCGCCGCCGACGCGGTTCCAGAATTTCGGAGCGACGTTGGCGGGAAACTTGGCGGGATAATACTTCGCCGGGTCGTAGTTGTCCGGCTTGATGGGCTGCGGGAGCGAGTCGGATTTGAAGGTGCGGTTGCGGATCAGTTCGCCGTAAAGCCCGCCTTCGTAGGAATAATTGATCTCCTCGGTCATCAGGCCGTAAAACGTCGGCGGCATCTTGGCCGTGACCTTGTCGGCCTGCACCTGGATGACCGGCACCGGCGCATTCGTCTGGGCAAAACCGGTGATGGCGGTGGCCGCAAACAAAACAGCGGCGGTTTGGGACAGCGACACGCGTTGCATGATTGATTTAGTCAGGTTCATAATTTCATTTATCGTTTCAGATTTCATTGTTTCATCAAATGTTTCTGGTCCATGAGTTCTTGCCTGCTCACTATCAGCGATCGTTGGGGAACATGATCTGCGCGGTCTGATACAGATACCGCCGCCAGTTTAACCACTCGTGGCCGTGGGAACTCAGCACCCAAAAACTGCGGACTCCGTAATTGTTGAACACCGCCAGCGTCCGCTGGCTGTTGAACAGCGCAATGTCCGTTTCGCCGGCAGCAAAATAAATCGGCATGCGGAACTTGTCGTTGATGTTCGTTTCGCTGAGCAGCGACTTGAAGTTCTCCTGAAAGGCGGCAAGTTGGTCTGGCCAGTAACCCGAGCTGAATACATAAAGTTCGCCAAAAGTTTCGAGATGCGTCAGTGCTGTGTTGAGGGTGACGAACCCGCCCATCGAAAGACCGGCCACCGCGCGGCTTTCCCGATTGGTGCGCGTGCGATAATGGCTGTCAACGTAAAGAATGATGTCCTTCAGATATTCCTGCGTGCAGGCATCGTCCACTCCCGGCTTGGGTGGCGTGCCGGAAACCACGCCGCCGGTGTTGGGCATGACGATGATCATCGGCCGTGCCTTCCCGGCGGCGATCAGGTTGTCGAGAATCAGGTTCGCGAAACCGCCGGAACGCGTAATGGTCGCCGTCCAATGGCTGTCATTTTCGCCGCCGCCGTGGTTGAGATAAAGAACCGGATAACGCTTATCAGTGTTGGTGTCGTAGCCAGGCGGGAGATAAACGTGCATTTGTTTCTCAACCCCGGCCGAGGTTTGGTAATGGACGATCTCCACCCGGCCATGTGGCACGTCATTGCTCGCGTAAAATGACGTCTCGTTGGGGGCCGGCAGCGCGGGCAGGATCGGAACCGGATTGCGCGGAACCGCTGGAACACGGCTGTTGCGAAGTTTTCCCGGCGTTTCGGTGCGGGCGATAGAACTGTTGGAGGGAGCGACTGAATCCTTGCCGATCGCTGGTGCCGCGGAACCGCCGGCGGGCACTTGCGCCCGGACACTGCCGGAAGCCAAGCTGGCAGAAATGACCATGATTATGGAAAGCCAACGCGCTATTCGGCGCTGCCGAAAAAGCGGGGCTGGGTTCGCGCAACTGATGAAAGGTGGCTGGAACTTATTTTCCGCGCGCTCAATCGCAGCCAGCGCAGCGCGGAGCAGGAAGAATTGCTTTTTGGAATCGTTGAACATGGTGCGATACTCGATCCTATCAAGGCGTTGTCTAAATTGGCAAACGTCAATGTTTCTCGGTTCTCGTCCATTTCGCGGACGGTTTCTGTCGTGCATTGCAGAATGTATCTGGAGTTTCGGCCGCAAGTTATATGACAGTTGTCATATTGGCCAGAACGAGAACTTTATCAGAAGCTATGTTAAATATTTCACCATGTCACGAAGGAGAAACCTCATCCCATCCCAAATACCCATGAAAACAAAACTAGCATTGCTTGCGTGTGCCTCGGTTATGTCCGTCCAGTTTTGCCCGGCTCAAACTAACCAGCCGGTGGAAGATTTTAAGCCGGCGACATCCAACCAGCAGGGCAAACAGTATCCTCAGGTCAACTCTGAAGGCCGCGTCCGCGAACGCGTCGTCGCTCCCCAGGCCCAAAGCGTCATGCTTGATATCGGTGCTGTAAAATATCCGCTCGCCAAAGGCGATGACGGCGCTTGGACCGGCGACTCGAAGCCTCAAGACGAAGGTTTTCACTACTACCAGATTGTTGTTGATGGTGCCCAGGTTCCGGATCCCAACACCCTCTATTATTACGGTGCCAGTCGCTGGGGCAGTGGCATCGAAATCCCCGCCAAAGATCAGGATTTCTACGCACTGAAGAACGTGCCCCACGGCCAACTGCGGGAGGTTCACTATTTCGCCAAGAGCAGCAACTCGGTCCGTCATTGCTTCGTCTATACCCCGCCGGATTATGACAAAGATCCCAACAAGCGTTTCCCGGTGCTTTACCTGCAACATGGCGGCGGCGAAAATGAAGCCGGCTGGGGCAATCAAGGCCGTGCCAACCTGATCCTGGACAATCTCATTGCGAACGGAAAAGCGCAGCCGTTCATTATCGTGATGGAAAATGGCGGCGGCATCGGCGGTCCGCGACGCGGTGAGACTCCTGCAGGTGCAACCAATAATATTGGTGCCACAGCTGGCGCGACCAACGGCGCTCCTGGTGGTCCAGGTGGACGTGGCGGCTTTGGTGGTTTCAACTTCTCCGCTTTCGAGCATGTTCTGATGGATGATCTGATTCCTTACATTGATGCCAACTACCGCACGATTCCAGATCAGCCGCACCGCGCGATGGCCGGCCTTTCCATGGGTGGCATGCAGACGCACACCATCACACTGGCTCACCTCGACACGTTCTCCCACATCGGCATGTTCAGCGGTGGCAGCATCACCACCAACGAAATTACCGATCTGGCTGCCTTCAAGGAAAAGGTCAAAGTTGTTTTCATCAGCTATGGCAGCCGTGAGCTCGATCCGGCAAATCGCAGAGGCGGCGGTGGCCGTGGAGGTTTCGGCGGCGATCCCAAGGCGGGCACTGAAGCGCTCAAAGAAGCTGGCATAAACGCTCACTTCTACATCTCGCCGCTGACCGCTCACGAATGGCAGTCCTGGCGGCGCAGCCTGTATCAATTCGCACCGCTGTTGTTTCAGAATTAATCCCATATTCACCAATCTAAGAAAAACTAAAATGAAAAATACATTTCTAAGTTTGGCATTGTTGGCTGGCATTTCTGCGTTGGCACAAACAAACCTGCCGCCGATCGAAGATTTCAAGCCGTCAACCCTGAACCAGCCCGGCCAGCAATACCCGCAGGTCAATTCACAACGCTATGCGCGATTCCGCATCGTCGCGCCCCAAGCCCAAAGCGTCAGCGTGAGTCTGGGCCTCGGCGGACGCGGGGGCACCACGCTCGCGAAAGCCGCGGACGGCGTTTGGATGGGCACCACGGCAGGCCCGATGGATGAAGGCTTTCACTACTACCATCTCACGGTTGATGGGGGAACATTCAACGATCCTGGCACCGGGAACTTTTACGGTTCGACTCGTTGGGAAAGCGGCATCGAAATCCATGCTCATGATCAGGACTTCTACGCGCTCAAGGACGTTCCGCACGGACGGGTGCAGTTGGTTCTGTTCCCTTCGAAGCTCACCAACTCCATCATCGCTCGCCGCGCCTTTGTTTACACGCCGCCTGACTACGACAAGGACCCGACCAAGCGCTATCCGGTGCTTTATCTCCAGCACGGCTGGGGCGAAGATGAAACCGCCTGGTGGAACCAAGGCCGTGCCAATCTGATCATGGACAACCTGATCGCCGAAAACAAAACGAGGCCCTTCATCATCGTGATGACCTACGGCTTGACCAACGAAGGCATGCGCCCAGGTGGACGTGGGCCGGGCGGACCGGGTGGTGCCCCAACTACTAATGCGGTTGCTGCCAACGCTACCAGCAACGCCCCGGTTCGGGGTCTAGGCGGTCCCAGCGGACGCGGTGGTAGTCTCGCTAATTTCAACGTCGCGGGATTCGAGACCGTCCTCGTTGACGAATTGATCCCGTATATTGACGCCAACTTCCGCACGCTCGCTGATCAGCCTTATCGCGGCATGGCCGGTCTTTCCATGGGCGGCATGGAGACTCACAGCATCACTCTGAAGCATCTCGACACATTCTCCCACATTGGTCTTTTAAGCGGCGGCGTGATTTCTCCCGCAGATGTCACCAACACGCCCAGCTTCAAGGAGAAAGTCAAAGTTGTTTTCTGTAGTTGCGGCAGTCGCGAGAATCCCGGCAACATCAACGCCAATCATGAAGCCCTCGATGCGCTGGGCATCAAAAACACCGCGTATGTGTCGCCGGATACGGCTCACGAGTTCCAGACCTGGCGGCGCAGTTTGCGGGAATTCGCGCCGTTGCTGTTTCAGGATTGACGCAAAGCAAATTTATTAATCCAATCCAATCACAAAAAACTTTTAAAATGAAAAATCCAATTATTCTTCTAACCCTCGCGGTCCTGCCGCTCGCGGCACTTGCGGCCGATGTCACCGGCGCTTGGAAAAGCGAATTCGACTCGCAGATCGGCACCCAGAAATACACCTTCACCTTCAAGCAGGCCGGCACAAACGTGACCGGCAAAGCCGATTCGGAAATCGGTGACCAGAAGCGCGAGGCCGAACTCAAGGAGGGCAAGATTGACGGCGACAAGATTACATTTGTCGAACTGCTAAATTTTCAGGACAACGATATTCGCATCACCTATACCGGTCAGCTCTCGGTCAATACCAACGAAATCAAGTTCGCGCGTGAGGTCGGCAACTTTGCCAAGGAGGAAATTGTGGCCAAGCGTGAACAGTCCGTGTCCTCCGAGCCAAAGATCGCCCTCGCGGCTGACATCACCGGCACGTGGGAAGCCCAATTTGATACCCAGCGTGGCTTGCAAAAATACACCTTCACGTTCAAGCAGGACGGCACCAGTGTGACCGGCAAAGCCAACGTGGAAATGGAAGATCAAAAGCGTGAGGCCGAGTTGAAAAATGGCAAGGTCGAAGGCGATCTAGTGTCATTTGCCGAGCCATTGAGTATTCAGGGCAACGACATAAACATCACCTACACCGGCAAGCTCTCGGCCAAAGGCGACGAGATTATGTTCAAGCGACAGGTCGGCGATTTCGGATCTTCGGAAGCCACTGCCAAACGCACAGCGGCGGCGAAGCCAGCAACGACGAATCCAGAGTCAATCGGGGCGCGTCCTCCGCGTGGCGGACGTGGCAACCAACCCATCACGCTCGGACCGGATGACAAAGCGGCTTTTCCCAAGGCACCGGAAGGTTTCGACAAGGCTCGCGACGGCATTGCCCATGGCACTATTGAGACCGTCGAATATGACTCGACCACCGTCGGCAACAAACGCAAGACACTCGTCTATCTGCCGCCCGGTTATACAGCCGACACAAAATACCCCGTGCTCTATCTCCTGCACGGCATTGGCGGTGACGAGGAGGAATGGCATCGGCAGGGGCATCCCGAAATCATTCTCGACAACCTCATCGCGGACAAGAAAGCCGTTCCGATGATCATTGTTTTGCCCAATGGCCGCGCCCAGAAGGATGACCGGGCCAACGCGGGCATGGGGGCAGCAGGATCATTCGCGACTTTTGAAGGGGATTTGATTAAAGACCTCATTCCCTTTATTCAATCCAAGTATTCCGTGAATACCAATCGCGAGAGCCGGGCGTTGGCCGGACTTTCGATGGGCGGCGGTCAGTCGTTGGACTTCGGTCTCGCGCATCTGGATTTGTTCCCGTGGATTGGTTGGTTCTCCTCCGCGCCCAATACCCACTCACCTGAGCAACTCGTCCCCGATCCGGCCAGGGCCACTCAAATGCTCAAGCTGCTCTGGATTTCGGGCGGCGACAAAGATGGCCTGATCAACATCGGCCAGCGCACGCACGCCTATCTCAAAGAGAAAAATGTCCCGCATATCTGGCATGTGAACGCCACTGGCCATGATTTTAACGCCTGGAAAAATGACCTGTATCTGTTCTCGCAGCTCATTTTCCGTTGAAGCAGAAAAATGTCGGGGTAGTTGATCGAAAACCAAACCAACAAATAGTTAAAAAAGAAATATGAAAACAAAACAGATCGTGTCATTGCTGGCAGTGACGGCGTTGGCGCTCTCCGTCCGCGCGGCAGAACCGCAGGCAACCGTCGCCGATGCCGCCAAGGCATTGAAAAGCAAAGCCAACTACAGTTGGAGCACCACGAGCGAAATGGCGAACTCCCAGTTTCCCGCCATGACCACCAAGGCCAAGACCGAGAAAGATGGTTTTACCTTTCTTTCCAGTGAAGGCCCGAACGGCGAAATCCAGGCGGTCAAGAAAGGCACCAACGGCGTCGTGAAAACGGATGACGGTTGGCAAACGGCAGCCGAACTTCGCGCCGGCGGACAGGGCGGACCAGGCCGGGGTTTCTCCGGGCGGTTGCTCACCTCGCTCGCACCAGCGGAGGATGCCGAGGAATTATTGAAAGGCGTTAAGGAACTCAAGGCCGGCGATGACGGCATATTCACGGCTGATTTGACGGAACAAGCCGCTAAAGATCGCGCCAGTTTTTTGGGTCGCCGGCGGGGTGGCCAGGGCGGTGGCGGGTCCACGCCACCGGAACCGAAAGATGCCAAAGGCTCGGTCAAGTTCTGGGTGAAGGACGGCGTGTTGACCAAGCTTGAATTGAAAACCTCCGCGAAGATCACCTTCCAAGGAGAAGAACGCGACATGGATCGCACCTCGACCACCAGCATCAGCGACATTGGCTCAACCAAGGTTGAAGTGCCGGAAGATGCGAAGAAAAAACTGCCTTAAATCAAAGTTGGTCCGGGTGTTTTAAGCAACACTACAAAGCAGGTTGAAGTTCAGAGTTCAATTGAACTGTGCCTCCGGACTTCAATTTGATTTCCGTCATGCGATCACCATAACGGACGGTCGCCGTTCGGCCGCCGACCGATTTGATTTTGACATTGGTCAGTTTGCTGCGGTCCCACGTGAGATCAATTTCAAAACCGCCGCGTGCTCGCATGCCTTTGACGCTTCCGCTCGGCCAAGCGCTCGGCAACGCGGGGAGCAATTCGATTTCGCCTGCTTGACTTTGCAGCAGCATTTCGGCGATGGCGGATGTGCCGCCAAAGTTGCCGTCAATCTGGAACGGCGGATGAGCATCAAACATGTTCGGGTAAGTGCGGGAGGGATCGAACAGGTGGTTGATGATACTGAACGCGCGGTCGCCATCATGGAGCCGAGCCCAGCAGTTGATGCGCCAGGCAATGGCCCAACCAGTGGTGATGTCGCCGCGTTTGTTGAGACTGACTTTGGCGGCTTCGGCCAGCTCCGGCGTGCTGCGCGGCGTGATTTGCGCACTGGGAAAAAGCGCATACAGATGGGAAATGTGGCGGTGCTGCTGTTCCCGCGCCTGGGCATCCCAATCACCAAGCCATTCCTGTAGTTGTCCTTGTTTTCCAATCTGAAGTGGTGCGAGTCGGGAACGGGCTTGTTCTAGTTGCTTGCGAAAATCGGAATCGGTGTCCAGAACCTTGGATGCCTCGATGCAGTTGGAGAACAAATCGCGCAGGATCTCTTCGTCCATGGCCGGACCGGCGACGACGGCTGCACCAAAAGGATGGTTATTCTCAGGAGAGATGGACGGGTTGGTCACCAGCCAGTGGTTCGTCGGGTCTTCCTGGAGCGTATCGAGGAAGAATTGCGCGGCACCGCGCATCACAGGATAGGCTTCCTTGAGATATTTCTTGTCGCCGCTGAACTGATAGCGATCCCACAAGTGGTCACACAACCACGCGCCGCCGCTCGGCCACATGCCAGCATCCGCAAAGTCAATGGGGCCGGTGGCACGCCAGAGATCCGTGTTGTTGTGGGCGACCCAGCCGCGTGCG
>Ga0209746_1001387_pt1 | contig 11657 bp, 10 predicted proteins | sample BarGraNGADG00211_3_FD_184496 | JGI IMG/M metagenome (GOLD analysis project Ga0209746, IMG submission 184496) | Arctic peat soil microbial communities from Barrow, Alaska - Barrow Graham LP Ref core NGADG0011-211 (SPAdes) (version 2) | ecosystem: Environmental > Terrestrial > Soil > Wetlands >...
CACCAGCAATAGCTCCCAAAACCGCAGCTTGTTGTCCTTCCAGTTTCAACCCTTTACCTGCATTAAAAGCCGCACCGCCATTGGAAAATTGAATCATAACCGGTGCATTGGCTACTTTTGCAGCTTCCATAATCGCATTTACAGTTGAAGAGCCGACAACATTTACTGACGGAATGGCAAAGCCATTCGCTTTGGCTACTTTAAAAATATACTGAAGATCAGTACCTGTTACAACTCCCGGTTTTACTACATTGGAAATTTTGTCCATAACTATATGTTTAATTATAATACATTTGTTTAATCTAAAGTATAACAACAGAATAGGAATAATGTTGCTGTGAAAAGTTTTGAATTGCTACTTTTCCAAACTATGGAGTCATTTCTTCCGACAAAAAATGTTCCAGATGTTCGGGTTTTACATTTATGGACAGCTGCCCGTTAATGGCAAAGGAAATATGTCCTGTTTCCTCGGAGACAACTATGGCAACTGCATCTGAATGTTCTGTCATTACTAAGGCAGCACGATGACGCAATCCTAATCGTTTTGGAATGGTTTGATTTTGGGAAACCGGCAAAATACAGGCGGCCGCTTTAAGTTTTCGATTGGAAATGATTAATGCTCCATCGTGTAATGGGCTGTTTTTAAAGAAGATAGTTTCTATCAGTCGGGAATTGATATTGGCATTTAGTTGTTCTCCGGAATGCGAATAAAAATCTAAATTGTTATTTCTTGTAAGGATAATCAGAGCACCCGTTGAACTCTTTGAAAGATTGCGACAGGCTAATACAATCTGAACCAAATCGAAATCTGTTTGTTCTTTTTCATTCGTATTACTTCCAAAAAACCGTTTAAAAGAATAGAAGATGCTCCCTTTTCGTCTGGATCCGATTCTGGTAAAAAAGCGCCGTATTTCATCCTGAAAAAGTACAATCAGAGCAAAAGCACCCACACTGATAACGCGGTCGAAAATACCACCCAACAACTCCATTTTAAACACATACGAAACAAGAAACCAGCATATTATAAATGCTAATATGCCAATAAAAATATTAACCGCTCCGGTTCGTTTGAGGAGTTTAAAAGTTTGGTAAAGCAAAATTGCCACCAAAAAAATATCTACAAAATCTTTAAATCCAATGTGAAATCCCATTTTCAGTTTTCAGTTTTTAGTGAACAGTTATCCTGATATTTATTATAAATTGCAATGGCTTGCATGGCTTCTTTCACATCGTGAACCCGCAAAATGGAAGCACCGCCCATGAGCGCCAACATATTGGCGGAAGTTGTTGCATTTAAAGCTTCGGTAGCGTCTATCCCCAGTAAATTATACAGCATGGATTTTCGGGATAATCCTGCCATTATCGGTACATTTAATTCTTTGAAATACCTTAGTTGACTCAAAAGTTGATAATTCTGATCCAACGATTTTGCAAAACCGAAACCGGGATCAATAACAACGTCGTTTACACCCAACAAATGCAATTGAGCCAGCCGTTTTTCAAGAAATCGTAAAACTTCTGAAACAATATCCTCGTATTGAGTAGTTGATTGCATTGTTTGCGGTGTCCCTTTTAAATGCATTAGCACGTAGGCAACTTGCAAATCTGCAATTGTTTCGAACATTAAATCATCCAAAGTTCCTCCACCAATATCATTTATCATGGCAACCTGAAAATTTTTAACAACATGCCTGGCAACACTCGAACGAAATGTGTCAACCGAAATGGTCAAATCGGGAAATTTTTTTAAAAGAATGTCCAATGCTCCCGAAACTCTTCTGATTTCCTCCTCTTGCGTGATAATTTCGGCATTCGGACGCGTGGAATAACCTCCAATATCTATAATCCCAACGCCATCGTCCATCATTCTTTCAACCGCATTCAGGATTGATTTATCTGTAACAAATCGATTTTCTTTAAAAAATGAATCGGGAGTAACATTGATAATTCCCATGACAATTGGAGTTGATAAATCTACCAAACGATTATTCAATTTCAATTGCAAAGAATTAGAGTTCATAGTTTTAATACACCTTCCAAAAAAACAGATTCTTAATTGCCTTTTGCAAAAGTAAGAAAATATAGTGACAGAGATGTCAGATAAAGAAAATATTGAAAAAATAATTACAAAGTATACGTTTTTTGACGAAAATCAGTTATTATGGTAGGACATTTTTTGGTAATTGCCAAAAAAACAATTCTAATAGTCTTTTTACAGAAAAAAGTACTATTTTTGCACCATAGTTTTAATACATTTTATATTCTTTAAATCATCACACCTTATATGAAATTGAAAACCATAGCTAAATTAGCATCAATATCTTTAGCAATAACCATGGTTGCATGTTCCCAATCCGGTAAAACTAACGAAGGTTATTCCCGTGTTACAGGATGGAAATACAACGACAAAAAAGGTACCGGCTTTACCGTAAAAAAAGATTATACCAATCAAGTTCCACCCGGAATGGTGGCTATTGAAGGCGGTTCATTTACAATCGGCGGAAAAGGCGAATACGTTACTGCACCCCGCGACAATAAACCACGCAGAATAACGGTAAGTTCATTTTATATGGATGAATATGAAATTACTAATAATAATTGGCGCGAATACACAACATGGATGAAAGCGATTTTTGGAAAAGTAGCTCCAAGATTGGTTCAAAAAACCGAACCAAATGTAAATGTTTGGCGTGAAGAACTAGCTTATAATGAACCCATTTTAGAAAATTATTTTACTCATCCATCGTATGACCAATATCCGGTTGTAGGAGTTACTTGGGAACAAGCTATGGATTATTGCCAATGGCGGACTGACAGGGTGAATGAAAAAGCATTAATGGATGCAGGTGTAATTTTACCAACTGATTTTTCAAAACTTGAAAAACAAACCGGTCTTGATTCTATTGCCAATAATTTTGTTTTCAACACGCAAAAATATCTCACACAAAACAACTATCAACCGGCATCAGGAAAAAATGCGAAAAAAGACTTGTATGGTCAGAACCGAAAAGTGGATATGTCCGATGGAATTCTTTTCTCTGATTTCAGATTACCAACTGAAGCTGAATGGGAATTTGCAGCTTACGGAATTACTTCCGGTAAAAATGGAATGGTATCCGAAGGTAAAATTTATCCCTGGTCTGGCAATCAACTCCGAAATCCATCAAAAAAACAATTGGGACAGATGATGGCAAATTTCGTAAGAGGACGAGGTGACATGATGGGAACTTCCGGTAGTTTGAATGACAAAGCAACCATTACAGCTCCTGTAAATGCTTATTTTCCAAATGATTTTGGACTATATAATATGGCCGGAAATGTTAATGAATGGGTACTCGATGTTTACCGTTCTACCACTTTTGAGGATATGGCAGAATACAACTCTTTCAGAGGAAATGTGTTTTTAACGCCGGTTTTTGTATCCGATAATCTGGGTAATAAAACGTATAAAGTGGATTCGCTTGGACGTATTGCCACAGAAGTTGCAAAAGGAGATGATGTCCGTAATTTTAAAGATGGCGATGATTCTTCTCTCATTACCAGCATTAATGATTCTACAGGATTGGCAAACTTAAGAAACAATGCAAAAATAGATCCGACCGATGTTTTGAGACCTACGATTTCCGAAAAGACCCGGGTTTATAAAGGTGGTTCGTGGAAAGATCGTGCTTATTGGTTGAATCCTTCTACCCGCAGGTATTTGGATCAGGATAAATCAAGTAATGACATAGGTTTTCGATGTGCCATGAGTATGATTGGTGATAAAGACCAAACCAAAAAGAAATAACAAATCATTCCATAATTTACAAGGCACCTGTTTGAGTCAAACAGGTGCTTTTGTTTATAAAAAGCAGAATTTCTCAATGAAAATTTGTACTTTTGTCGTCTTAAAATTTGAACAAACTATATAAATTGATTAGAATGAGTAGAACGATTATTGTTGATGCGCTGAAACGGAAGGATTTTGGTGCTGAAGTGAACATAAAAGGGTGGGTCAGAACCCGTCGTGGAAATAAAAATGTAAGTTTTATCGCGTTGAACGATGGTTCGACTATTCATAATATTCAGGTAGTTGCCGATAACGAAAAATTCGGCGATGAATACCTGAAACCAATAACTACCGGAGCTTGTATCAGTGTTACCGGCAGATTAGTTGAATCGCTGGGTCAAGGTCAGACGGTGGAAGTACAAGCCGAAAAAATTGAAATCTATGGTGTTGCCGATCCGGAAACTTATCCGTTGCAAAAAAAAGGACACACCTTGGAATTTCTGCGCGAAATAGCACACCTACGTCCCCGAACAAATACTTTTGGAGCCGTTTTCCGCATTCGTCACAACATGGCTATGGCAATCCACACTTTCTTTCACGAACGTGGATTCTTCTACTTCCACACGCCTATTATTACCGCTTCCGACTGTGAAGGTGCCGGACAAATGTTTCAGGTAACCACCCTGAATCTCTACGATTTGAAAAAAGATGAAACAGGTGCGATTGATTACAGCAACGATTTCTTTGGAAAACAAGCCAGCCTGACTGTTTCCGGTCAACTCGAAGGAGAATTGGCAGCTATGTCGATGGGAGCTATTTATACTTTCGGACCGACTTTCCGTGCTGAAAATTCCAATACGCAACGCCACTTGTCGGAGTTTTGGATGATTGAACCGGAAGTTGCTTTCAACGAAATTGAAGAAAATATGCAACTGGCACAGGATTTTATTCAATACTGCGTAAAATGGGCGTTAGATAATTGCAAAGATGATTTGGAATTTTTGAATACTATGTACGATAAAGAATTAATTGAACGTCTGAAGTCTGTAGTTAATGAAGATTTTATACGTTTGCCATACACGCAGGGAGTCGAAATTCTGGAAGCAGCTATTGCCAAAGGACATAAATTTGAATTCCCGGTTGGTTGGGGAACAGACCTGCAATCGGAACACGAACGCTACTTAGTGGAACAACATTTCAAAAAACCGGTAATTCTGACCGATTATCCGAAAGAAATAAAATCGTTTTACATGAAACAAAATGACGATGGCAAAACTGTTCGTGCGATGGACGTTTTATTTCCAAAAATAGGTGAAATTATCGGTGGCTCCCAACGCGAAGAAGATTATGGCAAACTGAAAGCACGTGCCGAAGAAATGGGTGTCCCGACAAAAGATATTTGGTGGTATCTGGAAACCCGAAAATTTGGAACGGCTCCACATGCCGGTTTCGGTCTGGGTTTTGAACGATTACTGCTTTTTGTAACCGGTATGTCGAACATTCGCGATGTGATACCATTTCCACGCACACCAAACAATGCAGAATTCTGATTTGTTATCTTGCGGCGAAATATAAACCAAAATTAATTTCATAGTGTAATATTGCACAAGTATTATCAAATTGTGCATTTTTTAGTTAACATAATTTCGGCTTAAAAGATATTTTACTATTTTTGCCATCTGAACATTACAAATATCAACAATATCAACTTTAAAAATGGATAAAGTAACAAAAACCGAATTGGACAATGTTGTGGTTCGTTTCTCTGGTGACTCGGGAGATGGAATGCAATTAACCGGAACACTTTTCTCCAATCTTTCGGCTATTTTAGGAAACGAGATTTCCACTTTCCCCGATTATCCCTCTGAAATTCGTGCACCACAAGGCACAATAGGAGGTGTATCAGGATTTCAGGTACATTTAGGTTCAAGTAAAATTTATACACCCGGCGATGATCCGGATGTATTGGTAGTAATGAATCCGGCAGCTCTCAAAGTGAATGCCAAATTCGTCAAAAAAGGCGGTGTTATTATCTTTGATGCCGATACTTTCGATAAATCAGGTTTTGAAAAAGCCGGATTTAAAACTGAAAATCCATTCGAAGAATTATCCATTTCAGCTACTATTCAACTCATTCCGGCTCCGCTCTCAACGCTGACTCAAAGCAGTCTGGCCGGTTTTGGATTTGAAAATAAAACAGTTTTACGAAGCAAAAACATGTTTGCGTTGGGTTTGATTTGCTGGTTATTTAACCGTCCTATCGAACAGGCAATCCATTTTTTGGAAAATAAATTTGGTAAAAAACCGGATATTCTCCATGCCAATGTAAAAGTGCTATCCGATGGATTCAACTACGGAAATAATTTACATTTGACCGTTTCAACTTTTCTGGTTGAAAAATCGCACGAAACCCCAAAAGGGAAATATACCAGCATCAGCGGAAATAAAGCTACAGCGTGGGGTTTAATTGCAGCCGCACAAAAAGTCGGTTTGCAATTATACCTCGGAAGCTATCCCATTACTCCTGCCACCGACATTATGCATGAATTAGCTGCTCGTAAAGATATGGGTGTGAAAGTGGTACAAGCCGAAGATGAAATTGCCGGAATAACTTCTGCAATCGGAGCTTCATTTGCCGGCAGTCTGGCCGCGACAAGTACTTCCGGTCCCGGATTAGCACTTAAATCAGAGGCAATTGGGTTGGCAGTTATGGCCGAATTACCCTTGGTGGTGATTGACGTTATGCGCAGTGGTCCTTCCACCGGAATGCCAACCAAAACCGAACAAACAGATTTGTTTCAAGCTCTTTATGGCCGAAACGGCGAAAGTCCGGCTGTGGTAATGGCTGCAGGAACTCCCGACGATTGTTTCCATTATGCTTTTATGGCAAGCAAAATTGCGTTGGAACACATGACACCGGTTATTTTGTTGACTGATGCTTTTATAGGAAACGGAACTTCTTTGTGGAAACTGCCCACGTTGGCAGATTTACCCGAAATAAAACCAAACTACGTAAAATCTGATATGACAGATTACAAAGTTACCAGCCGCGATGAAAAATCGAAAGTTCGCTATTGGAGTATTCCGGGCGTAAAAGGGTTTGAACATCGGAATGGTGGTTTGGAAAAAGATTATAATAGCGGTGCAATTTCAAGTGATCCTGAAAATCATCAGAAAATGGTGGATACACGTGAAGAAAAAGTGAATAACATAAGCCAATTTATTCCTGAACTGAAAATAGAAGGAAATAAAGACGCTGATTTGCTGGTTATCGGTTGGGGTGGAACTCACGGACATTTGATGAGTGCCGTTAATTCATTGAACAAAAACGGTAAAAAAGTGGCTTTGGCTCATTTTAATTATATCAATCCATTGCCAAAAAACACGGTGAAAGTGATTCAACAGTACAAAAAAGTGGTGGTTTGCGAATTAAACAATGGGCAATTTGCTACCTTCCTGCTGTCGAAAGTTCCTTCAGTGGAATTTCTACAATACAACAAAGTTCAGGGGCAACCTTTTACAGTTACAGAACTGGAAGAACATTTCATTTCACTCTTAAAGTAAAAAGATTATTTCAAATTTCAACTCATGGAAACTACAGAATCAACAACAATACAATATACCGCCAAAGACTTTAAAAGCGATCAGTATGTTCGCTGGTGTCCCGGTTGCGGCGATTATGCCGTGCTCAATTCACTTCAGAAAGTGATGGCCGATTTAGGCGTTGCACCTCACGAAACTGCCGTTATTTCGGGTATCGGATGTTCGTCACGCTTGCCATATTATATAAGCAGCTATGGTTTTCACACCATTCACGGTCGTGGAGGCGCCATTGCAACCGGTGTGAAAGTGGCAAATCCTAAATTGACTGTTTGGCAAATTACAGGCGATGGAGACTGTCTGGCAATTGGTGGAAATCATTTCATTCACAGTATTCGTCGTAATGTGGATTTGAATGTATTGCTCTTTAACAATCAGATTTATGGTTTGACTAAAGGACAATATTCTCCAACAACCAAAAAAGGATATGTAACCAAATCGTCTCCATTCGGAACGGTAGAACGTCCGTTCCGTCCTGCAGAATTGACTTTTGGCGCTCGCGGAACCTTTTTCGGACGTTTGCTCGATGTTGATCTGAAAACCGCTCAAATGACGATGATGGCCGCCGCTAAGCACAAAGGAACTTCGGTGGTAGAATGTTTGGTAAACTGCGTCATCTTCAATGATGGAGCTCACAGTTGGCTTGCCGAAAAAGAAAACCGTCCCGACAGAACAATCACGTTGGAACATGGCAAACCGATGATTTTCGGAAAAGAACGCAATAAGGGATTAGTGCTTGATGGACTCAACCTGAAAGTGGTTACCATGGGCGAAAACGGTGTAACTGAAAACGACATTTTAATACATGACGCTGCTTGCGAAGATACAACCATCCACATGAAACTGGCTTTGATGGAAGGTCCTGAAATGCCAATTGCATTGGGTGTAATCCGCGATGTGGAAGAAGAAACCTACGATGCTGCAGTAGAAGCTCAAATTGCCGAAGTACAAGCCAAATCAAAAGTGAAAACCTTCGACGACCTGATTGCAACCTGCGAACAATGGGAAATGTAAATTGAAGGAGGCCCCCTAAATCCCCCCAAGGGGGGACTTAATATAATTTGTAAGTTTAAAAGAATAATCAAAAACCGGTGCGGGCGAAGGCTGGTACCGGTTTTTTATATCCAAAAAGACATGAAAAAAATAATTGCATTTTTAGTACTTGCACTTTCCATTTCGGCGTTTGCCGAAACTAAAGATGACCGTGCGTATATCGTGAAAGTGGGTGATAAAGCACCGGATTTCAGCATGAAACTGACCGACGGAAAAACCGTAAAACTTTCCGACCTGAGAGGCAAAGTGGTTATGCTACAGTTTACCGCCAGTTGGTGCAGCGTTTGCCGCAAGGAAATGCCTTTTATTGAACGCGATATCTGGCAAAAACACAAGACCAATCGCAACTTTGCATTGATGGCTATCTACCGCGATGAACCGCAAGCAACCGTTTTGAAATTCGTTAAAGTAACCGGCATTACTTACCCGATTGGGTTAGACCCAAAAGCCGATATTTTTGTGTTGTATGCTTTGCGTGAAGCGGGAATTACCAGAAATGTGATTATCGATAAAACAGGTAGAATCGTGATGTTGACCCGGCTTTATGACGAAGTTGAATTTAAGAGGATGACCCGATTGATTGATTCAATGCTGAATTGATTCATTTGATATTTACTGACATAAATAGTTTTGAATAAATTAAACATTTCATTCCTGAGTTCGTTTAATTCGTAATGATTTGCAAAATTCGTATTTTAAATTCGTGTAAAATGGAAACAAAAGAACAAGTATTGGGAGCCATGAAAAAGGCAGGAGTTCCCGTAAATGCAGGTAAATTGGTCGAACTGACCGGTCTGGATCGTAAAGAAGTGGACAAAGCAATGAAACAACTGAAAACCGATGAGGCTATCGTATCGCCAAAAAATTGTTTCTGGCAACCAAAATGAGAGAATTTTTTTCAAAAAAGAAACAGTCACAGGATAATTTCCCTTGTGACTGTTTCTTTTTAATACTGACTGAGTTTTATCCCAAATCAACATGTTCTGCCTGAATTTCATCGTTCAGAAAAATAGAAGCAGAAGAGGAGAATTTTTCAATCGATTCGGTTGTGAGATAGCGTATAGAGCCACCCTGAGTACATTTATTCGCCATTTCGGGATGACGTTGAAGGTAATCTGCCAGACTTTTAGCCACAATTTCACCTTGTGAAACGATAGTAACTCCTTCAGGAAGATAGGCTTTAATTTTATCTTCTAAAAGCGGATAATGGGTGCATCCCAACATGATGGTGTCAATGAACCGATCAGCATCCAGTAAATTTTTCACATTTTTCCAGACAAAATAATCTGCTCCTTTCGACATGTGCTCATTGTTTTCAATCAGTGGAACCCACATAGGACAAGCTTCGGAAGTAACCACGATATCTTCGTGCAATTTTTCTATTTCAAGCGGATAGGAATTTGATTGAACTGTTCCCAAAGTCGCCAGCAAACCGATATGTTTTGTTTTCGTCATTTCGCCAACTGCTTCCACGGTAGGTCGAATCACACCTAAAACCCTGCGATTTGGATCGAGAAGCGGTAAATCACGTTGCTGAATGGTGCGCAACGCTTTTGCCGAAGCCGTATTGCAAGCCAATACCACCAATTGACAACCCATTTCGAACAATTTAATAACACATTCCAGCGTGTATTTGTAAACCACGTCGAAAGAACGCGTCCCATAAGGAGTTCGGGCATTATCACCCAGGTAAATATAATCGTATTCCGGCAATTCAGCACGGATTTTTTCCAAAATAGTCAAGCCACCATAACCCGAATCAAAAATTCCGATACAGCCCCCCACCCCCTGAAGGGGGATTAAAGACTTATCTTCTATTACTTTACTTGAATTTTGCATAATCTACATTTAATTCCCCTTTAGGGGCCAGAGGCAATTTATTAATCAAACATCTGACCGGCATTATTGCTCATTTGAACCATACGATCATATTCAGCAGGCGACAAATCAAGGTAATAATAATTTTGCGGATTCATTATTTCACCTTTATAATGCACTTCGTAATGCAAGTGAGGTCCGGTAGATTTTCCGGTATTTCCAATCATACCAATCACATCGCCACGTTTAAGTTTCTGTCCCACACGCACTTTAATGGCATTCATGTGAGCATACAAAGTGACGTAACCATAACCATGATCAATTTGAACACAATTTCCATATCCTTGTTCCCAACCGGCACCCGAAACTGTTCCATTACCTGTTGCATAAATATCTGTTCCAATAGGTGCAGTGAAATCCATGCCTGCATGGAATCGTCTGGTGTGATAAATCGGATCAATACGCCAACCGTAACCGGAAGCCATTCGCATCAGGTTTTTATTTAACACCGGTTGAATTGCCGGAAGATTTTCCAGCATAGTTTCTTTGTTTTTTGCCAACAGCACTAATTCATCATACGATTTTGATTGAATATAAAGCTCTTTCTTCAGTTCATTCAGCTTCTTGGATGTAGAAACTACAATTTCCGAGTTAGTCATGTCGAGCAATTGCTCGTAATACTGAGTATCTGCCGAACTTCCTCTCCGCACCGAAAGAGGAATAGGATCTGCCTGGAAAATAACGCGGTAAAGATTATCATCCCGTTGTTGCAAATCATTCATAACATATTGAACTTCTTGCAATTGACGATCCAGAACTTTATACTGAGCTTCCATGTGCGATTTATCCTGCGTAAGTTGCTTTTCTTCAGGTGACGGAATGGTGGAAACGAAAATAAAGAAAAATATTATACCCAATGACGCTCCCGAAAGCGCATGAATAGCCAATTGCTTAAGCCAGTGAGTAATTGTGTGCTCAATTTGCTCATAGCTTAACGTTTCGGGATTGAAATGGAATTTTTTCTTGGCCATAAAAATCAGTATAAACCTGATCGTTAAATGTAAACAATAAAGTCAGAAATCAAAGGAAAAAGTAAGTCAATCAATCAATTCTGAAAGTAAATCAACCATTCATCACAATTTTTATAACTTCTTTTGCTGCAAAAATAATAAATTTGAGCTACTTTTGCAGTCTTTATTTGTTATTATTAACCTTGAACCCCTAAATCCCCTAAAGGGGACTCTTTGAACCCCCTTCAGGGGGCAGGTGGTCATAGCAAATTATAAAATGACTTCACAGGAAATTCGTCAATCTTTTCTTGATTTTTTTGCATCGAAAGGGCATAAAATTGTTCCTTCCGCTCCAATGGTTATCAAAGATGATCCTACTTTAATGTTTACCAATGCCGGAATGAACC
>Ga0209746_1001392_pt1 | contig 11641 bp, 12 predicted proteins | sample BarGraNGADG00211_3_FD_184496 | JGI IMG/M metagenome (GOLD analysis project Ga0209746, IMG submission 184496) | Arctic peat soil microbial communities from Barrow, Alaska - Barrow Graham LP Ref core NGADG0011-211 (SPAdes) (version 2) | ecosystem: Environmental > Terrestrial > Soil > Wetlands >...
CTTCACATGGTATGCATTTCTTTTTGCTTAAGTCCATGGCTTTACATTCTAATGTTTAGAAACAAATTTCAGTTTAAATAGTTCGTTCTGTTTTAAAACATCTTCCCGCAAACAAAGGGACGGCTTATAACAACTTATTTCTTTGTAATAGTAAAGTTCTGGATCGTTCTGTTTCCTTCAATCACTTTGATTCCTGTAAAAGCAACTGTATCATAGTTTTCCTGGGTTGCGAATATTGAATATGTACCGGCAGGTATACCAACAAAAGCATAATGTCCTAATGTATCGGTAAAGGCAGTTGAAATTATCGTATCCTGTTTAACCCATACTTTAGCATTTACAATATTCACTTTGGAGGTGTCATTTACAAGCCCTTCAATCCTACCTGCTGTTGAGTTGTTGGTAGCTCTTATACATGGTTTGAAAATAAATCCGTTCACACCGGCAGAATGATCCATATTGCCTCTCATTACAAATGATTTGGAGAGATCAAAGTCTAATAGTAATTCAGAAGATAAACCTCCTTCAACTCTTAAAGACGGGCTTATGAATATTTTTATTCCGGTTTGTTTCCCGCTCGGGACTTTTACATTATATGCAACCGGCTGACCTTTAATTTTAAGACTTGCCCGATCAACATAAAGTCGTATAAGGTCATAATTCCCTTGAGGAATCTCCAGATTTAACAGTTCTGCAGTAATTCCATTTCTCAGTTTCGAAAGATCAAGAGTAACAGAATCTTCTGAAAGCACAATAAAAGGATTACCTTCATTTCCACCCGCTTTCCTGATTTCGACTTTTGTTATGGTTATTGTTGCAGATTCAACAAAGCTGATGTTGAATGGATCATCAGTGATTTTTACTGAAAGTTTACCTGGACCATTACTGGTTTTAGTGCAGCTTGATAAAATAATGGCTGCCGCGAGTATTGTGAAAATTCTCTTTTTCATACGATTCTATTTTAAACATTAATTAATTTATGATCAAATATAGAACCCTGAACATGAATGTTTCATGAATTTTCCGGAAAAACAAAAGAAAAAGTGGTGCCTTTTTTAATAATTGTATTCACAGAAATTTCAATCCCGTGAAAATCGGCAATCGATTTTGAAATTGCCAGCCCTATTCCGGTATTGTTCCCATTGGTTTCAAGCTTTGTTCTAAAGCGTGAAAAGAGTGTATCCTTCTGGTCTTCTGTCATTCCTCTTCCGGTATCTGAAATAGTCACAACAAAATTATTATTACGATTAAAACTTTTTACAAGAACCTTACCGCCCTGAGGTGTGTTTTTCACAGCATTATTCACCACATTGTAAAACATTGAAAAGATCAGTGATCTGTTGGCTCCATCAAATTGAAAATCCTTTGCAACCTCCTCCTTCAATAATATTCCGGCATCTTCAGCTATAGGGTTTATTTCACTGATAATCTCATGTAAAATCTCTTCAACATAGAACGATTCTTCACGTAAATACTGTCGGCTCTCTATACGGGCAATCAGCAATAGTGAATTTACCAGACCCTGAAGACGATGGAGAGTTTTAAGTGATTCCTCAATTTTGGTGGAAATCTCCGGTTCAATCTCCTTCTGAATCAGAATGTTTTCCAGTTTACTTCTTAAAACAGATATTGGTGTCAGTAGTTCGTGGGAAATATTAACGGTTATATCTTTTTCTTTCTGAAAAAGCTGATCTATATGCGCCATTAGTTCTATAAGGGCATTGTCGAGGTGATGAAAATCAGATGTAGTTGTTATGACTGGCGCTTTATCGAAAGTAGATGGATTAGATATTCCCTTTAGCTTTTTGGTGATAAGGTCAAGCGGTCGCAACAACCTGCGAGTATATTGAAGATCTGTCAGGAACGTAATCAGAATTATGAAGACTAAAAATTCCAACATAACTTTCTTAATGTTCTTTTCGGTATGAAGTATACTTAAAAGGCTTTTACCAATCTCAAGCAAATACGTATTTCCATCAACCTTAAAGGAGTAATTAAGAACGCGGTAATCAATATCTTCGCCCTCTATTGACCTTTGAGAAACCTCTATGTAATTTGCATCTTCTTTAAGGTCAATCCTCTCAAGGCTTATAAATTCCTCTTTAAGAATATTGTAACTTCCGAAGACATTCCCGGTATCAGAAGTAATAAACGGTTCTATTCCTACTTTTGAAATGAGAGTAATAACCTGTTCCCTCTTTTGTATCAGGTCATTATCTACCTGTATTAAGTTTATCCTATCAATCAGATATGGCATGAATATAAGGAACAATAAAGTGAAAACCAGCTTTGAGAGCAGGTTGAATAATGCCAGTTTTATTCTAAGTTTCATAATAGAAGTTACTTATTATTCCAGGCTTACCCTATAACCGATGCCTCTTACAGTCTCCAGCCATGGAGTTGGAGAATGTTCATTCAGTTTCTTTCTTACATTTTTAATATGAACGTCAATGAAATTACTATCATACTGGTCATCGAGAATATTTCCCCAGATATGTTCATATAGCTGGTTGCGGGTGAGTACTTTGTTCCTGTTAATTATGAGGTACTGCAGCAAGTCATATTCTTTCCTGGTGATAATTACCTCTTTCCCTTTCCAGGTAATTTTCCTTGATTGCAGTTCCACAACGAAATCACCGACATTCAGATTCTGGTTTAAAATGTTGAATTTTCTTCTTGCCACTGCCTGGATGCGCGAAAAGAGTTCCACCAATGCAAATGGTTTGGCAAGGTAGTCATCAGCTCCAAGATCTAACCCTTTTACTTTATCATCCACAGCTCCGCGGGCAGTAATAATAATAAAAGCAGCATCGCTACCCTGATTTCGTGCCTCAGTGATCAGGTCCAGACCGTTATAATCAGGTAACCCGAGATCGAGCAGAACAAAATCGTAAAGGTTTATTGCGATTTTTTCAGAAGCCTCCAACCCTGTGAAGGCCAGTTCACATAGAAAACCTTCCGCCTTGAGAAAAGAGGCAATTTCATTTGCAAGGCTTCTTTCGTCTTCGACTATAAGTACATTCATCCATGTCAGTTTAAAATATTTTAAAATAAGCGTTCAGAAAGAAAGAAAAACCTTTTGGGGCAGGGTAATCTGAATTTGTATAAGCCGGAAGAATATAAGTTGGTTCAGCCTCAATGCTGAAGTTACCGTAACTGAAAGTAACCGGTAGTGAAAATTCAAAATCAATTAGTCCGAATTTGGAAGAGTAGATATCTGTGGTGGTGTTTGGATTTTTTTTGAAGTGTCGGAAAGGAGGCGAGGCTCCATACTTCGTGACGCCATTTATAGATTCAATTTTAACCAGTTCACCAAACAGTGTATTAATATTTGGATCAAAAGAGATCTGGCTTTTCCCCTTAAAAAACTCCGGGGTTTCGAAATACCTTGAGTTTCTTATCTGAAGGTATCCCCGGTTATCGTTAGAAATTAATCCTCCAAATGACAATTTCGTGTAAATCAGTTTCCAGTCAAAACCAGTCGTTAGATTAATAAATGCGAAATCACTGAAAAGTGCCTCCTGTAGCGATGCTGGTGTTTTATAACCAGAAATGGTGGACGAGATATCAAACCATGAATTAAAAGTATGACTATAATTTAATGAAAGACTATAAAATGCCAGATAAGGATCTACCTCCCTGATATGAGTTGCTGAAGCGGATGCAAACAGTTTGTTCCTGAAACCATAAGTTACCGATGCAGAGTAGAACGGTTGATTTTGTGATATTGTAGAACCAAGATATATCATATTACTGCCTGAGCCGGCTCCTGCATACAATGAATGGATTGGTGTCAGGGATTCAGTTTCAGGGGCATGGTGATTTCCGGATTGAGACAATGAATCTACCTGGCTAAAAGCCACATATGGCAATGTCATGGTCAGTAATTCAAACATTAAAATGCGAATATATTTACCGGAACAGTTCATCCACATTAATTCAGATTTATCCCCGACCAGGTCTTACTGCTCCAGCTGGTCTACCCACTCCTTTTGGAATACGCTACCCTGATGGTCTTATTATGTCAGGTGGCCGGGCACCTCTTGCCTTACTCATATCCGGTCGTGCTGACTTTACCTGTTTAATTGACCCGGCATTATTTTCAATTTTACCTGACTGCTTATTATCAGATCCTTTTGTGTTCTGCTCTTTTGAATTAGCGTTAGATTCTGTCTTTTTCACCATAAGTGTATCCTTTTGCAGAGATCCAATCTGAGCCAAACCAGTGTGACCTGCTGAAAGAAAGATCAGAATAACAAAAAAAACCTTTATTGCAATTTTCATGATTTCATTATCTTTTTATTTATTGCAGGTCATTTATAAAGTTATTATTACATCAGCAATTTTAGTCTCAACCAATGATTTTCTAAGGTTAAAAGCAAAGTTATGGAATTAATATGAAGAAAAGATGAATTCACTTATAAGTGTGCAATTTGTGCATACGTATTTAGAGTTTTATCACCTATAAAAAGCGAGTGGCAGGAGAAAGTTAAGAAAAATTTTGATGGAACAGGACAGGCACTTCAGAATGGCAAAACCTACAGATGGAGGATCTATGCATCAAAAGATGATTCAGGTCAGCCACTTGGCTGGAAATTGATTTCAGCAAGCGAAGAACAAATGGGTCTTTTTAATATCAAATTATAATTTTTATAAGCTGATTTATTCAAGTCTGTTTTAATCAACACAGTTGACTCTGTTGTCAGCCGCTGATGTGTTGTTTTTATTTCTCTGGAATTATTTATAAATTTGAAATATTTACAACTTCCAATGTCAGCCAATTTTTCAGAATATAATTGGATAACATCATAATACTTTAACAACATAACAACATTACAGGATGTTACCTCTTTTTAAAAGAAACAATGACAAGCTCGAATGTCTGCTTTGCCCTCACTATTGCAAATTAGCGTATGGTAATACAGGAATTTGCGGTGTCAGAAAAAATACCGGTGAAAAAATCGAGCTCATAACTTATGGCGTTGTATCAGGTTATTCTCTCGACCCGGTTGAAAAAAAACCTTTGTATCATTATTTCCCCGGACAAAACATTTTATCGATTGGATCATTCGGTTGTAACATGAGATGTGATTTTTGCCAGAATTTCCATATTTCTCAGGAAATTCCTGAAAGTCTTATGCCTGAGGTTACCATTAATAAAATTATCAAAGATGCTCTTAAAGCCGAAAAGAATATTGGAGTATCCTTTACTTATAATGAACCTATTATCTGGTTTGAGTTCATGAAAGATATAGCTGAATCGGCTAAAAAAGAGGGGTTACACACTGTAATGGTCAGCAATGGATTTGTCAACAGTGAACCTCTGAAAGAAATAATCGGATTCATCGATGCATTTAATATTGATCTTAAAGCATTCAATAATAATTTTTACAGAAAACTTACAGGAGCTGAATTAGAACCTGTTAAAAGCAGTTTGAAACAGATTGCCAGCTCAGGAAAACATCTGGAAGTAACCACTCTGGTTATCCCCGGACTAAATGATGACGAAAAGGAAATGGCATTGCAGGTGGAATGGATGTCGGGGGAGCTTGGGAAAGATATACCTTTTCATCTCAGCGGATACTTCCCTACTTATAAAAGAGCTAATCCCGCCACTCCGGAAGAATCACTGAAAAAACTTTTTGATATTGCTTCTGAATATCTGGATTACGTTTACATAGGGAATAGCCAGACATCCACGGGACAAAATACATTATGTCCCGTATGCGGTACTGTAGTAACTATAAGATCAGGATATAAAACAAGACTTGTAAACCTTGATGAAAAAGGAAAATGTACTTGTTGTGGTAACCAGGTTTACAGAAACTTTACTATTTCTTAGCAGATATTGTACTCAGTCTTTCAAATAGCTTGTCTACGCCTGTAAGAAGATCTTTTGACACAGTCTTATAGTAAGCTTTCACGATTTTGGGATTATCTTTACCATCTGGATTATTTACACGGGCGATGAGTTCGTTTCTGAATTCAACTGCCTCTGAAATCAATACTGACAATTCATCAGATTTATTTTCGGGATGAATATTTGAATAGACAAAACAGTCTGAAATCACTTCAAAAATAAGGTATTCAATATCCTTTTTAAGTTCTCTTACACTTGCCATACAATACAGGTTTGAATTAATGAGGGTACAAATATAATAATTTATCTTTCAGTATGTTCTAAACAGCTCTATTATTCAGACCTGAAGAGTCCGATACTTGCCTCAGCTTTTTTCAGGTAAAGATTCCTTAATCTTTCAATCAATGGAAATTTTACATTGAAGAATTTATCGTCAATACAATTAAAAGGAAGAACCATCGGTGATGTTCCGGTCATGAATACTCCCTCATATTTTTTGATGTCATCAACCTTAACAAAGGAAAATTCCACACTAATCTTGTTCTCTATACAGATTTCAAGAATCTGTTTCCTGGTAATACCACTTAGAACAAAGTTGTCCGGAGCAGTTACCAGGGTTTCTCCCCTCAGAAAGAAAATATTAGATTTGCTTCCTTCAGTGATAAGATTATTTTCATTTACCAGAATAGCCTCATATCCACCCTCAAGAATTAGTTTGTGATAGACATCTGATTTGAGTTTATGATTTATTACTTTTGATTCAGGATCTTTCCGTTCTGCAAAAAACAGGACGCCTTTAACCCCATTTCTATACTGCTTTTCAGTTGGATAACTGGATTCAATAAAATAGACAAGAAAATTGGCCACCCCATTATTATAATTAAAAACTATCTTCAGATTTGACTCAAGTTTTTTGTCTGACCTGGTCAGGCTTATAATAGCTTTTCTGAGTGTGGGGATATCGGACAGGAATTTCTTTTTCTGAAGTTTTACGCTAGACGCGAGTCGTTCCATGTGATCAGGAAAAAATATTGGATTTCCTTTCACCATCCTTAAGACTTCGTAAACAGAATCACCTTCATAAACCAGCGACTTATCGAACATTTCAGCAGGTTGCAGGTTTCCATTAAGTATGAACTTCTTACCGTAACATTCATTCATGAGAAACAGGTATTATCATCACAAAAATACAAACTCTAATGCAATCAACCTTCAATTCTCATTATATTCGTAGTCATAATTCAATGGTTATTTCAACAGATGTATGCAATTATTGATATTGAGACCACAGGCGGGAGTGCACGGAATGAAAAAATAACTGAAATCGCCGTTTATCTTCATGATGGGAATGAGATTACAGGGGAATTTGTTTCTCTTGTTAACCCTGAAAAGAATATACCGTATTTTATTACAAACCTTACAGGGATTACCAATGAGATGGTTGAAGATGCTCCGCGTTTTTATGAGATCGCCAAAAAGATAATTGAACTGACAGAAGGCAGAACTTTTGTTGCGCATAATGCACGGTTTGACTATTCCTTCATCAGAGAGGAATATAAGTCACTTGGTTTCAATTTTAAGCGAAATATTCTCGATACAGTTGCTCTCAGCAGAAAACTTATCCCCGGACATAAGTCATACAGTTTAGGCAATATCTGCAATGATCTGAATATTTCAATTAACGGAAGACACAGGGCTTCTGGAGATGCTCTGGCTACGGTGAAGCTATTAGAAATCCTTATTGCCAGAGATATTGAAATTAATGGAAGCAGGACTTCCCTTTTGAAAAACACGATGGTGTCGAAGTTAAATCCAAAGCTCGATATCGCTAAAGTTGAAAGTATTCCTGATGAACCCGGAGTTTATTATTTCTATAATGAGAAGAGAGATCTGATATATATTGGAAAGAGTCGAAATCTCCAGCAGAGAATTGCAACTCACCTTTCAAACAATTCGACCAACCGTTTGATGGAAATGCGGGATCTTATCACGGATATTGACTGGGAAACAACTGGTAGTGAGCTTATTGCCCTCCTTAAGGAATCTTTTGAAATCAAGCTTAATAAGCCTGTTTATAACAGGGCACAACGCAGGACCGGATTTCAATGGGGTATTTTTAGTTTTTTTGATCAGAATGGATACCTGAATTACAGGTACGGGCAAATTAACGATGACGAAGTTCCTGTTTCAGTGTTCACCTCAAAAGAAAAAACGAAATCAAAACTGGGATCGCTTGTTGAAACTTACCGTCTATGTCAGAAGTTATCGGGTCTCTATGAAACTGAGGGAGCCTGTTTTCATTATCAGGTAGGAATCTGCAAAGGGGCATGTATCGGAAAAGAGACACCACATGACTATAATGAACGGGCATCAAAAGCTACCGATGAATTCATCTTTACCAGGCGTAACTTTTTTATAATCGATAAAGGTCACTACGATGAGGAGCGCTGCGCTGTGAAGATCGTCAATGGGAAATACTCAGGCTATGGATATTTTAACATTAATGATATGGGCTTCGGACTTGCTGCAGTGCATGAGTGCATTAAACCATCTATCGGGAACAGCGATATCCAGGTCATTTTGAAACAGTATCTCAAAAGCAATCGGGTGGAGAAGATTATTGAATTTTAATTCCAGTTAAAACTCAGCCTTTCAGGTATTACCCCCAAACCCCCCAAGGGGGGCTTAAATATTGTCATAATATTGAATCCGCCTTTTTTTTCCAGCTCTTAACAGAAATAAAACTGGTAATAAAAAAGGTACTAAAAGTCCCCCTCGGGGGATTTAGGGGTAAAAATCGGGAAAATTGAATGCAACCCTGAATGCAATGGTATAAATTATTCGGGTTTGTATTTTCATTCATGAAACCTATATCCTATACCCGATTCAGTAATCAGTAGCTTCGGCTTTGCCGGATCATCTTCGATTTTTTTACGAAGCTGAGCCACGAATACTCTGAGATATTGTGTCTGTCCAATATATCCAAAACCCCATATTTCTTTTAAGATGGACTGATGGGTCAATACCCTTCCGGAATTTTTCGCAAGCAGTGCAAGCAATGCAAATTCAGTAGAGGTTAGTTTCAAAATTTCATCATTTTTACGGATTGTATGATTTCCAAGGTCTATTGTTATCGAACCAAAAACCAGAATCGGATTAACTTCAATTCCCGGACTATGCCTGAGAGCAACACTGATACGTGCCAAAAGTTCCATAGTTCTGAAAGGTTTGGTAATGAAATCATTTGCCACATTATCAAGTGCAGAGATTATTTCATCTTCCGAATTCCTTACCGAGAGAACAATGATGGGTTTCTGATACCATTCCCTGATTTTTTTCAGGATTTCGATTCCATCTGTGTCCGGCAATCCAAGATCAAGAATAATAAGTGAAGGATGCTGTGTGGCAGCAGCAACAATGCCTTCTTTACCGGTAGTTGCCTCATAAATCTTAAACCCGTTTGATGACAGTGTTATTTCAAGCAGTCGTCGAATCTGCACTTCATCATCAATTACCAGTATTGTCTCGGGTAAATTCATTCAATATTTGTTTATCTCCCAAATCAGACGGAGGAATTTCAGTCGGTATTTTAATTGTAAACTTAGCACCACCATTTTGCCTGTTTTCGACAGTTATTGTCCCTTTGTGAGCTTCAGTGAATCCTTTTGCGATTGATAGACCTAATCCTGTACCGCCTGCTTTTGATCCCTCCACTCTGTAGAACTTGTTAAAGATAAGTGATATTTCCTTAGCAGGAAAGCCCGGACCCCGGTCCATAACCTGAAGAGTCAATATTCCATTGTCATAGAATGCTTTAACCCGAAGATTTGTCGATGTATAAGCATACTGTGTTGCATTATAGATCAGATTGTACAGAACCTGTTCCATCAATCCAAAATCAAGCTTTACAAAAGGCATGTCATCTGGGATAACAACATGAATGCTAAATAGTTTAAGTTCATCCTGAAGACTTTCCGTGACTTTATTTACGAGATCATGAATATCGCACCAATCCAAGCGTGGTGTTATCCGTCCGCTTTCCAGTCTGGACATATTAAGGAGATTTTCTATAAGACGATTCAATCTTTTTGATGCGTTGAATATTTCATTTGAAAGCTCTTTGGATATTTCCTCTGTATGTTTTGTTGTAAGCAATGAGTCAGAAGCGCCCATGATTGTTGCAACAGGGATACGCAATTCGTGAGAAATAGAGTTAAAAAGGGTTTTATACAGTTTATCTGATTCGTTTAAAAGAAAGGCTTGCTTAGCCATATTGCGCAGGTATTCGCGTTCGAACTTACCAGATATCTGCGAGATAAAAGTTTCCCAGAATTGTTCTTCACCCTGGGTAAATACGATTTCCTGTTTAATCGCAACAACTCCCAGGTTCATCTGATTCCCTTTTAGAGGATAAAATGTATAATTTGATGATGGCAAGGTATCTGTATGTTTACCTGCCTTTGCAGAGTGCTGGAAGGTCCAGGAAGCAACACTCATGTCATTTTTTGAAATGGTGAAGTTTCCATTTTTCTTGCTTGTATATTCAAGCTCATTTGAATCGCTTTTAAGCAATATCCGGCTTTCCAGATTAAAATATTTCTTAATGTCATTTTTTGCAATAGTAATAACCTCTTCTATTCCAGTGGCAGTAGAGAGTTCCATTGTAAGCTGGTACAGAGCATTTGTACGTTCCTCACGAACCATGATCTTCTTCTCATGTCTCCTTATCCTTGATGTAAGAACCCCGCTCAATAAAGCGATAATAAAAAACATTATGAGCATCAGCATGTCCTCCGGTTTATCAACATGCAAAGTATATGGAGGGGGTATGAAAAAGAAATCCCAGATAAGTGCGCTAATTGTTGCAGCCATAAGTATCGGTCATGTACCGATAAAAAATGCAAGGGCCGAGACAACAAATAGCAAAACATATGATACAACCTGGTAACCAATAAATCTTTTTAGAAGTAAACAGATGAGAGTAGTCAGGATAACGGTTAATGACGCGACTAAATATTGCCGGATATTGGAGGTGAAAGATGGTAAAGAGACTTTTTCCTTATACCTGTCTTTCGACTGAATATCTGAACCTAAAATATAGACATCAATGTTGCCGCTATAGCGTATCAGCCGGTTCACAAAATTGCCAAGCCGCAACAAGGTGAGAAGATTACGCACCCGTGGTTTGCCTATGATTATATGTGTAATGTTTTCTTTTTGTGCAAAATCCACGATAGCTTTAACCATATCGTTATTGGTGATAAACCTGAATTTGATACTCAATTGCCTCGACAGAGCGATATTTTTGTTTAGTTGTTCACTTTCTTTTACATCAGGTTTGTATGATGTTTCAACATAAATTGCCTGCAGATCTGCACCCATGGTGTAAGAAAGGTTTTTAGCCCATCTTAGTAGTTTGGCGGACTGCTGGGTATGACTTACCGCAACCAGCAGGTGTAATCCGGATTTCCATGGACCTTTGATACGCTTACGCTGCATGTATTCGTGTAGCTGTTTGTCGACACGGTCTGCTACTATTCTCAACGCCATTTCGCGAAGCGCTGTAATATTCCCTTTGCGGAAAAAACTTTCGACAGCTTCTTTTGATCTTTCGGGTGCATATACTTTCCCTTCTGCAAGCCTTTGCAGAAGTTCATCAGGTGTCAGGTCAATGACCTCTATCTCATCCGCGTTTTCAAATATTTCATCCGGTAAAGTTTCCCTGACTATAATACCCGTAATCTGCGCAACAGTATCGGACCGGCTTTCGAGATGTTGTAC
>Ga0209746_1001397_pt1 | contig 11625 bp, 10 predicted proteins | sample BarGraNGADG00211_3_FD_184496 | JGI IMG/M metagenome (GOLD analysis project Ga0209746, IMG submission 184496) | Arctic peat soil microbial communities from Barrow, Alaska - Barrow Graham LP Ref core NGADG0011-211 (SPAdes) (version 2) | ecosystem: Environmental > Terrestrial > Soil > Wetlands >...
GACAGCAACTTTTTCACGGCACCGGAGTTTGAATCCATGAACCTTGCAAGCGGTTCATCAACCAAAGGAATCCCATGCGTAAGATATGCGTTGTTTTAATGGCCGTCGGCTCGCTGGTTTTGGCGGCCCGCGCGCAGGACACCACCAATGCGCCCAGAACCGAGATCGAACTTTTCGAGACGCAGACCGGCACCGTCATCGTCAAAGGTATCGGCCCGATTGGTTCGATGAACATCGGTGCCGGGATTGTCTCCCTGCGGAGCAAGGAGACGACGGACATCGGCACCGGCCGCAAACTTTACGGCCTCGTGATTGAGTTTGCGGGCGGCAACCAGCCGCGGGAACGGGCGGTCATTGACTACGATGAATTGGATTCGCTGCTCAACGGCATTGATTATCTCGGCAAGATTTCCTACGACGTGACGGCGTTGCCGGGCTTTGAAGCCGGTTACGCGACCAGGTCCGGCGTGCGCATTGTCGCTTACAGCAGCCGGCGGCAGGGCGGCATCCAGACCTTCCTGCAATTCGGCGGCAACCCCCGGATTCCGCTTGCGTCGGATCAGATGACGCAACTCCACGGCCTGATCAGCCAGGCAAAAAACTCGCTCGAAGCCTTGCGCACCGCCAAATAAGTTTGGCAGCAGCGCGGAACATCCGCGTCCGGCCCGACATCGCAACAAAATCCGCCTGAAATTTCCCGGCGGTTTTTATTTGGCAATACAACTGGAGCCGGCAAGGTGATTTTTTTCACAAACATTTCTTGCGGGCGGCGGACGCAATTGTTAAATAACTGGCCCGACTTTGTGGTTGGAATGGCAATTTTCAGTTTGTTGTTTTTTTAATTTTTTGCAGCAGTGATTTTCCCTAAATGGACAAATTGGTTGCCGTTGGCGCTCGTCGTCGGTGCGGCGTTGGCCGGTGGCGCTGTCGTTACCGGAGTTGCTGTTTATTGCACGCCTAAATATACCCGCGCGGGTTATCAGCCGGTGCAGCCGGTGCCGTTCTCCCACAAAATCCACGCGGGCCAGCTCGGTGTGGATTGCCGCTATTGTCACAATAGCGTGGAAAAATCGTGGTTCGCCAATCTGCCCGGCGCCTCCACCTGCATGAACTGTCACAATCAGGTGCTTAAAGACGATCCTCGTCTGCAAATCGTCCGGGACAGTGCCGAGACCGGCAGGCCGATTCCGTGGGTGCAAGTTCACAAGGTGCCTGACTACGTTTATTTCAGCCATCAAGTCCACGTCCGTCGCGGCATGAGCTGCGTGGAATGTCACGGTCGCATTGACCAGATGGACGAGGTGCGCCACGCCAAACCGTTCAGCATGAGTTTCTGTCTGGACTGCCATCGCAATCCAGCGGCGAACATCCGGCCCGTGGATAAAGTCACGAACCTCGGCTGGCAATGGAGCACGAACGCCGTTGAAGCTGAAAAAATGCAGGCAGTGAACGGCAAAAAATTCGTTCACGATTGGAAAGTGGAAACGCTCCAAAGCTGCTCAGCCTGTCACCGATGAAAAATAATTTGAACAATTCATCTTTGCCTGTCACTGGCCGCCGTTACTGGCGCAGCTTGGACGAACTGGCGGACACGCCGGAGTTCAAGGACTGGCTGCATCGCGAATTTCCGGTCGGCGCCAGCGAAATGGTCGAGGACGGCACGAGCCGCCGTCAATTCCTGAAAATCATGTCCGCCTCGTTCGCGTTCGCGGGGGTGGCGACGCTTGGCGCGGGCTGCCGTCGTCCCGAAGATAAGCTCGTGCCCTACGGCAAGCAGCCGGAGAATTATACTTTTGGCGAGGCGCAGTATTTTGCGACCGCCATGCCGACGCGCAACGGCGCGATTCCGCTTGTCATCAAATCTTACGAAGGTCGTCCGATCAAGGTGGAAGGCAACGCGCTGTTCCCCGGCAGCAACGGCGGCACCGACCGCTACGCGCAGGCTTCGATTCTCGACCTTTACGATCCCGACCGCGCCCGCCATTTCACACACGACGGCAAAAAGGTTTCGCGCGAAGAAGCGTTGAGCTTCCTCGATAGTCTCTCGAAAAAGTTTGCGGCGAACTCCGGCGAAGGTCTGGCGTTTCTCGCCGAAAGCAGCACTTCACCATCCCGCGCGCGGCTGCAAAAAATCATCGCGGACAAATTTCCGAAATCGCAGTGGTTCACCTACGACGCGATTGATTCCGGCATTCATCAACGCGCGGCGACGCAGGCGTTCGGCCAGTCCGTGCGTCCGATTTTCCATTTCGACAAGGCGAAGGTCATCCTGTCGCTCGACTGTGATTTTATCGGCAGCGAAGACGACGCGCACAATCACATCGCGCGCTTTGCCAAAGGCCGTAAAGTGGAAAACGGCGGCATGAGCCGGCTTTACGCGGTGGAATCGCTGTTCACGCTGACCGGCGCCAATGCGGATCATCGGTTGCGCGTAGCGGCGAGTTTGGTTGGACAAATTACGGAGACAATTTCGGCCTATTGCCAGCCGCATCCCGTTCCCGCGCCTGCAACTTTCGAGTCAAAATGGGCGCATGAATGCGCTAACGACTTGCTCAAATTTGGCAAAGATGCGCTGGTCATTGCCGGTCAGCGTCAGCCGATTGAAGTTCATTTGCTTGCTCATGCCATCAATTCTGCGCTCGGCGTGATTGGCAACACGGTGACTTTGATTCCGGCGGAAGAAAATTCTGGCGCGGATTTGAAAAATCTAGGCACGCCTGAAACATTTGTCATTCTTGGCGGAAATCCAATTTATACTTCGTCTTTGAACTTGGGGGACTTATTTGAAAGAACAAAAGGCATTCCGACACAGATTGTTCGACTCGGTTATTACGAAGACGAAACTGCTGAAATGGCAAATTGGGATTTTCCAGCGGCGCATTATCTCGAATCTTGGGGCGACGCAACGACGAGCGATGGGACGATTGTTCCAATTCAACCGCTAATTCAGCCGTTGTTTGGTGGGATTAACGAATTGGAATTTCTTGGGCGTATTGCGGGATTAGGCGAAGGCGCTCACGATATAGTTCGCTTAACAATTATGGGCGGGGGCACGACTTTCAGTATTCGGGGTGGCGCAAATCTTCCTGAAGAAAGCTGGAAGAAATTTTTGTTCAATGGCTATCTTGAAGGTTCTGCATCGAAACCGGCAATCTTGCCGAGTGACCAGTTTATGGTTACGCCGAAACTGGCGAGCGTTTCAGCGTCAACCAAAGATAATCTCGAAGTCATTTTCTACCGCGATTCAAAAGTGGACGACGGGCGTTACGCGAACAACGGCTGGATGCAGGAGTTGCCCGATCCGGTCACAAAAATCACCTGGGACAACGCCGTTCTCGTCAGCCGCAAGACGGCGCGCGAACTGGGCGTGGCGAACGGCGACGTTGTTGAAATTTCTTTGAACGGGAAAAAAGTTTCCGGCCCGATCTGGACGCAGCCGGGCATGGCGGATTATTCACTTGGCCTCGCGCTCGGTTACGGTCGCGAGCGGGCAGGGCGCGTTGGCAACGGCGTCGGCTTCAAAGTGTGTAAAATTTTCAACGGAAAATATATCGAGACGGGCGCGACGATTCGTAAGACCGGCGAAACGCACGTCATCGCCTGCACGCAGCATCATTGGGCCATGGAAGGTCGTCCGGCGGTGCGCGAGGCGAACCTGGCGGAATTCATCAAGCTGCCGAACTTCGCCGAGAAGATGCACGGCAAGGAAGCGTCGCCAGTCAGATCGCTTTATCCGAACCCGCTCGACGAGGCGAAGAAAACGGCATTGCATCAATGGGGCATGTCCATTGACTTGAACGCGTGTGTCGGTTGCGGCACCTGCGTCATCGCGTGTCAGAGCGAGAATAATATTCCGATTGTCGGCAAGGATCAGGTGAGTCGCGGTCGTGAAATGCACTGGATGCGGATTGATCGTTATTTCACCGCCGATCCGGCGAAGGAAAATCCGGCGGACAAATTTAAAGCGGACGAAGACCAGCAGTTCGCCGAGTGGATTGACGACGTGCAAGCCGTGAACCAGCCGATGATGTGCCAGATGTGCGAGGCCGCGCCGTGCGAAAGCGTCTGCCCGGTCAACGCGACCGTCCACGACCAGGAAGGTTTGAACGTGATGGCGTATAACCGTTGCATCGGCACGCGTTATTGCTCAAACAATTGTCCATACAAGGTTCGTCGGTTCAATTATCTCGATTTCAACAAGCGTCCGCTGACCGAACTCAAGGGGACGATGTATTCCACGACGCTCACGCACAAGACGGACGGCGAATGGGATTTGCTGCGCTGGTGGAAAGATCCGAACAGCGGCATGCGCACGGAAGACGAATGGGATTTGATCAAGCTGTCGAAAAATCCCGACGTGACCGTGCGGATGCGCGGCGTGATGGAAAAATGCACCTACTGCACGCAGCGCATCGAGCACGCAAAAATTTCGCAGAAGGCCAAGGCCGGTGGTTCGGACAATGTCCGGCTCACGGAAGCCGCCGGCACGATTCCGAAGACGGCGTGCCAACAGGCGTGTCCGGCGGGCGCGATTGTGTTCGGCGATGTCAGCGACCCGGACAGCGCGGTTTCAAAATTGAAAGCGCTGCCGCAAAATTATTCCGTTCTCGGCGACCTGCTCACGAAGCCGCGCACGACTTATCTGGCGCGCGTCCGCAATCCCAATCCGCTCATGCCGGATTATCGCGAATGGCCGCACAGTTTTGAGGAATACGAAAAGCTCAATGGGAATCCGTTTGAACACGAGCAGAAAGGCAACCGTTGATGTCTGACCCCGTGATCAACTTAAAAGCGTTCGCCGCGCCGGCGGAACTCCGTCGCGCGCCGGTCGTGGAATGCAGCGGCGGCTTGGGTGTGCTGACGGACAAACTGTCCGCGTTCGCCGAAGGCAAAACGCCGCTGTGGTGGAAAATTCTTTTCGCCATCTCCGCGTTCTGCGCGACGGTCGTGCTGCCGTTCTGCTTGTTTTATCAGGTGTTCACCGGCGTCGGCGTCTGGGGCAACAATCATCCGGTGATGTGGGGCCTGGACATCGTGAGTTTCATCTGGTGGGTCGGCGTCGCGCACGCCGGCACGTTGATTTCCGCGCTGCTATTTTTGACGCGGCAGCACTGGCGCACGACGATTGGCCGCATGGCCGAGGCGATGACAGTTTTCTCCGTGATGATGGCGGGACTTTACCCGGCCATCCACGTCGGTCGCGCGTGGTTTGACTGGTTCATGTTTCCGATTCCGAATTCAAACGGGCTGTGGCCGCAATTCCGTTCGCCGCTGATGTGGGACGTATTTGCCGTGAACACTTACATGGTCGTCTCGATGCTGTTCTGGTTCATGGGCATGATCCCTGATTTCGCCGTGCTGCGCGACCGGGCGACGACGCGCGTGCGAAAAATTATTTTCAGCCTGCTCGCGCTGGGCTGGACCGGCTCGGCGCGGCACTGGCACAATTACTAAAAAACCTACGTCGTTCTTTCCGGCCTCTGCACGCTGCTCGTGTTCACGGTGAGTTACATCGTCGGCCTGGACTTCTGCACCTCGCAGCTCGCGGGCTGGCACGCGACGATTTTTCCGCTGTATTTCGTCATCGGCGCGGTGTTCTGCGGCTTCGGCATGGTGCTGGTGCTGTTGATTCCGCTGCGCAAGTGGTGTCATCTGGAAGAGATCATCACGCTGTCGCACATTGACAAGGTCGCCAAGCTGACCTTGGTGAGCGGCCTGATGATCGCCTACATCTACGCGATGGAATTTTTCATCGCCTGGTATAGCGGCGATCCGTATGAAAACTGGGTCTTCGGCCACCGGCTGTTCGGCCACACCTATTGGATTTTCGGCTGGATGCTGATCGGCATCAACGTCTGCGTCACGCAACTGCTCTGGTTCAAAAAAATCCGCGCAAACTTGAAGGCGCTGTTCATCATCGGCCTGCTCATCAACATCGGCATGTTGACGGAACGCTTCGTCATCGTCGTCGGTTCGTTGTATCAGGATTTCCTGCCGGCGAACTGGGGCAAATACATTCCGACGATTTGGGACATCGGCCTTTACATCGGCACGCTCGGCGCATTCTTCATGATGTATCTGCTGTTCGTGAAATTCCTGCCCATGATCGCAATTTCAGAAGTCAAAGGCGCGACGCCGCACGGCGATCCGCATCATCCGCTCGGCGGCGCAAAAACTGAAAAGGGAGGCCGGCCATGAGCGAAAAAGTCTATGGCCTCATCGCGGAATTTGATTCGCCAGCCGCCATTTTGCACGCGGCGGAAAAAGTCCGTGACGGCGGCTATCGTCGCTGGGACACGTTCACACCGTTCCCGATTCACGGCATGGAAAAGGTCATGAACCTCGGCCACTCGCTCGCCGGCTGGTTTTCGCTCGCGCTGGGCGGCGGCGCATTCCTGTCCGTGGTGGTGCTGATCTGGTTCACCAACGCGTTTGATTATCCGCTCATCGTCGGCGGCAAACCGATGTTCAGTCCGCCGATGACTTTTGTGCCGTCTTACATCATGCTCATCATGGGCGGCGCGGTCGGTGCGCTTGTCGGGATGCTGGCGTTGAACCAACTGCCGCGCCTGCATCATCCGCTTTTCAAGAAGCCGCGTTTTGTCCTCGCCTCGCGCGACAAATTTTTCCTCCTCATCGGCGCGCTCGACGAAAAATTTTGCGAGACTGAAACCCGCAGGCTGCTCGAAGCCATCGGCGGCCAGCACATCGAAATCGTGGAGGACGAAGACTGATGCGCATTATTATTTCCATCCTCCTGATCGGTGCGGCCATCGGTGCGGCAGCTTTTGGTATGCTTGGCTTGCAGGGAAAAATGTCGCGCAAGCCGCCGTTTGAATTGTTCCCGGACATGGACCGGCAGGCGAAATTGCGACCGCAGGAACCGAATCACTTTTTTGCGAACGGCGTCAGCTCGCAGTTGCCGGTCGCCGGCACGATTGCGCGCGGCGAACCGATTCCGACCACGGATGGCGCGGTTTATGGTTTTGAAGATTCACCCGTCAACACCGGGTTCATCACTGGCACGACCAATTTTGTCGAGTTGAATCCGCTGCCCATTACAGTTGAAGTCATCCAGCGCGGACACGAACGTTTTGATATTTATTGTGCGTCGTGCCACGGCAAACTTGGCGATGGTAACGGCATCACCAAAAGGATTGGCGGCATGCCGGCGGTTGCGAATCTGCACGACAAGCGCATCGTTCAAATGACCGATGGCGAAATTTTCAACACCGTGACGCACGGTAAAGGGCTGATGGGCGCGGCGGGTCCGCTGATGCCGACGCCGGACCGCTGGGCAGCCATCGCGTATCTCCGCGCCCTGCAATTGAGCTGGCTTGGTTCGACCAATGATTTGACGGCGGCACAAAAGGCGGCGCTGAAATAATATGAATCCGCTCACTGACAATCCTGCGAATCCGCCGAAAGCCAGTCTCGGCCTGGGTGCTTTGCCCGTCGTGATGATGGTTCTCGGCGGGATTCTGACCGGTCTTGGCGCGCTGAAAAGTTTTAATCAGGACGGTGGCGTGGAGTTCGGCATTTCCTGGCTGCTCGCGTTCATGTTCTTCTTGAGCATTTCGCTCGGCACATTGTTTCTGGTTCTGGTTCATCATCTGACCGACGCTGGATGGTCCGTCGGCATCCGCCGTTTTAATGAACACATCGCCGCATTGCTGTTTCCACAACTTGCAATTTTATTCCTGCCAATCGCGTTGCTCGCGCCAAAAATTTATTCATGGATGACCATTGATCCGGCGACCGACAACACGGTGGCCGCCAAGTTGCCGGTGTTCACCAAGCCCGGTTTCTGGATTGCGTCGGCAATTTTATTCGGCATCTGGTGGCTGCTCACGTCGCAGTTGAAACGCTGGTCGCTCAAACAGGACGAGACCGGCGCGGCGGAATGCACTCACAAAATGCGTTTCTATTCCGGCTGGGGCATCGTGGCGTTCGCGGTGACGCTGACATTCGCCGGCGTGCTGTGGATGAAATCGCTCCAGCACGAATGGTATTCGGCGATGTATGGCGTGTATTTCTTCGCCAGCAGTGCGTGGGTGGCGCTCGCCACGGTCTATATTCTCACCGTCTGGTTGAAACAGCGGCGCCTGCTGGCCGGCGTGTTTCAGGACGGCAGTTTTTATTTCATCGGCCTGCTGTTCTTCGCGTTCACGCTCTTTCAGGCCTACACCGAATTCGCGCAATACTTTGTCGTCTGGAACGCGAACATGCCGTCGGAAACCTTCTGGTATCTCATCCGCGAAAACGGTTCGTGGTGGTGGGTGAGCATGATTTTGATCTTCGGCCATTTCATGATTCCGTTCTTCATCCTGCTGCCGGTCTCGGTGAAAAGTAATGCGAAGGTCGTCATTCCTGTCTGCCTGTGGGCGTGGGCGATGCACGCGCTCGACCTCGCGTTCAACATTTTGCCCGCGCATCATCCCGAAGGATTTCCGCTGCGCTGGGTCTGGCTGCAACTGGGCTGCTTCCTTTTCATGGGCGGATTCCTGACGTGGTCGCTCGCTAAAAATTTTGCGAAGCACGCTCCGTATCCGCAACGCGACCCGCGCCTGCTCGAAGCCATGGGCGTGAACCTGAACGTCGCCAACGATCTTGCTGGCTCCAACCCGGCGGAGGCCAGCCGATGAATCTTAAAACCATTAACCGCGCTTCCGGTGCCGCGATTGGAATCATTATCGCCAGCGTGATTTTCGCCGTGCTGGCCGTGGCCTTGAAACTGTTTGTTTCCGTTCCGGCACTTGATGCCGATCGCGCCGCCGTCCTCGCCAAAGCACTCGCAGAAATTCGTGCTACTGAAAATGCTTCGTTGAACAACGCCGGTTGGATTGACCAGTCGCGCGGCATCGTCCGGTTGCCGATTGAAACCGCCATGCAACTGGCCACCCAAGCGTGGCAGAATCCGGCGTCGGCCCGCGCTGACCTGAACGCCCGCGCCGAGAAGGCCATTGCGTCTGCTCCCAAAGCACCTGAAAAACCGAGTGCATTTGAATGAACTTGAACGAAACTAAAATTTCAACCGACGCCGACATCAACGCCTCCTTGCGCGTGTCGCTGCTCGCGCTGTTCGGCGGCGCGGCGGTGTGGCTCGTCGTGGGACTGGCGCTCGGCGTCGTCGCCTCGCTCACTTTCCACAAGCCAGATATGTTCGCCGACTGTTCGCTGCTGACTTATGGCCGCGTCGCTCCCGCTGCGAACGACGCGTTGCTCTACGGTTTTTGTATTCCTGCCGCGCTCGGCGTGATCCTCTGGATTTTTGCGCGCCTCGGCCAGACGCCGCTCGCGTTGCCGATGGTGCCGGTCGTGGCCGCGAACCTCTGGCATCTCGGCGTGTTCACCGGCCTCGTGGGAATTCTCGTCGGCGAAACCACCGGGCACACATGGCTGGAATTTTCCCGCGCCGCTTCCGTTTTGCTGTTCGCCGCCTTTCTTTTAATTGCCGTGACCGCAGCGGCAACGTTCGGTGCGCGCCGCGAACGTGAATTGCATCCGGCGCACTGGTTTCTATTTGCGGCGCTGCTGTGGTTCCCATGGATTTATTCGACGGCGAATCTTTTGCTCGCGCCCAACGCGCCGGTTCGCGGCGTGGTGCAGCCCATCATCGGCTGGTGGTTTGCGAACAACCTTGTCTTTGTCTGGCTCGCGCTCGTCGGCGTCGGCACCGCGTTTTATCTCCTGCCGAAAATCGCCGAGCGTCCGCTGGCGACGACCGGCTACGCGCTGCTCGCGTTTCTCACCTTGATTTTCTTCGGTGCCTGGTGCGGCATTCCCGCCGGTGCGCCGGTGCCCGCGTGGCTGCCGACGTTGAGCAGCCTGGCGGGCGGGCTGCTGATTGTGCCGTTGATCGCGATTGCCATCATCGTCATAAAAACCGTCTGCGGTGCGAAGGTCAGTTGTTCTGGCGGGCCGTTCTGCTTCACCAAATTCGGCATGGTCTGTTTTATTTTATCCGGCTTGATGTATGCCGCCGGCGCTTGTCCGAAATACAGCCGCGTGCTGGAATTCACCTGGTTCGGTCCGGCGCAAGTGCAACTGCAACTGCTCGGTTTCTTTGCGATGATCATGTTCGGCGCGATTTACGAACTGCTGCCGCGCGTGATGAATGCTGAACTGCCGTTCCCAAAACTCGCGCGCCTGCATTTCTGGGTTTCAATTGTTGGCGTGGCATTGTTGGTCTTTCCGCTGCTCATCGCCGGAATCGCGCAGGGGATTAAATTGCAGCACGCCGATGTTGCGCTCGCGGATGTCAACGCGTCGGCGCTGATGTTTTTCCGCATCAGCACGACCGGGCAACTGATTCTGCTGCTCGGCTCGCTGCTGTTCGCTTTGAATATTTTCGTCATGACGATCAGGTGGAAAATCGCGCTATTCAAGACGGCGCTCGCGGCCATCAAGGCGCCGCTGCCCGTCTCGGAGGTGAAAGCATGAAAACCGGCCTTGGCGTTTTTATCGCGGCCGCCGTCGCGCTCGGCAGTTCGTGGTGCGGTTTCGTGCTAGCGCCGATGTGGCAGCTTGGCGGCGCAAAACTGGCGACCGTGCTGAATTCCACCGACACCTATCCGGCCCAGCGCACCGGCGACGCGACGCTGGGTTTGCAGATTTATCGCGCCAACGGCTGCGCGGCGTGCCACACGGAACAAGTCCAGCAGGACGGTGTCGCGTGCGAAGTTTTGCTGACCGGCCTCGGCAAAAATCAGCCGGAAGAATTTAAAAAATTCGTGCAGTCGCTCCTGCCTTTGCCGGAATGGCAGCACCACAGCAAAGAATTGACGGAGGCATTTAAAGATTGGAACGGAACTTTGCCACAGGTTGTCCTGGGCAGAACCGACAAGGAATCCGCTGACAAAATGGCCGACCTGTTGAAAGCCGCCGGCTGTAAATCGGAATCCCAGATTTACGCCTTCGGCACGGACATCGCGCGCGGCTGGGGCGTCCGTCGCAGTGTTGCCGCAGATTTTCTTTACGACAATCCCGTGCAGCTCGGCAGCCTGCGCGCCGGGCCGGATCTGGCGAACATCGGCGTCCGCCTGGCCGATGCGAACGTGCAGTTGTTGCATCTTTACGCGCCGCAGTCGGTCGCAAAAAATTCCACGATGCCCGCCTTCCGTTATCTGTTTGAAGTCCGCAAGATTGGTTCCGCACCTTCGCCGGATGCGGTGACGTTGCCCAAGGAATTTGCGCCCGCTGCCGATTACGAAGTCGTGCCGAAAACGGAAGCCAAGGAACTGGTCGCCTATCTTTTGAGCCTGCGCGCCAACGTGCCGCTTTACGAAGCCCCGTTCACGCCGGTCATTTCCGCCAAGCCATGAGTGTAATCCGTCATTTTTTTTGTTTGGAGTTCCGCCTTCAGGCGGTTCGGCCAAAGCGGTGCGATTGGCCGCCTAAAGGCGGAACTCCGAACGGAAGCAAGCCATGAGTGACGAATCCAATCAAGCCGGTTGCGCCAATTCTGCCGGCGAACCGGTCGTGACGCGCTCGATGGCTCGCAGGTTGAGGAAATTATCCGCAGTGGAATCTTTACGCCGACCATCAAACCGCTGGCGGATGTCGGGCCGATGCTCGGCGCACCGGCGGGAACGCCGCGCGCCGAATTAGTCTTTGGTGGCACGG
>Ga0209746_1001400_pt1 | contig 11622 bp, 9 predicted proteins | sample BarGraNGADG00211_3_FD_184496 | JGI IMG/M metagenome (GOLD analysis project Ga0209746, IMG submission 184496) | Arctic peat soil microbial communities from Barrow, Alaska - Barrow Graham LP Ref core NGADG0011-211 (SPAdes) (version 2) | ecosystem: Environmental > Terrestrial > Soil > Wetlands >...
TGGAAACAATACTCTAAACAAGAAAAAACAAAAGAACAAATACTAGTTTGATAATAATAAACTATCATTGTTAAGCATTGTAAAGGAAATTTAGGATTAACTAAATTAATCTGTAAAGTGAAACCAGGATTACTAACCAAATGTGTAAGGTTTTTCTAGGACGAGACACATAAGAAAACATGGAAAAATAAAAAATACTCCCAATAGCGGATTAAGGTAATTTACTTATTATAATTTATGCAATTCACAACCCCAATTCCCCAACTGCAACATAATTTTGTATAATGCAGCATGTCAATTACATACATTATCGCCAGAATCTCATATGGGCTATTTCTAGCCCATTTAAGGCACTTTCTATTGCTTAGCAGTATTCTTAGCGGAACGTAATAATGCCATAAAACGCTTATTAACAGTATTATATGACATTTGCAGTGATTGCACTATGTTCTAACTGTTTATATATCAGAATATTAAATATGCAACTGTGCTCTTGGGGACTTTGGGAAGCGAATAATAAAATTGTTTTTAATATGACTAAGGTTTAATTTAGTGTTATTAGGTTCACAATAAGCACATTCATACCTTTACTCACAATGAACAGCTAGAATGGCAAGTATCATCCCAGGTTACGAATACGACATTTTTATCAGTTACCGCCAGAAAGATAACAAAGGCGACATGTGGGTGAGTGAGTTTGTTGAGGCTCTGAAGACTGAACTTGAATCGACATTCAAAGAGGAGATCAGTGTTTATTTTGATATAAACCCCCATGATGGACTGTTAGACACACATGATGTAAACGCTTCCCTGAAAGAGAAACTAAAATGCCTTATTTTCATACCCATCATTTCAAGAACCTATTGCGATCAGAAGTCATTCGCATGGGAGCATGAGTTTAAAGCATTTATTGAACAAGCCACAGGTGATCAATTCGGAATGCAGGTGAAACTACCTAATGGGAATGTTGCAAACAGAGTTCTTCCTATTCAGCTACACGACCTTAATGCTGAAGATAAAGCCCTTTTTGAAAAAGAGTTGGGAGGAGTACTCCGAGCGATTTATTTTATTTATAAAGAGCCCGGCGTAAACAGACCTCTTACCCCTGAAGATGAAGAAAAGAAAAATTTAAATAATACCAGATATCGGAACCAGATAAACAAGGTAGCCAATTCCATTGATGAAATTATTCGTGGACTGAAGAGTGATCAAAATACATTAGTGAAAGAAAAGATTAAGCAAAGAGAGCCATTGGAAGAGGTCAATAAAGTAAAGAAACATATAGAAAAGGAGAACTCCACCAAATTAAACAGGACTAAACAGCTATCAGGATTTGGAATTTTAGCAGTAATAGTAATTGCAGCACTACTTGTTTATCATAAAATATTCAAACGGGACGACCTTGAAAAGTTGAGATCTTCTGATGGAAGAATTTCTGTTGTAGTAATGCCATTCCAAAATATGACCAATGATACTATCTGGGATGTTTGGCAAGATGGGATTCAAAATGAATTAATAACATCCCTGTCTAACTCTGAAGAAATAAAAGTCAGGCAAACAGAAACTATCAACAGTGTACTTCAAAGTAAAGGTCTTACTAATTATGCTTCAATAGTACCTTCTGTTGCGAGCGCAATCTCGCAGAAACTAGACGCAAATGTCTTTGTTTATGGTAGTATAAAACAAGCAGGTGGTACAATACGTTTAAATGCACAATTAATTAACTCAAAAACAAAAGAACCATTTAAATCTTTTCAAATAGATGGAACCTATGAGAATATACTTCATATCACTGATTCCCTTTCAGTGATGGTTAAGAATTCTCTTATAATATCCAAATTGGAAAAAGAATTACCTCCCTATTTGCAGTATCATCCCTCAACCACCTCATCTGAAGCATACAGATATTACCTTTACGGGGAAAATGCCCGCAAGAAACGAGATTACCCTACAGCAAAGAATATGTTCTCTCAAGCATTAGCTATCGACTCGAACTTTACTGCCGTGACTTTAATGCTTTCAATAGCATGTGTAAATCAGGGGGCGTATGAGGAGGGAAGAAAATGGGATCTCAAAGCGTATGCAAAAAGAGATCATGTGCCAATACGACTGAAGATCCTTATAAATAATAATCACGCCTTTTTTTTTGAAACGCCATTTGAAGAAATTAAATACTTAAGACAGCTTCTGGAGATTGATGATAAATTCCCAGGTACTTATTATGATATAGGTCTCATTTATTACAGATTGTTTCTTTATGATAAGGCAATCCCTGAATTTGAAAAGGCACTTGAAATATATGATAAATTAGATTCAAAACCCTGGTGGGTTTTTGACTATACTTTGCTTGGATATTCTTATCATAAAACTGGCCAGTATAAAAAGGAAAAAAAACTTTATAGAAAAGCAGATCAGGATTTTCCTGACGATCCCTCTCTAAGCTACATGCACGCTGTCCTTTCATTAAGTGAGGGAGACACTATTACAGCAAATAAATATATTGAGAAATACATCTCTGTTCGTAGAGAAAATTCGTGGTCTGAGGCAGCTATAGCATACAACCTGGGTGAGATTTACAGCGAGGCAGGTAATCTGGAAAAAGCAGAAGAATATCATAGAAAAGAGCTCTCATTAGAACCTGATAATGCTTTTAGAATTTATGATCTTGCATGGTTTCTGATTGACAAGGATCGAAACATTAATGAAGGTTTGGAGCTCATTGATAAGGCATTGGAATTAAGACCTAATTATCATTTATTATTAGATTGTAAAGGCTGGGGACTATATAAGCAGGGTAAATATAAAGAAGCATTAGAGATTCTTGAAAAAAGCAGGGATTTAAGTCCTTATTATAGACATTCAGTATATCTTCATATCCAGGAAGTAAAAAAGGCTATTGCCAACCAGAAGAATAGCAATTAATCATAATAACCTTGTTTAAGAAATTTGTTTGTCAAAGTATATGCAATTAACAACCCCAATTCCCTAATTTTCAATAATTGCTGTATAATACAGTATATCTAATATATACAATATTACTGCAATTCCGTTTAAGGCCATTCTCAAGCCGTTTAAGACACAGTATCACTTCCGATAGTATTTGCCATTCAACAAACACCAGGGCGTTTTAAAGCGCATATAATCAAGCATATACAGCATTTAACATAATTTGCATATTATTTAACAGCCTATATATCAATATATTAATCAGTTGACAGTACAACCTGGAAATTTGGGATCACGCTTTTCATTTCTATTTAATCACTAATCAAACTATTGTAAAAACGCAACAGACTAATATATCTGAAGTAAGACTAGTCTAATGAACTATTATCATATCATTAGAATTTAATGACAAGACAGCAACTGAACGAAAAGCCCCATGCATTATTACTCATGAAAGTTAAGCTAAGAAGGGAATGGTGCTAATATCAATATTTTGAAAAATAATTCAGGAAAACATGTTCCTCAATAAGTTAAATAGCGTTCTAGTTCTTAACACATCGAACAGATTTTCCCTGAGTGTTATAATTGGCGTAGTATACAGCTAACCGAGAACCGCTATAGACTGAAATGAACAGGCTCACTGCACAACTTGTACTAAAGGCAGGATAAAATGTCGAAGAATACCAACTGGCACATTTCCCAAGTTCATCAAATTTACCATCATAAACACCATCGTTACGGTAACCACATGGAAGAGCTGTAAAACCACTACTATTTGAAACATCTGAATCCTGACTTTGCCAATGCGTGGTCCCTGTTTCCTGAATTTTACCTGCAGCTAAATCGTTGCCGCCCAGATTGTCAAATAGAGCAGTCCATTCTTCCTTTGTGGGAACGTGCCAATCACTCGGACATAGTTTATTTGTTTTAACTGCATACCAATTATAGAGAGCTCCATTACTTAGTTTATAGCTTGCTGAATCATTAGAGTACCAGCAATAAGCTGGTGTAGCCAGGCGTGTCCAATTATAATTTGATGTAACCTGTTCAATATCGGTAGCATCATTAAACCTTGTCGTTTTCAAGTTTTCAGCCATCCATGTCTGTTGTCTAATCTGAATTGTTTTGTAGACATTACCGTCTATATCTGAAAGTGTGCCATAATTAAGTTCAGAACTAAAGATGATACCACTTTCGCCTTTATTTAAAGTTGTAAAAAATACATCGTCCCCATAGTTCGTACCATATTCATTTGAAGCTTTTAATCTAAAATGATATGTTGTAGCTGGGGCTAACCCAGTTAATGTATTACCAACGAATAAAGCTGGAGGACTGGGGTGATTACCTGAAAATTCCGGACAAGGCATTGAATTTCCATAAGATAATGTCTTGCCATATTCAAAACTAACATTTGTACTAATCCCCCAAGTTATAACTCCAGCGGATACCAATGCACTTGATCCTGTAATGTATTTAACAGGATATTGAGTTTTTATTTCAGGAGGATGAAAAGTAGGACCTGAATTATCTCTGCATGAGTTTAAAATTCCCATCTGGCTTAGCATAAGAATTCCTGTCATCAAATAACAAATAAAATGATTCTTATTTTTTGGTCTCATTGGTTATGTATTAAAGCGAACAAAGAATTAGCCAATAGGGAATGGTCAATAAGCCAAAGTCTGTGCAAAAACAGGTGCAGTAAAAACATATGATAGATTTGTATCCGGGACGGTTGTAAAACTCCAAATCACTGTTGTACATAAAGGATGGCACGGAAATGAGCCAGTAACTCTCCAGTAATATGTAGTATAAAGACCAATATTCTTTAAATCAAAGCTCTTTGCGCTTTGTTGTGCAATACATGGTAACTTGTCTTTATTGATCCCAAAATATAAACGGAAAGTTGAATTATCATAGCCTGTCCATTTAAGTGTAAGGTTTGTAGGGCTTACGTTGGCTCCGCTGTCAGGAGTATTTAAGTAGCAATGAAGAAATCTGTTCGACATTGATGTATCACATGGAGCAGGCTTGTTACACTTGACCGATAGGACAACTAAAAAACTTATTGAAACTAATCTAATTATATAAACTCTTGATTTAATCATAAAAACTAAGAAAAAGTGTAAGCTCCTGAAAGGATTTAATATTTCAAAATTATGTTATTTATTAGATAAAGTCAAGTATTCTAATGCTTTACTATTTTGAGTTAATAATGTAAATAACATTATGAAGGATTGACCTTCCTAAATATTAAATTAAGTTAATGGAAGATAGAAATATAATAAGGGACATTTAACAAAAAACCCTTCATCTAATGTCATTTTTATCCATTCTCAGACAGCTTCTTATCTTTAGCATCAGTTGACATTTTATAACTATTCATCTCGAAATACTCTTGCAATTACAATCATTTCTTTAAATAGTTATAAAATTGTTCTTAAGTACTTTCCTGAAAATGTGAAGACCAATTTATTAATCAGATATTTTTAGCTTAAGTTTATTTAAACTCTCTTACATGCTTATGTAATTATATTTAGTATTTCATACCCAAAAAATTCAATAAATGAGAAAAAAATCTTTATTAATAACAGTTGTAATATTAAATATTGCAATAAGTTCAACAGGCCATGTAAATGGTACTTTCAAAGATCTCCGGGATGGTAAAATCTACAAAACCGTATTGATTGGCACTCAAACATGGATGGCTGAAAACCTTGCCTGGAAAACAGAAAGTGGATGTTTTGCATATGACAATAACGAAAGTAATGTTAAAACCTACGGTTATCTGTACAACTGGGAAACAGCAACAAAAGCATGCCCTTCAGGCTGGCATCTTCCTTCGGAAAAAGAATGGGCTATTCTTACAACATATTTGGGTGGAGACAGTATTGCCCACATAAAATTAAAAGAAACAGGTACTATACATTGGAAAGAAGAGGATTCTACCGTGACCAATAAAAGTGGATTCACTGCACTTCCTGGTGGACTGTATAGCAATAATTCTTTTAAAAATAAAATCGAATTTAAATACATTGGCAATTATGGCTACTGGTGGAGTGCAACTACTGAACCCGGTGAACGCAATTCTCTTAACGCCTGTTTTCGGACCTTAGGCGACTATTACAAAAATGAAAAATTAGATTATGCTTCCAAAAACCGGGGTTCATCTGTACGGTGTGTTAAGGATTGAAATTGTGCCAGCTAACTGCCAGGCAAATAGAATAAGAAAGTCCTGTAATGCCTGATTGTAAGGGCGGTGCTTAAAATATCAGATTCCTCAAATACAAAGAGCCTGCCGGAAAAGCAGGCTCATTAAGTTGACCCACCTGGGCTCGAACCATGACTCTTTAGAACCAAAATCTAACGTGTTGCCAATTACACCATGGGTCAGTGTTCTACAAAATGAGCTGCAAAATTAGAAAAAAATTTCAAAAGTGATCATCCTCAGGTGAATTTGATATACTTGTTGCAGGTGGTGATCAGGCGGGTTTGGATAATATCTTTTCATACCTGCTCCTGTTCATTTCATCGACCTCAACAACGACAAAAGGACATTCGACCAGCGATCGCAGAATAAATCCCAGTTCACACATATCTTCGTCGCCATGTTCATAATACCAGGTAACACTGGCATTATTGACTATATCCTTCATCTCCGACAGTTCTCTCAATATGGTAAAGATCCATTTTATAGAACTTGTATTAATATATTCAAACCCCAGTTCAATTTTTGATTTTTCAGTGTTATTCTGCACATACTTTGATATCCATTCCTGGACCGGACGGTAGAAATCGTTGGGGTTTTCAGGGATTGATCTTCCCATAATGAATATCCTTCCAGGCTCCAGAATTATCCAGGGTGTTCTCTTTGTAGGAATATTTTTAAAACTATCAGGATACATCTTCAAAAATTAGCAGGAGATAATCTCCTGTTCTTCATACAAATATACGTTAGAATGATAAACTTAGTATCAATTCCTCCAATCATTTTATGCCGTAATTTGTAAAATAAGAAAAAGACGGGTATTATCCAAATGTTATTTTGTGACATTCTGATTAAAAAGCGTGGGATCATTCTCTTCCCATAAGGTCGGATGTTCCTCTTCGAATCTTTTCAGAATTGCTTTCATAATTGTCTCACGAAGGAATTCGGATTTGTTTTTTACCCGGTACCGGTTGCAATAGATGCCCAGAGCTCTCATTTCCCGGTTATTCAGCATAAGGGAAAGACGGTTTGTCCGTCTTAAACGGTCTTCCTTATAAATTGAATGTCGCAACCCCATCAACTTTGAATCAGACAGCTAAATTAAAAAAACCGGATTTCAGGAGATCTGACATAAAAAATAGTTTTAAACATAAAAAAAACAGCCTGTCATTATCTGACTAGCTGTCTGTTATTTATGGTATTCACAACTTTTGAACTGACCAGGTATTAATTACTGTAGAGACGCCAAAATTGGGCGTCTCTACTTATAGTTAGCACCTATCCATTGCATTAAGATCCGTAAATGCTTCTTTAAGACGTGCAATGAAGGTCTCTTCACCCTTTCTGAGCCATACTCGCGGATCATAATATTTCTTATTGGGTTTGTCCTCTCCTTCAGGATTGCCAATCTGACTCTGGAGATATCCCTGTTTTTCCTTTGAGTATTTATTTATACCATCCCAGAAAGCCCATTGCATATCGGTGTCAAGATTCATTTTTACGGCACCATATTTAATAGCTTCAGTGATAAGATTCTTTTCTGAACCAGATCCGCCATGAAATACGAAATTCACCGGATTTGGACCTGTTTTAAATTTCTTGATGATATAGTCCTGCGAATTCTTAAGAATGATTGGCTTAAGCTCTACGTTACCCGGTTTATAAACACCATGGACATTACCAAATGAGGCCGCAATTGTGAACATATTGCTTACTTTAAGAAGTTCTTCATAAGCAAAAGCAACATCCTCAGGTTGAGTATATAGGCGTGCACTGTCAATTCCAGAATGATCTACGCCATCTTCTTCACCACCGGTAACTCCAAGTTCAATCTCAAGGGTCATGCCGATTTTGCTCATTCTTTCAAGATACTTCTTACAGGTTGCTATGTTTTCCTTTAAAGGTTCTTCAGAAAGATCAAGCATATGCGAACTGAAAAGCGGTTTCCCGTTTGATTCAAAGAATTCTTCTCCCGCATCGAGCAATGCGTCAATCCATGGAAGAAGTTTTCGGGCGGCATGGTCAGTATGCAGGATTACAGGAATACCGTAATAATCCGCAACATTATGAACATGAAGTGCTCCGGAAATTCCTCCGGCTATAGCACCGACCTGGTTTTCCTTTGGCAATCCCTGTCCGCCAAAGAAATGTGCTCCCCCATTCGAAAACTGGACAATAACAGGAGAATTCACAGTCTTTGCAGTTTCCAGAACAGCATTTACTGAATTGGTTCCGACAACATTCACAGCAGGAATGGCAAAATCATTTTTGTTTGCATAATCAAAAAGTGACTTCATATCATCTCCGAATATCACTCCTGGTTCCAGTTTTAATCCCTTATTAGTCATATAATTAAGTATTTAAAAGATAAATAATCTTCGTTTTCGTTACAAATATAATTAAAATTAAAACCCTCATGAAACATTTTAAGAAATGAAGACAATTACGAACAGCCCTTTTACAATTAATTGGTAAAGTTTCAGTATCTTGCTGAATATCTACCTATTGGCAAGATCACAGGCGACAGAAAAGTAACATTTCATCAGCTTGAATCACAGGAATTAACATCTTTAATTCACACTTTTTTAAAAAAAATTTATTCTGTCCTAGATATTATTTATCTTCGTAAGCTTATTTTAAAAAGAATTCTGTTCTGATAACTATCAAACGCAATTGAAACATTAAAATGTTAATAGTCTACAAATTGGCCTTGCTAAGAGCAGGGTATGTTCAAAAACCAAATAAATAAATATGAAAAAAATCTTAATACTGATATTTGTCTGCCTTCTCACTTCACATGGATTAATCTTTTCCCAGCAAAAAGCCTTGTCTCTTGAAGAGTGTATCAAATACGCAATTGAAAACAATATCCAGATAAAGCAACAGGTAATTCAGACCCAGGTTCAAAAGAACACAAGTGATCTGTCAAAATTCCAGCTTTTGCCCACACTTAACGGTCAGGCTTCTCATTCCTACAGTTTTGGCCGTGCGCTCGATCAGAATACCTACCAGTTTTTTAACCAGACTCTTCAATCCGACGGTTTCTATCTGGGAGGACAAATGCCTGTTTTTAATGGGTTGCAGTATTACAATACAATCCAGAAAAACAAATACCTGGTACTTGCCAGCCAGCAGGATCTCCAGGATATCAGTGATAATGTAGCTTTAAATGTTGCACTCGCTTACCTTCAGATCCTTCTTAACAAGGAGCTGGTTGATGCAAATCAAAATCAGCTTAATATTACCCTGCAGCAGATTGAAAAAACAAGGAAACAGGTCGATGCAGGCAGCATATCAAAGGGAAACCTTTTACAGATTGAAGCCCAGGCTGCACAGGAAGAATTATCTCTGATCACAATAAAAAATCAGCTTGAAACATCTGTTCTTATACTCACGCAGTTTCTTGAGCTTAAAACTCCTGCCGGGTTTGAAGTTGTTGTGCCTGATATAAATGTTGATCCGAATACAGCTGTTTCAGGAAATATTGATGATATCTATGCTATTGCAGAAAAAAACAGACCTGAAATAAAAAGCTCCGAATTGAAACTGACAGCAAGCCAGTATGGTATTAAAGTCGCAAAAGGAGGCAGAAGTCCTGTTGTTTCATTAAATTATTCATTAAACAGTCGTTATACCTACCTTTCAAATGTTCCGGGAATTGGATCATTTAGCACACAGATTAAAAACAATAAAAACTCCGGAGTTGGCATTTCTTTAAACATCCCGATTTTAAACGGATGGCAGGTAAATAAAAATATCTCAAATTCAAAACTGAATGTAGAGACAAGCGAGTACAATCTTGAAGGGACAAAAAAACAACTTTATAAAAATATCCAACAGGCATACACCGACGCTGTTGCAGCACTTAAAAAATTTAACGTGAGTTTAAAAGCGATAGCTTCAACTGAAGAATCCTTCAGATATACTGAACAAAAATTTAATCTTGGAATGGTTACCCCTGTGGACTATAATGCTGCAAAAACTCAATTGCTGACAGCTCAATCTGATATGTCACAGGCAAAATATGAATTTATCTTTAAAACCAAGGTTCTCGATTTCTATAAAGGACTACCACTTAAGCTCAATTAATAATTTATAATACCAATCATTCTAAGATTCAAAAACATGAAAAACAATAAGATCCTTAAGATTTTACTCCCGATAGTAATTGTTCTGATCATCTTTGCAGTTGTTGGAAAGAAGGCAGGCTGGTTTGGTAAAGCTATGACTATAAAAGTTGCAGTCGAAAATGCTGAAAAACGTACAATAGTTGAAGCAATTACTGCAAATGGCAAAATTCAGCCTGAGAAAGAGGTAAAAATAAGTCCGGACGTATCCGGTGAAATTGTAGAACTGACTGTAAAAGAGGGTGACAATGTAGAAAAAGGCCAGTTGTTACTCAGAATAAAACCTGATAATTACATCTCCCAGAGAGACAGATCTCTGGCAGAAATCAGCTCAGCCCAGGCCCGGCGTGCCCAGGCGGATGCTCAAGCTACCCAGACCGAACTGTCCTACAAAAGAAACAAACAGTTGTATGAGCAGCAGACCATATCAAAATCGGATTTTGAACAGGCTGAGGCAACATATACAGTCGCAAAAGCAACTGTCGATGCAGCAAAGTTTGCAATAACAAGTGCCGAAGCCTCCCTTAAAGACGCAAACGAAAACCTCACCAAGACGTCAATCTATGCTCCAATGACCGGTACAGTTTCAATGCTTCTCGTGGAACTTGGTGAAAGAGTCGCAGGAACAAATCTTATGGCAGGTACCGAGCTGATGCGCGTTGCAGATCTTTCGCGTATGGAAGCGCAGGTCCAGGTAAATGAGAATGATATCCCAAGTGTTAAACTCGGAGATACCGCGTTGATTGAGGTAGATGCCTATCTTGATCAGAAATTTAAGGGGATTGTCACAGAGATCGCAAACTCTGCCAAGACCACAGGTGTCTCAGCCGATCAGGTAACTAACTTCGACGTCAAAATTCTTGTTCTTCCTGAGTCATATAAAAAGCTTGTGGCTGCCGGCGATAAAAACCCGTTCAGACCTGGAATGTCCGCCACGGTTGATATCCGTACGCAGTCAAAACCTGATATACTCACTGTACCTATTCAATCTGTAACAACCCGTACAGACACTTTAAAAACCGCCGGTAAACAGAACACAAAAGATATCCGCACACTTGTATTCGTCACTGACGGGAAATACGCACTTGCCAAAGATGTTAAAACCGGAATCAAGGATAATTCCTATATCGAAATCATATCAGGAATTGCCGCTGGTGAGAAGGTTGTTTCTGCTCCTTTCAGCGCCATCAGTAAAAAATTATCTGACAGCACCCTGATCGAGGTTGTAAAAAAAGAAGAACTCTTTAAGGTTAAATAGTAGCCGGTATCCTTTCAAAACATGATTATATGTCTTGAAACTGCAACAAACCTCTGTTCTGTAGCGCTATGTGATAACGCCGGTGT
>Ga0209746_1001401_pt1 | contig 11620 bp, 10 predicted proteins | sample BarGraNGADG00211_3_FD_184496 | JGI IMG/M metagenome (GOLD analysis project Ga0209746, IMG submission 184496) | Arctic peat soil microbial communities from Barrow, Alaska - Barrow Graham LP Ref core NGADG0011-211 (SPAdes) (version 2) | ecosystem: Environmental > Terrestrial > Soil > Wetlands >...
CCTGTAGGATTGCAATCAAATGTGAAAAAGGTTTTTTCAGGGTCGCGTACTGTTAATCCATAATCTTTTAGGTTCCGTACCACATTGGCGCCTCCAAAATCACGGGCAACCCGGGAGTCAATATCAATATCTACAATTTCTCCCGGTTTCACAACTTCGTATTTTGAATGTGCAGAAAGTATTTTCTCAAGCAATGTCATTGCCATATTTTTTAATGTTAAAGTTAATAGAATTGATAATAAAAATTTGCGGGATACTATTTGAATTGTGCCCTGAAATCCCGCGGGGAGATCCCTTCGGTTTTACGGAATTGCTTATTGAAATTGGAGATACTTGCAAAACCGCATTCCATTGCTATATCATGAACCGCGTATTCTGTTTCCCTCAAAAGATAACATGCTTTATTTGTTCTTACCCGGTTCAGGTACTCAATAAAACCCGCACCGCAGTTTTTCTTAAAATACCTGCTGAATGCAAATGGGCTCATTTTTGCAATCTTAGCGATCTTTTCGAGAGGAATAGCTTTGAAATAATTTTCTCTGATATATGTATAAACATCAGACATTCTTTTATTTCCTCTTTCATCAAATGCCAGTTTATAATTATCTGAGCATATATAAGCTCTTTTACCGGAGGAACACAAAATCTTAATGATGTTGAAAAAATCTATCATCTTATCAATACCTTTATTATTAATCATCTGTACAAGGTATTTTTCAGCTTTTCTGGAATCTTCCACTGAAAATGCTATCCCTCTGTCAGCATCACCGAGAAGTTCTTTGAGACAATGAAACTCATGCTGCGATAATAATGCTTCACCAATAGATTCAAGTTTAAAATTAACTATTATACCATGATTATCAGGAAGAGTATTATTTTGTTTGTAGTAGTTCCAGCAATGAGGAATATTCCCTGAAATAAGGACCATATCATACCGGTCAAATAATTCAACACTATCCCCGACAATCCGCGTCCCGTTGCTTTTAATATTCAGAACAAGTTCATACTCCGGATGAAAGTGCCATAAACCACCTGTATCGTTGATATAAGCAGCTCTGAATCCGCCACCATCATCGTATAATATTTTCTCAAGTTCAGCAACCATGCTAAAAATTGTCAATTTTGATCAGGTACTATAAATATAGATAATATTATTGTCAATAAACAAGTGTTCAGGATATTTTTTTTGCAAATAATTTTGATTTGATAATTATTTTATCTATATTTGAAGCAAGCTCATACTATTGGTATTAAGAGGAGTTGAGCAAGGGTTGGAAGTGAAAATCAACAGGATTGTATTGCAGACATTGACTTTCACATCAGGAACCTTAGGTATAGCGCCAGCTAACCATAGTTCCATCCTTTTATCAGACAGTAGACACGGGAATTATCTCATTAATAGTGCCCGCTCCTGATTCTCACAACCGCCCTTCCTCCTCTTATTTTTTATCCCTGTGCGATACTACCGGGCGTTATAATCAAAGAGTTTTAAAGACAAAACATAAAAAATAGACTATCTTTGGGTGCTTTCAGTAAATGGGATAACTGAATAAATTTATCAATAAGCTGAATAGAGTATAATGAAGACCTATATCAGAAGGCGGGAGAAAAATAATCATCTTGTTGTATTATATGGTGGCTGGGGGACAGATGAAAATGTCTTCACTCCTCTGTGCAATGATGAATTTGATTTTATTCTTTTCTATAACTATTCCGCGGATGAAGCTCTTGTCCTTCCTGAAATGAAAACCTATGAAAAAATAACCCTGATAGGTTGGTCCCTCGGTGTATGGGCAGCGGAATATCTATCACCTAAAACCGGCATAAAACCTGATATAACTATCGCAGTAAATGGGACACCTGTTCCTGCCGATGATATGTACGGAATACCTCTTAACGTATTTGAGGGGACGCTGAATAACATAACTGAGGAAAACATAGATAAATTCTATTTCAGGATGTTTGGTGATAAAAAATCATACCTGTCAAACATTGACAGAGTTCCTCACAGGACACTAAAATCATTACATGACGAACTCAGGTGGCTATATAACCGAATAATGGAACAAAAAGAACCAGGTTTCAGATGGGATTATGCGGTTACAAGTGAGATTGACCGGGTTTTCCCTTCAAAAAATCTTGAGGGTTATTGGGAAAAAGAGAAGAATACCAAAAATATTATTCTTCAACTGCCACATTATCTTTTCAATGAGTGGAATTCATTTACTGATTTTATAAGCTTTGTAGAACAATACCAGGTTAAAAAACCGATGTAGAAAAAGGCATCTCTCGAGAAAACTAAAGGTCTTTGATCAAAATATTAGAGTCTGATTTTGCTATTAGTTTGTCAAATTTTTCGAGCATTGATATTATTTTCTCATAGTCCTTATTCCTGATCACCATTATCTGTTCCACACCTTTTTTATCGAGACGCGAAAAGACATAACTAACTGTTAATCTGTTTACGTCTAAAGCGGGTTGATATAAACGCTCTTTCTCTTCATTTTCATGAATTATGGAAACAAGATTAGCGTTGCTCAGATCCTGAAGTATATCGCGTGAAAGTCTGACCGGTATTTTAAGATTAACTGCTATATATTCAGCGCTTATCGGTTTTTCACCCATAGAAAAATTTCGAATAATCATATGCATTATCATCAGTACCAGTGCACGCTTCTGATAGTTGCTTATATTTAGAGCTTCAGATTCCAACTCATATCGCGAGATATTCTGATTTGCAAACGATATTTCAGCTCCCAGCAGTACCACAATCCAACTGGTCTGTATCCATATAATAAATAACGGGACGGCCGCAAAACTTCCGTAAATGGCGCTCAGTTTTGTAATCCCAAACTGAAGATCAATATATAACCATTGAATACCCTGAAGAATTGTACCTGCAATTATGCCTGAAATCAACGCGGGAACAAACTTTACTTTCGCATTTGGCATTATAATAAAAAGTATTGTCAGAGTTATCCAGCTGAGAAAATATGGTGCAAACCTGAACAGAAAGCTTATCACAGGTTTAAAAAAGTCAAGGATGGGCGCTTTCGTCATATAATCAGTCAGTTCAGTGCTAATAAAAACAGTGATACTGCTGGAGAGTATAATGAAAACAGGTGCAATAAGCATTATGGTCAGGTAATCAGTGAATTTTCTGTACCAGGGTCTTGAAGATCTTATTTGCCAGATATGATTGAATGAGCTTTCTATGTGATTGAGAAGAGACATCGCTGACCAGAAAAGGATAATAACTCCAATCCCGGCAATATAACCTCCCCTGGTTTTCTCAATTGCATTCGTGGCATTCTGCAACAACCAATTTAAAACCTCTTGCTCAGATTGGAATTTATCGATTATAAGCTGTTCAAGATTTTTATCAAGGCCAAAACCTTTTGCGATTGCAAACACTATAGCAGCAATAGGGATAACAGAAAGAAGCGAATAGAAAGTCAACGCGGAAGCCTGAAGACTGACTTTATCATTGGAAAACCCCCTTGCAGCCAGCAAAATAATTCTCAATTGCTTAAAAATGAATGTTTTTCCTTTTGATATTTCTGAAAGAGGAGTGTGCCAGATGGCATCATTCAGCCTCTTTATCAGGTCGAGTATCCATGAAATAGGATTTACCATAATGTTATATTTGCATTAATATCAATAAGTTATTTCCAGAATCTGCTCTCAGGTTCAAATATACGAAATCCCTGATGGTGTGAAATGGGATAAAGTAAAAAAAATGCTATTTTCACTTTTAAATAGATTGCGAAATGAAGGTTGAGATTATGGAATTCGTTGAAGGCGCCCGTAATGCAAGAGGAGTGGCTGTTATTATTGATGTATTCAGAGCATTTTCGGTCGCCTGTTATGCTTATGACGCAGGTGCAGTGAGGATTATTGCCACAGCTGAGGTTTCTGAAGCATTTCATCTAAGAAAAAAGTACAAAAACTCTGTTCTTGTCGGGGAAAGGGACGAAAAAAAAATTGAAGGATTTGACTTCGGTAATAGCCCTACAGAAATCATTAAAGCTGATCTATCAGGAAAAACTGTTATCCAAACCACAACTGCCGGTACACAAGGACTTATCAATGCAGTGAATGCTGATACAATTCTGACAGGCAGTCTTGTAAATGCCGGAGCTATTGTGAAATATCTGAAATCTGTTACTCCTGATCAGGTCTCTCTTGTTGCAATGGGGTACCGTGCAACTTTTTCTGCTGAAGAGGACCTGATGTGTGCTGAAATGATTGCAATGGAACTGAATAATGAAAAATTCATCCCTGAAAACAAAATTCTTAATCTTCAAAACAGTTCCGGGAAAAGATTCTTTAACCCTGTAAATATTGATTTTTCGCCTCCAACTGACTTTTTTCTCTGCACAATGGTTAACAAGTTTGATTTTGTATTAAAAGCGACCAGAAGATTTGATGGGAATATAGATCTGATGAAAATAGATTTATAAAAGATTTATAATCGACTTAAAATCAATTGATAGAACCCACACCCAGACAGACATTGATCAAAGCGAATTCATAAGGACAACTATTCAACAGACTTCCTTCGCTAAAGAATTATGGTTACTATTGCTGAAATCGCTAGAAGACAGGAAGGATATTTTTCCTGTTATGAATCTCCCGATAAGTGCAAAACATGCTCATTTTATAGAAACCAAATAATAAAAGAGAAATGTCGCTCGAGTCAAGTCTGATCTCCATCCGGTCTCTGTACCTTATAAAAATAGCTGCCAATATACGGGTTACTCCAAAATATTTGAGTTTATTATAAATCTTGAGAATCAGAACTGTCTCAGAAAATGATTTATTGTCAGTTACCTTATCATAAAGCTTACTAAGATTTTCTATACCCAGTTTAGTCTTATTAAGAAAATCCCTGTTCGATTCAAGTCCCTCATGTATCAGACCATTATCAATATGAAGAATCCCAATCCCGGCTTTTTTCAACTGGTAGCCCAAAAGTGTGTCTTCGTGACCATACTGTTTCAACTCTTCATTGAAACGAATTTTGGAGAAGACAGATTTTTCAATCAAAACGTTGAAAGTCGAAAAACCTGAATGTGGATGTTTATTCCTTTCGGCAGCGCTTTTCTGTTCTCTCCATTTTCCATACTTCCATCTCAGAAGTTTGTCAGGATCACCCGGAGCGCTTTCATGATATAATGTTCCACCACATATAACTCTTGAAATATTTACAAAGGGAAGCCACTTAAGGATATATGCTTCGGCAGTTCCGGGAACCATTACATCAGCATCAATAAAAAGCAGAAAATCACCCTTAGCTTCAAGAGCGAGCTTGTTTCTGATTGCAGCCCTTCCAATGTTTTTCTCCGAAGTGATTACTTTTACGTTGTCTGTTTCCAGCGACAAGTATTTTTCATGATATTCAGCTGAAGAACCATCATCACCAATAAGAATTTCATAAAATTCAGGTACTTTACCCATCGCATTTTTCATGCTGTAAACGAGCGCAATAATGTCATAATCTAATACTGGAATCAGCAACGAAATCTTCATATTTGTCAATGGATATTATATCAAATGTACAATATATTTTCGTAATATTTGCCTGACAAACTTTGGCAAAGAAATTGCAATGGCTATTTTTGCAGATGTCTTTAATAATCTTACTTATAAATGAGAACTGTATTTTTTATCATTTTGCTTTCATTAGTTCCTGTATTCTCGTTTGGTCAGTTAAAAAATGGTTATGAAATTGATATAACTATAAGAGACCTTCCGGATTCTACAGTTTTTCTGGCATATCATCTCGGTGATAAGCAGTATATCAAAGATACTATCATACTCGACAGAACGGGTCATGGAATTGTTCATGGACAGGAAATACTGCCTCAGGGTATTTATATGATCGTATTACCCGGAAGAAAATATTTTGAACTTTTGATATCTTCCGGTCAACACTTTTCTATCAGTTGTACTTTTAGTGATTACTTCAATACTCTTAAATTTACAGGCTCAGGGGAGAATTCTGCGTTCGTGGAGTACCAGAAAAAATGGATGTCCATGCAACAACACTCAGCTACAATTTCCAAAAGAATTCAAAACAATAAGCAAATCAATGATTCACTGAAGGTTCTGGGATCTATTCAAAAGCTTCATGAAGAAAACATGAAGTCATACCTTAAAAGTGTTATCAAAGAAAATAATGGAAACTTACTGGCAACTCTTGTCAAAGCATTATTGCCTATTGATATTCCTGAGTTTTTAGTTCCTATTGGATTCGCAAACCCCGATTCTGTCAAGTGGATGATGAGTTACAATTATAACAAGGATCATTTTTTTGATAATGTTGACCTTACTGATGAGAGATTACTTCGCACCCCTATTTTATATGCCAGACTAAATACTTTTTTCACAACAATTGTAATTCAATCGCCGGATTCAATAAACAAGGAAATCGACAAAATAATTCAAAAATGCAAGGTCAATTATAAAATATATCAATTCGTTTCAGTTTATCTTTTTAACCACTTTCGGGAAAGTGAAATCATGGGACACGATGCAGTGATGGTGAAGCTGGCAGATGATATCTACCTCTCCGGAAAAGCCGATTGGGTAACAAAAGAATTTAAAGATGATCTGAGGAAACAAATTGATCTTATACGACCAAATCTTATTGGCAAAAAGGCCGAAAACATTGTTATGGACTCATACAAAGGAATATTTGTGTCGCTGTATGATGTTGAAAAAGAATTTACTATCCTCTATTTCTGGGAACCCGATTGCGGTCACTGCAAAGAAGCCACCCCAAAACTGAAGGCATATTATGATAAATCAAAAGATTACAGTCTGGAAGTATTTGCTGTATGCACTACAGCTGACAAGGCAAAATGGACAAAATATATAGAAGATAATAAACTCACATGGATAAATGGATGGGATCCGCAGAGAAGTTCACATTTTGACTTTTACTATAATGTACAGTCTACTCCTACTGTTTATATTCTCGATAAAAACAAAAAAATAATAGCCAAAAAGCTGTCAGTTGAGGAAATCGGACCATTTATTGATAACTACAGGAAATTTTTTAAATAGGTCCGAATATTGTTCCTCTTAAACTTGCTATCAATTCATAGACAGTTATAAACCTGTGTATGCCGGTTTCAGTAACCAGTTGCCAGGAATAATCACTTTCTGAGGGGATTATTATATACGGAATTCTCTTTTCTTTCGATACTTTAAATCCAGCTCTGTTGATTGCTTTTTCAGTCCAGTATCTTTTACTCCCTTCTCCTTCAATAAAAATATTCCCCGAAGTGTCTTTCGTGGAAGAAAATGTACCATCTTCAGAATTGAACTTAACAGTTGATGAATTGAAAAGATGATCAAATGCACCTGAAAGCATAATATCCTCAGGAGCTCCTTCAATAAGCTTGTTATCGAGTATCAACCATATTTTATCTGACTGACTTATAGCCATTTGGAGATCATGGGTCGAAAAGATAATTGTTTTATTATTGTTTCTGGAGAGCGTATGCATCAGGTGAAAAATCTCATATTTGCCAGCTACATCCAGGAAGGCAGTTGGTTCATCCATAACCATAATTCCGGTATCCTGTGCTAAAATTCTTGCTATCATTGCTTTCTGGCGTTCACCGTCAGAAAGCTCTGATATAAACTTTCCGGAAAACGACGACATCGATGTCTTTTCTATAGCATCCAATATCACTTCATGATCTATTATTTCAATTTTACCGGTCCAGTTAGTATGGGGAAACCTTCCCATAGCAACAAGATCATATACGCTCATATTATTGACCTTTATGATCTCAGTAGAAATATAACCCACTTTCTGTGCCAGTTCCATTCTTGAAAACTCCCTGATACTCTTACCACTATAAAAGATTTCACCACCTAATAGCCGTTGAAGACCTGTCAGCGTTCTCAGGAGTGTGCTTTTACCTATGCCATTTCTACCAATAACGGCTATAAGTTCCCCTCTGTCTGCACTTGCATTAAGTGGAGGAAGAAGGATATTTTCATTTTTCCCCGAGACGTACCCGATTTTCAGTGAATCAAGAGATAATATTTCCTTTAAATTCTTTTTCATCAGAACGACCCCGTGTATTTCCTGTTACGCAAGATTACCCAGATAACCACAGGTATACCAATCAAAGAAGTAACAGCATTTACCGGCAAAACACTCTCTGATCCGGGAAGTTGCGAAACAATGTCGCTGAAGAGCATTACTACCCCTCCCATGAGAATTGTACCTGGTATAAGAACCTTATGATCAGAAGTTTTAAACAGGATTCTTACTATATGTGGTACTGCAATACCTATAAACCCGATCGGCCCGCAAAAAGCAGTAACACTTCCTGCCATAATACTTGTAGATGCGAAAATAACTGCCCTTGCAAACTTCACATTAAGTCCAATACTACCGGCATAATTCTCCCCGAGCAATAATGCGTTTAACATTTTTGAGGAGAATAGACTCAATATAATACCTGCTGAGACAGAAATTAAAAGTACATTAAGCTGGCTTACAGTAAGATTCCCTAAACTTCCCATAGTCCATATAACGTAGGCTTTGAGCATGGTTTCATTGCTGAAATACTGCATAATCGTTACAACTGCAGATATGCCGGCCGATAGCATAATTCCAAGGATGAGGATTGTCATTATATCTTTTACCCTCGATGAGATTATCATTATTAAGAGCATTACTGCACCTGCACCAACCCATGAAGCAGTAACAAGAATCCAGTTACCTAATCCATTCAAACTCTCCGGTGTAATATTTGAAGAAAAACCCAGAATTACAAAGGCCACGCCAAGACTTGCACCGGAGCTTATTCCGAGTACATCAGGGCCAGCCATAGGGTTTCTGAAAACAGTCTGCATCTGCAAACCGCTTAATGACAATGCCACTCCTACAGTGAGAGCCGTGATAGCCTTTGGCAACCTGAATTTCAGTATTATGGTTTCAAAATCACCATGCGAATTGGTGAATATTGCTCTTATTACATCTACAGGTTTTATACTTACTGAGCCTAGAAAAATATCAAGAATAAGAAAAATGACAACAAGTAACAAAAGACCAGAGAAAATAAGTCTTACCTTTCTTCCCGAATCAGGATCAACAGATAATTCATTCTGTTTTACAGTTTTCAAGTCTCCTGTTTTAATTAATTTTTTTGTAAAAGATTAATTCATGATCACTGAATAATTCAGGGTGTAAAATTGTAGCTATGTCTTTAAGAAGCAGATGAGGATAAAGACTTCCGCTTTCCCAATAATCATTACCCCCGTTTACCGATATCCTTTTGTTATTATTGAACAGATTATCATTTTTAAAACAAGGAAGATCATTGAGACGCGGATCAACATTTGAAATCTCATTTCTGGAACTAACACTTCCGATATTCAGCCAGTAATCAGCTTTCAATCCGCGGAGGTAGACGTTTTCCAGTCCAAATGGCATTGATACGGAAGATTCAGTGTCCATCCAAAGATAATCTCCACCAGCATCATTTATAAGTTTACTGATAAATGAATTACCGGGCGAAATATACCAGGTGTCCTTAAAAGGAAGTCCAAGCAAAACCTTGGGCTTGTTCGTTGTCTTTTGGACAATAAATGACTTTAGTCTGGTATATTCATCAACTTCAGATTTATATAAACTGTCAGCTAAATTCTCTTTGCAATACAGAGCTCCGAACAATTTGATCCATTCTGCCCTGCTCAATGGATCTGTTTCGAGGTAATCGGCATTAATGATGACTTTTATCACTAATTCTTTTATTTTTCCAAGGTAGCCCGACGATTCACTTCCTATTCCGTAAATCATTATCAGATCAGGAGAGATCTTGAGGATCAACTCCTTGTTGAGATTAGCTTCATATCCAACGTCCACTACTAATCCTTTCTCAACATTCTTGATTATAGCAGGTGAATAAATGAAATTTGTACCCGATACCCCTGCAATAGTTTGTTCTTCACCCAGGGCTGAAATCATTGCAAGATGCGTTGTAGACATGCAGATAATCTTTTTAAGAGGGACAAAAATTACTGCTGAAGAATCCACTCCCCCGGGTAACACTGACCCCCTTTTTACCAGGTAATAAATTTGGTTTACACCGGTTGCACCCTGCCAGGGATCAATTATTTTAACCTCAGTCCACCTATTCTTTTGTACAAGAGTGAATCTTTCTGCTCTTTCAATCCTATTTCCAGCTACAATGAATTTAACCAGTCCTTTTTTTTCTACTCTCCCGCAACTTGCAAAAGTTAAGCATAGAATGATCAATATGGATTTAAATGTATTCATCTATTACTGAATCATTATAATTATAGGATCGTTTAGTTAGTTTAAGAATTTATCCTTAATTTAAAGCACATTGATCCCGGGATTATACCGGCTTTCATCTTTGAAATAAATGTCCCTTTAGGGGTATATATTGATAAATAGCCTTGTTGGGCAAAATCAACAGCATCCGTAACAAAAACATCGCTGTTAATAGGGTTAATTCCAATTTTGTAAAAATATTCGCCCGGTTTCTGTTCAATAAGATGAGTTAATGGAAGTACGCCTGAGCCAATATCCATCTCCCTGACTCCGTTATCAAGAAAATAGAGTGTTTGGCCAATACCATCAATACTAAGACAGGAAGGTGAAGCATCTTTTGTTGGAAATACTAATGTTTTTTCAATAGAATTTGTAGGGGGATTAATTTCAATCAGTTCAGCGTAATTCTGTCTTGCCCAGCCACCATTGCATAGTACCCAAAGCTTGCCAAACCTGTCAAGAACCATACTTTCAGGTTCTATTCCTACTTTTATTGAATCAACTACCTTATCATTAATGGCACTTATAACCATAATTTCTTTACCTCCTGCCCAGTTTGAAATAAATACTTTTCCGCCCACAACAGTAATCGCTTCGGATGTTCTTCGAAGGTTTATATAACCGGAAATGGAAAAGTCAGTGAGATTAAGAATTGCAACAGAGTCTGAATAAAGACTTGATACATAAGCTTTATTATCGTTAATTATTCCTATATTCCGAGGCGATATTAGTCCTCTTATTGTTGCTCTCGATTCTAATGATGCTTTATCAATAACTTCGATTTTTCCTGAATTATTCACTACAATATAAGCTTTATCACCTTTTATGACTATTGAATTAGGAACATCACCCAAAGATCTTCCATTGACATTATAGAAAAGATCATTAAAGATTTTTGATGAATCATAGGAATAAAAAGAAAGAGAACCATTTCCACCTCTGAAGTTTCCTTCATTAAGTATTAAAACACCACCGCCAAAGGAATAATGCAGATTTGAGAAGTCAGGTGTTTTTGTACATGAAACAACAATCAATAACAGAACAGTAATTTTTACTAAATTTTTCATTGTATATCTATTTAACAAATTGAACTAAAACCTTTATATTGTATGATCTCCCGGGTAGCGGATAATATGCAATTGACTGATAATTTATATTAAAAAGATTATCTATATTAAAATTAAAATCGATTGAAGAACGTTTCAATGGTAATTTAATTCCTGTTTTTATGCTATTAATTAAGTAACCTGACAGGTATTTTGAATTATCTACAGTTATATATCTTTTACCGAT
>Ga0209746_1001403_pt1 | contig 11617 bp, 9 predicted proteins | sample BarGraNGADG00211_3_FD_184496 | JGI IMG/M metagenome (GOLD analysis project Ga0209746, IMG submission 184496) | Arctic peat soil microbial communities from Barrow, Alaska - Barrow Graham LP Ref core NGADG0011-211 (SPAdes) (version 2) | ecosystem: Environmental > Terrestrial > Soil > Wetlands >...
GGGAATCCGACAATCAGCGATGTTCTCAAAGCGACGCCGGGAATTGTTTGGCGAGCCTGAGCGATAACGTTTTTGATTTTATCGCTGGTAACTTTGCGGTTCATTGCTTTTAAAATATCATCGTCAATGTGCTGAATAGGCAGGTCAATGTAGCGGCATATTTTTTCATTGGCGGCAATAATCTCCAGTAAATCTGTGGTAACGCGCGCCGGATGGGCGTAAAGCAGGCGAATCCATTTTAAGTTTTTTATTTTCGCCATATCGTTTAACAGAGAGGATAATTTAGGGCGGCCTTTTAAATCGTTGCCGTAATTCGTGGTGTCCTGCGCGGTGATAATTATTTCTTTTATTCCTCTTTTAGCCAGTATTTCGGCCTCGTGTAGAATATCATCCGGCTTGCGGCTGCGCGCGGCGCCGCGAATAGACGGTATGACACAGTAGGAACAGCGATTGGAACAGCCGTCGGAAATTTTTAAATACGTGCTTGCCGCTGTTGATGATAAAAGCCGCGGGTGCTGAAAGTTCATTAAAAAATCCGGTTTGGTGATTACTGCGTCACGTTTGTATTTTCCCTGATTAAATTTATTGATATGGCTGACGATATTGCCCACTTCTCCGGTGCCGATAAACAAATCCACTTCCGGTATCCGGGCGAAAAGGTCTTTGCCGTAGCGTTTGGCAAGACAGCCGGCGACGACAATCTTCAGCTGCGGATTATTTTTCTTTTTTTCGTAGGCCAGCGTTAAAATTTCTTCGAGGGCTTCTTCCTTTGCCGGATTAATAAAGGCGCAGGTATTGACGATGACAATGTCAGCTGAATCGCTTTGGGCAACCAGTTGATTGCCTGCTTGATTTAAAAGGCCTCCCATTACTTCCGAATCAATTAAATTTTTCGGACAGCCCAGACTGATAATATGTACTTTATTTTGATTTATTTTTCTCAACGGGGGAGCTTTCTTATCAGGACTTTTCGTGGTTTAGCGCCGTCGGAGGGACCGACAACACCTTAGGATTCCATTTTTTCAATAATGCGCGCCGCGCGGTTGTAACCGATTTTCATGTAACGCTGGACAAGTGATATGGATGCCTGTCCCAGTTCGCCGATCAGGGCCACAGCTTCGTCATATTTTTCATCAAGGCCGTCATCATCGTCATGCGTACTCTGCGCGGCGGCCAGCGCGAATTTGTCAATGGAGGAATCGTAAGCCGGTTGTGCCTGCATTTTAACGAAATCAACAATGCGCGTAATTTCCTTGTCCGAAACATATGCTCCGTGAATGCGGGATAGCTTGGATGTGCCCGGCGGAATAAAAAGCATATCTCCAGCGCCGAGCAGTTTTTCCGCGCCCTGCTGATCTATGATTGTGCGTGAGTCAATCTTGGAAGACACCTGGAACGAAATGCGCGTGGGGAAATTCGCTTTGATCAAACCGGTGATTACATCCACGGACGGTCTTTGCGTGGCAATGATAAGATGAATCCCGGCCGCACGCGCCATTTGCGCCAGCCTGGTTAGCGATTCTTCCACATCCCGCGGCGCGACCATCATTAAATCGGCCAGCTCGTCGATAATTACAATAATGTAAGGAAGCTTTGTGTGCTTTATCTCCTGTTCTGCTTTGGCGGCGCCTGTTGTGTCGGTTGTTCTTTCATCTTCTACCTCCGGGTCAACTTGTTTCGGCAACGCTAAAACAGTTTTGCTCTTCAGACCTTTTAAAAGCAGTTCGTTGTAGGCGTCAATGCTTTTTGCTTTCAAATCGTTGATTATCCGGTAGCGCCTTTCCATTTCTTCCACTGTCCAGCGCAGAACCTGTGAAGCTTTTTTGGGATCGACAACTACAGGATGCATTAAATGAGGAATACCTTCGTAAGAAGATAACTCCAGCCTCTTGGGATCGATCATCAGAAATTTGACATCCTCCGGCTGAGCTTTAAAAAGAATACTGCAAATCATCGCGTTGAGCGCTACACTTTTGCCGGAGCCTGTGGTGCCGGCAATGAGCAAGTGAGGCATTTTGGTCAAATCGGCAATAACGGGTGTGCCTACGAAATTAACACCCAGAGCAATCGGAAGACGAAAAGATGATTCCGAAAAAGAATTGTTATCGATTACTTCTTTGAGAAAAACAGATTCCCTTTTTAAATTTGGTATTTCAATGCCGATAACCGATTTGCCGGGAATCGGAGCAAGGATGCTGATACTCGGCGCCATCAGCGCTAAAGCCAGATCGTCAGAGAGGTTGACTATCTTGTTGATCTTGACTCCCGGGGCGGGCTCCAGCTCATACATCGTGATGACCGGTCCGGGCATTACTTCGACCACTCTTCCTTCAACACCGAAATCGGATAATTTCTTTTCCAGAATGCGGGAATTAGTCACCAGAGAATCACGTTTTACGCGGGCATCCTTTTGCGGCGCCTCCTCCAGTAATGTAAATGGCGGCAGTTGGAATCTATCATCGGTTTTGGTTTTGTTAAAATTAAAATGAGTCTGTTCAACTTTTTTCGGGGGAGCTTTTTTTACAACCGGCGGAGTATCTTCGATTATGACCGGTTGCGGTTTCTTCTCTGTTTTCATAGTTGTGAAAACAAAATTTACAAAAGACATAATACGTTCTTTGCCGGGATTGATTATCGCCAAAACAGATTGGGAGATTCTTCCCGTCACAGACACCATTGAAAACTCAATCATAAAAGTCAACGCCACGACAAAAATCAGAAATAAAATGATGTAGGTTCCCGCGGCATTAAAATAGATGCGGAGTAGACTGACAATGGAAACGCCAATTAAGCCTCCGGTGCCGTTTTTCAGTGATTCTCCGTAAACGGTGAAACTTCCACTGATAAGTAAAGCCATAATGCCGGCAAAAGAAAGAACAAAAAATAGAAAACCAACAGCCCTGTGGGTGTGAACAGTAAAATCCGGACTTAAAAAATATTTAAAACTGCAAAACAGAAGCATGAGAGGTAAAAGAAAAGAGGCAACACCAAAAAGACGAATCAGGGAATCAGCCATGTAAGATCCGGCCTTGCCGGTAAAATTATGTGTTACCTGTCCGCTGGCGACTAACTGGACATGGGTAAACGAGGGGTCCTGCGGATGGTAGGAAACAAGGCACAAAAGCAGGAAGAAAGCCAGAGCAAGACAAACCGCTCCTTTAATTTCCCTGGTTCTTTTATTATTCGTTTGTTTTTCTGCCATATTATATTATTGCCGTACATTTAACATGTAATAATTATTTCAGAAAAAAATATATTTGACAAGTAAAGTAAAATGCCCCCGAATCCGGCAAATGAGTGGAGATGCGGACATGAGAACGTTCAGTCAATCCTTGAATGATTTCTGAAATTATTATGGTAATTAGTTCAAGCTGCCTCGCTTTTTATATCTTTAATGTTCGGATATTCCGCTCCCTGCCAGTAATTATAATTTTTTATAATTTCATTTCTGACTATTTCAATAAGCTCGTGCCGTTTTTCAATATCAAAATTATTCACTTCTATGGGTTTCCCGATGACCATTTTTATTTGACCGGGTTTTATTCTCAGTGATCTTTTTTGCATTATTTGTCCGCTGCCGATAATAGAAACAGGTACAATGGGCACACCCGACTTAATAGCGAGATAAAAGGTTCCCTGCTTGAAAGCTTTGATTTCTCCATCGCGGCTTCTTGTACCTTCCGGAAAGGTCATAATCGATTTTCCCTTACGGATGCGCAACGCGGCTTCATCAATGCTTTGCAGGGCTTTTTCCCGATTACTCCGGTCAATTTCTATATAACCGGCGCTTCTCATTGCCGCGCCGAATACGGGAATGGAAAATAATTCTTTTTTGGCAATCCACCGGAATTGAACAGGGATATATGCCAGAGAAATTAAAATATCGAAATCACTCTGGTGGTTGGACATAAGAATTTGCGGTTTTCCACGCAGCAGATTTTCTTCACCGATCACTTTTACATTTGTATTACATATTAAAAGTAAGATTTTAGCCCAGAGATTGGCTACCTTATGAATTTTGTTGTCGGCATCGGGGAAAATTGAAAAAACCACAGACCAGAAGGACATAAAAGCGGTTATAGCAACACCTAACGTAACTAATAGCATCGAATGAACCATAAAAGTCGTTCCTTTTAGACTAATTGCCAAGTGAATTTTTACTTTATAATATTAATGAAGTCAATAAGAGATATATGAAATGATTTTTTGGAGGCAGGGAGAGAAACGTATATGAGCGCGGTGCCGCCGCAATTACTCCAGCCTAAATCCCTTTTCCCTGAATAGCCTTAAGCACGCATCCGTCGCTTTACGGTCGTAAAGAACACCTGCATTATTTTCAATTTCCATTAGAGCGATATCAAGCCCCAAAGAAGGTCTGTAGGGACGATAGGATATCATTGCCTCAACCACATCGGCAATGGCAAGTATACGGGCTTCAATAAGAATATCTTCGCCCTTTAATCCCTGTGGGTAGCCTGAACCGTCTATACGTTCATGGTGCTGATAGACAATGTTTGCCAGCGGCCAGGGAGATTCCACGTCTTTCATAATGTCGTAACTATATTGGGAATGGGCTTTGACAAGGGAAAATTCAAGATCAGTCAAAACTGCCGGTTTGCAAAGTATTTCCGATGGTATTGAAATCTTTCCAATGTCATGGATGGCGCCGGTCATGCGAATTACTTCGATTATTTCAGAAGGAAGCTTCATTTCGGTGGCGATGGCGCGGGCGAGGTCGGCAACTCTTTTCTGGTGACCTGCCATGTAATGGTCTCTTGCTTCTGAAGCGATACCAAGTACCTGAATTGTTGTCCTGATAGATCTACGTAAACTCTCCATAGTTTCTTTCAGTTTCTCTTCAGCCTTTCTACGTTCGGTGATGTCCTGATAAATAACCTGAGATTGTTTTTTGCCATTCCAGAAGATTTCCTTGCGGAAAACATGAATGTGACGCACTTCGCTGTTTTTTCTCAGAATGCTTATTTCATACTCGGATGGGCCAAATTCTCCCCGCAACCTTTTTTCTTTTCTTATCTGAAACTCAGCATGGCTCTCCGGCGTGTATCGTTTTTGCAAAGGAGTATTTTTTAGTTCATCAATGCTATCATAGCCGTATACATCCAGTATTGCCTTGTTGGCATAAATTGTTTCGCCTTTTAATGTCGATATACGCACGCCCAGCGGAGAATTATCAAGGGAATGACGAAAATTCTCTTCACTTTTTCGCAAAGAATTTTCTATTTGTTTACGTTCGGTGATGTTTCTGCCTTCGCCCAGAATAGACAGTGGTTTTCCATTTTCATCCCGGATAAAACTGAAAGCACATTCAATCCATAAAGGATGTCCATCTTTGCAGATGAATTCCAGTTCAAATAATTGCTTCAGAGAATCTTTTGGCGAAGCCTTCAGAGCCTTGGGCAATTCTTTTGTGGAAATATTAATTATCTCTCTGTAAGATTTCGGAGCAAGTATTTTGTCAAAGGGAATTTTCTTAAGCTCTTCCAGAGTGTATCCAAATGATTTTTCGGTAGATGGGCTGATATATGTTATGTTTAAATTCATATCCATAAGCCACACCTGGTCTTTTACATGGTCGGCAAGCAGACGGTACTTTTCTTCGCTTTTTTTGAGCAATTCTTCCGTCTTCTTACGGTCGGTTATATCGTGGATAATTCCACGGAATCCTATTGGTTTTCCTAATGAATCTTTTTGTAACGACGCTGATTGTTCAATGTATCTTTTAGTCCCGTCTTTTCTTATAATCTGCCAATCGAACTCTTTGGTAGGTTTTCCTGTCCTGTAAACTTTATTAAACGCTTGAAAAACTTTTTTTGCTGTTTCTTTATCTGTATAATGCCGGTTATTCATTCCCAGTAATTCTTTCCTGGAGTAGCCAAGAAGTTTGCAGAGTGAATCGTTGAAGAAGGTGAAATTGCCCGCAAGGTCTATTTCGTAATAACCTTCTTCAGAGCTTTCCAGGATAGTTCGATACTTTTCTTCGCTTTCGCGCTGAGCTTTCTCGGAAAACTTATGTGAAGTCAGATCTATCATAATGGCAAGGAGATACACTTTATCCTGACTCTTAATTATCTCTGCAGAGAAAAGACCGTCAAGTATTTTTCCGTCTTTGCGTCTTATCTTTAATTCGTAATTATTAAAATTGCCTCGCTCAAGCAATTCTTTAAAGGCTTTTTCCGCCTCTTTAGATTCTGCAAAGAATTCTATATCGTCACTTGTCTTATCGATGACATCTCGCCTGGTAAAACCGGTCATTTTCAGAGAGGCCTCATTTACATCAATGCATTTTCTATCAGGCATGCTGAATAAAGCGATTGCGGCCGGATTTAGATGAAAAAGAATATGGGATTTTTGCAGCCAATCCTCATGGTCACGCGTTTCAATCTTTTTGCCGTGTTTATTCTGTGAAAAGGAAATACTTTTTGGTGTTTTGGTGGTTTTGGTGATTTGCTTGGGAGTTGAGGTATTTTTAGATTTGGAGTTTTTTGTTGTTGTTTTAATTGCTTTCATTCTCCCGTTCATTCCGCTCGTTGATAGATTGCTAAAAAGAGTTCTGCAACAGCTGTAAGACTGCGGCAGATCATAAAAGAATTAGGGGTGAGTGTCAATCAATAAATGGTAACTGTAAAATTATTTTCTATTCAATGGACATCAAAGAATTCCATCGTTCCCATTCCGTGGCAGAAGGAAGATTTTTTTCTTTAATGATATTAATTATGGTTTCTTCATTGAATCGCAAATAAGGATTTATTTTACGTTCTTCAGCCAGAGTAGAATATGTCGTTGAGGTGGAACTATGAGAATTGCGAAAGATTTCAATATTTTTGTTGTCTGGTTCCAGATGGAGGGCAAATGCCAGTGAATCTAGGATATAATCATGGCCGGCGTAAATTATGGTTTTGTCAGGCAAATCCATAAGCTGTTTAATAGATAAATAAAAATTTTTCTGATTGCCGGAAAAACAATTGCCGATTGTTCCATTGAAAAGAGTGTCTCCGGTAATTAAAAGATTACCGGTATGAAAGCAAACCGAGTCATCTGTATGTCCGGGAGTTCGTAAAACTGCGACTTTTTCTCCGTCAATGGTAATTTCGTAATTGTCTGAGAGAATAGCGGAATTGATAAAATCAGCGCCGGTCGCTTTGATTATATGATCATTTCCTGACGTGTGGTCATGGTGCGAATGTGTATTGGTGACAGATGTAAGTGTGAGATTTTTTGTTTTCAGAAAGGAAAGTATTTCTTTCCACGCCCCGCCGTCGATGGCCATTGCCTGTTTTTCTCCATAGATTATGTAGGCAAAATTATCTGTTCCGTAGCGAAATTGTTCAACATTTAACATGATAAGTCCTTTCTTATTTCTTTCAATAATCAGCTCCGGGAAATTGTGGTTAACAAATGTCCTGTCGTATTGGAAAAGAAGTATAAGGAAGATGTCATTGGCGTGTCAAGATAATCATAAAAACCGATAAATTATATTCTTGTGGATATTTTATATTTTTAGAAAATAATTGACAAATTCAGGTCTTGGTAATAGTATTACGCCACTTTTTAGTGGCGCGGGCGCGATAAGCGCTTTTTTTAATTTTTAGTGTTAATCCTTTCAGGAGTTATTTTCAATAAGTGCATAGAATTTTAACAAAAAAAAGAGCTTTGGAAATTATTGCCAATTTTTCTCAGTCCGGTGTTCTTGTGGTCGGAGATGTAATGGTTGATCATTTCATCTGGGGAAATGTTTCACGTATATCGCCTGAAGCTCCCGTACCTGTGGTTGATGTCCAAAAAGACAGTATTTTGCTTGGCGGCTGCGCCAATGTACTTAATAATATTTATGCAATGGGTGGTAAAGTTTATGTTGCCGGAGTCATCGGCGCGGATAATATCGGGGAAAAATTGCTTAAGGAATTGAGCGACCGGAAAATTGAGACAAAGGGCATTGTTGTGGAGAAGGGACGACCGACTACTCTGAAAACGAGAATTGTCGCGCACGGACAGCAAATGGTGCGCTTTGATCAGGAAAACAGAAAACCAATTCCTCAATCCAGCACCAATAAAATTCTGGAATATGTAAAGTCATTACGCGGGAAAATAGGGGCGATAGTTATTTCCGATTACAACAAAGGAGTTATTTCTGAAGAACTTATCGAAGGAATAAAAAAGATAGCGGAGGATTCAAAGATATTCATCTGTCTTGATCCGAAACAAAGCAATTTTTCCATATATAAAGGGGTACACGTGATTACCCCCAACCATCATGAAGCCCAGCGTGCTGCTGGTATGGAAATTACTAATGCCGATGATATTCAGCGATTAAGCGAATCTCTTCTTAAAAAATATGCCTTTCAAGCGATACTCATCACGCGGGGAGAAGAGGGCATGAGCCTGTTTGAAAATGGCCGTAAAATTGTTCATACCTATTTTGCATCTCAGGCCAAAGAAGTTTATGATGTGACCGGTGCCGGTGATACAGTTATCGGTATGCTCGCCCTTGGTCTCGCCGCACAGGCTAATATGAGGGAGGCGACATGTCTGGCTAATCTGGCCGCTGGTCTTGTGGTCGAGAAAATAGGAACAGCCACCGTTTCACAGAAAGAATTGATAGAAGTTTTATGAGCAAACCGAATCCGGCTGAGCCCGTAAAATTACTATTCAGCCTCTTTGCGCAAGACGCTGTTTTAATAAACGAGGTGATAGAAAATTTATCTTCTGCCTACGGGCAACCGGATTTTATCAGCGCGGTAATGTCCTTTGAGTATACTGATTATTATCGCGCAGAGATGGGAGAAGCCCTTGTCCGGCGCTTTTTGACTGTGGAGAAGTTAATCCGGCCGGAGGAATTGCCCGATATAAAGCTTGCGACAAACGAAATTGAAGATAAATTGGCGTCGAATTCCGGACGGCGGATTAACATTGATCCCGGTTATATATCCAAAGCTCATTTGATTTTAGCCACCGGCAAAAGTTACACTCATCGTCCCTATTTACGTGATGGGATTTATGCGGATTTGACTTTGATTTATCAGGGGAAAAAATTTCGCTCTTTGCCCTGGACATATCCTGATTACGCTGACGAGAAACAGCTTTTGATGCTTGGCCGGATCAGGGAAAAATATTTGTTGCAATTAAAAATGTTGGATAAGTAAACAAAACAGAAAAATAATTTGATACAGGTGTATAAATGATAAAAAGTATGACCGGTTATGGCCGGGCGGAAACAGTTTCTCAGGACAAAAGCATCACAGTGGAGGCCAAGTCAGTGAATCATCGCTTTCTGGAAACATTTTTGCGTATGCCTTCAGCGCTTTTTCCTCTGGAGATGGAATATAAGAAGAAAGTTACTGAAAGATTCAAACGCGGACGCGTTGAAGTATTCATCAAGTTTGACGGAGAAGGCGCCGATTCTTCCAAAGTAAATCTTAATCTGGAAATTGCGCGTAATTATTTTGATGTTTTGAACCGGCTTAAAAAGGAATTCAATCTCGAGTCTCCGATAACGTTAAAAACACTGGCCGGTTTTCGTGATATTTTTACTCCGCCTGCGGAAACTCAACTAAGCGCTGATTTTCTGAACCAGGTGGAAAAGACGTTTCTGGAAGCGCTGTCCATGTTGAGCAATATGAGGCAGGATGAAGGATCTGCCATGTTTCAGGATATGCAGATGAGGCTCAAGGCGATTACGGAAATTCTGGAAAATATTAATTTGCGTGCGCCGCAGACTGTTTCCGAGTATCAAAAACGTTTGTCGGAAAGAGTTAAAGAATTAACAGAGGGATGTGTGATTGATGAAGCCCGTTTGGCTCAAGAAGTTGCCATTATGGCGGAAAGAAGCGATATCACGGAAGAAATAGTGCGGATGCATAGCCACATAGGTCAGTTTGAAGAATTGTTGCAAAGTGATGACGCTGAAGGCAGAAAAATTGATTTCCTTTTACAGGAAATGAATCGTGAAATTAATACCATTGGTTCCAAATCAGGCGATGTCCAAATAACTCGTCATGTAATTGAAATTAAAAGTGAATTGGGAAAATTGCGCGAGCAGGCGCAAAATATAGAGTAAGATTATGGCTAAAGGATTATTCATAGTTGTATCCGCACCTTCCGGCGCAGGAAAGAGCAGCCTTTGCCAGAGGCTTATGCAGACTTATCCGGAAATAAAATTTTCGGTCTCCTATACATCGAGAACTCCGCGTCCCAATGAAGTAAACGGGAAAGATTATTATTTCATTTCCCGCGAAGAATTTCAGGAACGAATTGATCGTGGTGAATTTATTGAGTGGGTGGAAAATTACGGCAACTTGTATGGATCTTCCAGAAAGGCTATGGAAGAATTTATTCGGGATGACAGCGACTTATTGCTGGATATCGAACCGCAGGGCGCGAAAAAAGTTAAAAAGGAATTTAAGGGAGGCATTTATGTTTTCATTCTTCCGCCATCCCGCTTAGAACTTCTAAAAAGACTGGAAAAACGCGGTCATGAAACCGATGACGTTATTCAAAAGAGATTTAAACAGGCAGAAAGTGAATTAAAAGAAATTTCATGGTATGATTACATAATATTCAATAAAGATCTGGAAACGGCTGTAAATCAATTGATTTCAATTTATATAGCCGAGAAATGTAAAAGAAGCAGATTACAGAATGAAATTAAAAAATTTAAAAAATAATTATACATTTTAAGGAGATTTTAAATCGATGGCTAGAATTACAATAGAAGATTCTTTACTGGTTGCCAAAACAAGATTTGGATTGGTATCGCTGGCGTCTAAGCGCGCGCACCAGTTACTGAAGGGATCGGCGCCGCTGGTTGTGAGTAAAAATAGAGAAATCGTACAGGCCCTGCGTGAGATTGCCACAGGCAAAGTCGTTTACGCCAATCATGAATATTTAAACGGAACGAAAGAAGATTTCAAACCAATTCCGGATAATACTGAGTTTATCGGCGATGAAGAATATATCGAGTAAGGAAGCAAGCGATAAACTGATCTTCGCGCTTGATGCTAAAAATTATGAGGAAGCCTTATCCTGGGTGGAACTTCTTTCCGGCCATGTCGGCATGTTCAAAGTCGGCAATGAATTATTTACTGCCGTCGGGCCTAAAATAATTCAGAGCATCAAAGAAAAAGGTCAGAGGGTGTTTTTAGACCTCAAATTTCATGATATTCCCAATACCGTTGCCCGTGCGGCTGAGGCGGCTGTCGGCTTGAATGTTGATATGTTTAATGTTCATGCGTCCGGCGGTTCCCAGATGATCAAAGAGGCCGTTGCGGCTGCCTGGAATTGTTCCGATAAACTGGGCAAGGCAAGACCTGTTCTTCTGGCGGTTACGGTACTGACCAGTTTGAATAATGATGATTTGAAGGAAATAGTATTTCAAAAAAGCACGGGTGAGATGGTTCTTCATCTGGCAAAATTGGCGCAAACTGCCGGAGCATCGGGTGTTGTTGCTTCAGCTCAGGATATCGCACTGTTGAGAAAAAATTTCGGGAATGAGTTTGTCATTGTAACACCGGGCATACGCAGTGCGGCTGAAACAAAGAAAGACGATCAAAAAAGGACTCTCAGCGCTTATGAGGCTATAAAGACGGGTGCCGATTACATT
>Ga0209746_1001404_pt1 | contig 11609 bp, 13 predicted proteins | sample BarGraNGADG00211_3_FD_184496 | JGI IMG/M metagenome (GOLD analysis project Ga0209746, IMG submission 184496) | Arctic peat soil microbial communities from Barrow, Alaska - Barrow Graham LP Ref core NGADG0011-211 (SPAdes) (version 2) | ecosystem: Environmental > Terrestrial > Soil > Wetlands >...
AAAAATAAAACTTGGCGACGTCAAAATGATCCTGCTGATCAATCCCGAGCACCTGGACCAGGCGGAACGTCATTTCAAGGCCCTGCGCACTGCCCTGAAATACTACGGCCTCTGGTACGGGGCTTATCCGTATGAGACGATCACCATGGTCGATCCACCTTTTCGCACCGGCAGCGGCGGCATGGAGTACCCCACCCTGTTCACCGCCGGCACCCAGGTCCTGCCAAGCCCGCAGACCAACGATCCCGAGATGGTGATCATCCATGAATTCGGCCACGGCTACTGGTACGGACTGTCGGCCAGCAATGAATTCGAGGAAGCCTGGCTGGACGAGGGGATCAATACCTACTCCACCGGCAAGGTGCTGGCCAAGGCCTACGGACCCGGCTCTATTCCTCTGACCCTTGCCGGAATCCCCCTGACCCGCTACAGTGGATCTTTAAAATATTCCGACCTGGAAACGGACCGAGCCGCAGCCATCCAAGTCGTCAAATACGATCCGATCTTCACCGCGTCCTGGAAATTCTACAATCCCATGAGCTACGCCCTGAATGTCTACATGAGGGCTTCGACCTGCCTGCACACACTGGAAAACCTCATCGGCAAGGAGGTCATGCTGCGGGCCCTGCGCGCTTTCCATTCCCGCTTCCGCTTTCGCCACCCGTCCAGCCGCGATTTCTCCGCCACGGTCAACGAGATCAGCGGCCGTGACCTGAACTGGTTCTTCGATGAGTTGTTCTTCGGCACCTATGAATGGGATTACGCGGTCGACCAGGTGATCTCGCGTGAGATCGACACTCCCCGGGGCATTTTTGACCGCCATGGAAAGAAAATCGAGATCACGGCCAGAGCTGCCCGCGAGCTGGACAGGAAGATCAAAAAACCCCTCTACCAATCCCTGGTCCTGGTCAGACGCCTAGGTGAAGCACGGCCAGGCGCCGGCGTCCGGCTCAAGATCAAAACCGTCTTCGCCGACGGCTCTCAGAAAATAGATTACTGGGACGGGCAAGGCCGTTGGGCCGAATTCAACTACGAGGGCGCCAGCAAGGTCAAGTACGCCCAGATCGATCCCGACAATGTGTATCTCATCGATCGCGACCTGACCAACAATAGTTATACCGTCAAGTCTAATATGGCCGGGGCCCTGCGCTGGACCGGAAAATTGCTGTTCTGGCTGCAGAACCTGCTGCAATTCGTCAGCGCGTTGAGTTGAGGAGAAACCCATGGGAAATTTAAAAATTCTGAATAAAGGCATGGTCCTCAGTTACCAAAAGCGCCTCCTGGCGGTCAGACTGTGGTCCATCAACCTCATCTTTTCGTTGTTTGCCGTCGGGCCGCTCGTTTTCCTGATCATGGATCACATGTCCCACTCTATTTCAGGAGAACGCGCCTTACAGAGGCTGGACCCCTTCTGGCTAGCCGATTTTGTTTATCGTTTCATGAACATCGCTCCGGCATTGACAGGGCTGGTGCTGCTGGCGGCGGTCTTGTATTTCCTCCTGGCAGTTTTTCTCAACGGCGGCATCATCGGCTGCCTGAACCGTCCGGAAGCCAAAGCGACCCTGGCCGATTTTTCCCACGATTGCGGGCTCTATTTCTGGCGCTTCTTCCGGCTGTTCCTCCTCTCCATCCCGGTCTACCTCGCGGTCCTGGGAATTTTTTATTCACTGATCAAGGCCTTCCTGGAGATCTTCAACCGCCGGGCTGCGACCGAATGGCCGGCGCTGATCGTCAGCAACCTGCGCATCCTCGCCCTGGTCCTGCTGCTGACCATCGTGGCCATGTTCTTTGATTACGTCAAGATCGGCCTGGTGACCCGCGGCCAGACAGAAGTGCTGAAGGAAACCTGGCGGACGCTGAAATTCATCGGGCGGCGCTTTTTCAAGGCTTGTGGACTCTATCTGCTGGCCGGGCTTGTTTTTGTCGCGCTGACATTTCTTTACCTGGAGATCGCCCGCATCCTGCCCAAGAACCGTCCCCTGCTGGTCCTGCTGGTTTTCCTCTTGCAGCAGGCATATATTCTCTGCCGCCAGGGGAGCAAACTACTGTTCTTCGCATCCGAGCTCGAGTTCGTGAAGCAGCACCAGGAGCCAGAGGGATAGAATCCGTTATGCGTGAACGAACTCAGTGATCGTTCGTAATGCGTAATATGAAATAGAAGAATTTTTATAATTTCTAACTATTGCTGCTTCTCATCACGCCTTACGCATAACGCTCACGAAAGTTCGTCGTTCTTCCTTGATTTTTTGCTGCTCCCATGCTACATTCGAGGCTTGGGAGGCCCACTTGAAAAACAGGATGTTTTTGAAAATAGCATTGGCGCTGATTTTTTTCGCGGTCTGGGAGGGGAGACCATGCTAATCGACAAGGACACACAGGACGGGGTTCGCGAGTACCTGCTGGGGAAATACGGCGAAGCGCAAAAATTGCGCATCAACCACTGCCTGCAGCAAACCGCCGCCTTCTGGCACGCGGATGACGGCAGCGCCGAGGAATTCGTGAAATTCTGCCAGCAGAACTTCATCGCCGACCCCGACAGGCTGCAAACCCTTTTCAAGCGCATCGAAAGCAACATCGAGATACTCAACGGCCATCTGAACAAGATCAGTTTGGACCTGAAAAGACCGCTGCAACTGGATTGGGGGGAGATCCTGCCCATCGACCAGCGTTTCGGCCAGTTCGATCCCGCCGCCCACGTCAGCGACGACATGTTCGACAGCAAGATCGCCTTCGAGGTCCTGCTCAATTTCCCCGCCTACACCCTGGCGGAAAAAACCGAGCTGGGCCCCGGCTGGAGCCGGCGCGATTGGGCCTACGCCCGCTGCGGCGACCTGTTCCTTTCCCGTTTGCCGGCCCGCGCCAGCCAGAACGCGGCCGCGGCCTTCAGCGAAGCCGAAACCTACATTTCCGAATACAACATCTACATGGGAAACCTGGTCGATGACCAGGGAAGGACCCTTTTCCCCAAAAACCTGAAACTGATCAGCCACTGGGGCCTGCGCGACCGGCTCAAAGCCCTGTATGCCGACAAACACGGGCTGGCCGGCCAAGAAATGATCTACGAAGTGCTCAAGCGCATCATCCAGCAGAGCATCCCCAAGCCCATGGTCAACCAGGGAGAATTCTTTTGGAACCCTTTGAAAAACAAGCTGTTCAAGGGCGACAAGGAGATCGCCTGGACGCCGGAGCCCAACTCCCGCTACCTCTACCTGCTGAACATTTTCAAGGCCATGAAGGATATGGACGGGTACTACCCCTCCCTGCCAAGCCACCCGCAACGGAAATTCGAACTGGAGCGGGAACTGCCGGAAACGGCAGTGGAGAAACTCTTTGAAGAAGTTTTGACGTCAAAGGAAGCGAAAGGCGTCGCTGCCCTGGTGGAAAAGCGTCTGGACCGCAAGCTTAAGCCTTTCGACATCTGGTACAACGGGTTCAAGCCCGGTGGCAGGATCCCGGAAGCCGAACTGGACCGCCGCGTGGCCCAGAAATATGCCGACCTCAAGGCGTTCGAAAAGGATATGCGCGCCATCCTCCAGGAGCTGGGGTTCACGGCCAAAAACGCCGATTTCATATCCAGCCGCGTCGTGGTGGACCCGGCCCGCGGCGCGGGTCACGCCTGGGGCGCGATGATGCGTTCGGAAAAATCGCGCCTGCGCACCCACGTCGACGCCAGCGGCATGAACTACCAAACCTTCAACGTGGCCATGCACGAACTCGGCCACTGCGTCGAACAGACGCTTTCCCTGCAAAAGGTCGATTCCTATCTGCTGGCCGGCGTGCCCAACACTGCCATCACCGAGGCCTTTGCCTTCCTCTTCCAGAACCGCGACCTGGAGGTCCTGGGACTGAAAGGGGAGGCGCGCAACGCCCGACAGCTGAAAGCCCTGGACACGCTGTGGATGACCTATGAGATCGCGGGCGTGGCCCTGGTGGATATGAAGGTCTGGGACTGGCTCTACAAAAACCCTGATGCCAACCCGGAAAGCCTGCGCAAGGCCGTTATGGCCTGCGCCCGCGCGGTCTGGAACAAGTACTACGCCGAAACCTTCGGCATACGCGATCAGGTCATCCTGGCCGCGTATTCGCACATGATCGACGCCGCGCTCTACCTCCCCGACTACCCGCTGGGCCACCTGATATCCTTTCAATTGGAGAGCTTTCTGAACGGCAGGAACCTGGGGACGGAAATGTAGCGTATGTGCCAGGTGGGTCGCGTTATTCCGCAACTGTGGATGAAAAACGCGGTGGGAGAAGAAATTTCGGCTGCGCCGCTGCTCGAGGCGGCCAGCGAAGCGCTGAAGGTCATCAAGAAATAAGACGAGGTTCGAAGTTCGAGGTCCGATGTTCGATGTTGAGGAAATGAACCGATATAAAGTTTGAAGAATTATAGGTCTACTGGGTAAGATGTTTCCAGAGAAAGCAAACGTTCGTTAATTTGCTCTTAGTTCTTAACATCGAACTTCGAACCTCGAACGTCGAACCTGCTCTTTAGTCAGTCAACATTTTTAAGAAATTGACCAGCAACTTTATTCCTAGATCACATGATTTCTCGGGATGGAACTGCACGCCGTATGATGGATGCTGCCGGTGGACGATGGCTTCCACTCTTCCGGACGCGTTATGGGCCAAGACCAGGAAAGTCTTTTCCAGGTCCCGGTCGCGCAAGACGATCTCCTCGTGGCTTTCGCGCATTTTAAAAACTCCGGGAAAACCGGAAAACAAGCGGTCCGCTTTTTTCAAAATCATATCCTCGTCGCCCAGATGCTTGTGCCCGTCTTTGGTCACCAGGCAGCCGAAGGCGCGGGCCAGGACCTGGTGGCCGTAGCAGATGCCCAGCAGCGGGCGGCTGGCGCCTGCGAGGAATCCGAGCAGCCCGGGCTCGGCTTCATTGTTGCCGACCATCTTCTGCGAACCGGAAACGACCAGGGCGGAAAATTCCCTGGCGTCTGGGAAAACTTCACGGTCATTCACATCGTGAATATCCAGTTCCAACCCGACAGCTGCCGCCCCGGCGTTCAGCCAATCGTGGTAGCCCTTGATCTTTTCTTCCGCCTTTTCCCGGTAGCAATTGATCAAAAGTATTTTCGTTTTCATGGCACCCTTTAAAAATGTCATTATACAAAAAAAACTCGCGACTGACAAAGCCATTGATTTGCGGCCGCGAACTCTTTATGATTGGTGCGGAAATAGGAGGCGCGCTGCCCATGAAAACCACCTTGCTCTTTGCCATGTCCACATTGCTTCTCGGTTCGTCGGCCGCCGCGGAAAAAATCGCCTGCCGGATCGAAACCGCGGCCGGGAACATCCTTATGGAAGTGTATCCGGACCGGGCGCCGGTCACGGCCGCAAATTTCCTGCGCTACGTCGAGGCAGGGCTTTACAACGGCACGACCTTTTTCCGCGTACTGACGCCGGACAACCAGCCAGACAACGAATTCAGGATCCAGGTCATCCAGGGCGGCGAGGTGGCGGATGAAAAATGTTTCCCGGCCATCGCCCACGAAACCACGAAAACGACCGGTCTCCGGCACCAGGACGGCAGCGTCTCCCTGGCCCGGGCCGACCCAGGCACGGCCAGCTGCAGCTTTTTCATCTGCATCGGCGACCAGCCAGAGTTGGATTTCGGCGGCCGGCGCAATCACGACGGCCAGGGCTTTGCCGCCTTCGGCCGGGTGGTCGAGGGGCTGGACGTGGTCAAAAAGATCCAAGCCATGGAACAAGAAAAACAATATTTGAAAAACCCCCTGGCCATCCTTTCCATTCGACGTTTGGATTCAAAAAATTGACCCCTGGAGAACTCCACCGTAGCCGCAATTCGTAATTCGTTTTTCGTAAAAAACCTTAAAAGAAATTTTCTTTCATTTACGTCGGACAGCGAACTCAGAACCCCGTTTTTTCTCGCTGTGTCCCAAATTGGGACAGTTATAAAAAGCAGGTGAATCCACAGGGGACGGTCATTTTCGTTCCATGACGGCCATGACTGTCCCAAAATAAAACAGTTTTGAAAAACCATTAAGATCCTTGCCAGTGCTAAGTTTCAGGAATTTGGTATTAAACAAGTGTCCCAAAATGGGACAGTCGAGCGGAGTGATGGCTCGGCCCGGCAAAGTTTATTTCCCCGAAACCATTCTCCTGAAAGCATTTTCGGGCCCCGCCTCCATTTGGCATGCTTGTTGCTTAAGGTTTAGCGAACGCGAGCAGGAGAGCGGATGATCAGAAAAAACATCGCCGTCGATGTCTTCCGTTATGTGGTGCAGCTGCCCGAGGAGCACTTGGCCGGCCTGACCGTCAAAATGCTCGCCGATCACTTCGACGTCAGCCGCTGCCATTTGTCACGAACGTTCCGCACGGAACGCGGCCTGACCCTGGCCACCTTCATCAAGCGCCAGAAGTTGCTGCGCGCCGAGCGGCTGCTGGCCGTGGACCGCGACGTGACCGTCAAGGAACTGGCCTCGAGGCTGGGCTACTCCGACTGCCCGCATTTCATTGCCCGCTTCAAGGCGCATTGGGGCGAATCACCCGGCCGCTATCGCAAGTTGTACGCCGAATTCGACGAATGAAGTTTTTAAGAAGAGAGGCGAAAGATGAATGCTTTGAACTTCAGGATCAAGGTATCAGGCGATCTGTGCCATCGCAGCGGCTATGTTCAAAACGCTGCCGTGAAAAATTTGCATTTTGCCGGACCCACATCGAGGATGATCCCGCTCGCCCCGGGACCCAATTCATTGACTGTTTTTGTCGGCGCCAATTCCGGCAGAACGAATGTCGAATATGCCGTGGAACTGATCACCGATCCCTCCATCCAGCTCCATGTTCCCGGCAACAATCCGATATGCGCCCGAACGGTCGGCATCACCGGCTTCATGGTGATCGACTTCACTCTTTCCTGAACCAGGGCAAATTCCCAGACTATTTTTTTTCGGCCGCCCGGCTCAGTCCCTGACGGCGCGGAAGAAGGATTCCAGCTTGCGCGGGTCGAGGCGGCCGTTGCTGCGCACGCCGCTGCAAACGTATACGGCGAAGGGCTGCACCTGCTCGATCGCCGCGCGGACGTTGCCGGCGTGCAGGCCGCCGGCCAGGATGACCGGCACCGGGCTCTGCTCGACGATGCGCCGGCTCAGGCGCCAGTCGTGAACGCGGCCGGTCCCGCCCAGTTCCTTGACCGCCAGGGCTGGGTTGCCGCTGTCCAGCAGCAGGGCATCGGCCCGCCCCGCGGCCTGCAGCGCCCAGTCGACCGACCGTTCGTCGCTGACATGGATGACCTGCACGATCTTGATAGCGGGCAATGCCTTTTTTATGGTTTCATACGTGCCGCTCTCGGGTTCATCCACCAATTGCAGGGTGCTGGTCAAGGTACGCCCGTGGTGGGCGATGATGGCCGGCGCCGAGGTCTCGCAAGTCAGCAGGAAGGTCGCCACTGGAGGCGGCACGGACCCGGCGATCCGTAAAATGAGCTCGTCGGCGATCGGGCCCGGGCCGCTGGGCATGGCCGCGACCAGGCCCAAGGCCGAGGCCCCGCAAATGACGGCCATCCCGGCTTCCTCCTCGGAGGCGATGCAGCAGATCTTCACTCGTATCGTCATGGGTGCTCCGGGACAATTATACTGTTTTTCCCCTTGACCGCCAAACCATGCCGGCGCGGTCGATCTTCAATCCGGGGAGAATACTCCCGCCAGGTGCGCACGGGCTGGACATCATCAGGCCGATCCGCTACCATGCTGGATGCCGGGAAGGAGGATAATGAAAATGAAGCGATCAATGGCAGCCATTTTGGCGATCCTGTTTGTCGCAGCTGGTACGCTGTTTTCGGACGAAACGGAACTTTTGGGCAAGGCGGAACAGCTCAGCCTGCAGAAAAAGCATGCCGCGGCGCTGGAACTGCTCGACAGCGGCCTGCGGCAGTACGGTGAAACGGAAAACCTCCTGGCCGCCAAATTCCAAGTCCTCCTGGACCTGGGGAGGCCCAAGGACGCCTTGCCGGTCGCTATCCGCCGCGTGCAAAAGGCCGAGCGCAAATCCCCCTGGCACTGCATCGCCGTCATGGAGATCTGCCTGAAGTTGCACGATATGGACGGAGCTTTCGCGTGGCTGAACCGCGCCGTGGAGCGCGGTTTCCTCGACTATAGCGAGCTGGAGGGTAAGGAATACAGCGCCTTGAGAAAGGACCCCCGCTTCCAGCCCATCGTCCGGACCATCCAGGAGCGGATCGGCATCGGCCGGCCAGCCAAGGATTTCACCTGCGTGTCGCTTTCCGGGGAAAAGATCAGCCTGGCCGGGCAGAAGGGCAACGTCGTGCTGATCGATTTCTGGGCCACCTGGTGCCCGCCTTGCCGCGAAGGCATTATCCACCTGAAGGATTATTATGAGAAATTCAAAAGCCGGGGCTTCGAGATCATCGGCATCAGCCTCGATTCCGACCGCGGCAAGGTAGACGAATACCTGGCCGTTGAGAGGCTGAAATGGAAGATTGCCTTCTCCGGCAAAGCCTGGTACGACGACATCGCCAAGCTGTACAGCATCAACCTCATCCCCGCCTACTGGCTGGTCAACCGCAGGGGCGTGCTGCGCGATTTCGGTATCCACCTGCGCGACAAGGAGAACATGAAGCGCGCCATCGAGAAACTGCTCTCTGAAAAGTAGACCGTCAACTTGTGTAGTTCTGACGGCCTGGCCAGTTTACAATTTTTTTAATTTTTTCGCGATCTTTTTTTTGATCTTATCGTACTTGGGCGGCGGGCCGTTGCGAACTTCCCTGCCGTCGATGAACAGGGCGTCGTTCATCCCCCACTTCAGGAAAACATCAACAACGATCTCGCTGCTTATTGGTAGCGGATGGCAATGGCCACGATGACGTGGTCACGGGCCGCGGTGCGGTAAGGGCGGCGGCCGCGATAGTCGCGGTAAGGCCCGGCCCAGACCCGGTCACGATAGAGGGTGTCCTCTTCAATGACCAGCGCGTCGGCGCCGATGGCGGCTCCTTTTTCGCGCAGCCTCCACTCGACTTCGCCGCGGCTCATACGGGCGGAAGGATCATAGCGGATTTCGGCGAAAGCCACGTGCGGCTGCCGCGGCTCACCGCGCAGCAGGTCGACCGATCCCGGCGAGGTGCGTGGGAAATCGGGTGCGCCGCGAAAATAGTGAACGCGAAGCGGCGAGCAGAAAACCATGATCAGCGCCAGAACAAAAACCAGGAATAACTTTTTTTTCATATATCCTCCCCCTTTTATATCCAGCCGCCCACCGGCCCCTAGCGATCGATGCCGGCCAGGCGGAGCATAAAGGCGAATTGAAAAGCGGTCTCTTCCAGGCGGCGGAAGCGGCCGGAGGCGCCGCCATGTCCGGCCTCCATGTTGGTGCGCAGCAGCAGGAGATGGTTGTCGGTTTTCAGCGCCCGCAGCCGGGCCACCCACTTGGCCGGCTCGAAGTACTGCACCTGCGAGTCGTGCAGGCCGGTGGTCACCAGCATGGCCGGGTATTCCTTGGGCCGCACGTTGTCATAAGGGGAATAAGTGAGCATATATTCATAAAAGTCGGCGCGGTTGGGGTCTCCCCACTCATCATATTCGCCGGTGGTCAACGGGATGGACGGGTCGAGCATGGTGGTAACCACGTCGACAAAGGGCACGGCAGCGATGACTCCCTGGAACAGGTCGGGCCTGAGATTGACCACGGCGCCCATCAGCAGGCCGCCGGCGCTGCCGCCGGAAGCAAAAAGCCTGGCCGGAGACGTATAGCCGTGGCGGACCAGGTACTCGGCGCAGGAAATGAAGTCGGTGAAGGTGTTCATCTTCTTGAAAAGCTTGCCCTCGTCGTACCAGGGGCGCCCCAATTCCTGCCCGCCGCGCACGTGGGCGATGGCGAAGATGAAACCGCGGTCGAGCAGGCTCAGGCGGGATGAATTGAATGCGGGGTCCGTGGAGATGCCGTAGGAACCGTAGCCGTAGAGGAGCAGCGGTGTGCCGGCGCTCCGGGGGGTTCCCTTACGGTAAACCAGGGAGATCGGGACCAGGGTGCCGTCATAAGCCGGGGCCAGCAGCCTTTCGCTCTGGTACAGCTCGGGCTTGTAGCCGCCCAGCACCTCCTGGCGCTTGAGCAGCCTGCGCTCGCGGGTCTTCATGTTGAATTCGTATACCGAGGAGGGCGTGGTCAGGGAAGTGTAGGTGAAGCGCATCAGGTCGGTTGCCGCTTCGGCGGTGAAAGCGGGATAGGCCATGAATGTCTGCTAGGGGAAATCGAGACTGTAGCCCTCTTTCTCTCCCCAGGGGATGACGCGGATCCGGGTCAAACCGGCGCGGCGTTCGCTTAATACGAGGTAGTTGTTAAAAAGTTCGAAGCCCTGAAGCAGGACGTCGGGACGGTGGGCGATGAGTTCGGTCCAGGATCCCCTGTCGGTTTTCTCCGGCGCGGTTTCCATGAGCTTGAAATTGACGGCACCGTCATTGGTCAAGATGAAGAAACGGCCGTTCAGGTGATCGACGCTGTATTCCAGGCCGCGCACCCGCTCCTGGAAAAGCTTGAATTCCCCATCGGGCCGGGAGGCGTCCAGGAAACGGTACTCATTGCTCAGAGTGCTGCTGGATGACAAGAGCAGGTATTGGCGCGAACGGCTCAAGCCGATGCGCACGTCGAAAGTTTCATCCTTTTCCACGTATACCGTGGCGTCGCGGTCGGCCGGCGTCCCCAGCAGGTGGCGGTTCACCTGGAAGGAGCGCAGGGTGCCCGGGTCGATCAACGGGTAGAAAACCGTGCGGCTGTCCTTGGCCCAGGCCATGTCTCCCGCTGTCATCTTGATCTCCTCGGGATATTCCCGGCCGGTCTTCAGGCTGCGGAAGCAAATGCGATACTGCCGGCGCGACACATTGTCCACGCTGTAGGCCAGGGTGGAGTTGTCCGGGCTGACGGCGAAGGACCCGATATTGAAATACGTGGTCCCCTTGGCCATGAGGTTGCCGTCCAGCATGACCTGTTCCGCTCCCTTCAGCGACTTTTTCTTGCGGCAATAGACCGGGTAGTCCTTCCCCTTTTCGTAGCTGGTATAGTACCAATAACCGTTCTCGAAATAGAGCACCGACATGTCGGTCTGCTGCATGCGACCGACCATTTCCTTGTACAGGGTTTCCCGCAGTTGGGCCGTGGGCTTCATCACGGCGTCGGTGTAGGAGTTTTCCGCCTGCAGGTAGGCGATGACCTCGGGGTTTTCCCTCTGGTTCAGCCAGTAGTATTCGTCGCTGCGGGTGAGGCCATGCAGGGTCAATTCCTTGGCGATTTTCTTGGCCACGGGCGGCTGGGGCAGGACCTCGTCGGCGCTCCAGTTTATGGCTGGGAAAGACAAAACCAGGCAGACGGCGAGCAGAAACGCGCGGGAAAATATTTTTTTACTCATGAACGCTCCTTTTTCATTCCTTCGGGATTATACAGAATTAAAAAAAACAAGGCAAAAGATAAAATGTTGATGGGTTGATGAGTAAAAGTGGCAATGGCAATGATAGCGAAATATCAACTCATCCCCTGCCCCCTTCTCTTCCCGAAGAGAAGGGGCTTGAAGAAAGAATGGAAGGTCCCCTCTCTTCGGGAAGAGAGGGGGGGTCCGGGATGAGTTCGAGGATATC
>Ga0209746_1001405_pt1 | contig 11592 bp, 7 predicted proteins | sample BarGraNGADG00211_3_FD_184496 | JGI IMG/M metagenome (GOLD analysis project Ga0209746, IMG submission 184496) | Arctic peat soil microbial communities from Barrow, Alaska - Barrow Graham LP Ref core NGADG0011-211 (SPAdes) (version 2) | ecosystem: Environmental > Terrestrial > Soil > Wetlands >...
GGGCGGCGTTGCTCGTCATAGAAGGCCAGCACCTTGATCCCGCCACAGCCTGGGCAGGTCGTGGCTGTGCGTCCGAACCGCAGCACGCAGTTCCCGCATACAGGCTCTTCCAGGATCACACGCAAGCAACGCTTCTCCTGACCGCAGTGGGCACACGTGGTCAGCGGCCGGGGCTCCCGGACGCTCACGCCCCCTCGTGTGGGCGGCGGATCTTGGCCCGGATCGGGCGCAGGTCGCCAATGCCCGGGCCGGCGTCGGTGCCGGTCTTGGCGACCTTGACCGTTTCGACCACGGGCTGGAGAACGTCGTTCGGCTCGCAGTCCAGGACGTCGCACAGCGCCGCCAACACGTCCATGTTCACCCGTTGTGGGGTCTTGGTGACCAGGCGGTGTACGAACTGGCGGGACAGGTGGATGTCTCGTTCGGCCAGCATCGGGACCAGGTCACTGGTTTGGAAGATGCCCCTTGCGGCCATGACCTGCCGCAGGTTCCACTGCATCACGATCCGTCTGGTCATCACTGATCCTCCTGCTCGGTTGGTGCATAAACCCGTTTCAGCGCGGCCTGAAGTGTTCTGGTTTTGAAGTCGTTGCTGACCGAGGCGTAGATCGCGGTGGTTGAGGCGTAGGCGTGGCCGACCTGTTCCTGGACGAAGCGTTCGGGGTAGCCGAACTCGACCAAATGGGTCACGTAGGAGTGTCGCAGGCAGTGCAACGACAGCGCCGGATCGAGCCCGGCCTCGTCCCGCAGCCACGCGAACCGCTTGCCCATGTGCACGGTCGAGACCCTGCTGAGGCGTTCGCTGACCCACAGCGCGGGATGGTCGCCGACGTTCAGGAGCGGCCTGGCCTGCTCAACCCACTGCCGCAATCCCGCTATCGCCCAGTCGAACTCCGGGACCGCCAGCACCGTCCGCCGGCGCGGCACACCACCACGGATGGCCTTGCCGTAGCGGACATGAACCGACCCGTACGTGCCCCACTCGCGCACTGCCGGGTTCGGTCGCAGGTCGGCCACGTCCAGCCGACACAGCTCGTTGCGGCGCAGCCCGAACGCGTACGCGGTCTTGATCATCTGCGCGTCCCGAAGCGCCGCCAACGCGCCCTTACGCCCGGATCCGGCGACCCGCTCGACCCGTTCGTCGAGGTAGTCGAACAAAACCTGCAGCTCGTCATAGGTCAACGGTCGCCGGCCCGGTCGTCCTTCGTACTCGTTTAGATGCGCGACGGTGTTCCACTCATGACACACCTGGGTGGGGACCTGGTCGAACCGGTCCCGGCACTGCCGCGGCCAGTCGTAGCGAGCGTCGGTCAAGTAGTCGCAGAACATACGCAACGTCAGGTGGTAACCACGCACCGTCGAAGGGGCCAACCGCTGCGTGCCCGACATGAACGAAACCGTGAAGTCCTCGACGTCACCGGGGGTCCAAGCCCACTGGAAGGACTCCGCGAAGGAGGTGAACCGGCGCAGCAAATTGATGCGGGGCTCGATCGTCGAGGACGACAACAACCGCGACTTCTGCTGCCTGGACCACCCCGCCAGCATCGCCTCGAACACCGCCGACTCCTGGTCGAGATGGACCACGCCGTCGACCAGAACCAGACCCGCGGACCCCGGAACCTGCGCCAAAACCCGCTCCTAAGTGTCAACTTAAACACGACAATGTCGCCGTTAAGGTAACACCCTAGGATCCCCGCAGGTGGCTCCACATGCACCAGAACCGTTCCCCTGCAATACACCCCAATCGCGCACGCGGGATGTCAACTTAGACGCGATAGGCGGCCTTGTGGCCTCGGATGCCAGAGGTGTGAGTCGAAAGATTGTGCCTTTTGCCATGGGCTGGCCAGATCCGGACAAGAGGCAATGTCGATCGTGGTGACAACGGGGCACTCCTCGTTGCGGCTCGCCGCCGCTGAGCAAGGGCGTCTGCTCAGGTGCCCAGGTTCGGTTGGCATCGATGGAACGGATGCCGCTTGGCTGTCGATCCGGGTGATCACGCCGCCAGGGAGTCGGTGATCCGGGCGGTGCACAACGCACGTTTGCAGGCGTCAACACAGGAGGTCCGCCCAGTACCTTGAGGATCTCTGGCGCGACGAGAGCCCGATACCTCAACGGGTGTACGTGGCGTCCTCGAGCTGGGAGCCGCCCTGCCCGAGCTGCCAGCTCTCTCGGGCGAGCTCGGCGTCAACTGCCATCTGCTCAAGGTCCCGGGCGGCACGTCGACCTGCCGACGGTGCCGGACTCATCCGTGTCCACGGGCCTACCTCATCCGCCGCTGGATCGCGTCGGACAACTTGGCCGGACACCGCATGTGGCCACGCCTACTCCGAGTCGACCCCGATGAGCTCGACAAGATGCTCACCCTCATCCCCACAGCAGCCGTCAGTCCCATCAGCAGCAGGAGGACGCAGCCGGGTCGACTTACACCCGTGCTCGACACCAAGAAGCGCCCCGCTCCGAACCTCAGTCGGGGCGCTTCTTGGTGGCCGAGGATATGCTCGCAGTTGTGAGCCGTCAACTCTCGTTGGACCGCCGAAGCTCGACAACACACCGGCGGCAAGGTCTTCACGTGATCGCAGCGCGAGCCTTCCACATAGAACACGCCAGCGCGCTGGACGGCGTTGGCCCCGACTTGATCAACAAGCCGGCTGTCCGCAAGAGCCGGACGAGCGTCACGATTCGAGACAGCGCGCCGCTCCTGGAGGCCGACCGGAAAAGAGCAAGACCCTGACGGTTTGGGCTTGCCCGCGAGGGCTACCAGGACCCGGTCCGCGCCTTCGTTCGCCACGTGGGCGAGTGGCCCGCGCCGGTCCTACGCAGCGCTCGGATCCCGTAGCTCGGCACGTTCGGTCATCGCTACCCCAAGCGCGGTGGCGACATCGCAGATCCTCGCCAGACTCGCTGCCTGGTACCCCGTGGACTCGTATCGCTGGACCTGCTGTTCGGCGATGCCGAGTGCCTCGCCCAGTCTGCGTTGTGACCATCCCCGGGCGATGCGCGCCTTGATCAACAGCGTCGGCAGGTCCTCCAGGGTGGTCGCCTCGAACGCTGTCACCGCACCCGAGCGCAGGTGTTCATACTCGATGATTTCGCCGCGCAGATCGTCTGCCTGGGCGCGGACGGCATCAAGTTCGAGCTGGGTGAGCCTGGAGGGCGGGTCCTGGGCGAGTTTCGCTTTCAGGTTGGCGGCTGCTTCGTCGAAGCGGTCCAGGTGTGTCTTGGTCGCGTGATATTGCACCTCGTTGGTGATCACTTTCGGCCTCCAATCTTGAGTACGACAATTCCCTTGCGTCCGGTGTCTCGCTCGTTCTGGAAGAACTCGGCGAACACCAGCCCGGACTCAGCCTCGATAACGTTGGGGAACAACTCGCCCCCGTACCTGGATTTCTGTGCGGCTCTACCCGCCGATAGATCCAAGATGACCGGATCAAGGGCGTCGAGATCAACACCGTCCGTGTCCCAGCACGCATCGAAGTCACCGGGCTCTTCCTTGCTCGTCACGAAGCTTCCGTTGAGCCACACCCGGTGGCAGCCAGCCGTGGCAAGCGCCTCGATGGCGGCTACGAGGCCGTCAAGCAGTTGACGACGCCGACGGTTCCAGCCCATGCGCTCCACCAACTCCTCCCATTCGGCCTCGTGCTCTCCTTCGGGTAGACGCCCTGTGAGTTGGTCGAACGGCGGGAGCACACCACAACAATAACCTTGTGGTTGGGCAAGCGTCAAGGCCTCGGTACGCGTGCGGACTGGCCGCGGTCGGGTTCGCGACGTGCTACTGCCCCACAGTGGAGGCGATCCTGGCCCGAAACGCGACGCCGTCTGCACTGCCCCAAAGAGGCGGCAGGCGCTACCGAGCTCGCCTCGACACTCTCACGTCAGCTGTTGAGCTGAGCAGCTGCGCTCATTGTCAACGCCGGGCCAAAACTGACGCCCTTCTGCTGCCTGGGTTCTAGGGCAGTAGGGGGTCAGTCTTCAGGCGGCATCGACACTCATAAGGGATGACCGTTCGCGAAGTCGGCGGTCCATTCGGGGCATCTCCCCCGCGCGTCTCCCAACTCGCTTGAGGACCTCCCACGGTCCACCCATAGGGCTGCACGAAGGGCCCGATCCTTCGGGTGGTGGGGCGCTTCGTCGTCTCACATGCGACGGCGCGGCATGCGTCCCTGGCTGCAATGTCGAGAGCGTGGTCCAGGTCCGGTGCCGCGGCCTGCCAAGCTGGTTAAGGCGGCGTGTGCGGGTTGGTCGCTGTGCGCGTCGACAGCGCCTTCAACATCCATGACGTCATCCCTGGGGCCCGCGACGTGGTTCCAGGTCTCGATCATCGCAAGGATGAACTCCGCTGTCCTCAAAGCGATCTCGGATCTCAAGGAGTCAGCTTGGTCCCCGATCCACCTAACGAAGGCAATCTGGGACGAAGACGCGCAACTGTCAAAACGCCATCTTTGCCGACGCCGAAGTGACAGACGGTCATCCGCTCGGCACAGCGACTGTTCAAATCGGCCAACAACGCGGCGCAAGCACTGGTCGCCCCGTGCTGGGCACAGCATTCGACGCGAATCCGATGGTGTACCTGCCAACGGGTAGGCCCGACATGACACCCTCGCCGCCCATGGCTTCTTCCGGCGTCCGGCGCCTACCCCGGTCGGATCGCCAAGGAGACCCCTTCTCGCCGGTTGAGCTCCATCGCCGTGCTCTCTGCGGTGCCTGCGGCCAGCTCAGGCGGTGGCCACGACTCCGTGTTGGCGCGGCACAAGACGTTGTGCAAAGCAAAAGTTCACGGTGTCCACAGGAAGGACGCTGCGGCGCTTAACCATGGTGACCGGAAGGACGACAAGCCATGAACCCACCACCACGAGCCAGTCGGCGACAATACGCGTCCATCTTCGACGTCGCCGCACGCGTCGGCGCGAGCACCAAGGTTATCCGCCGCTGGATCGCGTCGGGCCACCTGGCCGGATACCGCATGAGGCCACGCCTGCTCCGTCTCGACCCCGTGAGCTCGACAAGATCCTCGTTGGCGTCTCCCGGTGATGCACGGCATCGTACCCATGAGAGTCCTGCGGATTTCGAGGGCCACACGGTCTTCAGATCCGGTTTCAGTCGGACGGCAACTTTGAAATGGTCCTGATCTTCTACTCCGCCGCGCAAGTGTCAAGAATGACTGGCATGAGTGTCGACTGGCTCTGGCGACAGGCACGCGAGGGTCGGATTCCCCACCACAAACTCGGAGGGCGGTATCGCTGGACCGCCGAAGATCTCACGACCCTGGGCGCGCAGTCTGCTGTGGCGCCGGTGGCTTCGCAGGATGACCTTGTCCCTGTGCGAGGTGGCTAAAGCCCGGCCTCACCCATCAGGTTGAGCAGAGCCACATCGACCTCCGGCAGGAGATGCCCATACCGATCACTGGTGATCTGGCTGCTGGCATGCCCAAGCCGCCGTGAGACCGCCAGGACCGGCTGGCCCCCGGACAGCAACACTGAGGCGTGCGAGTGCCTCAGGTCGTGAATGCGTGGATGTTTGGCGAAACCCGCGGCTTCCGCCTTCTTTCTGGCAACATCCCAGACGTCGTTGTAGAACGTCCCTGGCTGGATTCGATTGCCGGCTTTGTTGACCCACACGAGCTCACCGCTGAACCTCCCCTGCACAAGTGGTCGCAGCAGTTCCACCAGCCTGGGCGTCAAGGTAACCGTCCGTCGTGACCTCGCGCTCTTGGGGTCCATTGACAGGGGTGCCCCTCCGGGTTGCCGCTTCCATGCCGTCACCACGAACAGCCTGCTCCCCGGTAGGTCGATGTGCTCTGCCCGCAGTGCGGTCGCCTCACTCCAGCGCAACCCGGTCCCGAACAAGAACCTCAGGAACGGCCGGTAGAACTCGGTGACGAACTCCAGGAAACGGCTGAACTCCTGCGGACTGAGGAAGACCATCTCCTCATGCCGGATCACCACCGACTTGGATCGGCCCAGGAATGGGTTGCGAGTGAGCAATCCATCAGTCTGTGCGTCCTTCATGACCGAGCTAACCATGCCGTGGATGTTGTGGATCGTCTTTGGCGCGAGACTCTTCTGCAACTCGGTCAGCCACTTCCCGACATCCTCGCGAGAGATTGTCTCAATGGGCTTGCAGGCAAGCCACTCAGGGACGTGGGTGACAAAGTCGCGCCGATAGTCCGAGCGAGTTCGGTTGTTGGCCCCGGGGCGTGAGTCAACGGCCCGCTGGAACCACTGGGCCAACGTCGGGCCACCCTCTGACTCCACCTGGATGAAGCCACGACCGGGCGCCCAGCCTTCCGGATACCGCTGGCCGGCTGCGTCCACCAGACCGCGGAACTTGATGGCGCCAGCCTCTGTCGGGAACGACTCGCTGACCTCCGCCTCGCCCTGGCGCCAGCGCACCTGCCAGCGCACCGAGCCAGCCCTTGTCGCCCTCTTTCTCAAGCTTGCCATCGACACAGCGTAGCCGCTGATGTGGACACTGCGTGGACGCGACGCGAACTAGAAAGCCCCTGACTCACGTTTTCGCAGGTCAGGGGCTGTCTTGGAAGTGCCGAGGGCGGGACTCGAACCCGCACGCCCTTTCGAGCAAAGCATTTTGAGTGCTCCGTGTCTGCCATTCCACCACCCCGGCGAGGTTGCGGCGATCAGCATACCGGGATACCTGTCGCGACAAGAACGGGTCGCAGCCAGAGCGCTACAACCGGTCGTCAAACCTCCTCGTATGCGTCGCAGCCTTGGTCGCGGCATCGCCCACATGGTGCACGCGCAGGTCGTTGGTCGAACCCGGTATGCCGGGCGGTGAGCCGGCGACGATGACCACCGTGTCACCCTCGACACATCTGCCGCTCTCGAGCAGTGCCTCATCGACCTGCTCGATCATCTCGTCGGTGTGATGAGCCGCTGAGACCAGGAACGACTCGATGCCCCAGGTGAGAGTCAGCTGCGCGCGGGTGCTCTCCAGCGGGGTGAACGCCAGCATCGGGAGCTTGGAACGGATCCGGGAGAGCCGGCGGGCTGAGTCCCCCAGCTGCGTGAACGTCACCAGGTACTTGCCCCCCAGCAGCGCTCCGATCTCCGCTGCCGCCTCCGTCACGGCTCCACCGACGGTATGGGGCCGGGTGCCGAGCTTCGGTACGCGGTCGAGGCCGTGCTCCTCGGTGCTCTCGATGATCCGAGCCATCGCCTGCACGGCCTCGGTCGGCCACTTGCCGACGCTGGTCTCACCGGAGAGCATGATGGCGTCGGCGCCGTCCAGGACGGCGTTGGCGCAGTCGCTGACCTCGGCGCGGGTCGGCCGGGAGCTCTCGATCATCGACTCGAGCACCTGGGTGGCCACGATCACGGGCTTGGCCTGGCGCCGGCACATCTCGATGGCGAGCTTCTGGACGAGCGGGACCTCCTCGAACGGGAGCTCAACACCGAGGTCACCCCGGGCGACCATCACAGCGTCGAAGGCGTTGATGATCTCCCTGAGGTTCTGGACGGCCTGCGGCTTCTCGATCTTGGCGATCACGGGCAGGTGAACACCCTCCTCGTCCATGATCTCATGGACCCGATCGATGTCCCCGGCGTCACGCACGAAGGACAGGGCGATCATGTCTGCGGGCAGCCGCAGCGCCCAGCGCAGGTCGGCCTCGTCCTTCTCCGACATGGCCGGCACGCTGACCGCGACACCGGGGAGGTTGATGCCCTTGTTGTTGGACACCTGACCGCCGATGACGACCTCGGTGACCACGTCGGTGTCGGTGACCTCGAGTGCCCGCAGCGAGACCTTGCCATCATCGATCAGCAGCATGTCGCCGGGCATCACGTCGCCGGGAAGACCCTTGTAGGTCGTCGACACGCGTTGCTGGTCGCCCTGGATGTCATCGACCGTGATGGTGAAACGTTCGCCGTCCACCAGCATGACCGAGCCGTCGGTGAAACGGCCGGTACGGATCTTGGGGCCCTGCAGGTCGACGAGCACGCCCACTGCCCTGCCCGACTCCTGGCTGGCCTTGCGCACCGAGGCGTAGGCGGCCTCATGCTCCTCATAGCTGCCGTGCGAGCGATTGATCCGGGCGACGTCCAGGCCCGCGTCGACCAGTGCCCGCACACCCCCGGGCACAGCTGTGGCAGGACCAAGGGTGCAGACGATCTTCGCGCGGCGCATGGGGTCGATTCTATTGGCGGGTTGAGCGATTTCGTGAATCGGCTCTGGGCAGGAGCTCAGACGTTGAGAGGCCGGTCCGTGGGGTTCACCGGGCGGGGAAGCGCTGAGAAACCGCCCATCAGATAGGCGTCCACACCGGCCGCCGCGGAGCGGCCCTCGGCGATGGCCCACACGATCAGCGACTGGCCGCGACCGGCATCTCCGGCCACGAAAACGCCTGGCACCGATGTCATGAAAGCCTTGTCCCGCTTGATGTTCGAGCGTTCGTCCAGCTCGACGCCGAGCTGTTCGACCACGCCCTGCCGCTGCGGTCCGAGGAAGCCCATGGCGAGCAGGACGAGCTGTGCCGGGATCTCACGCTCGGTGCCCTCGACCTCCGCAAAGCCGCCGGCGGCAGGCCCCACCTCGACCACCCGCAGGGCCCGGACCCTGCCGAGCTCGTCCCCCAGGATTGCCGTGGTGTTCACCGAGTAGACACGCTCACCGCCCTCTTCATGTGCGCCGGCGACGCGGAAGAGGGTGGGGTATGTCGGCCACGGCTGGGTCGTGGGGCGATCCTGCGTCGGGCGGGGCATGATCTCCAGCGACGTCACCGACCTGGCGCCCTGGCGGTGTGCGGTGCCGATGCAGTCCGCCCCCGTGTCACCGCCGCCGATGACGATGACGTCCTTGCCCGTGGCGAGGATCTGGTTCTCGACCTCTTCGCCGCTGGCCACGCGATTGGCCGACGGCAGGTACTCCATGGCCTGGACGACTCCGTCCAGCTCACGCCCAGGGACCGAGAGGTCGCGCGGGACCGTGGCGCCTATCGCCAGGACGACGGCGTCATACCGGTCGCGCAGCGCCTTGCCGGTCAGCTCTCCGCCGACATCGACACCGTTGCGGAACCGCGTGCCCTCGGTCTCCATCTGGGCCAGACGACGATCAAGGACGGACTTCTCCAGCTTGAACTCGGGGATGCCGTAACGAAGCAGGCCACCCGCCCTGTCAGCTCGCTCGAAGACGGCGACGGTGTGCCCGGCCCTGGTCAGCTGCTGCGCAACGGCCAGGCCTGCAGGCCCGGAACCCACCACCGCAACGGTCTTGCCGGACAGTCGATCAGGGACCTTGGGGGTGACCGCCCGGGCGTCAAAGGCACGTTCGATCGTCGTGAGCTCGATCTGCTTGATGGTCACGGCCGGCTGGTTGATGCCCAGGACGCAGGCCATCTCGCACGGCGCCGGACACAACCGGCCGGTGAACTCGGGGAAGTTGTTCGTGGCGTGCAGCTGCTCGATGGCCTCGGCCCAGTCGCCCTTCCACGCCAGGTCGTTCCACTCCGGAATTCGGTTGCCCAACGGGCAACCGTTGTGGCAGAAGGGGATACCACAGTCCATGCAGCGCCCGGCCTGCCTCTGCACCTGGGCGATGTCCTGCTCTTCGTAGACCTCACGCCAGTCCATCAGCCGGACCGGCACCGGACGGCGCTTCGGCAGCTCGCGCTCACGGGTGGACAGGAACCCCCGGGGGTCAGCCACGAGACGCCTCCATGATCCGCTACCATACATCGGCGCCGTTGAGATCGAGCCCTTCGGACTCGGCCGTTGTGCGAACATCCAGGACACGCTGGTAGTCACGTGGCAGGACGAGGGTGAACCGGTGCTTGGCGTTGTCCCAGTCCGCCAGCAGACGTCCGGCGACGGCGGACTCGGTCCACCGACGATGCCTGGTCAGCAACTCCTGGACAACCTCCACATCCCGCTCACGCAAAGGCATGAGGTCCACGAGGTCACGGTTGACCCTGCCCTCGCGCAGGTCCAGGACGTACGCCACGCCACCGGACATGCCCGCGGCGAAGTTCCGACCGGTGGGCCCCAGGACGAGAACCGTGCCACCTGTCATGTACTCGCAACCGTGGTCCCCCAGTCCCTCGACAACCGCCGTCGCCCCCGAGTTCCGCACGCAGAACCGCTCGCCCACCTGACCACGCAGGAAGACCTCACCGCTGGTGGCCCCGTAGGCGATCACATTGCCGGCGATGACGTTGTGCTCGGCCGGCAGCGAGGCCGCGCGATCGGGTCGGACCACGATCCGGCCACCCGAGAGTCCCTTGGCCACGTAGTCGTTGGCATCGCCATACAGACACAGCGTGATGCCGGTGGGCAGGAAGGCGCCCAGCGACTGCCCGGCCGATCCCGTCAGCGAGATCTGGATGGTGTCGTCGGGCAGACCGGACGGGTATGCCTTGGTCACCTCGTGACCGAGCATCGTGCCGATGGTGCGGTTGACGTTACGGACGGGCAGATCGATGGTCACCGGAGTCTTGTCGCGCAGGGCCGCCTGGCTCAGCTCGATCAACGTGTGGTCGAGGGCCTTGCCCAGTCCATGGTCCTGGCCGATGGTGTTGCGACGGGCTGCACCGTCGGGTGAGGCGACCTCGGCCAGGATCGGCGTCAGGTCCATGCCACTGGCCTTCCAGTGGTCGACCGCCGCCGCCGTGTCAAGGCGCGACACCTCACCGATGGCTTCTGCCAGAGTCCTGAACCCCAGTGCCGCCAGGTGCTCACGAACCTCCTGGGCGATGTACTCGAAGAACGTCTCGATGTACTCCGGCTTGCCCGAGAAGCGTGACCGCAGCTCCGGGTTCTGGGTGGCGATACCCACAGGGCAGGTGTCGAGGTGACACACGCGCATCATGACGCAGCCGCTGACCACCAGCGGGGCGGTGGCGAAGCCGAACTCCTCGGCGCCGAGCAGCGCCGCGATCACGACGTCGCGCCCCGTCTTGAGCTGGCCGTCTACCTGAACCACGATCCGCTCACGCAGACCGTTGAGCACCAGCGTCTGCTGAGTCTCGGCAAGTCCAAGCTCCCACGGCCCGCCGGCGTGCTTCAGCGAGGTGAGCGGAGCGGCTCCCGTACCACCGTCATGCCCCGAGATCAGGACGACGTCGGCGTGCGCCTTGCTGACGCCTGCGGCCACCGTCCCCACACCGATCTCCGCCACGAGCTTGACGTGCACCCGCGCGGCCGGATTGGCGTTCTTGAGGTCGTGGATCAGCTGGGCGAGGTCCTCGATGGAGTAGATGTCGTGGTGCGGCGGGGGCGAGATGAGCCCGACCCCCGGAGTGGAGTGCCGGGTACGGGCCACCCATGGATAGACCTTGTGTCCGGGCAGCTGGCCTCCCTCACCGGGCTTGGCGCCCTGCGCCATCTTGATCTGGATGTCGTCGGCCTGGGTGAGATAGAGCGAGGTCACCCCGAAGCGGCCGGAGGCGACCTGCTTGATGGCGGAGCGCCGCACCGGGTCCAGCAGCCGGTCCTCGTCCTCCCCGCCCTCACCCGTGTTCGACCGGCCGCCAAGGCGGTTCATCGCCACGGCGATCGTCTCGTGGGCCTCCTGGCTGATGGAGCCGTAGCTCATCGCTCCGGTGCTTAACCGTGTCACGATCGCACTGACCGGCTCTACCTC
>Ga0209746_1001406_pt1 | contig 11580 bp, 11 predicted proteins | sample BarGraNGADG00211_3_FD_184496 | JGI IMG/M metagenome (GOLD analysis project Ga0209746, IMG submission 184496) | Arctic peat soil microbial communities from Barrow, Alaska - Barrow Graham LP Ref core NGADG0011-211 (SPAdes) (version 2) | ecosystem: Environmental > Terrestrial > Soil > Wetlands >...
CTTTGTAATATTTCTTGTATTATAACAGGGCAAATGAATATTGGGAAATCGTTTTCAAGATAATAATTGAAAACATTAACATTATCAGAATCGACACCATTAAAAAAGTCAATCCAAACACTTGTATCAATTAATAGGGGTTCATTCATTAGTGCGCATCTCAGTTAAATTACCTTCCCACTTAATTATACCTCTTAATTTCAAAATACCCCTTCTTTTATTAAGTCTTATCAATTCTCTTAATGAATGATGAACAACCTCTCTTATTGTATTAATATTGGTTATCTCCATAGCCTTTTTTACAAGGTCAACGTCTAATTCTATATTCGTTCTTTTATACATAATAAATGTGTTTTATATGTGTACACAAAAATAAGAATAACAATACACATTTCAAAATTATTTTAATGTTTTTCTTTTCTTGAAACCATTAACCTTTACTCCCTCTTTTCTCAGGTATTGATAAATCGTTGACCTGCTTATATTTAAATTATCCTCTATAAAGTTAATCGATTCCTTTTGTTTGTAAAGCGTAACAACTGCAGAGGCTTTCTTCTTGTTGTAAGATCCTACCGGTCTACCTCCTTCCCTCAAGCCTTGCTGCTTCTAAACCCTTAACGGTACGCTCCCTAAGAACATTTACTTCCATAGCCTTCAGAATGGCAATAATTTGAAAGATGGCATCTCCTTATCCCTAAAGGGAAAAAGCTAAAAATCAAATATTACAAAAGCCCCCATAAAGGGGATTTAGGGGTAAAATGATTTATCGGAGTGGACTAAGTATTCAATTTTCAAATTTTCAAATTTTTCTTTAGTATTTTTGCGCATCGTTTTTATTTGTAAATTATGAGAATTGTAGATACAAAAGGTCATCTATGCCCTGCACCACTGATAGCAGCAAAAAAGGCTCTGAAAGAAACAGCCGGAGGTGAATCATTCATCCTGCTGACTGATAATCAGACATCCTTTGATAATTTAGGCCGTTTCCTTAAAGATAACAAAGCAGATTTCCAGGTTAGTGAGTCTGAAAGTATCTGGACTCTTACTATAACTAAGACAATCGGTGAAGTTGCTCTAACCAACCCGGAAGATTATTGCGCTCCTTCCATTTCACACTTTGAAAAGGGGAACTATGTAGTTGTTATTTCCTCCGATAAAATGGGTGAGGGAGATGAAGAATTGGGACATTTATTGATGGCCAATTTTATTAAAGCTTTAAAGGATCTCGATGAACTGCCTTCAAAGATGGTATTCTACAACAATGGAGTCAAACTGGTTACTACCTCGTCTCCTGTTATTGAACATCTGAAGGACCTTGAGAAAATGGGAGTTGAAGTACTGCTATGTGCAACCTGTGTCAATCATTACTCTCTGGCGTCATCTGTCGGAGCAGGCACCGTGAGCAACATGTTTACTATCGCTGAAGCAATGGCTTCGGCAGGGAATATCGTAAAGCCCTGATTAATAAAAAAATAAGAATGAAAGTTGACCTGCTTCAGATGGTTGAATCTGGCGGTTGTTCGGCAAAAATTTCACCAAAACAACTTGAGGAGATCCTGAAATATCTCCCCTTGCCTAAAGACCCGAATATACTGGTCGACATTGATACTCACGATGATGCAGGTGTATATAAAGTTAATGATGATCTCGCACTTGTACTGACTACAGACTTTTTCCCTCCTGTCTGCAGTGATCCTTACGAATTCGGACAGATAGCTGCCGCTAATTCAATCAGTGATGTATATGCTATGGGAGGAGATCCGGTTCTTGCTCTGAATATTATGATGTTCCAAGCGGCGAAATTACCTATGGAGGCATATGCGGAAATACTTAAAGGTGGATTTGATAAGGCGACTGAAGCAGGGGTAAGGATTATCGGCGGACATACACTTGATGATTACCCTCCAAAATACGGACTCGCTGTAGTCGGGTATATTCATCCCGGAAAAATTATTACCAATGCAGGCGTTATCCCGGGTGACTCACTGATACTTACTAAGCCAATCGGCACCGGAGTAATTCTTGCGGGTCATAGGTTGGGAATGGTTTCTGATGATAATCTTGCCGAAGCGAAAAGATTAATGAAACTACTTAACAAAACCGGGGCAGAGGTGATGAAAAGGTACAATATCAGAGGTGCAACTGATATCACCGGATTTGGCCTTGCCGGTCATACTCTTAAAATGGCAAAAGCCAGCAAAGTGTCTTTGATAATCAATATGAAAGAGGTTCCGCTGATTGGCAATTCCTACCAATTAATTGATGACGGATGTATCCCTGGTGCTTCATTCCGTAATCTTGATTATGCTGAAAAAGATATTGATTTTGCATCAGATCTCGATTACAATCTGAAAATGATCGCATTCGATGCCCAGACATCAGGTGGCCTTTTGTTCTCTGCACCGTCTGATAAGGTGAATAAAATAGTGGAAGATTTACGTAGTGCCGGTCTGTCAGATTCAAAAGTAATCGGTTATGCTACAGAGCCTAAAGAGAAATGCATTTATTTGAATAATTAGAAATTAATTATTGAAACATTACTTGTTGGCCACACCATGGCATGGCACTCTTCGAAAAGTTAATCCTGCCTGGGCGATAGACTGAAGCTCTGAAGCCCACTTAAGCCATTTCTCATTCATAGTTATTCATAGATTTATAAATTCTGCTGAAATATAGACAATTATTCTATTATTTCAATTTTAGTAACTGATTGTGCTGTAAATAAATAGGATGTTTGTCTCATTTGTAACAATTACTTAATCTGTTTGAAATCACCCTGTAATAATGATACACCACTTTTGTAGTATGAAAAATCTTTTAAAACTTAAATAACCGGATATGAAGAAACTTTTAGCAATTGGAATTTTTGCATTGATCTCAGTCTATGGGTTCTCACAAACACAGAAACCCGATTCTCTGAAGGATGTAATCGAAAAACATGAAGGTAAGCTAAATGCTCTTGACGACAGAGTATTAGTTAATGAAGCCGACCTCAGTAAACTGAATAAAATAAAAGTGTCGGGTTACATTCAGTCGCAATGGGAGAGTTATGGTGCGGATCTTGAAAAGTCAAATGGATATAACAATACTTTCTATATACGAAGAGCAAGAATTAAGTTTACTTATGAGGCTTTGGATGGCGTAAAGTTTGTTTTACAACCTGATTTCAGCACAGGAAACATTTCGCTTAAAGATGCTTATGCAGTTGTGAATATTCCAAAATTGAAAAACTGGACATTATGGGCAGGTCAGATGAACAGGCCCGACTATGAAGTGGAATACTCATCAAGCCAGAGGGAAGTACTTGAGCGTTCAAGAGTTATCAGGACAATCTATCCCGGCGAAAGAGAAGTTGGTGTTAAACTTGAGTATGCAGGTACAAAAATCCCACTCAAATTTCAGTTAATGGCCATGAATGGCAACTTCACAGGTGCGCAGGCAAAAGATGTTGATTCACAGAAAGACATCATGGCACGCCTTGTTTATTCGGTTAAACTTCCGGGAGCTGGCATAGGCATTGATTTTGGACCAAATGTTTACTATGGTGGTAACTTGTCTAAAAACAACAAATATTTCAAAAACAGTGATGGAACATTAGATAGTCTTAAAAGTGTGTGGAAATATCTTAATAAAAATTGGGTAGGTGGTGAAATACAGATTTTTGCAGATGTTCTTGGCGGAATGGCAATTAAAGGTGAATATATTACGGGTATCAATTCAAGTCCTGGTACTGTTGCTGCAACATCAACAATGGCTCAAATGTTAGCAAGTCCGAGTCTATATAACAATTTCTCTGGTTATTATATATACTTTATTAAGAATATCGGACCTAAGAATCAGTTTGTTGCCAAATATGATTATTATGATCCCAATACTAAATTAAGCGGTGATGCAGCAGGAAATAATATTTATTACAAAACATGGACACTCGCATGGCAATATTATCTAAACGATTTTATAAGGATTTCTTTGAACTATGAGATGCCTAAAAATGAGATCAATGCATCAAACCCAACTGATAAGAAGGATAATACTCTGGGTGTAAGAATTCAAGCTAAATTCTAACGAATTTGAAGATAAAAGACAAAAGTTTAAAGTTCGATATTAATAAAAATAAAAAAAATGAAAAATTTCAAAATTCTTCCGATAATGCTGGTCCTTGCTGTTATGGCTTCATTAACAGCTTATTCACAGGAAAAAATCACTGTAAAAGGTTCTGATACAATGGTTATCCTGGCTCAGAAATGGGCAGAACTGTATATGAAAACTAATCCGTCTGCATCAATCCAGGTAACCGGTGGTGGTTCAGGTATTGGTATCACTGCTCTTATCAACGGAACTACAGATATCTGTAACGCCAGCCGGCCTATGAAACAGACTGAAATTGAAAAGCTTAAGGCGCGTTATAATACTCTTGGTGTTGAGATACCTTGCGCAAAAGACGGAGTCACAATTTTCTTAAATGAAACAAATAAAGTAAGTGAACTTACACTGCAACAATTAAGTGGTATTTATACTGGTAAAATCAGAAATTGGAAAGAGGTTGGCGGCAATGATGCCGAGATCAGGCTTTATGGCCGTGAAAATAGTTCTGGAACTTATACATATTTCCATGATGAAGTTGTAAAAGCTGATTACGCTGCAAATACTCAATCCTTGCCGGGTACCGCTGCAGTTGTAAATGCAGTTAAGAAAGATGTTAACGGAATTGGCTATGGCGGTGCAGCGTATGCAGTGGGTGTAAAAAATGCCAAAGTAAAAAAAGACTCTAATAGTACTGCATATCTTCCTACAAAAGAATCCATTGGAAAGGGTGCATATCCTATAACCCGTTTCCTTTATATGTATTTAAGGAACAGACCAACAGGTGAAACCAAAAAATATATCGATTGGATACTAAGTGCGGAAGGACAGATGGTAGTAACAGAAGTAGGATATTTCCCGGTAAAATAGTCATTCCGGAAGAGTATTCGTTTTAAACTATTCGTCATGCTTGTCAGATAAACGCTGACAAGTTTGGCATTTTATGAGACAAAAGACAATCCACCTTCGCTGAAGCTATGGTGGACGAAGAAAGATAATAGTAAAGGGTAAGCTTATGAATTTTTCCCGGATAAATAATAAGAACAAAAACGTAGGAAAAGAAATAGTAACTTTCAACAAAAAGAAATTCCGCTTTTCGGATTGGTTAGCTGAAAAAGTAATTAAAGCTGTAGCCTTTCTTTCGATTGCAGTGGTAATCTTGATCTTTATTTTTGTTTTCAGAGAGGCTTTTCCTATTTTCAAAATGGATAAAAAGACCGCAGCCTCAACTGTGACTCTGGTGCAGGAAAGTTATGGTGGTTCGGGAACAGAAAATTCAACCGTTATAAAGGCTGATAATCAGGTTAATAACTCAAATATAATCAATGCCACCGATGAGAAACCCTCTGCAACACTTCTTTCAAATACATGGATGCCTGTTTCTGACAAACCTCGTTTTGGATTGTGGCCATTATTTCTTGGTACCTTGAAAGTAACGCTTATTGCTTTATTATTTGCTGCACCGATTTCCATTATGGCAGCAATCTATACGGCGATGTTTGCAAAACCCAGAGTAAGGGAAATTATAAAGCCGGTAATTGAATTACTGGCCGGTTTTCCCTCTGTCGTAATCGGTTTCTTTGCTTTGATGGTAATGGCTACAGTATTTCAGAATATATTTGGTTATGCCAGCCGGTTAAATGCATTTGTTGGAGGAATCGCGATGGGACTTGCAGCTATTCCTATTATTTATACTCTTACAGAAGATGCACTGACTGCCGTACCCAAGACATTTATAGAGGCAAGTCTTGGGTTAGGGGCAAGCAGAAGACAGACTGCATTTTATGTAGTCTTACCAGCAGCGGTACCCGGAATATTTGCTGCTGTAGTGTTGGGGTTAGGAAGAATTTTCGGAGAGACAATGATAGCACTTATGGCAACAGGAAATGCAGCGATGATCTCAATGAATCCTTTTGACTCCGTCAGGACTCTGTCAGCTACAATCGGTGCAGAGATGGCAGAGGTTGTTTTCGGCGATACACATTACAATGTATTGTTTCTGATAGGTTCATTACTTTTTATCTTCACATTTGCACTTAATGCAGTGGCGGAATTTTATTTTAAGAATCTGGTTATAAGACGATATCAATCAAAAAAATAACCTCAAAAGAAATAGTTTGAAAAAAATGAAATGAACAGAAATGTAAAAGATACGATTTTTGAGGGCTTAACAGGAATATCGGTATTGCTGATAATATTCATTATTGTTTCAATTCTGGCAATTACTATAGTTGGCGGATGGCCAAATCTTAACTGGACTTTCTTATCTGAGTTTCCTAAGGATGGTATGACCAAAGGAGGAATTTTCCCAGCTATTGTCGGAACTGCAGTAATGACAATAATTATGGCAATTGCCGCCGTTCCTTTTGGTGTAATTACAGCAATTTATCTCGCGGAATATGCAAGCGAAAAATCTGTTATTGCAAAAATTATCCGGTTTGCTGTGAAAACGCTTGCAGTAGTACCTTCAATAATATTCGGGCTCTTCGGACTGGGATTTTTTATTGGTTTTATAGGCAAAAATATGGATGGTCTGCTAAATGGAGGAGAGCTAAGATGGGGTCAGCCGAATATTCTGTGGGCAAGTTTAACGATGGCACTTTTGACTTTACCCGTTGTCATTGTATCTGTTGAGGAGGCAATAAGGACAATACCCAGAGAGATGCGCGAAGCCAGTCTGGCTCTGGGAGCCACTAAATGGCAAACTATCAGAAAAGTAGTATTGCCGGGTTCGGTTTCGGGGATCCTCACAGGTACGATTCTGGCTGTAAGCCGCGGTGCCGGAGAAGTTGCACCTATCTTGTTTACAGGGGCTGCCTACTTCCTTTCAAATCTGCCTCATTCATTGAGTGATCAATTTATGTCACTCGGATATCATATTTATATTATGTCGACTCAGTCATCAAATGTTGATGCTACTCAACCTATTCAGTTTGCAACCACTCTGGTACTTTTACTTCTCACTTTTTCTCTGAATGCAGTCGCGGTTACATTAAGATACAGAATAAGGAAAAAAGCTAAATAACCACTTTTTCATGAACAATATTAAAGTAAAAGTTAAAGATTTATCACTCCGGTACGGAACCAATCTTGCATTAAAAAATATTTCAATGGATATCCCGGAAAAGATGGTTACTGCCTTTATCGGACCCTCGGGATGCGGTAAATCCACTTTCCTCAGAACTCTTAATCGTATGAACGACCTTATTGACAATGTTACTATTGAAGGGGAAGTTTATATTGATAATATTAATATTTATGATAAGAATATTGACGTCGTTAATCTGCGAAAGAAAGTGGGGATGATCTTCCAGAAATCAAATCCTTTTGCAAAATCTGTTTATGAAAATATTGCTTTCGGTCCAAGAATTAACGGTATCAGTCAGAAAAGTGTGCTCGATGAAATAGTTGAACGTTCGTTGAAGCAGGCCGCAATATGGGATGAGGTGAAAGACAGGTTGTTCAACTCAGCTTTAAGCCTTTCCGGCGGACAACAGCAGCGTATCTGTATTGCCAGGTCGCTTGCTGTCAATCCCGATATAATACTAATGGATGAACCAGCGAGTGCCCTTGATCCGATTTCCACAGCAAAAATTGAGGAATTGATCCATGAGTTGAAAAAGGATTATACAATAATAATTGTTACTCACAACATGCAGCAGGCAGCACGGACAAGTGATCTGACCGCGCTTTTTTATATGGGTGATCTTGTAGAGATGAACAAGACCGAGATTATCTTTTCCAATCCGGCAAAAAAGCAAACAGAAGATTACATTTCAGGACGTTTTGGATGAGTCCTCAACCGAGCTCTATTTTGGGAGAGAGAAGAGAAATTCAATTCCTCCGCCAATTTTGTGTCTTACCTGAATGTCACACTTATGTAACAGTATTGCATTCTTGACAATTGCCAGACCAAGCCCCGTACCGCCGCTCTTCCTGGATCTGCCGGAATCTACTCTATAAAAGCGTTCGAATACACGCCCCAGGTGCTCTTCAGGAATTCCCACTCCATTATCAGAAAATGAAAAATGGTAAAATTTATCATCCTGATTATAAAGCTTAACCGTAACATTAGTATTGGTACCAGAATAATTGACAGAGTTTTCAAGCAGATTCTGGAAAACTGACGTGATAAGCGACCTGTTACAAGTAATATAAATATTGTCATCGACTTCAAGTTCAACTTTCATTCCTTTTCCGTCAATTGCAGATTTAAAATTATCCCGTACTTCATTTATAATATCCAGGACTTTTATTTTCTCTTTTAAGAAGGTGTTGCCAGCCTCCTCTATCTTATTTATAACAACAATGTCGTTAATCAGTCCGGTGAGTCTGTCGCTCTGGGCAAGAGCCTTTTCAAGAAAATATTTTTGTTTTTCAGGACCCATCCCTAGTTCATTTATAAGCGTTTCAATATAACCTTTTATAGAAGAGATGGGAGTCTTTAACTCGTGGGCAATATTTGATGTCATCTCCTGCTTAATCAGACGACCTTTCTCTGATACTGTAATGTCACTAAGTATAACCTCGAAACTATCATCATGAAATACAACGCATTGTACTTTGAAGTACCTGCCATTATTGGAAATCTGATATTCCATTTTTGGCAGATCAGATGCTTTTCTTTCAACACCAGATTGTTTTTCAATGAACTCGAGTACAGGAATAAACTCCCGCACTTTAAAGAAATTGGACGAAGATATTGTAAGCTCTCCTGAGATCAGATTCATATACTGGATGAAGTGATTATTGGCGAGAATTTTTGTTTTGTCTTGTGAAAAAAAGGCAATTCCTTCATTAAGTGCATTTAGGTGGCTGAAGAGTTTCTCCTTTTCATTTGCAAGGTCATTTTGTGTTTGAAGCATTTTGTTATAGATCGAAATAATTTCTTCACCTATAACACCGAGTTCATTCTTTGGAAATTTTGAGTCGAAATTGAACGGCTCATTATTTGCTACACGAACTGCGAACTCTTTAAGCCGGGTTATTGACTTACCGAACTTATTTGTAACTGCAAGCAATACAAACCAAATTGCAATGAAAGAGAGTGTTATAATTATGAGAAAGTATTTTTTTGCATCAAGAAAATTGATGACTTTTATATCATATACTACTGCTGCCCTTATATAATACCTGCTGTAATATTTTGCATAATAATAATATTCTTCGCCAGTTGTCTCCGATTTCCGGATTGATTTACCAAAGTCGGAATAGAGAGATTCGCTTATTTCCGGACGGGTCTTATGATTCTCCATAGTCTTCCAGTTATGAACAGAACTATCATACAAAACCTCCCCTGAAGGGCTGACTATAGTAACGCGCAGATTCTCCTGTGGCAACAATCTGACGATTGAATCTGTAAGGATCCAATTTCCGTTTTCATTAATTGAATTTGATTTTATGTAATTATCTATAACCCTCGTAATATTATCAAGCTCATCATTAAGGGTTGAGATCCTGAACTCTTTTTCTCTTGTATATAAATACCCTAAGATTAAAAGTGTGAATAATACAAATATTGATGAGTAATATATGAACAGATTATTTCTAAACTTATTCCTTAGGATCATTATTAAAATATTAGTTCATTAAAATTCAAAAAAATAGCCATAGCCTGTCTTGTTCTTTAAAGATGAACCAAATTGCCCCAGCTTAGTTCTGAGTCTTGTAATATTTACATCAACAGTACGTTCAGTTACAATAACATCCTGTCCCCATATTCTCATAAGAAGATCTTCTCTGGAAAAGACTTTACCCTGGTTTTCAAGCAGGGTTCGAAGGATTTCATATTCCTTTTTTGTAAGTTCAACACGTTCATCATTTATAATCAGTCTCTTACGTACAGTATCCAGATCAATCCCATTGTATTGTATTATAGCTTTACTATTAACCTTATCAGTATAGGATCTTTTTAATACAGCTTTTACCCTTGCCGTCAGTTCATTAACAGAGAATGGTTTGGATATGTAGTCATCGGCGCCCAGACTGAATCCTGTAAGAATATCATTCTCTGTATCCTTTGCAGTTAGAAAGATTACCGGAACATCAATTTTCAATTCTTTTCTTAGTTTGTCAGCAAACTTAAAACCCGATATAGGACCCATCATAACATCAAGAAGCACAAGATCAAAATTACCGGGAGACCTCTTCAGAGCCTCTTCCGCGGAATGAGCAATTTCAGTCTGATAACCTTCACTGCTGAGATTATACTGAAGGATTTCGCAAAGATCCTCTTCATCATCTACAATAAGAATCCGTTTCCCTTTCAGTTCCATACTTCTTCAGATTTTAATTATTTTCGCTGTTACCCGGCAAAGTTGAATCAAGTCCGGAATGCCTGATATCGGTACCCTGAATTGAATATATTGAGGCTTCGGCAATATTTGTGGCATGATCAGCAATTCTTTCAAGATTTGTGATAATGTTTTTCAGATCGATATAACTGAGTAACATTTCCTTCGTTTTATCACTGACTTTTGCTTTAGAAATACTGTTTATCAGCAGTTTACTGTTCATGTCGTCAACTACTTCATCATTTTTTATTGTCCAGACCGCGTATTCATTATCACTGTTAATAAAGGAAAGTAAAGATTTTTCAACCATGGAAATCCCTGACAATAGCATTACGTTGAGCACCTCAACCATGGCTTTGTACTCTACTGAATCTTTTATATTATCAATTGAATTAAGAATATTGATCACACGATCTCCAATTCTCTCCAGGTTAATAGACATCCTTGATATTGCAACTACTTTACGAATATCAGATGCTACGGGCTGATAGAGAATAATGGAATTAATAAACTTTTCACTGATAAGAATTTCATATTTATCGATCTTATCTTCATTTATTTTTATTTCAGATCTGATAAGGACACGTTCTTCCTCTCTATGTTCATCCATATATCTTTCAAGAAGCTTAAGTTGTGCCAGTATTGTGTCAGCCATCGCTTCGAAGGTGGCAATGATATCGAGTATTGATTCTTCCCTTTTTGTTTTCATCCCTGTAAACTAATTAATTATTCCGGTAACTAAAGTGGTGGAAATTATTTAATAATTATATCCGATGCAAAGTTAGCTTCATTAATGGTATAGATATCAGGTATTTGTTACTTAATTGTTACAATTTAGTTAACTTTCTGATTCACTTTATACATATCAAAGGTATTATTCCTGCTTTAGAGAGTCTATTTTATAATATGACTAAATTTATTTTCATTCAGGAGCATTAAATATTTAAATGACTATTGGCAATCAATAACAATTAGTTAAAAACAAAATTTTATTAGTAGCATAATACTAATATTCAAGCACATAAATTTCATTTCAAATGACCCCCTTTCCAGTTTCCCCCAAGAGGGAAAAGCTTTGTATTGTGCTCCATCCCCCTGCCTACCGGCATGCAGGTGTGAGGGAACTACCCTTTATACACATTTTTCTTAAATGGTTTTTCTCTCTCTTTGCAGAGGCCTCACAAACAGAGTGTTAATAAAATTA
>Ga0209746_1001408_pt1 | contig 11565 bp, 18 predicted proteins | sample BarGraNGADG00211_3_FD_184496 | JGI IMG/M metagenome (GOLD analysis project Ga0209746, IMG submission 184496) | Arctic peat soil microbial communities from Barrow, Alaska - Barrow Graham LP Ref core NGADG0011-211 (SPAdes) (version 2) | ecosystem: Environmental > Terrestrial > Soil > Wetlands >...
AGCTAGTTATTATCCAATAAAAATTTACGTGGCGGCTGGTGATAGCAATGTTGTAACTAGGCCTATCATTTTCAATAGACGTATGGATAGATAATTATTTATTTATCGTCTTATAAGTACTTTACAGACGAATCAGGGTGATACCCTTATTTACAGGATCTCAGCAGATACGGACCACGTTATCAGGATAGACTATTCTATATACCCGGTTAAATCCGGGGCCGCCCTGGAGCAACTAAAGGGTTCGATTAAGAAGCTTAACAAGAACGAGATCGCGCTTGAAGGGTCGCAGGTAAGCCAGTATGATTTGGGGCTTGATATTGACGATTTGAAGGGGTTGTATTCGCTGGTAAAAGATGGGACTGAGAATATATTTAATTGCAATATTGCAATTTCTGTATTCAGTCCGAGTTATGAGCTGATGATCTCCGGGCTTAGTAAAGTTAGTGCGGTTCTGGATGCGAATAATATTTCTAATCAGATCCCTACGAACAGGATCTTTGAAACTATACGGGCGGGGCAGTTCTATCCTTATTATAATGATAAGACGGCAATCTGGCTTCCGTCTGGGGCGTTGGCGCGGATCCTTCCCGTAACATTAGGAGCAAACAATATTATTTCTGAGAACGGGTTTTATTTTGGAAACGAGATTACAACGGGGCAGGAAATTGTTATTGACCTTGAGCGGTTGGGGGCGCAGCATACATTATTAATTGGCAGTACGCGGTCGGGGAAAACAACTGAATTGGGATTAACGGGAATAAGAACGGTCCTGGCAGGGCAGGACTTTATATATATTACAAATAAGCCTGACTGGAATACATCTTACCTTGCGCCTGCGGAGTGGTTTAGAGATCGCAGCCAGATTATTAATATTGGTCGCCAGCCCGACGGGACCTGCAAGTATAATATAAATCCGCTTGAAATAATGGTGAACGATGGCGTTCAATTTGACCCTTTGACAAAATTCTACGAGCATGTTGATTTTGTTAAGCTGTTTTTAAACCTGCTTACGGGTGGGGATAGAACGGACGTACAGCGGGGTTATATCCATGAGATTGTTTTGCGGATCTATTCGCGGTTTGGGTTTGACCCGTCCGATCCTAAGACGTGGAAGCCTGCGGAGCAGCCCACGTTATCGGATTTGTATGATATGTGGGAAGAGGATTTGTCTTTAGATCCTAAAGATACAACTGTTAAGGCTATCCTTATCCGTGCAACCGGGTTTAAGACTACTTTGAAGTGGCTTTCAAATCCCACGAATGTAAACCTGACAGCGCAATATACCGTAATTGATTTAAGCGCGGTCCCTCCCGGAGCGCAGGAGGCCGCAAATTATCTGCTTATCAATGTGCTTAAATTGCGGTTCAATCCGAAAAGCAAAATAAGAACTACAATAGCTTTTGACGAGTGTGGAGTATTCTTAAAACAAAAAGAATTGCAGGACCAGCTCAGTTTAATGCTTAAACAGGCTGCAAGTTTCCGGGTCAGGGTTATATTAGGATCTCAAATGCTGGAAGATCTTAGCAGTATAGGGCCGGAATTGAGATCAAACATTTACATTTCGAAAGTGTTCGGGCTGAATATTGCGAAAAATATAGATAGTGCGGTTTCATTCTTCAAATTCACAAAGGATGATAGGGCGTTTTTAGTAGAATGTTCTAAGGCTGGTATGGCTGCGGTCCAGGTTGGCTATCCTTACGCGACAACATATCATTTACAGACGGTTTTATCTGCGGTTGAATCTGAAATACTGTTCGGGAAGCAAGAGGGGGCGATTGCTCAGAAATATACTTTTGTTCATCCCGACCTTGAAGCGTTCGCCCAGGAACAGGGTGTTATTTTTGCGGATATGATTAACGGGGATATTACAGAACTTAAAAAGGGCAGGGTTGCAATGTGGCAACAGAACCCGCTTGGCGTGGGTAAAGTGTGGGCTTATGTGAAAGCGGATTTGCTAAAGGATAGTAAAATAGGAAATCAGAACCCGGAACATTATTTATCTGTGTGTTATATTTCTTCGTGGCTTATTGAAGCGGACGTTCGTGTTGAAGTGAATCATTATGATGACGCGGATATTGTCGCGTACTTCCCCGGCGGGTCTTGTGCCTTTGAGTGGCAGAGTGCAGGACATAATGACGTGAAAAATCTTATGCAGAAGCGAATGAGCAATGAAAGCAAGTACGGGCGTATGCTCTTTATCGGACCGCCTGAGAGTTGCAAGGAAATGAGAAGTGCATTGCAGGATAGGGATATTGTTGTTGAAAGGGGGCAGGCATTGCAGAGAAAATTAAACGAGATGATAAATGAAGGTATGTACCCAGAGTAGTACGGGAATGGTCCGGGGGTTAATATGCCTTCTTTTTTGATTTGAGCATAAAAAGAGGAAAGGGATTTGGTTAGAAAAGGTATAGTTTAGTTAAGGAAGATATACAGTTTGATAACCTGCTCGTTTTTCTATTTCTTCCATACTAAGAATAATAGTTTAAAAAGTACTACTCAGCAGGTTGGAGACTGAGTTCTAACAGATGTAGGACTGCAAAAAGTGTTATTTTTACCAGTGACAAGTCTGCGACCATGGTCAAACCTTCGACTGTAACATCCTGGTCGGCCTGCAACCATGATCCGTCTGGATTTCTCAGGATCGCGGTTACGTGATACTGACCGGGTGTTAAAGGGGCGAGCGTGTATGCGCCTGAGGCATCGGTGATAACTACGCTAACCTCGTCCCCGCCTGTATTATACGCGCTTACTGTTGCGCCTGCAACTGCGATACCGTCTGCGGTGCAGCCGCCACTTACGACACATGGCGCGGGCTTGTTCAGTTCTGGAAATAACACTTTAATGGTAAGGATGATGTATATTTTTATAACCTGCTCTTTTTCATGTTCATTGCTGTTCATGAATATGATAATGGGTTCAGGTGCGATATAGATATTACCAATCTAAAGTTTTTTGTAATTCTAAGAGGAACTTATATTTTGGATCAAGATTTAACGCTCCGATCTCGTTAAAAAGTGCTCTCGTTTCTTCGTATGATAATCTGAAAAGATATTCTGTTGTAACTTCTTTTTCAACGCGCATGTTATTCTTTTTCCACCCTTTTATTATACCAATCTGTTAAAACCTTCCGCGCTGCGGTTGCTAACTTGTCTTTACCTGCTTCTTTTTCCAATTCAGTTATGATATTTGTGTTCAGATAAACATTCAAAGTAAAACCCATGTAATCACGAATTATCAGTATGTAAGTAACTGTATAATTAAGTTTCGTCTATTTATCGAAAGAGTTTACATATTTTAGAACAGAGATTTTTATCTCGATTCATATCGAAAAAATATGAGGAACTTATGACAGACGAACTTGAAGAAATACAAGAAACGGAGGGGGCTGTCGAAGTCCCCGCCGAGATAGAAGAACTCGAAGGGCAGCTTTTAGAGGCTGGCTTCGATCCTTCTGATGTTGAGGAAGCACTTTACGACCCTGCGCCACGCAGGAGAAAGCACCGCAAAGTACACCACAGGAAACACAAAGCAGCAGCGATCGTTTACGATCCACGCAAGCGCAGAGTCAGCCACAAAGTCAGCCACAGACGCAGACGCTATGATCCTGCACCAAAGAGAAGCGTAACAGCTCGCAGGACCAGCCGCAAAGCAGGCATGACTAAGATCCTTACAAAATTGCGTCCATATATTGCGCCAGCAGTGGGCTTATACTCATTCTATGCAGCATATCAGACCAGGCTTGTAGCCCTCCAGGGCATTGCAGCCAAAAACAAGGACGGAACACCTGTAAGCTCAGTATTCCAGGCAATTATGTTTGATGTCGATAACTTCAATTCAACTGATGCATGGGCCAGAGTTCAGGCACAGGTCAGCGATTACGGCCTCCCCCTCGCAGCCGGATATGGCGTTAAGCAATTCCACGTTGGTGGGAAGTACAGCGGTATAATCGGTGATGTTCTTATGGCGTTCGGAGCGCAAAAGCTCGCAAAGGTCATTCTTGACCCGCCCGCAGTTGCCGCAAGGCCACAGGTCACAATGTATAGACCAGCCCCTGCACAGATCGCAGCCGCGAACCCTGCAATTTCAACGAGTACCGTTAGAGTAAGATCCCCTGAGGCGCAGACATACAGAGCAGCCGGGGCCTTCGTGAATCCATTCTAAGGAGATTAAGATTAAAATGAGACCAATAATTTCAACCCTTCATACACAGAACGATGTAACCGCTATCCTGAGTACAACTAAAACTCAGTTGGGCGGTTCAACCGTTATCCTGCCAGCCTGGGCAAAATCCATCCTTGCAGTTGTACCGAAAGTAATAAACACAACCTCAGTCGCAGCACAGAGCATCAACGGCCTGGTAGAAGTCGAAAGTAACGACTTAAGCCTTATGCCTTTCCAGTGCTTCCCCTCGCCGGTTGGCTCCCTTTTAGGAACCATGAACAACAATGTTGCAAAGCCTGAGATATACCAGATCAACGCCCCATGTAACGGCGGCGAGCAGGTCAATCTTTACGGGACCGCACTTGTTGCACTTACAACAATGTTGGGATGGGCCGGAGCTACTCTTATTGTCAGCAATATGAGACCAACCGCGCCAAATGGCCAGCTTGCAAAACAGAGACACGCAAAGGTCGGCTCAATCACAGGCACAGGCACAACCGCAGGCTCAGACGTTGCAGGAACCCGGTATAATTTCTCCGGGGCAGAGCATATTGTTGAACTTCAGGCGATCGTTACACCACTCGTAAGAGCGGCAACCGATGGCATGTCAGGCTATCTCAAATATACCTCAAATGAATTTGACGGCGTGGCTGATGTGAAGATGGACTTTTCACCAATTTGCGGCGGTATTGCAACCGTGGACTCCTGTTATATTGACGGAGCCAGCAGATTGAAAGGTATTGACATACCCGTAGCGGCAGGACAGGTAAATATTCAGGATTACTGCTATTTCGGCAAAATCGGAAGCGCAGGCAATTTCTGTTCGGGCTTAATTTACGAATAAAGAAGAAGAGTAACCACTCTTCTTTTTAAATTTTTGATCATAAATTCAGGATGAGGTTATGGCATGTACAAGAACCTTAACGGCGGCGGTTAATTTGGCGGTTGTTTTTAATTCGGTTCGGTTTGAATCCCCCACAGCATCAACAAGCCGGATACTTGCGAATATTACAGTAAGCGGCGTACCCGCGCAGGGCGTGACATTGAATTATTTGGTCGATGGCGCAAACCCTAACTCAGACATGGGGATCCAGAACGGAGCCTGGGAAATAAACATGGGTGGCCAGTTCTCAACTGCTGTAAGTCATACCATAACGATCGTTGAAGCGAACGCGTGTTAGGGTGATATAATTATGACCTGCACGAAAACACTCAATGCGTCGGGAACAATACCAATACCATCGGTCACTTCCAGTAATACGGGGCTTTATCTGGCATTAGCTGCGGTAGTTGGTTATTTTCTTATAAGGAGAAAAAAATAATGTCAAGAATTGATGTAGCTTATTCGTATCCCTGGTGTCTTGTTGGGGATACGCTCTTAGTGACATGGAAACTGGATCTTGTCGAACAGCCGTATTTTGTTTTGCCGATAAATGTTTGCCCTTATGAGCCTGCTGGGGATATTCTCGCTAGGATCCCACACACTGCAAGCGACCAGATTTATATTAATGGTTCATTATACGGTGTAACTCATAATGTTTGTGCAAGCGGGGTATGCGCTGCTGTTCCGGGTGCGGTCGTTAATGCTTGTCTAACTCCGGGGGCTGCCTGTTCTACTACGCCCCCGACCTCAAACAATATGGCTATGATCGCAATGACTGTGGGTTTGGTTTTAGGATATTTGTATTTGAAAGGACGGAAAAAGAAATGAATATTACCTCGTTAGTATTAGGGCAGGACGATCTTAATAATCTGAATCATATTTCCGGGTATGTAAGCGGCACAGATAGCGGAACATATACGGTTTGGCTGAATGGTGTTAAGATCCTGGACCGATACTTAACGCTTGGCGCGGATCTCTGGACCTATGATGTGCCAGGGACCGGGATGCAGACTTTTTGCGCCATGAAGGATGTTACAAATCAAGTTTGTAAAGGTATTTACGTTGATAATCCGTTGCCGCAAAAATACGGATGCATGGACGGATGCACGAACACAACAGCAGCCGGACAATATGACACTAAGGCGGCTTGTCTGGCGGCCTGCCCCGGCCCCTCATTGTATGAGTGCCAGAATGGTAATTGTGTAGCCACATGGAGCGGAACGGCCACGAATGCGCAATGTGAGGCGGTTTGCTGGGTCACGGTGGGTTTCACGATCAAAGCGGATAAAACGAGCGGGAGCAGTGGATATGTTTCAAATGTTACGATCACTAAAACGGATGGTATTTTCCCGCTATCGAGCCTTTCGTTAGTTTATTACACTACTGGATTTTTTGATATGGGTGTGACCTGCATCCAGACAAATATTCAGCTTGACGCTAATAATCAGGCGGTTATCCCTGTTCAGGTCACTAAAGATATGACGGTCCTTGCAATCGATGGTATAGGGAGCTGCACACTACAAGAACCACTTACACGTCAGACGAGCAATGAAATAGTTATGTCGATCACGCCCTGGACAACCTATGCACTTTATGCGGGGGTTAGTATTGCTGCGATTATATTTATAAACGATTTTATGAAGAATCGAAAGGCGAGAACGGGGACAGTAAAAAAAGTATACCAACGAGCAAGAAGGACGATTACACCGAGATCCACCGATATAGTATATGATGTCCGGGGCAGGCGTTGCAGATGACCAACGAATTAAAGCCTGCGATCCTTGTTTCTGCTATAGCCCTGTTGGGGATCTCAACGGCGGGATTCCAGGACGGGGCGCATTATAGTGATATGGTTATATTTATATGCGGCGTTTCTTTGCTGTTCATCTACCATTATTTTTTCGATATTGATATGAACCGGATCATATCGGTCCTGAAAACAGAAAACACCGGGTTATGCAACCGGATAGATCATTTAAATAATGACATTGTGTCTTTTAAAGAGCAGATCAATTTTCTAAATGAGGAAATTGCTTGCCTGCGGACGCAGGTTATAGGATTGAATGAAATTATTGAAGAGTGGAAAGTTCAATTACCTAAAGAGAATCCTAAATTACAAAAAGGAGGAAAGAAAAAATGAGCGGAGAAGTAACAGTATTAACAGATGCCCGGCAGCCTTTGCCCGATATACCCACGAGCTATGAGCGGTTTGCAGTTCTCCTTGTATTTAGTGCGCTCACTTTATACATGGCATATACGGGGAATAGTGCAGCGATGACAATGGCAGCAGCAAATATTTCAACTTATTTCTTATCACGAACGGGGGCGTAATTGTCCCGGCTGGATAAAGAGGTTCAAGAAGGATTGTATGATCCTAAAAAGGAGATTAAAATGAGTCAATACTTAAATTTTGTAAAAGCACATAAAGCCTGGAGAGTTCGGGGCAGTAACGCACTTGATTTTAAACGGATCGGGGCAGCATGGAAGGCGCAGAAGAAAGGCGGCGGTCATGTGAATAAGGTCGCTGTTATACGCAAGCTGCGAGCAATAAGAGAACGGAAGAGTACGGATGTTTATGCCCCCCGTGGCCAGCACCAGAGCATTGCTTCTGAATCTCAGCGGGCTGCAATGTTTGCAGAGATTGATAGGAAAGAGGCAAGAAAGAACTGGTCACATAAAATGGCGAGAGGGACAAGACGGGGCTTACGAACGCTTGACCCTAAGAAGATAAAACTATCATATTCACAGGCGATAGCCGCAATAGGCGCAATCCTGAAAAAATACAAGTGATCGATCATGGTCCGCGCTAAAGTTCCCCAGAATATTCGTAAGCTGCTTACAGCTAAGCGAATAGTGGAACAAAAGCGCGTTCCTGCACAATCTGCGCCCACTCGCTGGAAAGAGGCTATGGTTCAATCTATTAATAAATCCTCTGATGTTCGCAATCCCTGGGCGATCGTAAATAATATCTGGCTGCGGTTATCCCCGAAAACAAAGGCTCAAATCCGCGCCAGGGAGAGAAAAGGCGAGCACTTCAAATATGATCTGCCTGTTCCCGATGATCGCGCCACAAAAGGAACCGGAACGCTTCGTATGGTTAAGCCGTTCAACCTGGGAGAGGTCCAGATCAATCTATCTGCGCGGGATTATGCTGATGCGTTGAGATCCGGGTTGTTCCAGACGATGAAGCGGCAGGACGGGACAACGGCTCTTGTTAAACGCTGCAAGAGTGATAAAGGCAACTGCAACATATTTGTAGATAAGAGTTGATATACGTATGATAATGATATTGATACATGCAAATAAAAAGAATCTGGAACGAAGAGAGCGCAGAGAGTACATACAACTCGAACCGCCGTTTCTTGATTGGAGGGGGATGAAATGACAGGAAGTTTACCGGGCGAGGACCAGACGGTTTATTATGGTAATATCGTAAGAGGCGGCCAGTGTGTCATTACTGAGAACTGTTCCGGGGCTGCATTTACTGAAAGCCGGGACGTTGTGATGAGTTTTGAGGCAAATCTTAAAACTGCAACGAAAATATATTATAATCATAATGTAACAGTAACGAAGATACGCGGGATCGTGATGAAGCAGATCGCTGGAACGGATGACGGGACTATCCAGGGCGCAAATTCTGCCGGGGATAGCGCGGGCGGGTTAATAACGGCGACTGCTTCCGATGCGCTTAATGTTGAGTATGCTGTTGCGCCCACCACGAATAATACTGTTGTGGCGGGATCTTATTATTTACTGACTTCGGCAAAATCTACGTCTGGCGGTACTGTGCTTGTTACGGTTGAATCTGTGAGGACGTAATTATGGGCGGCTGTCCTGCGAGTTTAGCGGCATTGCAAAGCATAGCGGCGAATATGGAGATTCTTAAATCCCTGACGATTGCCCCCAAACCCGTAATTCAATATTCTACGCAGCTTTATGATACTGTGTGTACTGGCGTTGGGGCTGTTAGGAAGGGATTGTTATCTGACGATGCCACGCTTCCCCCGGATGCCCTGTTCACCCGTATGACTGTGAATGTTCGGGCTATGGGGACGAATAACTATATCGGATTTGGCGCAGCTGCTACCCCTGCATTTCGGTTTACAGGTGTGGGTCAGTCTCATACGTTTATTGCCCCTGTTATGGCGGGGTCGATAATTCCGTTTAAAGTAAAACATACGATGGTTACGCTTGGGGACGGGGCCAACGGCGTTCTTGAAGTGACCGGGGTACAAATTAGCGAGGTTGTTTTATGAGTGACTTCTCAGGAAGTGGCGGGGCTGCTGCGGTTAAAACAATTCAGTCCGAATTAGTACCGATAACGGCTATTGCGGCGAATGCACAAGCAATTTCAAGTGTTCTTGATGTAACGGGTTTTAAAAACATGGCTGTTTTTATTGACCACGCGAGGGATGTTACAACAGCTTTTGTTGTGGCTGGAACTGAATATAGGATCCAGGTAAGTGAGAACGCAGCGGGTAATGATAACTGGCGAACAATAACAAGCGTAGTATGCGATATAACCGCTGCGTCTGATATTGCAATGGATGGGGATGAGGTGGTAGGATCAACAGTTATTGAGTGTGGTGCTACCCTACCGGCTGTGAATGATATTGTGTTTTTTAAGAATGCAACTATTGCTAATTCGGAATGGGCGCGGGTTGTTGCGATTGTTACGACTGGCGGCTCTGAGTCGTTTACATTGTCTGATGGCCTGACAAAAGCACAGGTTGCGCTTGCTCACATGTATAATAAAGCGGAACAATTTGTTATTACGTTTGATGTGACCACGTTTACACGAATGCGGGTTATAATTAATAATAATAACGGATCTACAAATCAGAATATTGTTAGTCGGGTAGCCTGTATAACGGCGGTGTGACAATGGCGGTAACGGTTAGTTTGGTTGGGGAAAGTTCAAAAGTGCTTGATGAACATAATATAATTACCATATCTCAGCAGGTGCAAATATTGGATGGGGCTGTTGTGATCGGTGATAAGGTAATTACGATACAGATCCCGAAGTTTACCACCGGGGTACTTAACTTTGCAGTGTTGGCTATGACAGATGAAATTAATCGTTTTAAGACCGTGCAGACGTTGAACCGGAATATTAATACTACGTTTACGAATTTCACGGCTTTAGTGGCGGGGCATTTCTAAGATATGGCAGGCAAACAGCGTTTTTTTAACAAACCGCAATTTGGTGCAAGATTAAATCATGCGCACCCGTACACTAAAGGCTTAGTGGGTATGTGGCTTTTCAATGAAGGATCGGGAATACGATGCGTTGATAGTTCTATTCAGGGAAATGATGGTACGATGGTAGGTTTTGGAGTTCCTGCCAATTCGAGGAGTATACATGGCTTAAATCTAAATGGAAGTGGTTATATAAATGTTCCAAACTCAATGAGTTTAAATTCAATGAATCAGATAACTATAACAGCGTGGTTTAAAACAAGTATAGACACCACGCGGATACTATCAAAAAGAGGAGCCACACCAAATAGCGGCTATATGATTTATACAAGTGTAGATAAAAAATTATATGTTGGGATATCGATTTCAAATACATTTAGAAACGTAGCGGGTTCCATAGTAACGGATGGTTTATGGCATTTTGGTGTTGGAACTTATGATGGATATATGATAAAAATGTATGTTGATGGGGTGTTGAGGGGGTCTGGCGCATTTACTGGAAGCATAGATACAAATCTAAATATATTAAGTATTGGAAATGAACAATTATATGCCAATTTATTTTATAACGGTAATATCGATGATGTCCGCATCTACAATCGCGCGCTCAATGCATCAGAAATCAAAGAGCAATACATCAATCCATATCCGGCGGGGTTGTTCGTATGAAAAAAATCCTGACAGATATAAGAGATCTTATCGCGTCTCAAATAGATCTCCGCAATATCCGGGATAATTGGGGGATCTGGCAGCACAACCAGAAAGGTAAGAGTCATTTCTATACTTATCAGCGCACGATCGCAGCCGCCGCAGAGACATATATTTTAGATTTCCCTGTTTCAATGCAGCTTAACCATATTCGCATGACGTGGGACGATTCCACGGCGAAAGATTACGATATACGAATTTATAACGATCCTTCGAGTCCGTATTATGTTTCCCTTAATAAAAAAATAGGGAACATCAGCACAACGACCTTCCAGCAGGGCGGGATAGAGTATAAATTTGAGGGGGGGTCGCGGATCTCTGTTGTGATTACGAATGCCACGCCCACGAAGATCGTTCGGCTTGTTGTTCAGTTGGATGAGCTATGAGCTATCTTTTGATTGAAGATGGGGGGGTGGTTACGATTGCCGGGGGCCAGGTCCCGCAGTATCAAGTCGGGTTAGATGCCGGGAAACCTGCTTCGCAGAATATGGGGGATAAATATACTGCAACGGATACAGGAAAAAGTTATACCTGTTTTGTTGCCGGAGTTTGGTCTGATTCGACCCCCCCCGCAGTTAATAATATTCAGAATCCGGGCTTTGAGTTCGGGA
>Ga0209746_1001412_pt1 | contig 11542 bp, 8 predicted proteins | sample BarGraNGADG00211_3_FD_184496 | JGI IMG/M metagenome (GOLD analysis project Ga0209746, IMG submission 184496) | Arctic peat soil microbial communities from Barrow, Alaska - Barrow Graham LP Ref core NGADG0011-211 (SPAdes) (version 2) | ecosystem: Environmental > Terrestrial > Soil > Wetlands >...
GCGATCGGCATGCCCTGACGCGGAATACCGGGCTGGTCCATCACAAATGTGACGAGGCGCTTGCTCGGCCCCGCGGCGGCGATCGCGCGCAGCGGCTCGACACCCGTGAACTCCTTGCTGAGCGCAACCGCCCAGCCCAGTCCGGCCGAGATCGGATCGGTCTCGGCCGTGATGTCCTGTCCGTGCAGCGGCAGGCAGGCCTCGAGTCTGAGGGTATCTCGTGCGCCGAGACCGCAGGGCTGGACGCCGACGGCGAGAATCGCATCCCAGAGACCGGGGGCGCTTTCCGCGGCGCAGACCAGCTCGCAGCCGCGCTCGCCCGTGTAGCCGGTGCGCGCGCAGGTGCACGGCACGCCGAACAACTCGATCTCGGCGAAGGTGAAGGAGCGCGCCAGCTCGAGCCCAAGCCGCTCGAGCGCTCGCGGGCCCTGGACGGCGATCAGCGCCCGCTCGTCCGAGACGTCGCGGAAGTTGACGCTCTTCGGCAGGCGATCTGTCAGCCAGCTCACGTCGGTCTCGCGGTTGGACGCGTTCACGATCACCAGGTAGCTCTCCGCGCCGCGGCGGTAGACGATCAGATCTTCGACGATGCCGCCCTGTTCGTTGGTCAGCAGCTCGTACTGCGCCTCGCCGCCGGCGATCCGATCGAGATCGTTCGAGAGCAGGCGCTGCAGTCCCTCGTGTGTCCCTGCGCCGGCGATCTCGAGCACGCCCATATGCGAGGCGTCGAAGGCGCCGCTGTCGACTCGTACCGCCTTATGCTCGCCGATCAGGCCTTCGTAGAAGACCGGCATCTCGTAGCCGGCGAAGGGGACCATGCGGGCGCCCAGAGCGAGATGGCGATCGAACAGCGGCGTTCGCTTGAGCCCCGGCATGCTTTACCGATGCTATCCATCCTGGCGGCCGGGCCGCGTGATCGGGCTTAGCTAATCGGGGAGCTGCTGAAACGCGACCGGCTCGAGAGCGCAGAACCGCCACGTCGCAGAACGAGCGGCGATCGGAACGAGAAGCCCGCTACTAGCGTTCCATGACTGGTAGCGAGAGGAACGATCCTCTGCTTCCGCCGCGTCCGATCGTGAAGGTTGCCGGGCCGCGTGCCGGAACGCGCTCGAAGGAGCCCGCGTCCGCGCCTGCGATCGCGATCCGCAGCCGGTAGCCGGCGGGCAGCCGGGCGGCGATCGGAAGCAGCCCGATCTCAAGATCGACCGGAGCGTTTCCGAGCGGGCGGGCAGCCTCGCGCGTGAAGGGATGTACGGGGCCAAGCGCATCGAGCCCGCTGGTCGCGCGGTCCGACGCCCGAAGCTCTCCTTCGGTCAGGTAGGCCACCTTCCCGCCCGGCGCCACCGCTTCGAGGTAGACGAAGACGGCGGCGTCCTTCGACGTCGAGGAGAAACGGAGAGATACCGACGGCGTGCCGGCGATCATGGTTGAGCTGCCGAGCGGAGCCGAGGTGTAAGTGAGCAGCTTTTTGTCCTGCGCGGGCCGGCTGGCGAAGGAGATCGGACTGCCGTCCATTCCCAGGCGCCAGCGGCTTCCTTCGCCGCTCGAAGCGCCGAACCAGACCGGGTAGCGATCGACGCCCGTCTGAACGGTTCGAGCGCGCACTACAAGCCGTCGCCCGGACGCGAGGCTGAACTTGATCGCCCGAACTCCCGGCGGCGGCCAGGTGTTGGTCGTCCGCCACTTTCCTTCCCCGAGCACGTAGTACCGAATATGGCGCTGGCCGGATTCGGGCGACGAACCAACGCCGGCTTTGAGCCAGGCAACCAGGCGCTCGAACTCGGAATAGAAGGGTTCCGGATCGGACAGTCGGGGTCGCATAGGATCCAGAGACTGCGACCCGCCGTGATTCCAGGGTCCGATCGTCAACCGATCGGGGCCGTTGCCAGCGAGGAATTGTGCGATCGCCGCGCCCGCGATGGCGCTGTCGAACCAGCCGTCGATCGCGTACACCGGAACTCCCGCGCTGTCGATCGCAGGCTGAATACCGGGCGGGCTGATCGCGTTCCAGGTCACTCCCCCGACTCCGCTGTCCCGGAAGGGCATCCGCTTCGCCATCGCGTACCAATCGAGATTGTCGAGGTGCTCGCGAATCAACCGGGTTGCGAGCGCGACTGCGAGCTTCGGCCTGATACCGCTCGGATAAAACTCTCCAAGCCCATTCTCGTCGAGCGTCCGAACGTGCTCGCTCCACTTCTTCTCGAACCAATCGTTGAAGATGCCTCCGGGGTAAGCAAGGCTGAGGTAGCCGTCGGCGACAAAAAGCGGCGCCACCGCTTTTACCGAGTGTCCGCCAAAAACGCCGGTCAAGGCCGCCGTTCCACCTTCCCACGAGATCCCGTAGGCCGCGACGGTGCCGTCCGACCACGGTTGATCGACGGCCCAGCGGACGATGTCGCCGTCGTCGACGCCGCGGGCGGTCCATTTCACTCGCCAGTGCCCGAGCGACGCCCCCGTACCGCGCTCATCCATGTTGACGATCGCAAACCCGTTATCGCGAAGCGCATAATCCAGCGGAGTCCAGCCGAGCGTATACCGCGTGAGCCGGAGAATCGTCGGGACACGCCCATGATTGGACCCGCTCGCGCTATCGGGAAGCAACACGTTGGCGGCCAGCTTGGTCGAGTCGGGCAGGGTTACGTACTGCGACCACTGGTACCGAAGCTTCTTCGCCGGCGCGCGGCCGCCGCGGCTCAGCGCGATCCCGAGCGCCAGCCCCACCCCGACCACGACGACAGCGGATGCTGCCACCCCGTAACGAAGTCCGCTGCGCATGAGCCGCAAGAGTATTCGGGCTGAATAAAGACCCGATAAAACGGCGCGGCGTCAGTCTTCGCGCAGGAACGAGGGAATTTCGAGAACTTCCTCGGGCACCTCGAACGACTCGGGCGCCTTCTTCTCGCGTACGCGCTCGCCGGTTCTGGTCGTCTGCCAGCGCCTGTGCTCGCCGCCGGCGCCGAAGCCGGTCGCGATCACCGTCACGCGAACGTCGCCCTTGAGCGTTTCGTCGATCACGGCGCCGAAGATCACGTTCGCGCTCTGATCGGCCGCCGCCGTCACCAGCTCGGCCGCCTCGTTCACCTCGAACAGGCCGATGTCCGAGCCGCCGGAGATGTTCAGGAGAACGCCGGTGGCGCCCTCGATCGAGGCGTCCAGTAGCGGCGAGGCGATGGCCTGCTGGGCCGCTTCGACGGCGCGGTTCGGGCCCGAGCCGAGCCCGATGCCCATGACGGCCGTGCCGGCGTCGCGCATGATCGTGCGCACGTCGGCGAAGTCGAGATTGACGAGTCCCGGCGTCGTGATCAGATCGGTGATGCCCTGCACGCCCTGGCGCAGAACGTCGTCGGCCATGCTGAAGGCCTCGACGACGGTGGTCTTTTTCTCCACGACCTCCAGCAGCCGGTCGTTCTCGACCACGATGAGCGTGTCGACCCGGTCGCGCAGCTCTTCGATTCCGCGCAGCGCCTGGCTCGATCGCTTCTGACCTTCGAAGGTAAACGGCTTCGTGACCACACCCACGGTGAGCGCGCCCAGTTCCAGCGCGATCTCGGCGACGGCCGGCGCCGCGCCGGTGCCCGTACCGCCGCCCTCGCCGGCCGTGACGAAGACCATGTCAGCGCCCTTCAGGGCTTCCTTCAACTCGTCGCGGCTCTCCTCGGCGGCCGCCTTCCCGACCTCCGGGTTGGCGCCGGCGCCGAGTCCGCGCGTCGCCTTGGCGCCGATGTGGATCTTGATGTCGGCGTCGCAGATGAGAAGCGCCTGCGCATCGGTGTTCACGACGATGAACTCGACCCCGGAGATGCGCGCGTCGACCATGCGATTGACCGCATTCGAGCCGCCGCCGCCGACACCTACGACCTTGATCGCCGCGAGATAACTATTCGATTGGTCTTTCATCTTGTGTGGTTTAGCTCAAGAGAGGTTTCAGCAGATCGCCGAGCCCTCGTGAAACGGCAGCGTACGCGCCCTTTCTATGACTGTCAACGCACCATTCGGCCTCTTGGAGTGCTTCGACCCTAACGACCCTGGTTCGACTTCAACTCCGTTCCACCTACCGGCCGGTCGGGAACGCTCACGTCGAGATAGGCGATCGACCCGTTGGAAGCGGATGGGAGATCGGGCAAAATCTTCTCGGCCACGGTCAGTTTGAGCGCTATTTCCGAGGCGTCGCCGAAGCGCAGCTCGGTGCTCGAGCCGAGCGTGAGCGTCAGGTCGCCGTTGTGGGCGAGCACGCTGGTGGGACTCATCGAGTGCTTGGAGCTCTGGAGCGTCGCGAGCACCCTGATCGCCGCTCTGACGCCGCGATCCGCAAACTGATCGCCAACGCTCACCGCCACCGAGGCAGGCACCCAGACGCGGGGAAGATCCCGGCCTCGGCCACGCCGAAGCGGGCGCACCACCTTGCCGCTCGCGGCGATCACCCAGGCCTCGCGGCCGCGACGAAGTACGGCGACAGGATGCTCGCGCACGACCACGACGCGCAGCGTATTGGGGAAAGCACGATCAACCTCTGCCGTCCTCACCTCCGGGATCGCCAGAATGGCCTGCTCCACGCCGGCTCTGTTCAGCCCCACCAGACTGCGGCCGCGCAGCGGTCCCACGACGGCGTTTATCTGGCGCGAGAGGGCCGGCGTGGCGCCCCTGACCTCGACCTTTTCGAGCGCGAAAAGCGAGCTCTTCAGGGCGATCGCGTATAGGCCGACCACGGCCAAGAGCGCAGCGAACAGAAGCGTGATCGTGCGCCCGCTCGGCATGCTTCTTGCCAGCGCCCGGTGCGTTTTCGGGCGACGCTTGATCGGCACGACAACGCGCGCGCTCGTCCTGCGGGTTGTGCTGGCCACCGCGCCTATTTCGCGGCGGCCGGAGTCGCTCCTACTCGCGCCCGGGGCTATCAGCCTCGACAGGCGCTAGCGAGATGCCCCCCACAAGTCGAACCTCAGGCTCGAGCACGACGCCGAATTGCTCGTGCACGCGGCGGCGGGCGAGCTCGATCAACGCGAGCGCATCGGCCGTTGTCGCGCCTCCGCAGTTCTCGATGAAGTTCGCGTGCTGGAGCGAGATTCTCGCTCCGCCGATTTGCTCGCCCTTGAGCCCGCAGGCATCGATCATGCGCCCGGCGCCGAGCTCGTGATCGGGATTTCTGAAGACGCTGCCGAAGGTGCGGATGCCAGAGGGCTGGCTCGACTTCCGCTGCGCCTTCTTGGCTTGAACGCCGCTTTCGATCTCCTCCGCCGAGCTTCGCTCGAGTAAAAACTCGGCCCACACGACGATCTGCCCCGACCCGAGCTCGGAGCCCCGGTAGCGCAGGCCGAGTTGGCGGCGACCGAGCCAGCGAACTCCCTCGCGCTCGGCAACCATCGCCCGCGAGAGTACGGCGCCGAAGTCGCTGCCCCAGGCACCCGCGTTCATGCAGACCCCGCCGCCGACCGTGCCCGGAATCGAGGCCGCGAACTCGAGCCCCGAGAGCCCGGCGGCCTGCGCCAGGCGCGCGCAGAGCGCGTCGGCCGCGCCGCCGCCGGCGATCATCATCTCGCCCTCGATCTCGACCGAGGCCAGCGCGCCCTCGAGCCTGAGTGCGAGCGCCTCGATACCCGCATCGGCAACGAGCAGATTCGAGCCGAAGCCGAGCGGAAGAATGGGCAGGTTACGCTCAGCCGCCCAGACGAACGCCTCGACGATGTCGTCCTCGTTACGCGCCCGCAGAAAGCCCCGCACCGGCCCTCCACTACCGAAGGTCGTGTATCGAGCGAGATCGACACCCTCCTCGATCTTCATGCCAGCGCCTCCAGAAGCATCTGTCCGGCCCTGTCCACGTCGCCCGCGCCGATCGTGAAGACCAGGTCGCCGGCTCGGACCCAGCCGGCCAGGAAACGAACTCCGTCCTCCAGCGCCGGCGTCCAGGCAAGCGGCATCCCGGGCCTGATCTCGGCCAGGGCGTCGACAACCAGCTTTCCGCTCACGCCCGCCACGGGATCCTCGCGGGCGGCGTAGATCTCGGCGACGCAAACCGCGTCGGCAGCGGCGAGCGAACGGGCGAACTCTCGAGCCAGATGGCGCGTGCGCGAATAGAGGTGCGGCTGAAAGAAGACGGCCAGGCGCCCCTCTCCGGCCCGCTCGCGCGCCGCGGCCAGGGTGGCTGCGACCTCGGCCGGATGATGCCCGTAGTCGTCGAAAACGCGCACTCCGCCCGCCTCGCCACGCTCCTCGAAGCGCCTGCCCGCGCCGCGGTACTCGACGATAACCCGCTCGGCCGCGGCACGCTCCGCTCCCGCCAGCTCGAGCGCTGCCAGTGCCGCGGCGGCGTTCAAACGGTTGTGCTCCCCGGGCAGAGCCAGTGGCAGATCGACCGGCTCGAGCTCTTCGGCGCGCACGACCTTCGGCACCTCGGCAAGCCAGTCCTCAAACAGCCGCTCGACCTCGGCCAGCGAGGCGTAGGTCGTGTGATGGTCGAGGTCGACGTTGAGCAGCACCGCGATCTCGGGTCGCAGGGCCGCCACCGAGCGATCGGACTCGTCTCCCTCGACCACCAGCCAGCCGGAGCCGGCGCGGGCGTTGCCGCCGAGCTGGGCGATCTCGCCGCCGACGATGAAGGCCGGATCGAGGCCTAGGCGATCGAGGCAGAAAGCGATCATCCCGCTGGTCGTGGTCTTGCCGTGGGCGCCCGAGACGACGATCGACTTGCGCAGTGAGACGAGCTCGGCAAGCAGGTCGGCGCGGGGCCGGCCCTCGATCCGCCCGGCAAAGGCGGTCGAGACGTAGCGCTCCGACTCGGGGCTCGGCGGCGTCGGCTCGGACGCTATCTCGACCGGAATACCGGCCGCCCTCACGCCCGCCAGGTAAGGCGTCTCGGACTTGTCCCAGCCCGACACGTCCGCTCCCCAGGCCCTTGCAATCAGGGCGTAGGCACTCATACCAGCGCCGCCGATCCCAGCCAGCCACATCGTGCGTCCCTGTAACGGAGCCGTTTTCCGGGCTTCGCTCATCCCGCACGTCCCGCCACGAGCCGTCTCGCCCGGACACGTCCGCGGGCCTGGCACCAAAAACCCTCCCGTTGGGACGGTTCCGACGAGAGAGAGGGTCGCAAATTGCGGAGATTTGGGCCGCCGAGGCGCGGAAAATGTCCGTCTCGGACACGTCTTCGTGCCTGGCACCGGGACATGGGTGCCGCGGACCTGGATCCAGGGGGCAGGGAAAGGGAGTTTCGGGCCGAGTCCGGGCTGGCCGTCACGAGGTGCCGTCCTTCCTGCGGCTGCGCGCAAGCTCGATCAGCTCGTCTGCGATCTCCTCGGCGGCGTTCGGGCGGGCCAGGCGCAGCATCGCCGCGGACATCGTCTCCAGCCGAGCGGGATCGTTCAGCAGCTCCAGTAGCTTCGCAGGTACCTGCTCGAGCTCGCTCTCGGGCAGCGCGATCGCCCCGCCGCCCTCTACGAAGTAGCTCGCGTTCTTGGCCTGGTGATCGGCGGTGGCGTAGGGATAGGGCACGAGCAGCGCCGGCCTTCCCGCGGCGGCAAGCTCCCAGACCGAACCGCCCGCGCGCGCCAGCGCGAGATCGCAGGCCGCGAGCGCCGCTCCGAACTCGTTCGTGAATCCCAGCAGCACGTAGTCCGCTCGCTTCACTCTTTGCGCGAGCACCGGATAATCGCGCTTGCCGGCCAGGTGCAACACGGCCGGCCCGCTCTCTCCGAAGCGCTCGGCCACGAGCTCATTCAACGCCCGCGCGCCCTGGCTACCGCCGAACACGAGCAAAACGGGCCCCTGCTGCGGCAGTCCGAAGTGTTCGCGCGCTTGCGCCCGCTCGGGCGAACGCGACCGCGCGGGTAGCGGCCGTCCGGTGACGCGGTACTTGCGCTTCTCGCGGCCTTCGATCGGGAAGGCGAGGAAAACGCGGCGCGCGAAAGGCTCCGCCAGCCTGTTCGCCAGGCCGAGGTGCGCGTCCGCCTCGCTCAACGCGGCCGGAATCCGCTTCAGCCAGGCCGCCAGAACCATCGGCCCGGCCACGTAACCGCCGCTGCCGAAGACGACGTCGGGACCCCGCCGCTTGAGAATCCGCGAGCAGAAGAAGGGGGCTACCAAAGCCCGCGCGAGCCCGCGCGCCAGCTTCAGCCCGGGCCGCCGCGAGAAGCCCGAGATGCGGAAGGAATCGAAGGCGTAGCCGGCCTGTGGTACCAGTTCGGCCTCCATGCGCTCGGACGAGCCGGCGAAAGAGATCTCGACACCGCGTCTCTCGAGCGCCTCAGCGACGGCGAGCGCGGGCATGAGATGCCCGGCCGTTCCGCCGGCGGCGATCAGACACCTCAGAGGCCGCTGTTTTTCCATGATTCACCGCGATGTTAAGGAGGATGCCTACCGCCATGAGGGAGACAACTAGGCTGGAGCCTCCGTAGGAGACAAAGGGAAGCGTAATCCCGGTCAGCGGGACGAGCCCGAATACGGCCGCCAGATTGATCGCGCCCTGGCCGCAGATCAGCGTGGTGAGCGAGGCGGCGACTGTTTTGCCGAACGGGTCGTGGCAGGCGAGCGCGATCCTGAGCCCGGCCCAAGCGAACACGGCGTACAGGGCGATCAAGAGGACGATGCCGATCAGCCCCAGCTCCTCTCCGATCACCGAGGCGATCATGTCGGTATGGGCCTCGGGCAGGAAGTGAATCTTCTGCACGCCCTGCCCCAGCCCGTGCCCGAAGACGCCGCCTGAGCCAAGCCCGATCAGCGATTGCATGCCCTGGTAACCGCTTCCCTGCGAGGTCTCCATCGGATGCAGGAAGGCGAGGAGGCGGGCACGCTGGTAGGGCTCCGAAAGCACGAAAATCATCCACACCGCCCCTACCAGGGCGTAGGCACGGGCGATCAGACCGAGGGGTACTCCGGATACGGCGAGCGCCGCCGCGACCATGACGAGAATGCTCGTGACCGTGCCGAGGTCGGGCTCGGCCGCGATCATGCCGCAGGCAATCGCGACCATCAGGCCAACAGGCTTTGCCAGTTCGCCCAGGGTCCGCGGCCGCGGACGGCGGACGAGCCGAGCGGGGATCCAGAGTGCGAGAGCCAGTTTGACCAGCTCCGAGGGCTGAAGGCCAACCGGCCCGAGTGAGATCCAGCGCCGCGCTCCGTTGACCTGGGAGCCGACGACGAACACCGCCAGACAAAGCCCGAGCGAAGCCATGAGTAGCGTCGGCGCAAGCGGGCGTAGCTTGCGATAGTCGAAGCGCGTGAAGGCGATCAACGCGCCCAGCCCCGCCAGGGCATAGACGGCCTGACGCACTAGGAAGGCGCTCGCACTGCCGTTCCCCAGCGTGGCAGTGGCAGAGGTGGAGCTGAAGACCATCACCAGCCCGAAGGCGACGAGCGCCAGCGTAGCCAGGGCGAGGAGCTGAAACTCGAGCTGCATCTTCGGCGCCCGTGCGCGGGCCGGGCCGGCGCCAGAGACCCTCGCCGGTGCGGCCTTGAGCCGGATGGGCGCCTGCGCTTGTTTCGTCGCGGACTTCGGCGATCGCGCCCTCCCCTGCGCCCGACGCGAGGACGTCGCTGCGGTCGCGCGCCTGGTGCGCGCCGGCGCGCTCCTTCGAACCGTCCCCGTCTCCTCGAACCAACTTCCAGTCACGCTAGGACGGTTCGACCGCGCGAGCGCGCTTCCTACCCTCAGCGGCTCGGAGAAGGCCGAAAAATCAGGCGCGCGAGCTCAACTTCGCCACGCACGAGCGGAAGGCGTCGCCACGCTGTTCGAAGTTCTCGAACTGGTCGAAGCTGGCGCAAGCGGGTGCGAGCAACACGATCTCGCCCGGCTTTGCCCTGCCCGCGGCCGTCGCGACGGCCCGTTCGAGCGTTGCACAGTGCTCGAAAGCGACGCCGGCTTGTCCAAGCGCGCCGGCTATCTCCTCGGCCGTCTCGCCGATCAGATAGGCGCGGGCCTCACGAACGCTCAGCTCCTGGGCCAGGCCGTCGAATGACTCCCCCTTGCCGCGCCCGCCGAGGATGATGTGCAGCGGCCCCGGGTAGGCGGCTATCGCCCTGCGCGCGGCGGCTGTGTTGGTCGCCTTGGAGTCGTTCACGTAGCGGACTCCGCCGATCTCAGCCACGGGCTCGAGCCGGTGCGGCACACCCGGGAAGGTGCGAAGTGCCTCGGCAATCGCCTCCTCGGCGATTCCGGCCGCCCGCGCCGCCTGCGTCGCGGCGGCGGCGTTCTCGCGGTTGTGCTCGCCGGCAATCAGCGGTTCGGCCGGTAGCGGATCGTGCGCATCGAACTCGACCCGGCGGCCGCGCCCGGGCACGACGCCAAATCCTTGCGGCAGCACGGCAACATCGCCTTCGAGCTGATTCTCGAAGATGCGCAGCTTGGCTTCGCGGTAGGCCTCGAGCGAGCCGTGACGATCGAGGTGATCGGGCTCGACGTTGAGCAGCACGGCGACGCGCAGGCGCAGGCGCTCGATGTCCTCGAGCTGGAAGCTGGAGAGCTCGCAGACGATCCAGCTGTCGGGATCGAGCCCGCCGTCCAGATCGCAGATCGCGCGGCCAACATTGCCGGCCACCTCCACCTTGCGATCCGCAGCGCGAAAGATCGCTCCCAGAAGCTCCGTCGTCGTCGTCTTGCCGTTGGTGCCGGTGACGCCGAGAAGCGGATTTGGGAACAGGCGCGAGGCCAGCTCAACCTCGCTCCAGACCGGGATCCTTCGCCTGCGCGCCGCCTGCACCAGAGGCGCCTCGGCCGGCACGCCGGGGCTCTTCACGAGCAGCCCCGCGCGCTCGAGCAGCCGCTCGCTCTCGAGCCCGAGCCTCAACTCGACGCCCGCCTTGGCGAGTTCGCTCACGTCGAGCTCGGTCGAGCGATCGACCGCCACGACGGTCACGCCGCGCCGCGCGAGTGCCAGCGCCGCCGCCCGCCCCGACCGGGCCAGGCCCAGGACGAGCACACGATCGGGAAACCCACTCACTTGGACGGGTGGACGTGGAAGTTGAAGCCGATGAAGTTGCGGTAGTAGAGCGCGAAAGCAAGCGCGCAAAGGATTCCGCAGAGGATCCAGAAGCGCACCATGATCTTGGTCTCCGACCAGGCCTTCATCTCGAAGTGGTGATGAATCGGCGCCATCAGAAAGACGCGGCGCTTGAAGAAGTGAAAGCTGAAGACCTGAATCATCACCGAGAGTGCCTCGATCAGGAAGATTCCGGCGATCAGGAGTAGCAGAAGCTCGGTCTTGGTCATGATGGCGAAGCCCGCCAGCGCACCGCCGATACCCATCGAGCCGGTGTCTCCCATGAACACGTCGGCCGGGAAGGTGTTGTACCAGAGGAAGCCGATCAGTCCTCCGATCAGCGCCGCTGCCAGAATCGCCAGATCGACGAACCTTGGCTCGCGTAAGCCCGGGTTCGGTGAGGAGCGTACGTAGGCGACGACCGCGATCGAGAGGAAGGTGAAGACGGCGATGATGCCGGTGCCCGCCGCCAGGCCGTCGAGACCGTCGGTCAGATTGACCCCGTTGGCCGCGCCCGCGATGACGAAAAAGAGCAGTACGTACCAGAGCATGCCCAGGTGCAAATGCGAGTTGGTGAA
>Ga0209746_1001416_pt1 | contig 11537 bp, 11 predicted proteins | sample BarGraNGADG00211_3_FD_184496 | JGI IMG/M metagenome (GOLD analysis project Ga0209746, IMG submission 184496) | Arctic peat soil microbial communities from Barrow, Alaska - Barrow Graham LP Ref core NGADG0011-211 (SPAdes) (version 2) | ecosystem: Environmental > Terrestrial > Soil > Wetlands >...
GTCTTTCGCGGTGTCGTCGAGTAGGAGACGTGCGCGCGCTAGCCGCTTGCGTTGAGCATGTGCCTGCGCGAGCGATTGACGCGTTGCTTCGAGCCGTTCTGAAAGTTCGGCTATCTGGTGCTCGAGAGCTTCTTGGGCGCTGCGAAGAGCTTTCGCATCGAGCAGTCCGAGGAGTTCATCGAGCTGAACGAGCTGCTGTTCGAGATCAGTTGCCACAACTTGCCTCCGCTGGAATCGGTCCAGCGCGGATCTGGGGGGACCTCGATTCTATCGCCGGTTTGTCCGATCGCCATTAATTCTCATCCCTGATTCGAGGGACGCACGTTCCAGTAGCCGTCGGCGCCGGCGTGGAAGGAAGGCGACCGGCTAGCGCTTTGCCTGTCGCGCCTCGAGCTCTTCGAGGATCGCCTGCGTCGCGGTGGCGCCGATTCGTGTGGCGCCCGCGTTCAGCGCGTCGATCAGCGCGTCGAGCGTGCGTATGCCGCCGGCGGCCTTGATGCCGATTCCGGGCGAGACCGCCCTCCGCATCAGGCGCAGGTCGGCGAGCGTGGCGCCCGAAGGAGCAAAGCCGGTCGAGGTCTTGACGAAGTCGGCGCCGGCCTCCTCGCTGAGGCGGCAGCCGAGCTCTTTTTGCGCCTCGTCGAGATAGGCCGTCTCGAGGATGACCTTCAGCAGCGCCCGTCCCGCGGCGACTTGGGCGACGGCCTGGATATCGGCTCGCACCTCGTCAACGGCGCCCGAGCGGAGGCGGCCGATGTTCAGCACCATGTCCAGCTCCTGCGCGCCCTCTGCGATCGCCCGCTCGGCCTCGAACGCCTTAACCGCGCTCGCTGAGGAGCCGTGCGGAAAGCCGATCACGGTACAAGCCTTCACCTGCGAGCCCGCGAGCAGCTCGTGAGCGAGCACCACGTCGCAGGGCTTGACGCAGGCAGACGCTACGTCGAGGGAGCGCGCCAGCTCGCAGCCGGTCCTGACCGCCTCGGTATCGAGCTCGGGCCTGAGCAGCGAGTGGTCGATCGTCTTGGCGACCTGCTCGCGGGTGAGCGTCTCGACACTGAACAGGTTGCCGGCCATCGCGGTCAGGATAGCGAGGTCGATGCCCGCCGGTGCATCGGCTTGGTTCGGTGATCGCTGGAACGAAAGGGGGCTCCGGCAGGAGCCCCCTTCGCATCTATGGCTTCTTTATTGCTAGTGCACGGGACGTAGCGACGATTTCGCCATCGCTACGGCCTTGTCGGCCTTGAACTGCCGTAGTTGCTCTTGCTTCGACAGGCTCAAGCTGGAGGCGGAGGTCGAAACCCTCGCGCAGGTTGCCTGTACGTACACGCCATAGGTGGTGTAAGGGAAGCCGTCGTTGTAGATGAACGCGCCAACTAACGTTCCGTAATTCTTCAGGTAAGCGACGGAACTATAAGAGTTGTAGATACCAGTCCCGACCACGGAAGTTCCCGAGGGGCAGTACGCGGCTGGTGCGACGTAGTACCCGTCCGGGAGGTTTACGGGGGCAGACTGGACCGTTACCAGACCAGACAGGCCCGATGGCCCTTGCGCGCCCTGAGCGCCCTGAGAGCCCTGTGAGCCCTGTCAGCCCCTCGGCCCCTTGGCGCCTTTGAGCTTCTTGATGACGCTCGGCTTGATCTGCTTGGTCGAATAGGCGCTGAGTTGGACACGCCGAGCAGTGGAACGCTCTCTCCGGCCAGTGGAGAGTCACCGCGCCGGCGCTAGCGCCGTTCGCAGAGCACGGATCGATTCCTCTCTACGAGCGGATACGAGACGAGTTCCCAGATAGTCGAAAACCCGCTACCGAAGCGGGTTCTCGCTCTATCACCTAGCAGGGGCGGCAGGACTCGAACCTGCAACCCCCGGTTTTGGAGACCGGTGCTCTACCAATTGAGCTACGCCCCTAGGGTTCGCGCCGACGATTCTACTTACGCCGAGGATGCGCGATCGCAGGAAAGCAGTGACCTACACCACAATCGTCCGAGGCGAGCTCCGCTCACAAGCGCCGCAAGCCCGCCTCGCTTCCGGGGCCGGCGAGGAGCTTGCGCCGCAGGCGCAGCGCTGCGCTCAAATCGAAATCCGACGAAATCGCCCGATTTTCGTCGGTTAAGTAGGGGAAAGGGGGTCGGACCCCGTATTCTTCAAGGGTGCCTGCTGAGGACGTCCTCTCCCTTTGGCGAAAATACTGCGCGAGTCGCGATCGCCAACTACGTGATCGTCTGATCCTGACCTACGCTCCGTTGGTCAAGTTCGTCGCCGGGCGTCTCGGCTCGGGCCTGCCCGCTCACGTCGACGAGGGCGACCTGGTCTCCTACGGACTGCTCGGCTTGATCGGGGCGATCGAGCGCTACGACCCCGATCGCGACGTCAAGTTCGAGACCTACGCGATCGCCCGCATCAAGGGCTCGATCATCGACGAGCTGAGGGCGATGGATTGGGTTCCGCGCTCGGTGCGGGCGCGGGCGCGTGACATCGAGCGGGCGATCGGTGAGCTCGAGGCGCAGAGTGGCAGAGCGCCGAACGAAGAGGAGATCGCAGCCAAGCTGGGCTTGAGCCAGGACGAGCTGGGCGAGAATCTGCTGGAGATCTCACGCTCTTCGATCGCGGCGCTGGATGAGCTCTGGACGATCTCCTCGGGCGGCGGCGACCAGGTTGCGCTGATCGACACGATCGAGGATACGCAGGGCCCGGAGCCGCAGACGGCGCTGGCTCAAACCGAGATGCGCGAGGCGCTGGGCGAGGCGATCGCACGCCTGCCCGAGCGCGAGAAGCTCGTTGTCACGCTCTACTACTACGAAGAGTTGACGCTGCGTGAGATCGGCGAGGTGCTCGGAGTGACGGAGTCACGCGTTTCGCAGCTTCACACCAAGGCGATCCTGCGCCTGAAGGCCCGCCTCGGCGGCGCTCAGACGCGCGCCGCGCTCGAGCGCAGTTGATTTCCGCCCTGTTTTCGCGGGCCGCCGGGTGCGTTCGTCTTTCGGCGTGCGCGCCGGCCGTCGCCCGAACCGCTAACGGCACAACCAGTGCGCTTTCGCGGCCCATTCAACGCCCGGCATCCACGTGCCGACCACCTCGGCCGCGCATTCCTATCGGGATAGGCTCTAAGATCGCAGACGCAATCGGTACAGGAGGAAGAGCGCATGTCCGCTGTCGAGCCCGGCAAGATTCGTAACCTCGCTGTTGCAGGTCACCGCGGGACGGGGAAGACGTCACTCATCGAGGCGCTCCTCTTTCAGTCCGGCGCCACGACTCGACTTGGAACGGTGGAGGCGGGCACGACCGTCTCGGACTGGGACGAGGACGAGCGCAAGCGCCAGCTTTCGCTGCAGGCCTCCATCTGTCATGTGCTCTGGCGCGGTAACAAGCTCAACCTGATCGACACGCCCGGCGACGCCGGCTTCCAGGGCGATCTGCTGGCGGCGCTCAGGGTCGTCGAGGGTGTTTTGCTGGTCGTCAGCGGCGTGATGGGAATCGAGGTGCAGACCGGACGAGTCTGGAAGCGCGCCGACGAGCTCGGCCTTGCCCGCTGCCTGGTGGTCAACATGCTCGATCGCGAGCGCGCCGACTTCTTCCGCGTTCTCTCTCAGCTTCAATCCCAGCTCTCGACTCACTGCATCGCGGTGCAAATCCCGATCGGGGTCGAGCACGAGCTAACGGGCGTCGTCGACCTCTTGCACCTCAGGGCCTACACGAGCCCCGAGGCCGGGAAGGAGGCCGAGGCCTCCGAGATTCCCGCCGAGATCGCGGATACCGTCGCCGCCGAGCGCGAGAAGCTGCTCGATGCCATCGCCGAGACCGACGAGGCGCTGATGGAGCGCTATCTGGAGGGCGAGGAGATCGGCGGCGAGGAGCTTGCGAGTGCACTCGAGCAAGCCATTTTGCGCGGCGAGCTGTTCCCGGTCACCTGCGCGGTCGCGACCAAGAACCTCGGCTCGACGGCGCTGCTCGATCTAGCCTCCGAGTGCATGCCCTCGCCGGAGGAGAAGGGTGCTCCCAGCGGTCTCGACGGGGTCGGCTCCGGGGCCTTCGTCTTCAAGACGATCGCCGATCCCTTCGCAGGGCGCATCAACGTCTTCCGCGTCGTGGGTGGCAGCGTCAAGTCCGACTCCACGCTCACCAATCCCCGCACGCGAGGGAAAGAACGCGTGGGCCAGCTTCTGCTCATGCAGGGCAAGGAGCACTCGAGCGCCGCGGTGATCGGCGAGGGAGACATCGCGGCGGTGGCCAAGCTAAAGGACACGCAAACCGGCGACGCGCTGCTCGATGCCGACCGCCAGGTCGAGTTGCCCGCGATCGGGTTCCCCGAGCCGGTGATGAGCTTTGCGATCACGCCCAAGGCCAAGGGCGACGAGGAAAAGATGGCCTCGGCGCTGCGCCGCCTGGCCGAAGAGGATCCGACGCTGCTTTTACGCCGCGATCAGCAGACCGGTGAGCAGCTGCTCTCGGGCATGAGCCAGATGCACGTGGAGGTCGCGATCGAGCGGCTCAAGCGCCGCTTCAGCGTCGAGGTCGAGTTGCACCAGCCACGTGTTCCCTACCTGGAGACGATTCGCAAGGAGGCCCGCGGACACGGTCGCTACAAGAAGCAGACCGGTGGGCGCGGACAGTTCGGCGACTGCCATATCGAGATCGAGCCGATCGGCGCCGACGCCGAGTACGAGTTCCTCGACAAGATCGTCGGCGGCGTCATTCCGCAGAGCTTCCGGCCGGCGGTCAACAAGGGAATTCAGGAAGCGATGCAGCGCGGCGAACTGGCCGGGGCGCCGGTAAAGGGCGTTCGAGTACGGCTCGTCGACGGCAGCTATCACACCGTCGATTCCTCCGAGATGGCCTTCAAGATCGCCGGCTCGATGGCCTGGAAGCAGGCCTACGAGCAGGCCGACCCGGTCGTCTTGGAACCGATCATGGAAGTAGACGTGACCGTTCCGGACGAGGCCGTCGGCGCCGTCAACGGCGATCTGAACTCTCGCCGAGGGCGCCTTCAGGGAATGGAGCCCGCGGGCGGGATGACGACGATTCGCGCCGAGGTGCCAATGTCCGAGATTCTCACCTACTCGCAATCGCTTACCTCGCTCACGGGCGGTCGTGGCGACTACCACATGCGGTTTCTGCGCTATGAGGAAGTCCCATCGCACATCGCCCAGAAGATTGTCGAGCAGGTAAAGAAAGAGCGCGAGGAGGAGCACAGCCACTAGGCTGAGACCATGCGCATCACGCGCAACGAATCATCCAGACCTTGTGCAATCTGCGGACGGCGGCTGCTGATGGGCGAGCAGTTCAACCGCTTCTCGCCGGGAGGGCACGGCGAGCTGGTCGAGGTCTGCCGCCTTTGCTTCGAGAAGGCGATCGATCACGGCTGGTCGAGAGAGGGGGCGCCGACGACGCCGACGCGCGCCGAGGCGCAGCGAAAGCGCGGCCTTCTTTCGTCTCTGTTCGGTATCTCTCGAGGCGAGATAGAGGAGCCGGTGCTCACCGAGCCGATCCTGCGCCGCCTGGGCGATGAAGACACGGCCGTGGTCGAGGCGGCCGACGTGTTCAACACGAGTCCATACCGGCGCACGGTCGGTGGAGTGGCGCGCAGTCTGGGCGAGCCGCACGCGAGCATCGTGGCGCTCTCGGGAGCGAAGGCCGAGTTCGTGCTGACAATCGGCTGGGATCTTTCCTGGTACCAGTACCGCGTCTCGCTCGATGCGGCGCAGCAGGTGAGGCTGGTCGAGCGCGGGCACGAGTTGCAAGAGTTGAAGCAGCCCTATACCAACTGGAACGCGCGCGTCGAGGAGGACGGCCGCGTGGTTCCGAACGTCGCTCGCATCGACTCGCTCGGCTGATCGCGGCGCACACACGCTATGGCATTGTCGCCGTCTACTCGTAGAATGCGAGACAGATGATCTACTGCGTGATCCCACCCGAGCTCGCCGACGATCTGTTCGACAGGATGATCGAGTACTACAAGGACAATCCGAACGTCGAGGTCATCATCGATCGCCGCGGCGGTCAGGAGTCGGCTCCCGCGCAACACGACGCGGAGAAGCCCGAGCAGAAACGCCGGGCGCGTATTCTGGGCACCTTCCCCAAGATCAACGCTCCCTAAGAGCCTATTGCGCCGGGGCTGTAGGCCCGAGTAGGGCTCGGCTGAGGACGCGTGTAAGGTGCGCGGCGTGAAGCGCAAGTTAGTTGTCTTCGTTCCGGCCGCCGCACTGGAGGGCGTGTGCGAGGCGCTCTTCGCCGCGGGCGCCGGGCAGATCGGCAACTACGAGCGCTGCGCCTGGTACACGGCGGGCACGGGCATCTTCCTCGCCCGCGAAGGCGCTAAGCCGAGTATCGGAGAAGTCGGTCAGGAGCAGCGCGTTAACGAGTACCGCCTGGAGACCGTCTATCCGCGCGAGCTGGAGGCCGACGTCGTGCGCGCGCTGCGCGAGTCGCATCCCTACGAGCAGCCCGCCTTCGATCTCTACGAGCTGCTGGAGCCCGCGCAGTGTTGAAAGCGCGCCTCTTCACAGACGGCGGCGCTCGGGGTAACCCCGGCCCGGCCGCCTACGGTTATGTGCTCGAGGATCCGGCTGGAACGGTGCTCGACGCGCGCGGCGAGGCGATCGGAGTCGCAACCAACAATGTGGCCGAGTACAGCGGTCTCGTCGCCGGGCTGGCGAAGGCGGTGGAGCTCGGCGTCGCGGAGCTCGAGGTGGTCTCGGACTCGGAGCTGATGGTGCGACAGATGAAGGGCGACTACCGGGTCAAGAACGCGGGCTTGAAGCCGCTCCATATCAAGGCGAGCGGGCTCGCGAGCAGAATCGGCAGGGTGAGCTACCGGGCGGTGCGGCGCGAGCACAACAAGCTGGCCGACCAGCTCGTGAACGAAGCGCTGGACGCAGCGAGCGGTCGTTAGCGAACCGGCGCTCCGGGCTATACTTGGCCGCACGCGGATGTAGCTCAGTTGGCTAGAGCGTCTGCTTGCCATGCAGAAGGTCGAGGGTTCGAATCCCTTCATCCGCTTAGCCGGCCGGAAATCTGACGATTTTCGGCCGCGGGTCAAAAGACGCCAAGCCGCGGCTTTGCCGCGAAGCTCGGCGCGGTGTACTAGTAGCGCGGCGGGCTGGCGCCCTTGTCTTGCGGGGCTCGTTTTGTGTTGAGGTCAGGCGTTGGTGAGTCGCGAATATCTGGTCCCTGCGGGATCGATCTTCGCGTTGTCGGATTTGAGTACAGCGGGCCTGCCCGCGTCCGATCAATCCAACTGCGCGCTCGAGATTACTTTCTGGGTTTGGCGTGACTGGCGATCGCGCGCTGGAACTTGCCGGTCAGGGTGAGAGCGCCGTCGACGCTCAGATGGCGCGAGTCTCTATATAGGGAAACGCCGTTCTTCACGGTCGTGCAGCGGTGCTTTCCGCAGAGCTGATTCTCGAAATCCAGGAGCCAAGTCCCCTTGACTCCGCGAGCTCCGGCTTTGTTGGTCTCGATCGCAAGCCGCAGCCACTTGTCCACCGCGCTCCGCGATAGCGAGCTCGAGCACTTGCCGAGCAGGACGCGCACGACCGCGCAGGTGGACGGATCGAGTGGGAGCACGGGGATAGGCTGCACGAGCAGCACCGGCACCCCGGCCGCCTGCAGTCGCAGCAGCGTGGAGTGGAGCACCTGCCGCCACACGCGAGCCTTGCCTGTGTTCGAGAAAGTGAGCCCTTGGCCGACAAAGCCGAGCCCGTCGACGGGATTTTGCAGATAGAAGTCGGTGCGCGAGGCCAGCACTACGAGGCTCGGCTTGTTGCGAATGATGTAGTCGAGCGACTCGGAGGCGAAACGGGGACAGGTCTCACTCTCGCCGTCGATTCTCTTCAGCCGCACCGGCATGAATGGACAGGAGGTATAGGTGGCCATCCTGACGGTGTAGCCGGCTCGGTTGCCCGCCCGGATGACGGGCTCGGCGAGCTGGCCGGCGTTTGAGTCGCCGAACAGGATCACGTCGCCCCGAGGGTGTTTTACTCTCCAGACGCACTGCGCATTCTTCGCCGAGCCGAGAGTCGCCCCACTGGCGCAGTGGCGTCGATGATCGAGGTGGAGGCGCTCGACTTGACTCCAGCTCGTCATCGCTTTCGTAGAGCTCAGAGCGTCTTGAGCTCGAAGTAGGCCGAGATTGGCGACGATCGGCAGGGCAATGCAGGCCGAGGCCAGAACGACGGCGCTGCGCCCCGCCACGGGCGAGTGCGATCCGAGCCGGGAGTGGAACCGAACCGGGTTCTCCACGAAGCGATAGGTGAGCCAGGCGGGGAGGAGGCTAACGCCGGCGGCGACCGGAACAACCCAGCCCGACGTCGGCCAGAGTGCCTTGGCGAAGACGATCAGCGGCCAGTGCCAGAGGTAGATGCTGTAGGAGAGATCGCCGAGCCAGGTCATCGGACGAAGGCTTAGCAGACGCGAGACCCCGAAGGGCGCTCGGGTTCCGCCTGCGATCAACAGACAGGCGCCGCCGACAGGCAACAGAGCGGACATCTCGTTGAAGCCCACCTGGTGGATGTAAAAGGCGGACAGACCCAGTGCGGTCGCTCCGGCGAGATCGAGCACGATCGCCAGCCGAGCAGGAAGCCGTTTGAGCAGCGGAAGCGCCAGCACGAGCAAGGCGCCTACCCCGAACTCCCAGGCCCGCGTGGGCGAGGAGTAGAAGACCAGCTTGGGGCGAGCATGGGAGCCGGACGGGTAGTAACCGTGTGAGAGGGCCAAGGAAAGCCAGAAAGACAGTGCCGTGGCCAGGGAGATAGCCGCCCATGTCCATACCCTGCTGCCGCCGCGGGCCAGACGAGAGCGATCGAGCCGCCAGCCCGCCAGCAGGAGCAGCGGAAAGACGATGTAGATCTGTGCGATCACCGACAGCATCCAGGTGTGCAGCAGCGGATTGAGCTGCGTGCTCACGTCGAAGTAGCCGGTGTGCAAGGTGACGAGATAGAAGTTGGCGAAGAGAGCCGACGCCGAGATGCCGGTCATGGCCGCCATGCGCTGAGTCCCGGCCGGGTCGGCCAGTATCCCGGCGAGCGCGACGACGATCAGCATCACCGCCGGGGCCGGCAGGACACGCCTCGCGCGGCGAGCGTAGAAGCCGCTCAGGCTCAGGCGCCCGCTCTTGCCAAGCTCTCCGAGCAACGTGCCGGCGATCACGAAGCCGGAGATGACGAAGAAGACATCGACGCCCGTGAATCCACCCGAGAAGGAAAGATCGGCGTGGTAGAGCACGACGAACGCGATCGCCAGCGCGCGCAGGCCCTGGATGTCGGCTCGCTTCTTCATGCGCGCGACAGGATAGATGGCAGGCGACTCAGCCGAGGAAGCAATCGACAACCGTCGTGACGCAATCAATAGAAGTCACGCCCGCGTCGGCGCACTGGCGTGCCATTGACAGTTTCTGTGTGATGCGTGAAGTCTGTTCAGCGGTCATTCAGATCCACCATGGTGAGGTACGGCGGGATTGTTGTAGCACTCACGCTCGCGGTCGCAATCGTCCAGGGTGCCTCCAAGGGCTCGGTTACGTCGCAGGCGAATGCTCGGCGCGCGGCGTTCAAGGACGTGGTCGTGTCGCCCTCCGGCCGGATCGGGCCGATCAACGGTCGCTACCTCCGGATGAATCGCGCGACCCAGGCGAACGTGATCAAGGCCGAGAAGCGTAAGCCGGACTGGAAGGGGAAGGTAGCGGGGCGAAGCGGGATGGTCGCCACCGCGTTCGAGTATCGAATGCGAATTTCCGGCTCGAAGAAGGTCTGCACACGCTCGTACCAGTTCCCCTTCGGCACGCGCAAGCTGAGCGACTTCGAGAGCGACTGTCGTTACCTGCGCACTTCGGCAGGGATACGAGTCGGTATGTCGGCCGTCAAAGCGGAGGCGTTCGCGGGGCAGAAAGCCGAGTACTCACCCGACCTGGGACACCAGTGCACGATCGAGGGCTACGGGATCGCCAAGCAGAGTGGTAGTAACTGGCTTGTCGTGTGGATGAAGAAATACGGCGATCTCAGCACGAGTCGCTACGGCCCCGCCGTGAAGATTCAGCTCTACGGAGCTCATTCCACCTGGTGGGACGCCTGTGCCTAGGCGTTCCTGAGTCTCTCTGAAATCTGCTTCGCCTTTCCGGGGTTCGTCGGCTCTGTCTAGGATTCGCCTCACGGCGCGGTGGCCGAGTGGCTAGGCAGAGGCCTGCAAAGCCTCGTACAGCAGTTCGATTCTGCTCCGCGCCTTTTTTCCAAGCTCCGAACGAAACGAAGCACTCCAGCGTCTGGCCGCGCTCGGCGGCGCGCGTCGCTTCCCCTGCTTGGCCGGCGTCTGCCCTCTAGAGCTGGCACGCTAACGCCACGCTACCCACGGCGAGCAGGACGGCCGCAACGGCGACCAGACAGAGCGCGATAGTCGGCGGTACGAAGAAGGCGACAACGGCAGCCACGATCACGAGCGCGGCGAGCGCGGCGAATAGAAGAGGACGTCGGAATTCCCGCATGGGTAAGCCTTCGAAAGGGCCTCCGCTCATGATCGGCGGGCGGGTTCGAGCGTCAACCCTCCATCGGGGGTATCGGCTAGAGTTCCGCTTCCTATGGCGGCGATTCTCATGAACGGCTCCGAGCTGGCGGCGCGGGTGCGCGCCCAGGTCGCCGAGCAGGTGCGCGAGCTTGGTCATGTCGCGCTGGCCACCGTTCTCGTCGGCGACGATCCCGCCTCGGATGTCTACGTGGGCTACAAGCACAAGGATTGCGGCGAGGTCGGGATCGAGTCGATCGACCACCGTCTTCCGGCCAGCGCGAGCGAAGAGCAGGTGCTCGCGCTGGTGCAGGAGTTGAACGGCGACGCCGCCGTCGACGGTTTCATCGTCCAGTCGCCTGTCCCGTCTCAGATTAGCGAGCCGCGGGTAATGGAGGCGATCGACCCGATCAAGGACGTCGATGGCTTCAGCCCCGTCAACGTCGGCCGTCTCTGGCTCGGGCGCGAGGGGCACATCTCGGCTACGCCGCTCGGGATCATGGCGCTGCTCAGCGCCTACGACGTCGAGCTGGAGGGTGCGGACGCGGTGATCGTCGGGCGCAGCGAGATCGTTGGTAAGCCGATGGCTGCTTTGCTCCTGCGCGCAAACGCGACGGTGACCTTCTGCCACACGCGTACTCGCGACATGGCGGAGCGCACGAGGAAAGCCGACCTGCTGGTTGCGGCGGCGGGTCGTGCCGGTCTGATTCAGCCCGAGATGGTCAAGCCGGGCGCCACGGTCATAGATGTCGGCATCACGAGAACTCCCGAGGGTCTCGTTGGAGACGTCGACAAGGGCGTAGCGGAGGTCGCCGGGCGACTCACTCCGGTACCGGGCGGAGTTGGCCCGATGACGAGAGCAATGCTCCTCACCAACACGGTCCAAGCGGCCCGTGTCAGGCGAGGATTGCTTGCTTTCGACTAGCTACGCGGTTATTTTTGACGGGCTCAATCACCGCTCGACGGCTCGGTGCCTGGGCCGTCGCAGGTTCAAGGAGGAAATGTTGGCTCAGGGCACCGTCAAGTGGTTCTCCAACGAGAAGGGCTTCGGATTC
>Ga0209746_1001418_pt1 | contig 11536 bp, 11 predicted proteins | sample BarGraNGADG00211_3_FD_184496 | JGI IMG/M metagenome (GOLD analysis project Ga0209746, IMG submission 184496) | Arctic peat soil microbial communities from Barrow, Alaska - Barrow Graham LP Ref core NGADG0011-211 (SPAdes) (version 2) | ecosystem: Environmental > Terrestrial > Soil > Wetlands >...
TTCATCGCTCGGAAAGGCCTTGGCTAGCTCTGGTTCGAGAATGACAACATTCGTCCCTACCCGGCGTTTGGGGTCAAAACGTCCCTTGGGCAGAACGGGCATTTTCGAGAGGTCGTATTCCTCCCGCAGTTCGTAATCATCCTGCTTCTTGATAGAATTTTTCTTCATTTTTCGTAGCCTTTCTTGCACTGATAATGCGAATACGGTTATTCCATTCTGCATGTGCCACCAGTAATAGCCGGTTCCTGTTTGACATGCCAATAGTGATTAGCGTTCTTCGTCTATGGAATGTTCTTCGTCGAGTACGGTGATGAACAGGGGATCATCAAATACTGAACAGGCTTCTTCAAAACTCACTTGATGCTTGCGCGTGTTCTTTTCTGCCTTTTCAGGATCCCATTTAAAATCGGGCTTCATGATGTCTCCTGGCACAATTATACAACCAACAACTCACGTTTTATTTTCTCCGTAAAGTTTCCTGTGCACAATGGACAGCGCCCGCACCTGTTCACCCGCGTGATAGGACGAGCGTACCAGCGGCGCGGACTCGACCCACTTGAAGCCGATTTCGCGCCCGTAGTCACGCAGTTCCTTGAACTCCTCCAGGGTGTAATAGCGCGCAATCGGCAAATGCTTCTTCGAAGGCTGGAGGTACTGGCCGAGGGTCAGGATGTCCACACCCCAACTGCGCTGGTCGCGCATCACAGCCTTGACTTCGTCCATCTCCTCGCCCAGCCCGACCATGATGCCGGACTTGGTCAGCACCTCGGGGTCGAGTTTTTTGGCACCAGAGAGGATCGCTGCGCTCCATTCGTAGTGGTCCTGCGGCTGGACTTGCTTGAACAGCCGCGGCACGGTCTCTACATTATGGTTCAGGATTTCCGGGCGGGCGTCCAGCACGATTTTCAGGGTTTCGAGCGAACCTTTAAAATCCGGGATGAGCACCTCGACCGAGCAGCCGGGGAGAAGTTCGCGGATGCGCCGGATCACCATGGCAAAGATGGGTGCGCCGCCGTCCCGCCGGTCATCGCGGTTGACGGAGGTGATGACGGCATGTTTTAGTTTCATGGACTTGACCGCCTGTGCCACGCGTTCCGGCTCCATCCAGTCGAGGGCGAGCGGGCGTCCGTGTTTAATGTCGCAGAAACCGCAAGTGCGCGTGCAGACATCGCCCAGCATTAGGAAGGTGGCGGTGCCTGAACCCCAGCATTCGCCCATGTTGGGACACATGGCTTCCTCGCAGACGGTGTGCAGCGCCTTGGAGCGCATCAGGGTTTGCAACTGCTCAAACGTCTCGCCGGAAGGGGCGCGTACTTTGATCCACTCCGGGCGGCGGAGCGGGGCGGTGTTGACGGTCCCGGGGTTGACCCGTTCACGGGTGGGGAAAACAGGCATAGGGTCCTCTCGGATTCGTGTCATTGCGAGGGCTTTCAAGGCTCGCAACGACACATCAGTTTAATTTTTTAACTTTCAACTTCAAGCCTTCCACTCTGACCACTTCCACCTTCTCACCCTTGCGGATCCTGCCTTGACCCTCAGCCAGTTCCGCCGTCCACAACTCTGCCCCGGACTGGACTTGTCCGGTCGGGTTAATGTCGGTACGGGCGAATCCGGTCTGGCCGCGCATGCCCTCCTGACCGGTGATGACCGGCTTCTTCATCGCCCGCAGCGCAAAGCCGACGATGATGGCGAAACTGATGCCGATGATGAGGGCTACCAGGATGACCAGCGGGAGCGAGACACGCTGGAACTGGGGCGTACCCGGCGAGTTGAACAGCACCAGCGCACCGACGATGAACGAGCCAATGCCCGCCGCCGTCAGCCCGCCGTGGGTGGCGGCTTTGATGTCAACGATGAATAGCACAAAAGCGATGATCAGGAAGGCCAGCCCGAACCAGTTGACCGGCAGGACGCCCAGGCCGTAGGCTGCCAGCGCCAGGCAGACCATACCGACGAACCCGGCCACCCAGCCGCCCGGGCTGGAGAGTTCGATCAGGATGGCCTGCACGCCGATGCTGAGCAGGATGAAAACGAAGTTCGGGTCGACCAGCAGTTGCAGCAATTGCTCGATGAGGCTCATGGTCAGGGTTTCGGTCACTGCGCCGGATGTGTGCAGGGTGCGCGGACCGTCGGCCATCTGAACGGTGAATCCATCCAACTGATCGAGCAAATCATTTGTGTCGTTGGCGATGAAATCCACCAGGTGTGCATTCAGGGCTTCGGTAGCGGAGACGGCTATTGCGCTCTCAATGGTGGACTCGGCCAGGGCGGTGGCCTCGGCTCCGCGTCGTTCGGTATACGAGCGAACCAGCGCCTTCATCGCCTCCTTGACTTTGGTCTGCTCGGTGGTGGGAAGGTCTGCACCCTGCGATCCAACCGGGCTGGCCGCGCCGATGGCTGTTTCGGGGGCCATGGCTGCCGCGTGCCCTGCCAGTGTAATGACTGTCCCGGCGCTGGCGGCCCAGGCCCCGCGCGGACTGACGTAGACCACCACCGGTACGCGGCTGGCGCGGATATCCTGAGCCATTTTTTGCATCGAATCAAGTCCGCCGCCGGGCGTATTGAGCTGCAAGATGACGATTTCCGCGCCGTTCTGTTCGGCGGTCTGGATGCCGCGGGATAGATATTCCTGCGTGGCCGGGGTGATGGCTCCGTTAATGGTCAGCACCAGGGCTACCGGTCCAGACGCCGCGGCGTGAATCGGCTGAAGGAGAAACATGGTCAGGGCGAAACAAGTCAGCACAAAACGGGAAATTTTCATAGTGGTCTCCGGTCAAAATGATTATAAACCTGAATAAGGGATTTGCTTGTCCGCCCGGCGGACTTCGGCTATACTCCGGCCATGCACAGCATTGACCGCAAATGGACCGACCTGACCGCCGGGTACCAGGCCATCCAATCGTTCAATACGAAACTGACGGGAGAATTTGGCCGGGCGGTACGGGTGGGTCACAAACTGCAGTTCCGCAAAGAACTGACCGAATGGCAAAAGAAGCGCCGGGTCTTTTTTGCGCTCGCGGCGGTTGCGCCGCTCTCCATCATTGCACTCTGTGTGACGTCCTTTTATTTCCGGGATGTGGCCTGTGTCATCGTCTATTGGGCGGTGCTGGTGTTAATCATCCTGGTCACTCTGGCGGTGGCCGGACGCCAGTACATCCGCGAGATGGTGAACGGCAAGCCGGTTCCGCAGCCGGTCGAGGGGCTGGTGGTAGACCTGGAAGGACGCTGGTGGGAAAGTCTCTCGCCGCAGAAACTGGCGGTCGAGAAGGCAGGCGAAAAAGGGGAAGAGGATTTCCTGACCCTGCTTGCCCGTTCCCTTCCGGACTCTTATTCTGCCCAACACCTCTCTGTTAGGGATGTACTGTTGCTCGGGCCTGCGGGGATCTGGGTGTTTAAAGTCGAGCACTGGAGCGGGACGATCGTCAAACAGGAGGGTGCCTGGAAGCAGATTCAAACCCTGTCCCGTGCCCCGTCTCCCGTTCCCCGTGCTGGAACCGGGGCTACTACGCTAGAACCGGGACTAACACGCGGGAACCGGGACTACGACGCTGGAACCGGGACTACCACGCGCGATAAACCCGGGCAGAAGCGGCGCGAAGAGAAGAGGCACGAACCAGGCCCCGATGACGAATGGCTGCAGCAGAAATACGGGATTGTAAAAACGCTCGAAAAACAATTGCCGGAACGGGCCTGGACCCTGAACCTGATCCAGGGCGGCGTGGTTTTTACCCACCCGAAGGTCAATCTCGACAAAAAACACATCGATGGCAACACCGCTTCCTATGGCATGCCAAAAGCCTGGGCCGAGCGCATCCGCCGTGCCCCACCGGTGGACGGATTCACGCTGGAAATGCAACTGGAAATTCTGGATGCCCTGGCTGAAAGCGGCGGCCAGCAAACTTTCTCGGCCAAAGACGAGGCGGAGCGGCTGTACCAGCAGGCCGTCGAGGAGTTGCGAGCTTACGTGACAAAGATGGTGAAATGACAGGTTGACCGTCTGCGCCCCTCACGGTAGAATAACAATCCATTGCGGGCGTAGTTCAGTGGTAGAACGCTTGCCTTCCAAGCAAGATATCGTGGGTTCGAGTCCCATCGCCCGCTCTGTCTTTCAGTGCTCCCGTGTCATGTGCTCCAGTGTCATGCAACATGGCACGGGACAACGTGACACTTTTTTGTCCAGGGCCCGTGGCGCAGTGGTAAGCGCAGGCGACTCATAATCGCTTGGTCGCAGGTCCGAATCCTGCCGGGCCCACCTAAAAGATCACATGCCAATCAAAGGAGGCGTGTAATTTTTTTGATTCCAGATTGATGTGATTGGTCATGTGAACCTCTCAAGACCTAAACAGTGGTTCGAGCCCGCTTGGGGGCACTTGGTCCATATCGTTCTTGTGATACTCCATGATCCAAGGCGTTTTTCTATGGTAGGACTCCCCAACGGTTACATATAAACCGCTGATCAATTAGATATAGGTTACACTGCGCTGGCTTGTCGGGATAATAATCAATTGAGGTTTGTAGATTTTGATGGTATTATGGTACCAAGGTCAATACTTATAGATAACTGTAGGTAGATATGTAACCGGACGATATCCCTCCAAGGGTCTGCACGATGATGCTCATTTTTTTCTTTAATGGACTTGCTTTTGGGGGCTTGGTCTGGCGGCCTATTTGCAACGTCGCCAGGGCAGCGACCTGCCTTTAAACAAGCATCTTAAGTGGCTGGCCGCGTTTGGTTTTGTCTGTGGGGTAACTATTTGGATTGATATGTTCATGACCAGCTGCAGCACAGAGGAATATCTTCACACACTTGGAATTTTGAGAATGGATACATCAATGCTTGTTACACAAATGGATAGTCAGATACCCTCCTTCGAGGAACGTTTGCGCCTGGAAGATGCTCAGTTAAGGCTGGCGAACCTGGACACTGTGCAGGTCAACGTCGGCAGGTTGTGCAATCAGGCCTGCATTCACTGCCATGTAGAAGCCGGACCCAAACGGACTGAAATTATGGATCGCTGCATGGCTGAACTGACCCTCAAATTTGCCAGGGCAGCTCGACCTACCACCGCAGACATTACGGGTGGGGCGCCCGAGCTCAATCCATCCTTCCGGTTTATGGTTGCCGAGCTTAGTTGCATGGGATTGCATGTCATCGACCGCTCTAACCTGACGGTTCTGTGCGAGCCGGGAATGGAAGACTTGCCTGAGTTCCTGGCTGACAATCAGGTGGAGATCATTGCCAGCATGCCCTGCTACACTGAAAAGAACGTGGATACTCAACGGGGACGCGGCGTGTATCAGAAATCCATCGCCGCGCTACGCATCTTAAACGACTTGGGCTACGCGCGAGAAGGCTCAGACCTGGTGCTTAACCTGGTTCATAACCCTCTAGGCGCAGACTTGCCAGGCCCACAGGACGAATTGGAAGCAGATTATAAGCGAGAGTTGGACGCCCGCTTCGGTCTGAGTTTCAACCATCTCTACGCTATCACCAATACCCAAATTGGACGGTATGCCCAACAGCTCAAGCGAAGTGGAGAGAATGAAACTTACCCATCGCTACTCTCTAAGGCGTTTAACCCAACTTCCTTACACAACCTGATGTGCTTGCACCAAGTTAGTGTATCCTGGGATGGATACTTGTACAATTGCGATTTCAACCAGACGTTAAACATCCGCCTTGGGAATGGGCGCGCCTTCCGTCTGGGCGAGATGCCAGCAGAGGAGATCGTCAACCATTTGGTCGGGCGGGCTATCACTACAGGACAACACTGCTATGCATGCACGGCTGGAACAGGCAGCTCGTGCACCGGGACTTTAGTGTGAAATTGATCCTCATATCTCTTACTGAGGCAGATCAATGATGCTGCTGTGTATTGGCCAGGCCGGTAATCGCGACTCAATTAATGCCCTGCTTCGATGGATATTGCTGAGTTGGCCGGGCTTCTGGAACGGGTTGGGTTGCACGGTCTCGGGTTTTCCTTGGGGGGAGCCATCAACATGCTGACTACCCTGCGCACCTCGACGATCAGCGTCTGGTACAGCCTATGAATGCTGGCTGGGTTGTGTTGGCAGTGGAAACGCAGCCGTTATACAGTTTTTCTTGAGGCCTTCTGGATCAACCGCACAGAGAAGACCAATGCCATATAAAAAGGGATCCACACCGCCAGGGGGGACCACCAGGCTTCTTGCAGCACACCGGTTTGCTCATATACGATGTAGATGTAGCGGGCGAAGATTACCGTCACTGACAGCACCAGCCAGGCGGCTTGACCCTCGATGGCGATAAACGCCAGCATCCAGCAAACATACCACGGATGAACCACCGGGCTTAGCACCAGCCCTAGCCCGAAAAGTATCCCAGCAAATTGCCAGTCATTAAGCGGGTTGGTGTTGGAGCGCTGGCGCAGCAGGTGGGTCAAGTAGAACAAGGTGAGGATGGCAAAAACAGTAGCGAGCGACCACTGGCGAGCATAGGGCGAGTGCAAGACAATAACCCAGACGTTCTCAAGAAGGCGGTACAGGCTGCTGTTGAAGTCGGCGCGCACGGCGAAAATACTCAGGCCTTTGAATGGCGTGCCCCCAGCCAGGAGAGGTAGCCAGGGCAGGGCGAAAACCAAAGTGAAAGCCAGCCAGGCAGTTTTTCCCCAGTGGCGACCCCAAACTGGCGCCAGCAGCGCCGGAAAAAATTTCACTAGGCCGCCCAGCGCCAGGCATATGGCTGTCCCCACGGGCTGGCGCTTGAGTGCCAGGAGCAACGCGGCGCTCATGAACAGTAAAGCGAAGGAATCCAAGTGTGCGCTGTTGGCAAATTCTAACGCGACCAGCGGCGACCAGGCGTATAGTAGCGCCCGTCGTTCATCCTTGCCGGCTGCACCCAGCGCTCGCATCAGCAGCACTGCTGTACCCAGGCTGGCTAAAGACGCCATCACGCGCAACGCCCAGGGGTCGGGGGCTAGACGATAAGTGACGGCAAACATGGCCTCGGCCAGAGGAGGATAGCCGGTGGGTACATCGCGGTTAAATATCAGTTCCCAATACTTGTCCCGGTAGGAGGCCAGTTCAGCCGCCGCCGGCGGGTAGGCGTATGGATTTACCCCGTGCGCCAGCAGCTTACCATCCCAATAGTAGCGGTATAGATCATTGGACAAGGGATAAGGAGTGAACAACATTGTAAGGTGAAAGAGGGCTGTAAAACCCAGCAGGATCGCCCGCGTCCTGCGGGTGATCGGCGGCTTGGTGCGCACCACGCGCCAAGCAACTAAGAAGAAGACTGCGCTAGGCAGAAAGAAACCTGCCATCAGTCGCCACGAGCCACGCCAAACCCCGGAGAACACCCAGAATGCCAATAGCGCCAGCTCAAGGAGTACTCCCCACGCTGCCAGTTCCAGGTCAGGCCAATCCTTATCTAACCGGGGACCAAGCGGACGAAGTCGAATTTTTTCCAGGACGGGCACAAGCTGCATTAAGAACCCATGGGCGCCGGGCCAACCAGGATATATTTCCAGCCAGGCTGAAGGCTTTCCAGCCGCGTCCAGACGGTCTCGCCATCTCTTTGTACGCTCAACTGGTCCCATTGGCCGTTGTCGTTCATCATCCCCACCGAGATTTCGGAGATGATAGTTGTATCTAAATTCTTTAGACAGGAAAAAACGATCTTCACCGGCGCGGAGAAGCGCAGCTCGTCGGGGCCGAAGCGATAAGCGTAACTGATTGGCACGCTGTATGCTATCATAGGCAGCTGACCGGGGTAATCCTGCTGGATGACCAAGCGACTGCCTGGCTGTCCGGCGGCATTCAGGACGGCAATGCCCTGGTTGATCTCCAGGTGTAGGCAGCCGTCGGGTGCCTCGATCTTCAGGGGGGCAATCGCCCGGCCTTGGGCGTCGAGTTGTTGACTCAGGTCGATCTCTTTCGGTGGTAGGAGGGTGGGCGTGGGGGCTTTGGTGGGCGGGTGTAAAAAGCTGGGCTCGCCGGTGCTCTGGGCCTGGGTGCAGGCCGGAAGGCACATGCACAGGGCACACAGGATGGCCACAAGCCTCAGCCAGCGGGGGGGCGACGCGACTAGCTGATTGACTAGTGCAGGAACAATGATAGAATTCTTCATGGTGACTGTATCCGATGCATTGGTAGTTTTTGCAAAGCAACCCGATCCGAAAAACACAAAGACGCGGCTCTCCCCAATGCTCAGCCAAGCAGAGGCGACTAGATTGTATGCCTGTTTTCTGGAGGATACACTGGCCGCTGCCCGGCAAATACGGGGAGTCGAACACATTTTAGCATACGATCCACCGGCAGCAGAGGCTTATTTTGCGTCACTGGCGCCAGATTTTCGGGGCATGCTGCAGACTGGTGCCGAGCTAGGAGAGCGCATGCACCGAGTGCTGGCAGCGCTATTTACCCAAGGTTACCGGCGGGTGGTGTTGGTCGGCAGCGACCTGCCCCACCTTCCGGCAAAGACCATCCGCCAGGGCTTTCATTCCCTGCGCCAGGGTGCCGAGGTAGTGCTAGGCCCCAGCGCTGACGGGGGCTATTACCTGGTTGGGCTCAGCCAGCCTCAGCCAAAGCTTTTCGACCTCCCAATGAGCACGCCTGAGGTTCTGTGCCAGACGCTGGAGCGCATCGAGCGCCTGGGTTTGCGGCTCAGCCTGCTGCCAGAGAACTTCGACGTGGACACCGCCGCCGACCTAGCGAAGCTGCGGGTGCTGCTGGACGTCAATCCAGCAATCCCGGCGCGCCGCACCCGCGCCTGGTTCGCAAATCTACCCTTTGAGCCTGACGCCTAAAGTTGCAGCTACGAGGGTCTCGCCTCCCAAAGGGAGAATTGTGGTCTCAGCCGTAGATTCTTTGTTGAACCGGTTTCAAACACCGGAAGTGACGCCTGGTTGCGGTTCTGTGAACAGCGTCGCCAGAACCTCCCGATCCATCTTGATGAACTCATCGGTCAGGACGCCGAACACCTTGTAGAATTCCGTCTGTCCCAGTTTCTCCACGCGTCTGACAAAGGACGGCACCCACCGCAGCAGGTGCTCGTCAAGCATGCGCACCTGCTGTTCCAGCCACCAGGATGCTTCTGGAAGCTCCACAGCGCGCAGAGTGGTATCCTGGCGGGCGCAAAGTTGCGCCATGCATTCCAACTCCAACGCCAAGTTGTCTTCGGTTTCGTGAATGTTTTCAGCCCGCCCCAGGCCCAGCTCGTCGTACAGGCGCAGGACCGCCTCCCACTCGTCTTGCATCAACAAGCCCTCTTTATTACGGTGCACCGATTCATAAGGGTCGGCGCCTTCGCGCGGGTCCGAACCTAAGCACAAGCGAGCATAATCTACGGCGAGCACGGTTAGCTGGCCGGGTGAATCGTCTTGCAGGGCTTGTTCCAGACGGCGGTAAGCCTGGTCCAGAGCCGGCAACTTAGGAAGTTTATAGAAAGTTGTGGCGCGCAGTTGCTGCCAAAGGCTTTCATCCACTTCTGCCCCCCATACACGGGAGAGCAGGGTGTAGGTGTTGGCCCGGGTTTGAGACAGCCCGATCCATTCCTGGATGTCCTTCCGTGGGGCTGGCGGAGGCGAATTTGCTTTCTTCAAGATGTTTGCTCCATTAGCGGCTCACCAGGAGTCTTGCCCTCTGGCACGATGAGGACGGGTTGCCCCGTTCTTTGAGCAGAGATGGACAAGGGCCAGACTCCCGGACGAGCGTTAGTAAATTGATTGGTATGCTACCACAAGCTGGTGATTGGGATGCGCACGCCTATTGGGAACAGCATAGCACGCACGACCAACACACCGATCGCCACCAGCAAGAAGGCTGCCAGTGCACTGGCCTTGGGGTCTTTCTTCCCCAGCCAGATCAGCGCGGCAGGCGCCGCCAAGCCGACCAGGATCAGACCCAGCCAGAACAACAAGGCCAGGTCACCCACCAGCAGGCGGGTGATCCCACCTGTCTGGCTGGCAGCCATGAGGAAGAAGACGACCGTCACGATTGCGTAGACGGCGAATACGGGCAGCGCCCAACTGCGCAGCTTGGCAGCCAGCTCCATGAGACCGGTTTCATCCCCCTGTTTGGGGACGATGGCAACCAGCAACCAGGCCAAGAGCAGGCCGTTTATCAGTGAGGAGGTCAGCAGGGTGATGGGCAGTAGCCAACTGTTCCAGGCGGGCCGCGCCGGCAGCAGGTAAATAGTTGCAATCAAGATCACTGAGATCACTGCCAGCACCAGGCCGAACCAGGCCAACATACGGCGCAGACCAGGCAGCCAGTTGAAGAGGTTCATCACCGCCAGCGCCGCGGCGACCACGCCAGTTAGCAAGACAAACACAGTCTCCCGCGCCATCGGCGAAGCTAAGTTGTTGAATATGTTGATCGCTGCCAGTGGCTTCAGTAGATGAGCAAAAGCCGCGATGCCAGCGAGGATGATGCAACTTAGGCCAACCAGCGAGGCCCATTTGCACAGGGCCGGGCGCTTTTCACAGGCGTCGGTCAGTGCCAACAGGGCGAAAGGCCCGATGGAGAGACCCATGAAGAGCGAATAGAGAACCAGCATCCATTGAATTTCCATAGCTGTAACTCCTCTCTAGGGTTTAGGCACCAGAGCGCCCATCTTCGGCGCCAGGTAGATGGTGCGAGGTTTCGTACCAAAGCTCTCCAACAAAGGAAACACTCGATCTTTGTTGGCTTCCAGGTACTTGGATATGTCACTGTTCGGATCGTTCAGGTCACCAAACATGAGCGCCTTGCCCATGCAATGATGGACACAGGCGGGGTCTAAGCCGACGTCGATGCGTTGAGAGCACATCGAGCAGCCTTCGATGCGTTTGGATACCGGGTTGATCTGGCGCGCGCCATACGGGCAGGCCCAGGCACAGTAACCACACACAATGCACTTGTCTTGGTCGATTTGCACTGTGCCGTCGCCACGTTGGAAGGTGGCGCCGGTTGGGCAGGCCTTGACACAGGCGGCGTCTTCGCAGTGCATGCACGGCCTTGATAGGAAGTAGGCTTTCACATCCGGGTATTCACCAAATGGCCCGACTAAGAAAAGCTGATTACGGAAGACTCCGGGGGGTACGCTGTTCTCCTGTTTACAGGCCACGGTGCATGCCCAGCAACCGATGCAGCGTTGGATATCGACGAGCAATGTCAAGCGAGTCATTGTCACACCTCCTCAACAGGCGTCCAGGTCATCACCTTCTGGGGATCCAGTCCCTTGGGTGGCCCGTCATTCGCCTTATACACCTTTACCAGGAAACCACGCAGCTGCGGGCAGCCGCTGAGCGGATCGTAACCCTGGCTAGGATCGTTGTAAGTTAACAGGTTATGGTTGGACTCGAAGACACCGCCCAATTCGGGCAGAGCCTGCGGGGCCTCAGGGAACCAGAAGTCGTGGTTCGAGACGACCACCTTGGGGTGGACTATCTCAGTAACCACGGCTTTCTGCTTGCACTTGCCCATGGGCGACTCAAGGTACACCCAATCGCCGTTTTGTATGCCCAACTCCTTGGCTGTGCGCGTATTAATCTCCACCAATGGTTCTGGGAAGATC
>Ga0209746_1001420_pt1 | contig 11522 bp, 12 predicted proteins | sample BarGraNGADG00211_3_FD_184496 | JGI IMG/M metagenome (GOLD analysis project Ga0209746, IMG submission 184496) | Arctic peat soil microbial communities from Barrow, Alaska - Barrow Graham LP Ref core NGADG0011-211 (SPAdes) (version 2) | ecosystem: Environmental > Terrestrial > Soil > Wetlands >...
GGGTGGAATAACCGGAGACGGCTGGGATGATTTCAATGTCGGTATGTCTGGCGACGTGCTGCGGATTGGGACAATCCGCGCTCCGGGGCCGGGCGCAGGGTGGCCGTGCGCAAGCACCCAGCCGCCGCTGCCAATTTCAGTTTGGGTTGGACGAACGGGGCAATGGGTGTTTGAATTCCCAATGAAATTACAAACCTGTGAAAATCAGACAAAACCTGGTTCAAGCTTTTCTGCTATGTGCGGTGCTGCTAATGCTCCCGGCAGTGGCGCAAGCCCAGTTCACGTTCACGACCAATAACGGCGCGATCACCATTACGGGCTACACTGGTCCCGGCGGTGCGGTCACCATTCCCAGCACGACCAATGGCATGTCGGTCACGAGTATTGGGAACAGCGCATTCAATCAGTGCAATAGCTTGACTAGCGTCACAATACCCGACAGCGTCACCAGCATTGGGGCCGGAGCAGTTCTGTAACTGCCCCGGCCTGACCAACGCCACAATCGGCACCAGCGTCACCAGAATTAATGTCAATGATTTCTATCAGTGTAATAGACTGGTGGCAATCACGGTGGATACGAACAATCCTGTCTATAGCAGTGTGGCAGGAGTCTTGTTCGACAAAAGCCAAACCAAACTCATCCTATGTCCGGGGGGCAAAGCCGGAAGCTATACAGTGCCCGGAAGTGTCACCAGCATTGGGAGCTGGGCTTTCTATGAGTGCTACAGCCTGACTAACATCACGGTGCTTAACAACGTTACCAACATTGCGACTGGGGCGATCTTTTTATGTAACAGCCTAATGGCAATCACGGTGGATATGAACAATGCCTTCTATAGCAGTGTGGCTGGAGTTTTGTTCGACAAAAGTCAAATCACACTTATTCAATACCCAGGAGGCAAAGTCGGAAGCTACACGATCCCCAATAGCGTCACCAACATTGGAGGCGATGCATTTATTGGATGCGCCAGTCTGACCAGCGTCACGATCCCCAATAGCGTCACCAACATTGGAGTGCTTGCATTTATTGGATGCACCAATCTGACCAGCGTTTTTTTCCGAGGTAACGCCCCCAGTGTGGGTTCGAGTGCGTTCTCCGGTGACACTGCAGCCGCCTATTACTTGCCGGGGACTACGGGCTGGGGAGCAAAGATTGGCGGTCTTCCGACCAAGCTGTGGAATCCGCTGGTGCAGACCAGCGGTGCCAGTTTCGGCGTGCGGACGAACCGATTTGGTTTCACCCTTACCGGCAGCAGCAATCTGGTGGTGGTGGTGGAAGCCTGCACGAATCTTTCCAATCCCGTGTGGCAGCCGGTGCAAACCAACACGCTCAACACTTTCGTCGGCACCAACGGCACGGCCTATTTCAGCGATCCGCAGTGGACGAATTGTCCCGGCCGCTTCTACCGCCTCCGCTCGCCGTTTTGAGTTTTAAGTTTGTTCCTAAAACCTCGCCCCACCGGCACGGTGTTTTCATCACGGACGATGGTTCTTTGATTTCCAATGATCACGTCGTCAAGGGTGCGGCAGTCGTTCAGTTTCAAGGCAACCCAAACCAGACTTACTTTCTACAGGCTGCAGAGACGTTATCTTCGCCAAGCTGGGTCAATGTAACTACAAATCAGACTGACAGTGCAGGATTTGGAACGCTCCGCGACGAACAGGCCAAAGAACACACCATCAGATTTTATCGCGTGGCCACTCCATAGCATGAATGTTCTCATCGAAGATTTTCTGCAATACCTGCGCCACGAGCGCGGGCAGTCGGCAAGCCACTTTTTATTCGCAATCCTTGCCGGGCGCAGTAAAGTTTGAGCCATGAGCGTGGAACAAATTGAAACCAGCGTGTTGCAGCTTCCGCAGGCAGATCGCCGCCGTTTTCTCAACTGGCTTTACGAACACGAAGACGAGTTGCTGGGCAGCGACGACGGGGAGATTCATCCCGAAGTGCAGGCGGAAATCCTCCGTCGCCGCGAGGAGGCGCTCGCGCATCCTGAAAAACTTGAGGCGTGGGAAAGTGCTTTTCCAAAGATGAAGCAACGGTTTCATGAATTACGCCGTCAAAATCCTTACGCCCGCTGATGCCGACACGGTGGAGGCCGCGCTTTGGTATGACGCGCAACGCCTGACTGACAGCCCGGAAATCCATCGTATCCGCTTCGCCGATGTCCGGCGCGCGCCGGTGAAACGCTTCAAATTCTACGGGCTCTACTATCTGATTCGGGATGATGAAGTCTGGGTGATTGCCGTGCAACACGGTCGCCGCCATCCGCGCTGGTTGCGCGAACGCCGCCGCAAACTTGGTGAATAATTTTGATGCAAACCCTCGTCGAAGATTTTCTGCAATACCTGCGCCACGAGCGCGGGCAGTCGGACAACACAGCGAAAACTTACGCCGCGTTGCTCGGCAAATTCACTGCGTGGGCGGCGAAACAAAATCTCACGGACTGGCAATCGGTCGAGCTGAAGCATCTCATGGCGTTCCTGCAACACGAACGCGCGCGTCCGCTCGCCGACGAGCCGAAGGAATCCACGAAACGCTTGAGCGGCGAAAGCGTTTATCTGGAGATTGCAGCGCTGCGGTCGTTTTACAAATTTGCCGAGAACGAAAAACTGCTGCCGGCGAACATCGCGGAAAATCTTTCGCTGCCGCGCCGGTGGAAGCGGTTGCCGAAGGCGTTGTCAGACGCGGAAATCAAGAAAGTGCTTATGACGGGCGACGAAATTGAAAAATCATTCGACATGGTTTTGCCGCCGACTCCTGAAAACTTATGCGATCAGGCAATTCTTGAACTGGCTTACGCTTCCGGTTTGCGCTTGTCCGAATTGAAAAATCTGCGGCTAGAACAGCTTCATCTTGACGCCGGATTCATCAACGTCATCGGCAAGGGCAACAAGGAGCGCGTCGTGCCCGTGGGACGCAAAGCCATTGCAGCGTTGAACCGTTACATCGAAGCTGGGCGGCCAAAACTCGTGACGCCGAAATCACCGGCGAATGTTTTTTTGACGAAGCGCGGCACACCGTTCGCGGCGGTCACACTTTGGTTGCATATCAAGAATCGCGTTCGCCGCGCCGGAGTTGAGCGGAACATCACGCCGCACATGCTGCGGCACAGTTTCGCGACGCATCTGCTGGAGCATGGCGCGGACTTGCGCGTGATTCAGGAATTGCTCGGCCATGCGAGCATCGGCACGACGGAAATTTACACCCACGTCACCGGCCAACGGTTGCGCGAGGTGCATCGGAAGTTCCATCCGCGACCATAGATCAAGAAAAGAAGGGGGGGCTTAACGCACAACGGCCCGATAAAATTGCGAGGGGACGTTGGTGGCCGTTTGGTCGGTGAATACGAAGCTACCGGACAAGGTGGTGACGTGACTGCATTTTTTCGGGCCAGTTGATGTGTTAGTCTGGGACGCAAGAAAGGACCAGACGAATGAAAGGCAAACGATCCACGACGGAAGACAAGCTTCGCATATTACGGGAGGCGGCTCGTGGTGAAAAAAGCATTCCGGACATCGGCCGGGAGGAAAATCTCTCGGGGGTGAGTTTCCACCGGTGGAAGCAGCAGTTTGGGCACATGGAGATCAACGAGGCTCGCCGGCTCAAGGAGCTGGAGCGGGCGAACAGCGAGTTAAAGAAGAGGCTGGCAGAGTCGCTGCTGAAGAACCGGGTTTTGGAGGCCATATGCGAAAAAAAGTTGTGAGTCCGGCCCAGCGCCGGACGTTGGCCCAAGCCGCCGTTGATCCCGGGTTATGTTCCCAGCGGGCGGCTTGTCGGATTCTCGGTCTGGCCCGTTCGACGGATGGCTATCGGGGCCGACCGGCGACGGCGCGGGAAGAGCTGTTAAGGCAACGGCGGTTGGCGCTTTCCGCTGAACCTCCGCGTTATGGGTATCGACGGATCGCGGCGTTGCTGCGCCGGGAAGTTGTTCTCTGACTTGCAAATGATTTTTTCATAGGAGTTGTTACCCGGCTTGGGGAGCGGGTTTCATCAAGGTCAATACCCAGGAGCCGTGTTGCTTTTGGTTGCGCGCGTGCAGATCGGCGTCATAAGGCTGGCGGGTTTGAATCATCCGCCAAAGGATTTTCAACCAGCGCTGACCCAGGCAGCGCAAGGCGCAGGCATGGCTTTTGCCTTCCGCGCGTTTTTGCCGGTAGTAAACGTCGGCCCAAGGGCAAACCCGAAGGGAACACTGGGCCCAGAGATGGACGGTGTGGCGCAGCATTTTATTGCACTGGTAGCGGACATGCACTCGATGAATTTGGCCGGATTGGAAGCTGACCGGAGCGGTGCCGGCGACGCATTGCAACGCTTCAGTATCCTCGAAGCGTTGGAGATCCCCGCCGATTTCCCCCAACAACCGCGGGGCCAAAGTCTGGGCCGCGCCCGGCAGCGATCCAAACAAGTCATGGTCGGGATGTTGTTTAAAGAGCGCCTCGATTTGCTGGCGGTATTGGTCCAACTGGAGTTGCAGGGCGTTGAGCAGCTTGGCCAGGCTGAGGGCCAGCAGACTTTTGGCCGAGGTCACCGCCGCCGGGCCGCAGAATTGGCGGGCGTTCTGGAAGATTTCCATCCGTTTGGACGCCGTTTCCGGACGCCACAACTTTTGGGTGTGAAGGAATTTTTCCCAGCGCCGCCGGCCGGCGTCGGCCAGTTTTTCCGGGGTGGGAAACTGGATGATAAAGTCCCAGCAAAAGGGTTGCGTCCAATCTTCGAACGCTGCGAGCGCCGCCGGATAATACTCGACCATGGCTTGCTGGAGTTGGTTGATCAAGGCGGTGCGCTGCTCGATCAGGCCGATCTCGTCGCGACACAACAGCTGTAATTGCTGAGTCAAGGGGTCCAGCGGTTGCAGGGCTTTCCATTGCTGACCGTCCTGACGCAAGGCCTCGGCCAGCGACCAGGCATCCAGCCGGTCGGTTTTGTGGCCGCTGGGAGCTTTGCGCTCGCGATAGCTTTTGGCGCTGAGCGGGTTGACCGGATAAATGGTGCCGTCCAGTGACAGCAGGTGGTCCACAGCGGTTCCTTGGTTGGTTTCGATCGCGACGCCCAGGACCGGATAAGGCTTAACTTGATCGCGGAACGCTTGCCAACCCGCCAAGGAATGTTCGATGCGAAAGTCAGCGACGATTTGACCCTGACGATCCACGATGACGACATCGTGATGGTCGCGGGCCCAGTCGAAGCCGGCGTAGTGAGTGATTTCAGTCCACGGTTTCATCGGTCTGCCTTTGGTTGCTCGCACCGCGGCGCTGTCGATAGTCATGCTGATACACGGAGCCTCGCAGGCTGTTGTTCTCTCAGACATTCGGACAGCCGCTGCTGAGGGGGCCGGTAAACTTTCCGGAGTCTTCGTGAGACCAGCTGAAATGGACCGTGATCCCCTCAGAGCGATGCGGCCAGCATCCACTTTACCTGGTCGCAAATTATTTGTCGCCGCAGAGTTATTCACCGGTGGCTGCGGGGAGCTTCCGCAGGCTCTCCTCGCCGCCGGTTGAATCCCTCTGGAAACCGTATCAGCTGGAATCTCACGGAACAAATGAAATTGCAGAAATCCGATTTGCTTTCGGGGGCGCGCGATTGCAGCGGTGCTGCTGGCTATTTTCGCATCTGCGTTTGCGATGACAACGGTGATGACGTGCTGCCTTACTCAAACGCGGTTCACTCGGACGGTTTGTAAATCATCATGGCAATTACCCTCGTCAAAGAAGATGGCACCGGCTTGGCAAACGCCAACGCCTACGCCTCGGCTGCCGATGGCGACGCCTACCACGCCGGCCATTTATACGCGACGGCATGGACGGGTGCGACGGACGATCAAAAGGCCGCTGCGCTCGTGATGGCGACGCGGCTGATTGACGGGCAATATCAATTCAACGGCCTGCGCTCGCATTCGGCACAGGCGTTGCAATGGCCGCGTGTGAATTGTCCCGACCCGGACAAAGCGCCGATTCCCGTCCTCACCAGCCTGCTGCTTTACGATCCGTTTGTGCCGTTTTCAATTGTCCCGCTGGCCGTGGTGCAGGCGACTTGCGAGCAGGCGCGGGAACTTTTGGTTGCTGACCGCACGGCGTCGCCGCCGGGCGAAGGGCTGAAATCTTACGCCGATACCACCGCCGGTAAAACGACGGTGTATGACAAGACCGACACGCGCCCGGTCATTTCGCCGGTCGCGCAAGCGATGCTGATTAAATTCGGCTCGCTGGTGTCCGCCAAAAGCGGCGCGGTGCGGCTGGTGAGGGTCTGATCTGCAAATTCTGTTTACAGATTTATATTGAAATTATTTTTGGATATGCTAGAAAGTCACCTAATGGCAAAGCGAAAGACTGGTTGCTGGTCACGACGCTGGCTGGGAAACGTCCGGGCGGCTTGCTTGACGTCCACGCTGATAGCTGGGCTTTGTTCGGGACAAGTTCCGCGCGCGGCTGATTTTGCTCTTTCCAGTTCCCCGTCCGCAAACACGACCACGGCTTCGCTGGAATATCAGGAAACAGATTACAGCGTCGTCAACTGGAGTGTTTCCCTGACGACGCAAACCATTCCTTTCAAAAAAGAGCCGGTGGCGGTTTCAGGCAAAATCGTTCGCGGCATTTTGAATTTCGGCGGCGATGCCAGCAATTCAATGGCCTTCGTCTGGCAGCGCGACGCGGGAAAACTTTTTCTCGACCTCAATCGCAACCAGGATTTGACCGACGATCCCGCCGGCGTGTTTTCGTCGCGTGCGGCCAAGCCGGTTAATTACCAGACATTCACGAACGTCCACCTGCCGCTCAACACCGCTGCCGGCAAAGGCCAGGTGCTGGCGGACATCAACTTCTCGGACTATGGTTCGCGGCCCAATTGCAGCCTCGCGGTGCGCTCGTTCTGGCAGGGCAAGGTGACGTTGCAAGGGCGGGACTGGCAGGTGGGTATTGTCCAAAAAATAATTGTTCAGAATAATTTAAAACAAATCAGTCCGTTTGAAAACGGCCAGCTGCTGCTGCGTCCGTGGGAAAAACGGAGCCAGCCGTTCAACACTTACGATGGTTCGTTCGCCGCCGTTCCATTATCGCGGAAACTTTTTGTTGACGGCCACGCTTATCAACTGAACCCGGTCGCCAGTTTGCAAAACGGCGCGATCAAGCTTGCGCTGCAATTTTCGGAACAGTCCGTCGCGCTGGGTGAATTGAAAATCACCGGCAAATTTATTCAGCGTCTGATCCTGCCGGGCGGGCCGTATCTGGTGGTGCTCGATCAGCCGGCCGGCATCGTGAGAATTCCGATCGGCAGCTACAACCAGCCCAATGTCCGGCTCGAACAAAATGGCACCGGGGCTTTCTGCAATTCCGGCCAACCGCAAGCTGGCCGGCGGATTGCCGTGGACGACAAGACCCCGGCGGTGTTGAACGTGGGCGGGCCGTTGACAAATTCCGTCAACGCCAGCCGTCACGGGCAGGATTTGCGTCTTGATTACCGGCTGGTCGGCGCGGGCGGCGAAACCTACCAACTGGCGAATCAAAATCGCTCCCAGCCGCCGGAGTTTGCCATTTACAAGAACGACAAAAAAATTGCGTCCGGTAAATTTGAGTTTGGCTGAGGTGGCACCTGTTCGCACTCATGGCGAGTGCCTCTTACCGCCGGCGGCAAACTGACTATCGTGGCTTCGTCCGACCTCGGCGCGCTGGGTTCCCGGGACGGTTCTCCAATTGCTTACAACTGGGTGCTGCCCGGCGTTGCGCCGCTGCTGCTGCCGTGGCTGATCATTCTGGGATTGCTCACCTTGAAACCAAACCGGTGCGCGGGTGCCTGGTTGATTTGGCTGCCGCTCGGATGCGTGTTTGCGCTCACCCTGACACCTCCGCCCATCCTGCCGGCGGGAACCAACTTTTTCTTGGATGTCATCGCCGCGCTGGCCGTTGGGCTGGCCGCCGTCTGGCTTCTGTCAAATTATCTCCGGCGACAAAATCGGTTCGTTACTTTTCTGTGCGTCCTGCTCGCCTTGGCGGGCTTCAGCATGCTGGCCGCGGTGGCGAGACAAGGCTGGAATCTGATGGCAATTGAAACGCTTCAAGTTGGAATTGTGCTGGGGGTTGCGGTTCTGGCCAGTGCAGTGGCGTTGATTCTCGGCGGGCTGATTTGCCGCAGTCGTTATCGTCCGCTCGGACTTTATCTGTGGTTGTTCCTCTTGCTGGCCGGTGTCTGGCTGGTGATCACCGTGCCGTTCTTTTTGTTTGCGGTGATGGCTTCCGGCGGGAACATTCCGTGGAGCTCGTGGAGCGGATTTTTCATTCTCGTCTTTGCGGTGACGACAGTTAATTACGCGACGCTGCTGCCGTTCTTGATTCTCTCGTCGGCCAGTCCGTTTTTCCGCGAACGGCTCAAGGCGTTGCTGCATGTGAAACCGGAAACGCCGCCAGTGATGGCACCTTTGCCGGATGCCAGTTTGAAAACTTGAACTCGATGGTCATACAACAAACAGGAATGATTATGAAACTATCCAGAAAATTGATTCTGGCCGGAATGCTTCTTGCCGGCACCGCGTTCGCGCAGTCCGAGCAATGGCTGGAGTATCACACCGGCACGGAAGGCCGCGCCTACCACCCGCTGCAACTGACCACCAACCCGCCGCCCGGCGTCGCGCTGCCCAAGCTGAACGCGTCGCCTTACTTCGCGCGCTGGTCCACGCCGATGGACCCCGCCGGTGGACGCTGGCTCTGTCTCGACCGCACGCGCCCGTCCGGCCCGTATGACCGGCTGTTCATTGACAGCAACGGCAACGGCCGGTTGGACGACGAAACGCCTGTCCAAGCGCGGCTGGATTCCTACAACTCCTATTTTCCGCCGGTGCCCGTTGTTTTCAAAGGCGAGGACGGGCCGATGTCCTACCACCTCGTATTTCGGTTTTACAAATATGAAAACAGTCTCGCGCAATTGCTGGCGTCGTCCGCCGGCTGGTATGAAGGGGTGGTGAATTTCGACGGCACGAAGAAGCGCATTCAACTGATTGACGGCAACGTCAACGGCACATTCAACGACATCGCGCTGAATCCGTATGACAGCGACCGCGTCCAGATCGAAGGCGACAAGACCACCGAGCGCTATCTGGGCAAGATGGTGGAAGTGGACGGCAAATTTTTCAAAATCGAAGCCGCCCGCGACGGCGCGTTCGTGAAGGTGCAGAAGGCGGAGAACGTCGCGCTCGGCCCGGTGCGCGTGCCGGAAAACATCTCCGAATTTGTCGCGTTCGGCGAGAACGGCCATTTCGTGCGCAAGCCGGCGAACGGCGAGTTCACATTGCCCACCGGCAGTTACCGGATGGTTCACTGGACGATCAATCGCAAGGACGAAAAAAACGTGGCATGGACTTTGTCCGGCTATGATTTTCCAAAAACCAACAGCTTCACCGTCGCCGCCGATAAGCCGGTCGTGCTGGAAATCGGCGAGCCGGTGCAGGCCGTGCTCAAGGTGGTCGAAACTACCAACAACCGTCAGGTGACTTTCAATCTCCGCTTCGAGGGCCGGCAAAAAGAAGCCATCGAGATGCTGCGCGACGGCGGTCAGCGCCCGCGCGGACCGAAACTGATGCTGGCCGGCGCCTACTGGACGCTGTGTTATACGAACACGTTCGAGTTTGGCTGAGGCGGCGTCTGTTCGCTCTCATGGCGGGAGCCAAAAAATGTGCAGCGTCCGTTGACCGGCAGCATCAAGATTTTCAGCCCGTTCCAGGTGCTGACGAGTCCGGTAAAATTGGAAGCAAAACAATAACTGAACCCGAACGGCGAAATTAAACAAGGACCGCGCGCGGTTGGCGCGCGGCCTCTTGTTTGTTGAGATTTATCGGCACAACCAAATGAATCAAATGAAAACAACACGACAAATTTTTCTGGTCGCGGCCGTCGCCGCGCTCGTCTGCGCGGGCGCGCACCTTCGTGCGCAGGAAACCACGCCCGGCGGCACCGGCACGAACACGGCCAAATTCTCCGGCACTGTCACCGACGCCGCCGGCAAACAGGTCTCCGGCGCAACCGTGGAGTATTGGCATTATGGGGAAAATTTAGCGAATCCTTTTCAGCAGGAAACGCCCGAAATGGGGAAGCAAACCGCCACTGCCGGGGCCGACGGCGCATTTTCATTTCAGATTTCTTCCAGCATTGGCATTCTGCTGGCGCAAAAACCGGGTCTGGCCCCGGCGTGGAAATTATTGAACCAGATGCCCGGTTCCATGCGGGATACGGAAGGGAAATTCATGCTGACGCCGCCGGGCATCTTGGCGGGAGTGGTGCTGGATGAATCGAACCGGCCCGTGGCCAGCGCCGAGGTCTACGTCGCGTTGGCAATTGGAGAGCGGACGCAAAACCGGGGAGTCGGGGCGTTTAATACGCTGTTTGGCAAACCAGCACGCGACCGTTTTTCGGCGCGCACGGACGCCGGCGGCCATTTCCGCATTGAAAACTTTCCCACCACCGGACTGGCCATGCTGGCGGTGGATGCGCCCGGCAAAGTAATGCGTCTGCCGGAGCAGGAATCCAGCAGTTTTGAAGATCAGGGATTCACTGCCGGCCAGACGGACATCAAGTTGGTGATCGAACCCGCCGGCGGCATCGAGGGCAAAATCATCGCTGGCGAAAACAACCAGCCATTGCCTGCCGCCGGGGTGATCTTGCAACCGGACGAGCCGCGCGGTTTCACGATGGAAGCGGCGACGCCGGCAAAATCCGGCCCCGACGGCGTGTTCCATTTCGACAAGGTGCTGGCCGGTTCCTACCGCCTTCAGGTTTTGTTCGGCACCAACAACGATGCTGGCTGGGTCGCGGAAATGGTTCCTGTCACCGTGACCGCCGGGCAGACGACGCGCGCCGTGCAGGTGAAGGCGGTTCGCGGCGCGTTGCTGGAGGCCACCGTGCTCGGCAAAACCGACCGCAAGCCGCAGCCCAAGGTGAACGTCACCGTGTTCATGGACGAATCCCAGTCGCACGGCGTTTCCGACAGCAATGGCGTGGCGAAAATCTTTGTGTTGCCGGGTGAATATCATGTTTCGGCATACCGGCAGCCACAGTCGTCCGGCCAGACTTCGGCCACGGTGGAGGCAGGCAAGACCAATCGCGTTGAAATTGAAATGACTGAAATGTCCAATGGGCAAATGGGTTCCGCGCCGGCGATAAAAATTTCCGGCGTCGTTCACTTGCCGGACGGAAAGGCCGCCGCCGGAGCTTCGGTGCAGTTGGTCGGCGGAAATGGCCCGCGCGGCGATATCCTCAAGACCGACGCGAACGGAAAGTTTGAACTGGAATGGAACCCGCGCCAGTTTGGCGGACAAAACGACTCAACCGCGTGCATTCTCGTCCGCGACGCGCAACACAATCTCGCCGTGGCGCAGGACTTGGACGAGGACACCACCAACCTGGATTTGAAGCTCGCGCCGGGACTCACGCTCGTCGGTCGCGCGGAGGCCGGCGGCAAGCCGCTCCCCAACGCGACCGCGCAACTGGTTTTCTGGACCTGTCGCAGCGGCTCATGGCTGCAAGACCTGGCGAGATCG
>Ga0209746_1001423_pt1 | contig 11508 bp, 11 predicted proteins | sample BarGraNGADG00211_3_FD_184496 | JGI IMG/M metagenome (GOLD analysis project Ga0209746, IMG submission 184496) | Arctic peat soil microbial communities from Barrow, Alaska - Barrow Graham LP Ref core NGADG0011-211 (SPAdes) (version 2) | ecosystem: Environmental > Terrestrial > Soil > Wetlands >...
TCATGTCAATTTTCAGATTATCCAGAAGACTGAGGATTCCACATGCGGGCAATGCCGCCTGCATTACAGGTGAGAGTTGAAGGATATTTATGGAAAAGTCGGGGCCAAGTTTTGAAACGTGCATTGTCTTTCCTCACGTTCAAATTTCGGTCTTTTATTTAGAGAGATTGCCAATGTTTCATAATGATTGAGAATTGTCAACGTTCAGTTTCAATCATCATTGTTTCGTAGTCGTCGCAACTACTCTGTCTTGATGTTGGGAGGATTCTTGAATCAGGGAAGCGCTGTTTAATGATGACTTTGATGTATTTGCTGCCGGCACAATGATCGCCTCAGCGGCCCATGAACATCCTGGGCAGGAACGTGCTCAGCCAGGGTACATAGGTCACGATGGCCAGCACCACCAGGGAGACCAGAAACTGCGGCCAGATCGCCCGACTCAGGCTGTCTATGGACATTCCCGTAATGCCGCAGACCGAAAAGAGCACCGCGCCCACCGGCGGCGTAATCAGACCCAGCACGAGGTTCAGGCAGATGACGATGCCCATGTGCACAGGGTCGATCCCCAGGTTGGCGGCAATGGGCGCCAGCACAGGGGTTACGATGACCAGGGCGGGGGCGGTCTCCATCGGAATCCCGAGGAGGAGCAAAAAAATGTTGATAAGCAGCAGGATTATCCAGGGCGATGTGGTCAGGGCGGTGAGCCACTCAATCAGCATCTGGGGTATCTGGTCCACCGCAACGATCCACGCAAAGGGTTCCGACATGGCGATGAGCAGCATCACCATGCCCGATTCCAGCCCGGCCTTCAAGAAGACATCGGGGAGGTTCCGGAAATTCAGCTTTCGGTAGACAACAACGCCCACGAAGGCTGAATAAACACAGGCGACGCCGGCCGCCTCGGTGGGCGTGAACATGCCGCTCAGGATGCCGCCCAGGATCAGCACCGGCATGAACAGGGCGGGAACCGCTTTCCCGGCGGCAATCAAAACGTCCTTCAAGGGGGCCTTCGCGTCCAGAGGGTATTTGCGTTTGACGGCCAGGAAGTACATGTATACCATCAGGGCGGCGCCCAGCAGGAGGCCGGGGAAGACGCCGCCCATAAACAGCGCGCCGATCGAAACATTGGCGGTGACGCCGTAAATGATGAACGGGATGCTGGGCGGGATGATGGGCCCCATGCAGGCGGCCGTGCAGGTCAGCGCGGCCGCCGCGTCCTCTTCATATCCGGCCTTCTTCATGGCCGGAATCATCACCATGCCGATGGCCACGGCGGTGGCCACCGCGGACCCGGAGATCGCCGCAAAAATCGCGCAGGCAAGAATCGTGGCATGCCCAAGCCCGCCGCGGATGTGTCCCAGCAGCAGACGGGCGAAGCGTACCATGTCCTCCGTGATGCCCCCCTCGTTCATGAGATTTCCGGCCAGCATGAAGAGCGGAATGGCCAACAGCGGAAAGGTCGCCAGGCCGCCGAAGATGGTTTGAATCAGCGTGGTCACCGGCATGCTGCTGCTGACCAGGGCGTAGACCAGGGAGCAGCCGCCCAGGGCCACGGTGATGGGTACGGCGATGCACAAGAGTCCAACAAAGGTGCCCAGGAAGACGGTCATTGGCCTTCTCCTTTCGGACCCAGGCCGAGGAAAATCAGGAATTCCTCCAGCATGAGAAAGAACATGATGAGGAAACCCGTCGGAAGCGCGGCGTAGGGGATACTCATCACAAGGCCGATGGCCGGCGAGGTCTGTTTCAAATTATACAGGGTCTGGAAGAGACCGTATCCGAACATGACGCCGAAGAAAAACAACGAGCAGAGATAGCCCAACCACTTCAGAATGTTCACCATGAGCGGAGGGACCGACTCCACCACCGACGTCATGCTGATCATGTAGCCTTTTTTCAACCCCACCGCGCCGCCCAGCATCGAGGCCCAGACGAGGGAATAGGTCGAAACCTCGCCGGACCAGATGGTCATTTTCTGGAACACGTAGCGCCCGATCACCTCATACGGGATGACGACGGCAATGACGACCATGAACAGGATCGTTCCCCAGCTTCCCGCCGTCACCAGAAATTCGTTGAACCGTTGCAGTACGCGCATGACGCCGCTCCCTTGGACAATGAGAAAGGGCGCCCTTTTTGAAAACATTCAGAAGGGCGCCCTTCCGGTGATTACTTCGCATTCATGATGGTTTCGATCTCGGCCTTGCTGAACTCGCTGCTGAACTGGCTGTAGACCGGCGCCATCGCCTTTTTGAAGCTTTCGCGGTCCACATCGCGTGTTACGGTCACTCCCTGTTTGGCCATATCCTGCAGCTTCGCCTCTTCGGCATCACGGTTGATCTTTCGCTGGAACTTGGCCACCTCCAGGGCGGTCTTCAGGACCAGTTGCTGGTCCTCTTTGGGCATGGCGTTGAAGGCCTTCGGGCTCATCAGGAACGGAGACGGTGAGTAGACGTGCGCGGTCAAGGAGAAGAACTTCTGGCCGGCATCCCACAGCTTGGAGCTGTAGTAGACGGCAATCGGGTTCTCCTGGCCGTCGATAACCTTCTGCTGCAGCGCCGTGAACACCTCGCCCCAGGCCATGGGCGTGGGGTTCAACCCGGCGGCCTTCCACGCCGCCAGATGGACCTTGTTTTCCATGGTCCGGATCTTCAGCCCTTTACCGTCCTCAACCTTCTTCACCGGCCCTTTGGAGTTGGTCAGGTGGCGGAATCCGTTTTCCCAGAAGGCCAGGGCCTTGATGTTGGCCTTCCCGAAGTCGTCGAGCAGTTTCTGACCGATCGCCCCGTCCAGAACCAGATCCACATGTTTGAAATCCCTGAAAAGGAAGGGGAAATCAAGGATGTTGATGGACGGGCTGAACCCGCCCAGAGGGCCGGTGGATGTGACCAGCAGGTCGATCGCGCCCTGCTGGATGCCCTCGGTCATTTCACGTTCACCCTTTCCCAACTGGTTGCTCGGATAGAGCTTGACCGTAATGCGCCCGTTGGTCCTCTCCTTCATCAGGTCGGCAAACTTCTTCGCCCCAAGCATGTAGGGGTGATCCATGGCCTGGGTGGATGCCAGCTTCAGGTCGACTTTGTACTCTGCCGCCCCCGCCGTCCCTACCCATGTAAATGTAAGCGCCATCAAAACTGCGAAAACAAACATGAAAACTCTTTTCATTGCCTTTCCTCCTTCGTGATTGAGTTGTGTAAGCCCTCTCCTTGATGGGGAGGGAGAATGACCGGCAGGGTGTTTGCCCCTTGCGGCATCAGCGTGATTCTCGGTTCTTTCGTCCCGCATTTCTTGTACGCCATCTCCAGCGCCTCCCCGATCGTTGCGACGGGCATCATGCCGGCCCTTCTCACGAGATCGGCGTTTTGCGGCAGGGTGACCATGATGAAAGAGGCCCTGTCGCTGCACTCGACCTCCTTCCAGGCCACCCATCCCGGAATGGTGAAATCCGCCCGCAGGGCCCTTTCCATGTCCAGCCGGGAACCATATTGGAACCACTGGGGAAATTCCGGCGGCTCCCGAATGTCCAGGCACTCGCTGACGATGATCACCGCCCCGTCCTGCTTGACCGCATAACATGCATTGTCCATGGTTTTGCCGGTCTGGTAGAGATTGATGTCTTTGGGGAACCCCCCTGCAGAGGCGATCACGATATCGGCCAGGCCCGGAATCGGAACGCTGTAGATCTCGTCCACCCGTTTCGTCCCTTCCTGCCAGGCGGAGACCCAGTTTCCGGCAAAAATCCCGGCATAATCCTCTTCGGCATTCGGCACCACGTTGACGATAAAGTCCGGCTGAACCAATCCGGCAATCTCCATCATGTCTTCGTGGCATTCGTTGCCCCTGGTTTTACCGGATCGGGCGTTGGGGTTCGACCCGGAGCCCAGCTCCCGTACAATGGCCCAGAGGTGATTCTGCTGGATGGTCTTGATGGAGCTGAAACCGGGGATGACGCTTTTCCTTCCCCCGCCGTACCCCACCATGTAATGGTAAATGATGCCGCCGGTCAGGATGATCCGGTCGGCCTCGGCGACGACACGGTTAATCGCCACCTCCGTTCCCCGGCTCGTTTTGCCGAGGTAAACCATGTTTTCCAGCTCCCGCGCGTTGTGGTTCACTACGTTTATCCGATCTGCAACTTCTCTGCCGCAGAGAAGCACCATCTCCTCTTTCGTGTTTTGACGATGGCCTCCTACAACGACCAGGATGTTGATGTTGCCATCCGGAACACCGGCTTCCGAAATCGTGTCGAGAAGGGTAGGCAGGACGAGGTCCATGCGCTGCCAGCTTCGGGTGATATCGCTTACGGCAATGGCCACTTTGTCCGTGGGGCGGAGCATCTATTTGAGCGGCGGAGAATCGATGGGTATTTCCAGCGCGGACCGGATGGCCCCGGGGATGTCCGAAACAGCCGGGTAATCCTTCCCGACCACTTCAAAGTAAATCTGCCCGGCGGGAAGGGAAAACACAACCTCGCCCCGGCCGTATTTAAGGCGGATTTCTCTCGTTTCCAATCTCCTGCCCTTTGCCAAGTGAGCTGCTTACTTCAGTTTACTTTTAATTTCTTGAAGCACGGCGGGGTCGATCCCGTAACCATGTTCCGCTGCCGGATAGCCCTTGTTTTCCACATCCTTCTTGTATTCCTGCAGCGCATTTCGAATGATATCGCCCAGATTGCAGTACTGTTTGACAAATTTCGCCTTATGACCTTTATAGAATCCCAGGACGTCATGTACGATCAGGACTTGACCGTCCGTATGGGGTCCCGCCCCGATGCCGATAACGGGAATCCCGGCGCGTTCTGTAATGATCTGACCGATTTCAGACGGGATAGCCTCCAGAAGGAGGCTGAAGGCGCCGGCCTCTTCCAGGATTCTGGCGTCGTTGACCAGCTTGATGGCGCCGGCTGTGTCCCTTCCCTGGGCCTTGAACCCGCCCAAGGCCGATACGGATTGGGGCGTCAAACCGATATGCCCCATGACGGAGATTCCGGCGCGGCTGATGGCCCGGACCCGCTCCGCCATCTGCTCACCGCCTTCGAGCTTGACGCCGTCGACGCCGCTTTCCTGGAGGAAGCGGCCGGCATTGAGAACGGCCATTTCGTTTGAAACCTGGTAGGACATGAAGGGCATGTCGCCGATGACAAAGCTGGACGGCGCCGCGCGTTTGACCGCCGCCGAGTGCGGGATCATCATCTCCATCGTGACCGGGGTGGTGCCGGAAAAGCCGTATACGGCCATCCCCAGAGAATCTCCGCACAGGATAATATCGATGCCGATCTCCTCCTCGATATCGGCGAACGGAAAGTCATATGCGGTCAGCATGGTGATGGGCTTCCCCTGGGCCTTTTTTTCTCTCAGATAGGGGATCGTAACCTTTGTGCGTTGTGCCATCTCTTTCCTCCTTGTGATGAACCGTCACTTTGCCTCGACGGATTGAGTAACCCCGCCCTGCAGCCGTATTTTGAACCGGCAACCCGACGGCATAAAACCATGCACTTCCACTACGTGCCAATGGACTGATGATGGAGAAGGGCTTGCTTCTCCGCGAGGGAGGATACGAGGGCAGGCCATGTGTGTCAAGGAGATTTTATCGCAAACCTCTACCAAGTCGCTGGCGGACAGGGCGGACAGGAAGGCAAGGCGAGCCGCTTCGGGGCTTTTTTTGAGATACCAGGACTTTCCGGCATGATACATGGCCGACTGCATATCGGCGGCATGAGGAGCTGACCGCCAATATAAGAGGGGAATCTCCTGGGGGAATACGCAGCGGCGAAGGCGTTTTTCGGTAAAAGCCTCAGGGGGTGAAGAGGGGATCGGTCTTGGAGAGGATAAGGGCCATTTCGGCGTGGATGAGGCCGTTGGAGGCGAGGATATTCTGGGAATGGAGATGATACGGATCACCGCGGAGGTCGGTCACGCCCCCCCCGGCCTCTTCGACGAGGAGCCAGCCGGCCGCGGTGTCCCAGGGCATGAGTTTCAGCTCCCAGAAGCCGTCGAACCGGCCCGCCGCGATATAGGCCAGATCCAGGGCGGCCGAACCCGCCCGCCGGACTGCCTGGGCGCTCAAAGCCATCACCTTGAAGTAATTGATGTTGTTGTTCCGGTCCTCGCGGATATCGTAAGGGAAACCGGTCGCCAGCAGACCGCGGGAGAGCGTCTCCGTCCGGGATACGGTAAGACGCCGGCCGTTCAGGAAGGCGCCTGCCCCCTTCTCCGCCGTAAAGAGTTCGTCGAGCATGGGGTTATAGACGGCGCCGAGCATGATCACGCCTTTTACTTCCAGCGCAATGGAGACGCAGAAAACCGGATAGCCGTGGGCGTAATTCGTAGTCCCGTCAAGCGGATCGATGATCCAGCGGAAACGGGAGCCGTTTGCGGTTTCCGGGGACTCTTCCGTCAGGATGTCGTGCCCGGGAAATTCCCGGCGGATCCGCTCTACGATCAGCGCTTCAGAGAGGCGATCCGCCTCCGTGACAAGGTTGATCTCCCCTTTGTATTGGACGATATGCCGGTCATGGAGCCTCTCCAGCAGTAGAGCCCCCGCCTCGCGGGCCACCGCCTCAATCAATGTTCTGCAAGCGTCCATCGTCATCCGTTGTCATCCTTAGAAAATGGGAGTTCAGCCCGCACCATCCGCAGAACCGGGAAAAGATCCCTGTCCTGATGAAGACGGCATTACTTGGGCGGCCATACCAGCACAAAAGGGGATAAATATCCAGAAGAAACTGTCCCGCCCCGCACCCCGCTGCGGTAAATCCTTCATCTTTCTGTGTCATCTTTCTGTTGCGCCGCGGCTGAAATGGTGTTAGCGTTATTCGTAGTTTAGATGAGGATCGGATGCAATGGACGAGAAAAATGACATTCCGGCAGCGGAGACCGCATCACCTCCGCAGGAGACCGTCCCGAATTTGAAGGCCCTGCGGGAGGCCGGCGGACTATCCCTGCCGGATATCTTCGAGACGACAAGGGTCGGTCTCATCTACCTCGCAGCAGTGGAGAGCGCCGAGTTCAATCGCCTCCCGCCTCCCGTGTACGCGAGAGATTTCATCCGGAAATACGCCCGGACGGTGGGAATCGACGAAAAGCCGATCCTCAACCGCTATGAAAAGTATCTGGAAAGCCTGAAACCAACCATCGAGGAGAAGGAGATTCAGAAACCCTGGCCGGACACCGGCGGGCGTAATCGGTTCCTCTTCGCAAGCCTTGCCGCCGTGATCATCGCCGGCGCCCTGGTCTCGGCCCTTTTCCTCTATGACCAGGCCGGAAAACCGGCTTCACCCCCGCCGGTCGTGGACTCACCTTCCCCGGCGCCGGTCCTACCCGAACCTGCTCCAACGGCAGCGGTCCCGGCTTCATCCGCTCAGGCAACGACGGCAGTATCGGTTCCGGCCTCCCCGGGCGCGGCCATCCAGCCGCCGGCTGCTGCGGGAAAGATGTACCACCTCGTGATCGAGGCCCGCGAACTGACATGGATCCGGATCACCGAAGACCGGAACCCCGCCTACCAGGCCCTCCTCAAACCGGGAGACAAAATCGAACGAATGGCCTCCGATTATTTCCAGCTCGACATCGGCAATGCGGGGGGAATCAATCTCACCTTCCAGGGAAAGCCTCTGGGAAGCTTGGGGAAGCCGGGACAGATTATCCACATGCGTCTGCCGGAGAAGGGATCCGACCGAAAGACGCCTTGAAGAAGTTCCGGTTTGACAAGGAACGGGAGATCATCTACAATCGACTGCATGAAAAAAAAGAAAGCGGGTGGAAGAATATGTTTGGAATAGGCATGCCTGAATTGCTGGTCATCCTGGTGATCATCCTGATCGTCTTCGGCGCCGGAAAACTCCCCGAGATCGGCAGCGCGATTGGCCGGGGCATTAAGAATTTCAAGAAAGCCAGCCATGAGCCGAACGAAATCGATATCACGCCGGGCGCCGAGAAGAAGTCAGACGAAAAGAAGCCCTGAAGTCGTCTAAAAGGGAACGTCTTCCTCAGGCAGAGGCCCATCCACACCGGGATGGGGAAGCGGGGGTTCTTCCGATGATGCATCTGCGCCCTTCTGGCCCTTCGAGTCGAGCATCTGCATGTTGGATGCAACGATCTCGGTGGTATAGCGTTTGACGCCCTCCTTGTCGTCCCACGCCTTGGTCTGGATGCGCCCCTCCAGATAAACCAGCTTTCCTTTTACCAGGTATTTTCCGCAGATCTCGGCCAGTTTCCCGAAGGTGACGATCTTGTGCCACTCGGTCTTCTGCACCTTCTCGCCGCTCTTATCCTTCCACTGCTCATCCGTCGCTATCCGGAAATTGGTCACCATCGCCCCATCGGGCGTGTACCTCACCTCCGGATCCGCCCCCAGCCTGCCTACCAGGATCGCCTTGTTGATCATCTTCTCCTCCTCCTTTTCCTGAAACGTTATGATTTGTCGATCATACACAAGTCACCCGCCGGCCGCAACACGAAATTTGGGGACGCCCCCTCCCCTCACCCTCCCGGCGGCCTTTAATGACGAGGCTGCGGGGCGCCCCGAAGACGGCGACTTTCGCCCGCATCCACGGCCGGCGGGTTCAATTCGTGCTTGACTAATGCGGAAAAAAAATATAGTCAAATCCACTTTATAACAAAACGGACCGCGCAGAGGATTTAATGGAAGAAGAGAGTGAACTTCTGAAAAAACGCAGAGAAAAGATCGACTCCCTGAAGGCCGACGGGATCGACCTCTATCCCAACGACGCACGGGTCGGGGATACGACAGCCTCGGTGAGCGAACGATTCGGACCGATGGCGCCCGAAGATCTGGAAAAGATCACGGAGCGCTTCACGCTGGCGGGCCGCCTGATGGCCGTCCGCGACTTCGGCAAGGGCGCCTTCATCAGCATCCAGGACCGCAAGGGGCGTCTCCAGGCCTTCCTCCGGAAAAACCAGTTGGGGGAGAAGACATTTTCGCTGTTCAAACGGCTCGATGTCGGCGATATCATCTGGGTTGCCGGACGGGTCTTCAAGACCCGGACCGGGGAGCTGACGATCGACGTGGAGGAGAACGGCCTTAGGCTGCTCTCCAAATCGCTTCGGCCGCTGCCCGAAAAGTGGCACGGCCTGACCGACGTCGAGATTCGTTACCGCCAGCGCCACCTCGACCTGATCGTGAACCCCGAGGTCCGCAAGGTATTTCAGCAGCGGAGCCGGATCATCAGCCTGATCCGCCGGTTCATGGAGGAGAGGGACTTCCTGGAGGTGGAAACCCCGATGATGCAACCCCGGGCCGGCGGCGCCGTCGCCCGCCCCTTCAAGACCTTTCACAACGCCCTCGGGATGAACCTCTTTCTCAGGATCGCCCCCGAGCTCTACCTGAAGCGCCTGATCACCGGAGGCCTGGAACGGGTCTTCGAGATCAACCGAAGCTTCCGGAACGAAGGGATCTCCACATTCCACAATCCCGAATTCACGATGATGGAGTTCTATCAGGCTTATGCCACCTACGAAGACCTGATGGCCATGACGGAGGAACTCTTCGTCCATATCGTCCGGAAGCTCTTTGATTCAACCAAGTTCAGCTATCAGGGAAAGGAGATCGATCTGAGCCCCCCCTGGCGGCGGCTCACGGTCCGCGATGCCGTTGTGGAGATCGGCGGCGTGGAAACCGCCGTCCTCGACGACGCCGGCCGAATGGCCAACCATGCCCGGAAGCTCGGAATCGAGGTGAAGCAGAGCGACCCGCCGGGCAAGGTGCTGATGGCGATCTTCGATGAAACGGTGGAGCAGAACCTCATTCAGCCGACTTTCGTCACCCATTACCCCGTCGACGTTTCGCCCCTCTCCCGCAGAAACGCGGAGGAGCGGACGCTGGCCGACCGCTTCGAACTCTATATCTGCGGGAAGGAGATCGCGAACGCCTTCTCCGAGCTGAACGACCCCGTTGACCAGCGCGGGAGGTTCGAGATGCAGCTCAGGGAAAGGGAGGCCGGCGATCTGGAAGCCCATGAGATGGATGAGGATTACATCGGCGCCCTCGAGTGCGGAATGCCGCCGACGGCGGGCGAGGGGATCGGGATCGACCGGATCGTCATGCTGCTGACCGACTCCGCTTCGATCCGGGACGTGATCCTCTTTCCGCTTCTCCGGACAAGGGACGACTGGGGACACCTTGCAGCAAGGTGTCCCCATGACAACGATTGAGCCTTTTTACGAGAGCATTCATCGATGACCTCCTATGAATTGTTCATCAGCCTGCGCTACCTGAGGGCGAGACGGAAACAGGTGTTCGTTTCCATCATCACCTTTATCTCGATCGCCGGGATCTTTCTCGGCGTCGCGGCCCTGATCATCGTGCTGGCGGTCATGAACGGCTTCGAAACCGACCTGCGCAACAAGATCCTGTGGATCAATTCCCACATCATCCTGATGGAGCACAGCGGCGCGATGAAGAACCATCCTCGGGTCATGCGGGAGGTCGCCCAGGTCCCCGGCGTCGTCGCCGCCACCCCCTTCATCTACAGCCAGGCGATGCTGAAAAACGGCAGCAGCGTCACCGGTATCGTCCTCCGCGGTCTCTCGTTGGAAGATGCCATGAAGGTGATCAGCCTGGGTAAAATCCGGGAGGGGAAGCTCGACTACCTCGGGGATGGAGAGAGGAAGATCCCGGGTCTCAAACCGGAGTTATCCGGCGTTCCCGGAATCCTCATCGGTCGGGAGCTGGCGAAGAACCTCGGAGTTTTTCTCTTTGAAACGGTCCACGTCGTATCTCCCTCCGGGATTAGCACGCCGATGGGCATGGTTCCGCGGATGAAGTCCTTCCTCGTGGTCGGCATCTTCGAATCCGGGTTCTTCGAGTACGACTCGACGCTCGCCTACATTTCGCTCAAGAACTGTCAGGAGTTCCTGAACATGGGAGACCTGGTCACCGGGATCGAGATCCGGGTCGACGACATCTACCGGGCCGATCGGATCGCAAAGCAGATCGAGAAGAAACTGGGGTTCCCCTACTGGGGCCGGAACTGGATGGAGATGAACCGAAACCTCTTCTCGGCACTGAAACTGGAAAAGCGGGTCATGTTCATCATCCTCTCCCTGATCGTCCTCGTCGCGGCCTTCAACATCATCAGCGCGCTGATCATGATCGTGATGGAAAAGAACAAGGACATCGCGATTTTGAAGACGATGGGCGCCACCCGGGCAGGGATCATGAAGATCTTCATCTTTCAGGGGCTTGTCGTGGGGGCGATCGGCACCTTCCTCGGCTGTCTCGCGGGACTGGCGGTCGCCTTCAACCTGGAGGCTCTCTCCCGTTTCGTGGAGAAGCTCTTCGGCTTCAAGATCCTCCCGGGCGACGTCTATTATCTGAGCGAGCTCCCCTCGCAGGTCAACTACGGCGATGTCGGAATCATCATCCTGGGAACGCTTCTGATCAGTTTTCTTTCGACGATCTACCCCTCCTGGCGGGCGTCGCGCCTCGACCCGGCGGAGGCGCTGCGCTACGAATGAGGACAGAGGAGAAAGGGGTGAAGGGGTAAGG
>Ga0209746_1001426_pt1 | contig 11493 bp, 8 predicted proteins | sample BarGraNGADG00211_3_FD_184496 | JGI IMG/M metagenome (GOLD analysis project Ga0209746, IMG submission 184496) | Arctic peat soil microbial communities from Barrow, Alaska - Barrow Graham LP Ref core NGADG0011-211 (SPAdes) (version 2) | ecosystem: Environmental > Terrestrial > Soil > Wetlands >...
AGGCCAGCGTGACCAGCATGACGATGGTGGCCGCCTCGCGGGCCTGCTCGGAGGCGATGATCCAGCCGGGCACGAGGCGCATGGTGGCCGGGTCGAGTTGCTCGGGGGTGGGGACAGCGACATCTCCCTCTGGCTCTCTCTCGTGTGAGTAGGGGGGCAGGGCCAGGTCGAATATGGAACCGAGGTCGACCTCGTAGAACTCGCTGGCGGTGCTGCTGGCCTCCCGGCTGTAGAGACGCCAGACCCGGCCGTTAGTGAGAATGCCCCACGGGCAGCGCGTGCCCACGAGGTAGCTGACCATCTGGTGGCTGGGGTTGTTCTCGGCCTTCCAGGCGTCGCGGCCCGAGCTATCTTGCCGGCTGAGCGGCCGGCCCCAGTATTTGGTCTCGGCAATGGCCAGTGCGCGGCCGTAGAAAGCGTCGTCGGCGCCATGCAACGGATAGGCCTGCTCGGCCTCGGCGCGCCCGGCGAAGAGGGCATAATCGGGCCGGGTCAGGCTGCCCCCGCGGCGCTGGGCCTTGGCCTGGACGATAAAACCCCAACCCAGGGCCTCCAGCGCCGGCTTGACGAACTCCTGCTCGGTCTGCGCCTCGTTCCAACTGTCGCCCAGGGCGCGCGCCCGTTGCCACAGTCGGCGCAGCGTCTCGAAGGTGGGCAGCGGGTCGGCGGCCCAGGCGGGGTGCTGCGGCAGGCGCGTTTGCAGGTAGTGCTGCGAGAAGAGCGATTTGCCGGCGGGTGGCCTGGGCACGTCCCCCGGCGCGGGTGACTGGGTAGTGGTGGGATCGGTCATTGATGCCTGCTTGGATGATCGTTGGAATGTCATTATAGCGCAGAGGGAGTGAAACACGAAGTCGCGAAGGTTCAGAAGCTCACGAAGCGCGTAGAGCACGGCCGCGGCGTTGCCCGTCCATGGGGCGCCTGGCCGGCCTGGTCACTGGAATTCCAAATGCAGCGGTCTCGTTAAGGTACGAATTGACGCTTCAGCAGGCAAACTGACTGGTGGGAAGAGCGCGAGAATGCAGGCGCCAGACCACTGGTTTTGCCACAATGGCGTCGCGTAAAGCGAGGCGCCACCAGCGAGAATCGCCCTTACGGTAGTTCTCTCATAGCACCACACAGCGTTCATAGCGGGATTTCTGCCTGGCGGTACCTCGCCCCTATAGCGCGCATGGCCATGACTGCCCGTACGGCATCGCTTGCCGGCGATGCCGTACGGGCAGTCCGCTGCGTTTCGCCTCAGCCCATGCAGGTGGGCTTGGCAGTTGTTGCTGCGACCTCGGTCGCCCGGCAGCGCCTCAGCCTCAGCACTCGGCCCCAAACTCCTTGACGAACACCTCTGCCAGCCGCTGCGGCCAATCTCCCACCGGCGCCAGGCGCCCGAAGAAGAAGCGCAACACCGGCGGCTCCTCCACGAACTGCAGCCCACCCACCTGCGCGCGCCAGCGGTGCAGCCACGTGATCCGGTCCACCGCGTACTCGATGTGTGACATGGTGTAGACGCTGCGCGGCACCGCCAGGCGCTCCAGCTCGAGGTCGGCCAGCACCTCGTTGCCCTGCTGATCGCGGTCGGTCGAGATCGTGCCCCGTTCCATGCTGCGGATGCCGGACGCCAGGTAGATGGCGGCGGCCAGCGCCCCGGCCGGATACTGCACTTGCGGAAGGTGGGGCAGGAACCGTTTGGCATCCACATGGCAGGCCAGCCCGCCGGCCGGCGTCACCACCGGCACGCCGTTCGCTTCCAGGCGATCGACGAAATACTTGATAAACTGGATCGCACTGCCGGCGACGTCCGTCTCGCACATCTCGCGCAGGCCGACCGCCATGGCCTCGATCTCTTTGGTCGACATGCCGCCGTAAGTGGCAAAGCCTTCGTACACGGGCAGCCATTCCAACAGCCGGTTGAAGTAGCTCCGGTTATCGGTGGCGATCAGCCCGCCGCGCGCCGCCGCGCTCTTGCGCCCCGACAGTACACGATGTCCACATAGCCCATCTGCTCGCGAATAATCTCGCCGATGGAACAGTCGCGGTAGGCGGGCTCGCGCTCCTTGATCAGGAAGGCATTTTCGGAGATCAAGCTGGCGTCGAACACCAACGGGATGTTGTGCGCGCTGGCGATCTCCTTGACGCCCCGTAGGTTGTCCATGGAGAACGGCTGGCCGCCCACCAGGTTCGTTGTGGCCTCCATGCGGATGTAGGCAATGCGCTCTCCGTATTGTCCGATGGCCACCGACAGCTTGTCGAGGTCCATATTGCCCTTGAACGGCTCCCGGCTGGCGGTCCGCAAGCCTTCATCCGTGAGCAGCTCCAGGACTGTGCCGCCGGCCAGCTCGATGTGTGCGCGCGAGGTGGTGAAATGATAGTTCATGGCCACCACCGAGCCCGGCTTGACGAAGACCTTGGCCAGCAGATGCTCCGCCGCTCGGCCCTGGTGCACGGGCATGCACAGCTCGAACCCCAGCACGTCCTTGACCGCCGCGGCCAGCCGGGTGAAGCTCTCCGATCCGGCGTAAGCGTCATCCGACACCATCATCGCGCCCAACTGATTATCACTCATGGCGTTGGTGCCGCTGTCGGTCAGCATGTCCAGGAAAATGTGGCGGGTCGGCAATAGGAAGGTGTTATAGCCGGCTTCGGCGATCGCGTTCAGGCGATAGGCCATCGGGGGAAGGGTGACCTTCTGGACGATACGCACCTTGTGCATTTCCATGGGGATCACGCGCCCGTCGGACAGTCGAATGCTCATGATGTTCCTCCAGCTCTGCAAGGTTGGTCGATCGTTACCCGGAGCTGACCGGTCAGGCGGACCGAATGGAGCACTCTGATGCGGGGAAAGATGCGGACAGGCCGTTCCGTACGCATGACAGGCGAGCGGCAGCGGTCGTCGGTCGGAGGTTCAGTCGGGAAAACCCGGCTATTCTAACGCGGTTCACGCGCAGGGGCAAATGGGCTTGTGGTGGGCGCATACTGCTCCCGAAACCTATTGACAGTCACGGATACCAGTAGTAGAATCAGTGTGTATTTAGCTATTTATGTAGCAATATTCGAATACATAATGACCGGCTGCGCAGGCTTTCGATGTGGGGCGCCGGCGACCACGGGCCCGCGCCAGGGCGTGGGCGTTGTCAAACCAGATTGGCAGTACGAAAGGAGCGTTAAGCTATGGGCTGTCTGAGCAAATCTGCGTAAATCCGCGTCCTTGCCCGACGCAGCCGAGCGTTTGGGCAGATGGCACTTTGACTCGGAGGAAAGCTATGAAACAGACAGTATGGAGAGTCCTCAGTGTCCTCGTCATGATCGTGTTCCTGGCCGGCTGCACGACGGCGCCGGCCCCGACTGCGGCCCCAGTGGCCCCCGCTCCTCCCACGACCGCCCCGTCCCTGGCGACGTCGGCGCCCGCGACCACCGCTCCCGCAGCCACCGCTCAGCCAGCCACCGCCGCCGTGACGACGACGACTGCCCCGGCAACCACCGCCGCCCTGACGACGACGACTGCCCCGACGACCACGACCGCGCTGACGACCACTACCGCCACGACGACTACTGTTGCCGCGGTGCCCACCGTGTCTCCCGACATCGCGAATTTCCAGTCTGATCCGAACAACCTGTTCCCCAACAACATCGGCACCGCCTCCTGCAAGGGTGTCAAGCTGGTGGCGGTCACCCAGACCGGGCCGCAGATCGCCGGGCCCTTGCAAGAGTACGCCGCACAGTGGGGACAGAAAACCGGCGGCAGCGTTGAGGTCCAGACCTTCGCCTTCGGCGACCTGTTCCAGAAGATCCGCACCGCCTTCGTGTCGGGGGCCAATCCGTTCGACATCCTCGTCTACGCTTCCGACTGGGCAGGCGACATCATGGGGTCCGGTTGGGTGATTGAGGTCCCGCAGACCCTTCAGGACCAGATCGGTTACAAGTACATTATCCCGACCTACCGTGACCGCATCCTGTCGTGGGGCGGCAAGATCTACGGCATCCCCTACGACGGCGACGCACACATGATGTATTACCGTCGCGATCTGCTCACCGATCCGGCCCAGATTACCGCCTTCAAGGCCAAGTACGGCTACGAACTGCCTGCGCCGCCCAAGACTTGGACGCAATACCACGACATCGCCGAGTTCTTTAACGGCCAGACCATCAACGGCCAGACGATGTACGGGGCCGGCACGGCCTTCAAGCCGCACGCTCAGTCCTACTGGACCTTCCTCGGGATCGCCGCCTCCTTCTCCAAGGCGCCGGGCGACCCGGCCTATTTCTTCGATCCCGTTACCATGCAGCCACGCATCAACAACGAGGGCTTCGTCAAGGCTCTCGACCTGTATACCTCGCTGGTCAAGGTGGGCCCGCCGGGGGTGGTGAACTGGGATGTCGGCGACATCCGCTCCAACTTCACCGCCGGCAAGGTCGTCCTGGCCATTGACTGGGGTGACGTGGGGCCCCTCTCCTCCGACCCGAAGGCTTCCGCGATCGTCGGCAAATGGGGTTCCGGCCTGGAACCCGGCGTCGAGCAATACTGGGACACCAAGCAAAACAAGTGGGTTAACCAGTTCAACCAGGCGCCTTACCTGGCCTTCGGTGGCTGGATCCAGGGCGTGACCAGCAGCAGCAAGAACCAGAAGTGCGCCGAGGACTTCGCCGCCTTCATGGGCAACTACAACATGTCCTTGCGCCTCAGCGTGGAGCCGGGAACCGGGGTGAACCCGCACTACTTCAGCGACATGAACAACCTCCCGCCCTGGACCAAGCTGGGGATGACCCAGCCAGAGACCACAGAGTACGTGGGTGCCATCCGCCAGATCATCGGCAGCCCCAACACCGTGATCGACTTGCGCATCACGGGCGCTGCCGAGTACTTCGACGCCCTCGACGGGCAACTGGCCCAGGCCGTGGCCGGCCAGATCACTTCGAAGGCCGCCCTGGATGCGGTGGCTCAACAGTGGAACCAGATAACGGACCGCATCGGCCGCGACCAGCAGAAGAAACTCTACCAGCAAATGTTGGGACTGCCGACGCCATAAGGATGCGAATCGGCGCCTGACGTGAGCCGCCGAGGCCGGCGGCGCCCGTGCTGAATCTCCACCGTGGGATTGCAGCACGGGCGCCTTCCGGCCGTCTTGTTATAGACTATGGGGGATTATATGGCAGTGAGCGAAACGGACCGGCCCGCCAGGCCGATCTCCCGGCGCCCCTCAACCGAGGAGGATACTGGTGGCATCACCCGGGATCCCAGCAAGTACGTGTTCCTGCTGCCGGCCGTCATCCTGATCCTGCTGTTATCGATTTTCCCGCTGCTGTTCTCGCTTGGCCTCAGTTTTGTCAATTGGGATCTGAGCCGGCTGCAAGGAGGGATTCAGTTCGCCGGGCTGAACAATTTCATCCAGCTGATGCAGGATAAGCGCTTCTGGAACACCGCGCGCGTCACTTTATCCTTCGTCGTGGGGGGAGCCGCCCTTCAGTATACGCTCGGACTGGGGATCGCGCTGCTGCTGAATCGCGAGATCCGCTTCCGGCGCTTCTTCCGCGTCGTGTTCCTGCTGCCCATGATGCTAACCCCCGCGGCGGTGGGTTACCTGGGCCGCATGCTGTTCAACGAGACACAGGGCCCGGTGAACGACATCATCACGCACCTGGGCGGTCCGGCCATCCCGTGGACGAGCAATTCGACCCTGGCTTTGCCCTCACTGATCCTGGTCGACACTTGGGAGTGGGTACCGTTCCTCATCATCGTTCTGCTCGCCGGACTGCAGTCCCTGCCCCCCGAGGTATTCGAGGCGGCAACGGTCGAAGGCGCCGACGCCTGGCAGATCTTCCGCCACATCACCTTCCCGCTCCTGCTGCCCACCTCGGTCACCGTGATCCTCATCCGGGCCCTGGAAGCCTTCAAGCTGTTCGACATCGTCGCGGTCATGACCGGCGGCGGACCGGGCACCTCGACCGAGTCGGTGACCTGGTACACCTACCTGGCCGCGCTCACCTATGGCCGCCTGGGCTACGCGTCGGCGATGGCCTACAGTTTGCTCATCATGGTGACCATCTTCTGTCTTCTGTTTCTTGCTGCCACCCGCCGTGGCGTCGAAGCATCCCAATAACGAGGTGTCCCGTGCAACTGACGATCTGGCGGAGCCGCCTCATCAAGGGCTTCATGACCTATGCCCTGTTGTTTGGCTGGGCTTTCGTGTGCCTGTTCCCGCTCTACTGGCTGCTGATCACGTCGTTCAAGCAGCCCATCGCCGTGTTCCAGGGACCGAAGTACTTCCCGTGGATCGACTTCAAGCCCACCCTGGATGCCTGGCGTTTCCTGCTGACCGGCCCGGCCCACGAAGCGGTGATCCGTAGCTGGACCAACAGCGCCATCGAGGCGCTCAGCAGCGCGGCATTGGCCGTCTTCATTGGGGCCATGGCCGGGTACGGGCTGGCACGCTTCCGCTACCTCGTGCGCGGGCTCAGATGGCGCAACCAGCAGATCGCTTTCTGGATCATCTCCCAGCGCATGCTCCCGCCCGTGGTTGTGGTCCTACCCTACCTCATCATGTTCCGTTTCGTGGGCTTAGTCGACACCTACGCCGGGATGATCCTGGCCTATACCGTCTTCAACCTGCCCTTTGCCGTCTGGATCTTGCGCGATTTCTTTGCCGGGCTGCCGCCCGACCTGGAGGAGAGCGCGCTGATTGACGGCGCCTCGCGTCTGGGAGCCTTCCGCATGGTCGTGCTGCCCCTGGCAGCGCCGGGGCTGGTGGCAACCTTCCTGTTCTGTATGATGTTTGCCTGGAACGACTACCTGTTTGCGCTGATGCTCACCTTCAGCCGGGCCTCTACCCTACCCATGTATATCGCCGGCGAGGGCACGCAGTCATACGGGCCGCAGTGGTGGTACCTGTCCGCGCTGTCGCTAATGGCCGTCGCGCCGATGATACTGGTCGCCCTGCTGGTCGAACGCTATATCACGCGTGGGCTCGTGGTGGGCGCCATCAAGTGATCCGCCTACAGGCCGTGCTGGGCCAGGAATGCGTCGGCGGCGGCGCGTTGGTGGAAGGAAACCTGCGTGCCGATCCGGGTGACCGATAGAGCCGCGACCGCATTGGCCTGTCGCAGCGCGTCGCGCAGTGACCGGCCCTCGCCGAGGAAGACCGCCAGGCTGCCGATAAAGGCATCTCCCGCCCCGGTGGGGTCCACCGGCTCGACGGGCACCGCCGGCACATGCTCTGCCACACCGTCCCTATCCACCAGCAGCGCGCCACGCTCGCCCAGCGTCAGAATCACGGCGCCTGGGCCGCGCTCCAGCAGCCGCCGCGCGGCGGCCTCGGCCTCCTGCGGGCTGCCGGCAGGCAAGCCCGTTAGCAGTTCCGTCTCGGTCTCGTTCGGCGCGCAGATGTCGGCCAGCCGCAGCAATTCGTCGGGCAGAGGAGCGGCCGGAGCAGGATTGAGGATCGTGCGCACCCAGCCGGCCTTCGCGATGCGCAGGGCTTCAAAGGTCGTTTCGATGGGTATCTCCAACTGGCAGATCAGGATGTCCGCCGCAGTAATCAGCGCGCGGGCCGCCTGGGCATCGGCAGGCGACAGGCCCATGTTGGCCCCGGGCACGATCACGATGAAGTTGTGCGCGCTGTCGTCGACAAAGATCGGCGCCACGCCGGAGAAAAGCGACTCGTCAAACAGCACGTGGGATGTGTCGATCCCCTGCTCGCGATAGTTACGTAGCGTTCCCTCACCAAACACGTCGCGGCCCAGCCTGGTCACCATTGTCACCTGCGCCCCCAGCTTCGCGGCCATCACGGCCTGGTTGGCCCCCTTGCCTCCATAGCCCAGGTGGAAGGAATGACCGATCATGGTCTCCCCCAGCTTCGGCAAGCGGGGCACCTTCGAGATGAGGTCGATATTGGAGCTCCCGACGACGCATATCCTTGGCGGCTGTCCTGACATCGCGCTACCTCGCTCCTCTTGACGTTCCTGCCCTGACGTTCCGACGTCCGTGCGCCATGCCTGCTTTACGGTCCGGGAACTACGATGTGCTCCTCGGCATAAATGTGGATGCGCAGTTCACAGAAGTCGTCCGCATCCGCTCCGGCCACTCGCCCGATCTCGCTCGCGAACGCGGCGTCCATCGCTTCAAAGCTGTCCCACCACAGCTCGGCGGTGCCGTCGTAAAGCGGCTCTGCGCCCATCCCGGCAGGTTGATAATCGCCGGCGATGTTGATGCGGTAACCCCGCAAGTCGGGCAGTTGCGAGGACAGCCGGATGTGGTCTTCACGCCAGCGGCGCGCGAACTCATCTCGGCTGATGCCCGGTTTGCGCTTGAGCAACGCGATCACTTTGACCATTACTACCTCCCTGCCCCAGCCTCTCACTGTCGTTGAACAGTTGCGTTTTGCTTGTATCACACTGCCGGCCGGTTGTCAACCGCCCTCGCAGCCCCTCGCAGGCGCGATCAGGCCCTGCTTTGGCGTATTTGAGTGCCGGGTCAAAACGCACACCCGCCGGTTGATCCGGCCGGTAGCTATCCGATCGTGCAGAGAAGGCAGGGCTGCGCTTTTGATGCTGCTGGACTTGGGGGTACTCCCCCCTGTCGTCCCAGCGTTCACCCGCACACCTCTGGACACCCGCCGCACTGGCTGCGCCCGGTCGTCTCCTCTCCCACTCTGCCCTCGGACTCGGCTACCTCGTACGTCTTCGACGTCAACGTCAACGACGTCAACGTTATCCATTATGTAAATCTACCTGACAACAAGAGGGATCACATGACAGTAAAAGTAGCTGAGCGCAGAGTCGACCGTTCGCCCTTTCGACGCCGGTCCGCTCCTCAAGAAGAGCGCCCCCGCACCCAGCCGGCTGGACCCCCACCCAGCGCCTGAGACCCCGTCTCATCGCTCATCGGCTGTCACCCGTCTCATCACGCACCACCCCTCTCATTTGCGCCCCGCAATGCGGGCCAGCTCGGTGCGCAATCATTAGAGCCGGCGCCGGCGGCCGGCGGCAAACTCCGTTCCACTGGTACCGGAGCTTGTTCGCCTGGGGCGCCGTCAGCGCGCCCCGCGCCGTGCCGGCCTATTGTAGGTGCCCATACATCCCGGCCCTCCCCTTTTCCATACTATCTAAACAAATGTATCATATAAATATGATAAGTCGAGCGTAACAGTTGTGCAATCAGAACCCGGATTCGTTGAAAACGGCTCGAAACTGCAACTTTGGGAAAGTGGCAAGGTGGGCTACAAACCCCGCTGCCGGTCTGCTGCGAGAAATCGGCCTGGTGCCGGAGCTGTGAGGAGTGAGCAAGAAGTGAGTAGCTTTCGGCCTGGAAAGCGCACATCGAGTGAGGGATATCCTCTGGTCGTAACGGTTCGACAACAAGACAAAACATCCGAACAGGAGCGTGACATGGACAAGTTGGAAATCGTCAAGAACGCCATGACAGACATCGAGAAAGGTGCCATCAAAGCATCGTCCTACACGGAGGACATGATCTTTAGCGGTCCGGTACCCCAACCGCTGAACCGAGAGAAGTACCTGGACCTCATGCGCGCGCTTGTAGGGGCCTCGCCTGACTGGAATTTCCACGCTCGCGACTTCACGGTCGAGGGCGACACCGTCCAGATCAGCATCAGCATCACCGGCACGCAAACCCGCACCCTGCCCGGTTTGATGCCGGGTATGCCTGACCTGCCGGCCACCGGCAAGCAGTTTTCCCTGCCGGGAGAACACCTCACGATAACCGTCCGCGGGAACCAGATCAGCCAGATGGTGGCGCGGGTGCCTCCAGGCGGGGGTGTACCCGGCATGTTGGCCCAGCTTGGCGTCACGCTATCGAGCTGATCGATGAGGTGAGCTGCCCATTCGGAGTACTGACAGCAGCACCTTGGTCTGCGGACTGTGGAGTTTGGTCTTCTGGTGCAATGGCACACGTCCATAGTAATTGACAGAACATTTCCTTTTCCTCAAAGTGAGGCACTTTGCTCAGGTTGCTATATAGCTAAGACCCGCGGTGATGGAACCGTCATGCCAGCCCATGCGCCCCACCCCCTGTTCGACCAACGACAACCGTTGGAGAGGAAAGATGAAACCACTGTCGCGTCTTGTTCCCGTCATGCTGATCGTCCTGGCCCTGTTCTCGGCCAGCTTGCCCGCGGCCCTCGCGGCTCCGTCCGCCCAGTCAGGCGGACCACAGACCTTTACCGTGCTGGTTGGCACAGAGGCCGGCATTCAACAGCTGGCTTCGGGTCCGGCCGGCGCCTGGCAGATCATGAAATACTACCCCGACACGATCACCGTCAACGAGGGTGACACCATCGTGTGGAAGATCAACTCGACCGAGTTCCACACCGTCAGCTTCCTGACGCCCGGACAGCAAGCGCCCGCCTTCGTCATACCGGAGGGCGGAAATAGCCAGCGTCTGCTGTTCAACCCGCAGGTAGCCTTCGCCACCCCTACGGCCAACTTCGACGGGACCCAGTATGCCAACTCCGGCCTGCTGCAGCGTAATGCGCCGCCGAACCCCACCGAGTTCAAGCTGGCCTTCAGCAATGCCGGCAGCTATGACTACGTTTGTCTGGTCCATCAGGAGATGAAAGGCAAGGTCATCGTCCAGCCGAAGGGCACGGCCTACCCCAAGACCCAGGCCCAGATCGATGCGGACGCCAAGGCGCAGATCGCGGCCGACCAGCAGATGGCGCTGGGCATGAAGGCCCAGGCGGCCCCGGCGCAGGCCACCCGGCCCGGACCCAATGGCGCCACGGTCCACGTCGTGAACATGGGCTACAGCGCGAACATGGTCGACTACATGCAGTTCGTGCCGAACAACCTGACCATCAAGGCCGGCGACACGGTGGAGTGGCAGGCAAACAACGGCGCCACGCCGCACACAGCGACCTTTCTGTCCGGCGCCAAGGAACCCGACCTGATCATAACCGAACCGCAGCAGAGCGGTCCCCCAAAGCTGGTGTTCAACCCGCAGGTCCTGGCCCCAGCAGGCGCATCGACCTACGGCGGAACGGGCTACACCAACTCGGGTCTGATCAACGGCAAGCAGTACCCGACGCCCGGGCCCAAGACTTACACGTTGGTCTTCGATAAGCCGGGGACTTACACCTACCTGTGCTTGTTGCACGACAACATGGGCATGACGGGCACGATCACGGTGCGGGCGGCGACGGCCGGCGCGACCACCGCCGCGCCCAGCACGCTGCCCACCACCGGCGGCGCGCCGTCTACCTGGCCGCTGGCCGCAGCGGGCGCGGCCCTGGCCCTGGCCGGCGCCTACCTGCGGAAGCGGAGCCGCGCTGAGAGAGCATAATTCAGTTTTGCTCCGTTGACGGCTGCCAACCGATCCGGAGGACCGGCCGGGGACAACCCCCGGTCGATCCTCCGGCTTTCATTTAAGCAGGGACAGCAGAAAGAACAGCCTGACGCCCAGGCCCAGCACGACCAGGTTGCCTGCCACGCTGAGGGCGGTGCGACAGGCGGGCGACAGCCGGCGGTGCGCCAGCGCGCCAAGCGCCGCGAGCA
>Ga0209746_1001427_pt1 | contig 11483 bp, 6 predicted proteins | sample BarGraNGADG00211_3_FD_184496 | JGI IMG/M metagenome (GOLD analysis project Ga0209746, IMG submission 184496) | Arctic peat soil microbial communities from Barrow, Alaska - Barrow Graham LP Ref core NGADG0011-211 (SPAdes) (version 2) | ecosystem: Environmental > Terrestrial > Soil > Wetlands >...
GAAAAAATAGACCGGGTATAAAAAATTAACGATTCGAAAAAATCCGAGCTTGTTGGAAGATTATGACGTTGCAAAAATAACTTTTCCTACAGGCTCGTTGGACTGAAGGATAACTAAAACATGAATCTGTTAGATCAATTTAACGACTTATCTTTGGAAATCTTAAATTCTTATATCCACAATGAACAAGAGGAAAATTTGCATTTGGATTTTAAATTAATAAACAAAGCGGATTTATCGCATAAGGATGACAAAAGAAATCTCTCTAAAGCATTATCTGGTTATGCAAATTCGAGTGGTGGACTTATTATTTGGGGAATTGATTCAAGGAAGAATGCAGAGGGTATTGATTGCGCAACAGGTTCAAAAGTCATCGAACCGCTTCGACAATTTATAGCACGATTGAATGAATTAACAGGACAAGCCGTGTCTCCCATAGTTGATGGAGTCATACATAAACCGATATTCACAACAAATGAATCAGGTTATGCAATAACATACATCCCAGAAAGCGATTCAGGACCACACATGGCCAAAATGGGTGAGGATCGTTATTATAAACGCAGTGGGGATAGTTTTTATAAAATGGAACACTTCGATATTGAAGATATGTTTGGAAGAAGAAAACATCCTAATCTTAAACTCGTATATAGAATCCTGTCTCAACCCCAAAATCGAGATTGCCGTGTTGTGCTCGGTATTGAAAATATTGGCAAAGGATCAGCTAATGCACTATATATAGCTGTAGAAGTAGAAAAACCTTTTGCCGTAAACTCTTATGGAATTGATGGGAATTTCAATCATGGTCTTCCTAAGTTAGTATCAGCTATGGATTCGCATTGGGTCAGATTCGGTGCAAACTCCAATGTTATTCTCCATCCTTCGACATCACATGATATTCTAGCAATAGTTGGAGAAAATATCGCAACAAATAGTAATCTTTTTTTTAAGTATCAAATTGCATCAGAAGGCTTTCGTATTATTTCTGGCGAAATAAGAATTCCTTTTGAAGATTTGTTCAAAACAGATACAGAATAAGTCCAACAAGGGCAATACAGCCGATCGCTACGCTCCGGCTGATTTTTTCGTTGGGCCAAAAGAAAGGACAAGAAATGAAAAGAAAGACTACAGCAGAGAAACCTAGAGAGTCCCCTGCAATTCAAGACGTCTATTTGAAGTTGTTTCAAAAGAATAATCCTAACTGCACTTTCGCAGTCGAGGATGAGCAGCTCGTCCTGCAAAACCCTTGGGGAGAGAAGGATTGTCGACTCGCCTTTGGCCTGACGGAAATTAATGCAATCAAGGACCTCAACAACTTAGTGTTCAACCCCCAATTTGATGCAATTATTCACGTGGATACCAATGAAATTGAATTCATATATGCGTACATCATGCCAGGTAATGAGCCATACAAATCACACTTGGACCGTTCCTTCACACTCCACCTTGACAGACAGGAGCTCACTTGTCGGTTTGCAGAACCTACAGCTCGACTCATGTCGGTCGCACGCCGCGTTCGGCGTCTACCAACCGACCGCGGCATGATGACCGTTCCTCAACTGGAGCCGTTTACGGATGCACAGCGACTGGATCAACTTCCAGAGCAAGCATCACGCTATTTCGCCAAACGGGTTCCTCGTAGCTTTTACGTGAGGCCAAGCAAGCCTGTACTGTCATTGGACCTAGAACATATCGCAAAGCATGTGAATTTCATCATGCGATACTACGACCGCAAGACACCGAGTATTGAAATCCGAGAGAAGACTAACAAAGACTGTAATGAACACGGAGAACGGCGACGCTTCTGTACAGATTCCTTTCCCCCTATACTATCAATGCAGGGAATCGACGAATTCATACTCCAACTCATTAGTGTGGCTCACCAAACCAGCCCAAGATTTGCATTCATATACTATTTTCAAGTGATCGAGTATGCAGGATTCTACTTCATCGACGAGAATGCTCGTCGATCACTGAAATCATTCTTGCGTGATCCTGTAATGATAACCTGTCCGGAAGACAAAATGCATGACTTGTTCGCCGTGCTGTCAGATCTTGCTCACAACGATGAAGGTAGAATGCGCAAAGTTGTAGAGGAGTGCTGTGATCCCGATGTGCTTTGGCTCGAGATCGAGACTGACAAAGACTTCTTCTGTAGCGAAGTTCGTTTTGACGGAGGATTCATACTTCCAGCCCTCATTTCCAAGGACACGACAACTTCGTCTTGGGCGGCGATGTGGATGCCAAAAGTTCTTGATCAACTCACAAAGATCCGGAACTGCTTGGTCCACGCCCGGGAGCGACGCCAAAGCAATGTGATTCTTCCAACGCCGGCCAATAATTGTCGCATAGAACGTTACATTCCAATCATCGCTCGAATTGCAGAACAGATCGCATTGAAGAAAGATTAGGCCCAACAATTTTTTGGAGGCTATCGCGAACCCGCAGCGGGTTCACTCAGCCTCAAAATGACGTTGGGCAAAGAGTATGATCACTATAAATTTCATGCACCCATGGACGGTGCGAACACCTTGGGTATACCGCTATCTCCCGCAGCAATACGTCGACCGTTTTTTCGATACCGGCGAGTTGCGGCTCAGTTCATTTGCCGCCTTCCAGAAGCACCAAGATGAAGAAAGAAAAGACGGATGCGAAGGCTACAATCTTCTGATCCATAGGACGGAAGAAAAAGGCGGGCAGACAGTGGTCATTCGTATGGACGTTGGTCACGATGCTTATGTCCTTTGCGGCAGTGGGCTGGCATCGCGTGATCTGATGGCGAAGTTTGGCTGCGATGCAGGCATCGTCATACGGGATACGACAGCATTCGCGAATACCGTCGCCACGCATATACCGGGATTCATCGCTGGTTTGGAGGGAGCATGCAGCTACAGCAAGATGAAGATTCTGATGAAAGACCTCGGGCACTTGCCATATCAGCCCCCCGATATGCCGCCAAACAGCGCGGCTCAGCTGTCGCAGGAGATCGGACAGAAAATCGCTCAGCAGATAGCGACCGAGGACGTCTACTTCACGAAAGAGCAGAAGTATGCGGATCAGCTAGAGTATCGGTTCATCTGGCGGTCCGCACAGCCAATCTCTGATTTTGTGACATTGTTCGTCCCAGATGCACGTCAGTTCTGTTCACGTTTTTCCGATTTTGACGCATGAACAGTGAGCGCTGGGTAAGTACATGGGTAACACTTTTATAAAGGCCCAACAAGGGCAATCCAGCCGATCGCTACGCTCCGGCTGATTTTTTCGTTACTTTCTTTCAATTGCTAATCTTCAGTTTTCCCTGCTTCATGTCTCTATTGACTCGTAGGTGTTATGAACAAATCTTTTCTTTAAAAAAGGCTATCTTTAAGAGATCGTATATTTTCTTAAAAATACTCTTATTAGCATTTAGAGTATATCTTCCTGCTATCCACAAATAGTCAACTTCGCCTAAAATGCAGGACTTCGATCCGTAATAAACATAATTCACGCCCGACGACAAACATCGTCACCGCACCTCGCATTTCGCTGTGAATATTCCCTTGACATAAAATACCGGTCTTCCTATAGTTCACCCATTCAGAAATAATGTCTTATTAAACTTTGATTTTCAGATTAAACAAGTATATAAAAGCATTGATTCTTTAAACCGGACATTTATACATAACGAGAGAAATGCATGAGCAACTTTATTACAAATAGCAATGCGAAAGATCTGAAGAAAAGACTGATTGAACTAATTCAAAAGAGCGAAGAATTAAAATTTCTAGTTGGGTTTTTCTATTTTTCCGGCATCAAGGAATTATACAACGGGCTAAAATCAAATCCCGATACCATCGTCAATGTATTGGTCGGTTTAAGTGTAGATTACACAAATTTGGGGCTTATCGAGTTTGCCGAAAAAGATGCTCTGTCTGATGAAGAAATAACGCACAAATTTTTTGAGTCTATAAAAAAGTCGCTCAATACGGAAAATTTCGATACCGCAGAGTTTTACGAGCAGGTGAAGTTTTTTATAGAGCTTATTCAGAAAGATAAACTGCGAATCCGCAAAACATGTAAACCAAACCACTCCAAGCTATATCTTTTTAAACTGGAGCAGAGTCAAGTCGGCAGAAAAAATCTGTTTATCACCGGCTCCAGCAATTTAACCAAAGCGGGGCTTTCCACGCAAAATGAATTCAATGTTGAAATCGGCGATTATGGTTTTGCTGAGGCCGAAGCGTATTTTGATAATCTTTGGGATGATGCTGTAAAAATTACTGAATATGAAAACATCAAGAAAAGGCTCATTGAAGTTATAGAAAAAGAAACGCTGATCAAGGAAGTTACTCCGTTTGAGGCTTTTGTATTGGTTTTAAAAACCTATCTGGATTCTTTTGCGCAAAAAGAAATAGGCGATTCGCTCATAAAAACGTTCGAAGAGAACGGCTACACTCCTTACCAGTATCAGCTCGATGCTGTAAAACAGGCTCTTGCCATTATTGAAAACAATAACGGCGTGATTATTGCGGATGTTGTTGGCCTCGGTAAAACAATTATTGCCTGCGCTGTTGCCAAACAACTTAAAAAGCGCGGGCTCGTTATTTGTCCGCCAGCGCTTGTTGGGGACATGAATAAAAAATCGGGCTGGAAAAAATACACTCAAGAATTTCATCTTCATGACTGGGAAGTCCGCTCTCTCGGCGATTTGGAGAAAACGCTGGATTACGTAAATAAAGACAGGGAAATTGAAGTTGTGATCATTGATGAAGCGCACCGCTTCCGCAATCAGGATACGCAGGATTATAATCTTTTGAAAAATATTTGCCGCGGGAAAATTGTCATTCTGCTTACCGCCACTCCGTTCAATAACAGGCCGGATGATATTCTTTCATTGCTCAGTCTTTTTATACTTCCCAAGAAATCTTCTATAACGCTGGAGAACAATTTAGTTGACCTGTTTAGAGGTTTTGCGGGCATATTTAATCGGCTGGGGTATATTAAAAAATATTGGAATTCACCGCATGATGACAAAAGGCAGAAAGCACAAAATATTTACAAAAGCTTATTTGAAAAAGAAAAAATTGATCTCAAAAAAGTAAAAGACAGAGCGCACTATCTGGCGAGGCAAATCAGAAATGTGATAGCACCAGTAACAATCCGGCGCAACCGGCTCGATCTCCAGAATAATCCTTTTTATAAAGATGAAGTCCGGCAACTATCCAGATGCGCCGATCCGCGGGAATGGTTTTTTGAATTAACTAAAGAGCAGTCTGATTTTTATAGCCAAATTATTGAGAGCTATTTTGGCGCTCCTGATGATGGCGGCAGATTTAAAGGCGCAATCTACAGGCCATTTGAATACGAAATAGGAAAGAAAAATAATTTAAATGAGAAAGATAACCGCCAGTTTATTCAGCAGCGCAACTTGTTTGATTTTATGCGCCGTTTGCTGGTCAAGCGCTTTGAAAGCTCGTTTGGCGCGTTTGAGCAGAGCATCAAGAACTTCAAAAGAATTACCGGCAATGCGCAGAAGTTTATCAACAAATCCGGTGAATATATACTTGACCGGGCACTATTAGAAAAAATTTATGAATTAGATGAAGATGAAATTGAAAAATATCTCGTTGAATACGAAGAAAAAATCAACAATGGTGAATACCCGAAAAATCATAAACGCTACAAAATAAATACTTTTGCGCAAAAGGATGAGTTTTTAACGCATATTCAATCCGATTTGGAAATGTTTGACGAGATTTTAAACAGACTTGCTCAATTGGATTTGGTGAAAAACGATCCGAAGACCGCCTGCCTGATAAAAAATATTAATGAGCAATTGGCGCAAAAGCCCGGCAAGGGCGAGCCGCAGCGAAAAATCATAATATTTTCCGAATATGTTGATACCGTCAACTATCTGAAAAAAGAATTGGATAAAATCATCGGCAAAAGAATGCTCGTTGTCGCCGGTGACTTATCCGCCGCTAAAATAATGCAAATCAACAAGAACTTTGATGCCTCGTATTCTGAACAGGATAACGATTTCGATATTCTGCTGTCATCGGACAAAATATCGGAGGGCTTCAACCTCAACCGCGCCGGCATGGTTATCAATTATGATATTCCGTGGAATCCGGTGCGGGTCATTCAGCGGGTGGGGCGTATTAACCGTATCAGCAAAAAAGTGTTTGACGAGCTTTTTATTGTCAATTTTTTTCCGACGGAAAAAGGCGCGGAGCTGGTAAAATCTCGGGAAATTGCGCAGAACAAAATGTTCCTTATTCATACCGCTTTGGGAGAAGACGCGAAAATATTTGACGTGGATGAGGAGCCGACGCCGGCCGGTTTGTATAACCGCATCCAGCAAAATCCCGATAAACAGGATGAAGAAAGTTTTTACAATCAAGTCCTGAGAAAATATTTGCAAATCAAAAAAGAAAATCCGGCTCTGATAGAAAAACTCAAAAATTTTCCGCCGCGCATCAAAGTAGCCAAAGCCTTCACGGAAAATGAACTGCTGGTTTTTTATAAAAAAGGCAGGCTGTATGTTACAGCCGTTCAGTATGCCGAAGAAAATAAGCTGGCACCGTATCCGACATCGCTGGAAGACATCTGGGAAAGCATTGTCTGCGCGCCGCAGGAAAAAACCGTGCCCTTGAGTAATAATTTCTGGCCGGCATATGAGGCAATCAAGAATTATAAATCTTACAGCAGTGGCCCGGTAAATGAGCAAAGCTTGGAACAGCGGGCTCTCAACATGCTCGATTATTTCATTAATAAAAATCAAACGGAAGCTGTGCTGCCGCAGAAAGATTTCCTGCGCACTTTGCGCGAAGATATTCTGGATTATGGCACATTGCCGGATTATACTATGCGCCGTATCGGTAATCTGGAAACGAATGAAAATAGAATCTCTGTTGCCATCAAAGAAATAAAGTCATTGGAAAGAGAGTTGGGCGTTGATTATCTGATTAAAGAAAAAGCCCGCCAAAAAGATATGGCCAAAGAAATCATTATCGCGATCGAGAATATTAATGGTTAGGGACAGTGAGGAATTAATAACCGGAGTACAGTTATGAAAATTTCAAAGGACATTGGGGCGCATTTTTCCGAAGTATTGCTGATGATTCATCAGGCGCGTTATGCCGCCATAAAAAGTGTCAATACCGAGTTGATTAAACTATACTGGCGTATCGGCGAATATATCAGCAATAAAATAGCCACCGCACAGTGGGGTGATGCGGTTGTTGATGAACTTGCGGAGTATATCCAAGAAAAAAATCCTGAATTTCACAGCTTCACCCGTCGTAGTCTTTATAGGATGCGCCAGTTTTATGAAGCATACCGCCAAAAGCAATTTGTGTCGGCAGTGCTGACACAAATTAGTTGGACAAATCATATGATTATTCGGTTATTAACCGAAGACACCGGCAACAATCATCTACCAAAACCAAGAAAGAAGCTTTTAGAAAGCAAATGACCTCTGACGCGCGCCCAATATTAGAAGACATCATCAGTGATTTTGCGCTGGAAAAGTTCAGCCGATTCTTCCGCGAGAAAAGCAGACAGTTTGCCGACCGGCAGGAAGATTTGACACATTACAATGATGCTGATTTCGCCGCGGGTGCAAAGCAAGGGGAGATAAAATTTCCTGACGGCGATGAGCTTATTGTCTGCACTTTTAAAGTGCGGCAGCCGCTATCCGAGCGTTCCGGTAAGAAAGCGCAATATGAAAAAGCGAAAAAAATACTTAAAGAAAAGCAAATATCCGCCGGTATTTTTATCTTTTGCGATGCTGGCGGCAATTTCCGTTTTTCTCTGGTTTATCCCGAATCAATGGGCGCGAAGCGGCAGTGGAATAACTTCCGCAGATTTACTTATTTTGTGAGCGGCGAATTCACGAACAAAACATTCCTTAATAGAATCGGCGATGGCGATTTTTCGTCATTACAAAAAGTGAAAGAAGCTTTTGCCATTGGCCCCGTTACAGATCTTTTCTATAAGGAATTTTTTGTTGAATATGACAAATTGGTAAAAACCGTCCAAAAAACTAATAATATTAATGAAAGCAAGGCGAGGGATTTTGTTCTGCTCCTTGCCATCAGGACAATTTTTCTCGGATTTATTCAAAAGCGTAAATGGTTGGGCAATGATGAAAAGTTCATCCAGAGTTTTTTTCGGGCTTATCAAAAGACCGAAGGCGCGAATACGTTTTATAAAGACTGGCTGTCCATTTTGTTTTTTGAAGCCCTCAATAAAAAGTTTTTCCCCAGAAAGCACTTGCCCAAAGAAATGAACAACGCTTTGCAACTGGCGCCTTATCTCAACGGAGGCTTGTTTAAAGAAAAAAAAGATTATGATGAACAAGGCTGGTTGATACCTGATAAAGAAATCGCCAGCTTTTTTGATTTTCTTTTTTCCCACAGCTTCACCATTGAAGAAAGTTCCCTTGATGACGCCGAACTCCAGCTCAACCCGGAATTTTTGGGCATCATTTTTGAGCGTCTCGTCAACAAAGCCGACGGCGCTGTCTATACGCCGCGCACCGAAGTCGATCTCATGTGCCGTTTGAGCCTGGTCAAATGGTTGATGAAAAATCTGGATTTGCCGATCAAGCCGGTTAATCTTTACGAACTATTTTTCCGTGAAAGTGCGGCTGAGGAAGATCAGAAAGAAGGCAGCTTTTCTCCAAAAGAAGCCAGAGAAATACTAGCAAAACTGGAGAGTCTGGCTATTTGCGATCTCGCAGTCGGTTCCGGCGCATTTCTGGTAGGTATGATGCAGGTTCTGGATGAAATCGAACAAAACCTCAAGGAAAGATATGGCCTTGCTTCCCAAAATGTTTTTGAAAGAAAAAAGCGGATTATTGCGCAATCACTCTATGGCGTGGAGGTCAAGGAATGGGCGGTCTGGATTTGTCAGTTGCGTCTGTGGCTTTCGCTTTTTGTAGAAGCGCCGGAAGAGATGCGCTATTTGCCATCGCCCATCTTGCCCAGCCTTGATTTCAAAATCCGCCAGGGCGATTCGCTGGTTCAAAGAGTCGGCAGCAAAGCATTTCCGGTTTTGGGACACGCGGCCGTAGGGAAAACAGTTAAGGATAAAGTCACTAAACTGAAAAATCTAAAAGTTGAGTATTTTGAAAACAAAACGGCTCTTAAAGATTGGGAAATCAAACAACTGGAATTGGCGATTTATGACGAAATACTGCAAACGGAAATCAGGGAAAAGCAAGATTATATCAGCGCTCTAAGAGGCAGTAAGCAGCATGAACAAACGACTATAGATGCCGTAGGTTGCACGCCTTGTCAGGAGAACATTAATTTCGACAAAGAAAAGATTGAATTATTAACAAGTGAAATCAAAGAGCTCCTCGAGCAAAAACAGAACATCCGCAACGATAAGCCGCTGATCTGGAATATCGAATTTGCCGAAATCTTTGTGGAAAAAGGCGGCTTTGATATTATCATCGGCAATCCACCTTATGTCCGACAGGAAGAAATCGCTGATCCGGCGGGCAAAATTAAAGAAAAGAAAGAATATAAAAATTACTTGCAGGAAATGGTCAGGCTCGATTTCCCGGATGACTTTCCGCCCAAAAAGAAAATTAACGCGCAATCCGACCTCTACACCTATTTTTACATTCGGGGCTTGCGCCTGCTCAATTCCCAAGGCATTCATACTTTTATTTGCTCCAATTCCTGGCTGGATGTTGGCTATGGCGCCTGGCTGCAAGAGTTTCTGCTGCAATACTGTCCGGTGGAATTGATTATTGATAACCACGCCAAAAGAAGTTTCGAAGCCGCGGACGTGAACACGATTATCTCGGTGATTCATGCGCCGCAGAAAAAAGTTAACCAAAATTATCCGGTGAAGTTTGTGGCATTCAAGAAGCCGTTTGAAGAAGCGATTTTTACCGAAAACCTATTGCGGATTGAAGAAGCCCGCGAAGTCTTCTCCAATGATATTTTTCGTGTCTATCCCATCACCGTTAAAAACCTGCAAGAAGCTGGTATGGAATATGAACACGAAGGCGAAAAAAAATTGGACGCGGGGAAATATATCGGCGATAAATGGGGAGGCAAATATCTGCGCGCGCCGGATATTTACTTTACGATTTTAGAAAAAGGAAAAGACAAACTGGTGAAACTCGGTGATATTGCCGAAGTGAAGCGTGGATTTACGACAGGAGTCAATGAGTTTTTCTATCTTGATGATGATCAGATTAGAGAGTGGAAAATAGAGCCGGAATTTTTAAAACCAGTCATCAAGAGCCCGCGAGAGAGTAAAAGCATTTTAGTCAACCCTAAAGATTTAAAAAATAAAATATTCATCTGCAATAAAAGCAAAGCCCAGCTCAAAGGAACAAACGCACTGAAATATATTGAGTGGGGCGAAAGGCAAAAGACCAAAGACGGTGTCTATTGGAAAGATGTGCCCAGCGTGTCAGGAAGAAAGTATTGGTATGGTTTGGGAGATCGAAAACCAGCAAGAATAAATTTCAACTATCTTATTGACGAAATTGGCATATCTTATATTGGGAATATGTTTGTAAGTGACAATTTCCAAGAAGTGCGTACTGACAAAAATATAGAGGTATTTCTTAACTCATTCGTGTTTTATCTCTTCCAAGTAAATTCTGGAAGGGTCGGCTTTGGCGGTGGATTACTAAAAATTCAGACGTATGAATTAAATCGTTTGCCAGTGATGGAAACGAAAGTTACACGTATTAAATATTTACAAGAAATTAGAAAATCCATCTTTGACGAATGCGGTATTGATCCGCAATCGAAAATACCGATTGAAGAGCAGGAACCCAAACCACTGTCGGATCGAGCCGAACTGGATAAAATTGTCTTTGACGCACTCGACTTGACCTCTGATGAACGCAAAGAAGTCTATCGCGCTGTCTGCCGCCTCGTCTGGAACCGCATCAGCAAAGCCAAAAGCGTTTGATCTTTACGGTATGACCGAAGACGAAATCAAAATCGTGGAAGGAAACGGAGCAAAGCAATAATGAAGAAGTTTTTGCTCAATTCTGGCTTAATAATAAAGGGCAAGGGGTCTGCTTTTGACCAATACTAGCTAAGTCCAGCCATTCCTAGCTTTCCGGTGTTTGGAGATTTATACTTCAATCGCATTTTCAAAGATGGGGAGATAGGGGAGATTTGGCAGGTGAAAAGAACAAAAGGTGAACGGGTTTCTCATGAGGACGCGCGTCACGACACATCCCCTTTCTCCGTTATCGACACCACACCCCACAATTTGTGATCAATATTTAATTGACATATCAGGATGACCGGATGGATTGCTTATTCCCGGCTCAATTCATCGTAGAGTAGCATGATGGTGTTTACATATACCTGGCTGTGGTTATAATGCCATACCGCCTTTCGTTTTATCTCCAGAGGTGCGTCCTCGGACCAGCCTAAACTTTTGAGGTAATGACCGATGCTTGCCTTTGCGTCCTTCATGTTGAATGGATTGCATATGCCGTCTTCGTCTCCGTC
>Ga0209746_1001428_pt1 | contig 11482 bp, 10 predicted proteins | sample BarGraNGADG00211_3_FD_184496 | JGI IMG/M metagenome (GOLD analysis project Ga0209746, IMG submission 184496) | Arctic peat soil microbial communities from Barrow, Alaska - Barrow Graham LP Ref core NGADG0011-211 (SPAdes) (version 2) | ecosystem: Environmental > Terrestrial > Soil > Wetlands >...
AGCTGGGTGACCTGGTGCTCCGACATCCGTGCCGGACCCCTGACCAGCCACTGACGAATCGTCGCCACTGCGTCCAGCAGCTGGTTCCCCAGCTCGGAGGAGTTCGCCGAGACCTGCTGAACGACGAACCAGGCCGCGGCCACGAGCGTCGTCATACCGAGCACGAAGACCAGGATCGCCGCCAGGGTCCTGGGCACGTGGTAGCGCATCAGCAGCACCACCATCGGCTGCAGGAGCGCGCAGATCATGATCGCGACAATCACCGTGATGGTGACCAGACTGACCGAGTTGAGCAGGGTGAGAAGAACGAAGAGGGCGGCCATCACGATGAGAAAACGCAACGCCCAGGCTGCGGTGACCTGAAATCCCCAGCTGACGGTGTCGTTCGCCGGCTCATGCAGCGGGCTCATGCCGGTGCCCCCAAGGCCGTCGGGGTGACCATCGCCGAGGTGAGCGCCTCAAGCTCGTCATGCAGGAAGCCCGCCATGACGTCAAGGTCAGGGATCAGCTGACGGCAGGCGATCAGCCAGAAGTACAGGTTGCCGCGGTAGCTCATCACGGTGATGTTGAGCCCCTGGCCGTCAACCAGTGCCGACACCGGGTAGTACGCCAGCAGCTTGGCGCCGGCGAAATAGAGGGGCACGTTCGGGCCGGGAACGTTGGAGATGAAGAGGTTGAACGGGTTCACCCGCTCCATCAACCGCAGCTTGGCTGACAGTCGCCAGGCCTGGTTGGCCAGTACGGGCATCGCGAACTGGGTCACGTCGGCGAGCAGACTGGCCGGGATGGCGCCGTACTGTTCCTTGGCCGCGCGCATTGCCTCGTGCATGGCCTCCAGCCGCTCCCGCGGGTCGGACAGGTTGGTCGGCAGAGGGGCCAGCATCATCGATACCTTGTTGCCGAGGGTGCCCTCCTGATCGGTGGCACGCACCGAGACCGGAACGGCCGCGACCAGCGGGGCGGCGGGAAGGACCTGGTGCAGGTCCAGCCAGCGACGCAGCGCGCCGGCACACAATGTCATGACGACGTCGTTGACGGTCAGGTCGGTGCCGGCCCGAAGAGTCTTGACCTTGGCCAGCGGCAGGTCGGTGAACGCCCACTTGCGATGCGGGGACACCGGGGCGTTGAACGGCGTGCCGGGGGCGTGCAGCCCGACCGTGGGCAGCACATCCCCATCGGTGTCGTTGCCCGGCAGACGCTGGGCGAGCGAGGGACCGACGGCGTTGGCAATCCCCTGGATCGAGCGCGCCAGGTCGGTGACAACCCGAACGGCCTGCAACGGCTGGCGGGCCAGGGCCAGGACGCTTCGACCGAGCAACCACGTCGGGGCCGGTGGCTGCTCACCCTTGAAAGCCTCGAACTCCGGCATGGGTCGCCCCTCCGGGGAGACGTCGAGCACAGCGGCAAGGATGTCGCCCCCGGAGACGCCGTCGATGGCTGCGTGATGAATCTTGTTGTAGATCGCGGCACGACCGCCGTGAAGACCGGTGATGAGGTAGAGCTCCCACAGTGGGCGGCTGCGATCCAGCGGGCGGGCATGGATGCGGGCAACCTGTTCGGACAGCTGCCGGTCACTTCCGGGGGCAGGCAGGGCAAGCTCCCTGATGTGAAACTCGATGTCGAAGTCCGGGTCGTCGATCCAGTACGGGTGGTCGAGGCCCAGCGGCACCGTGACCAGCCGGCGGCGAAACGTCGGGACCAGCGGCAGGCGAGACTCGATGAACCGGGTGAGGTGCTCGAGGGTCAGGGACTCGACACCCTGGGTGACTGTGGCATCGATGATGGAGACGCTTCCGACGTGCCCGTACACCGAGCTGGTCTCCATCGCGAGAAACCATCCATCAAGTCCGCTCAGCTGTTCCACAGGTCGCTCCTCTTGCCCTCTGTTGTTTCGTTCTCTGTTGTTTCGTCCTCTGTTGGTGCCACCGGTGCCGGTCTCATCCGTTCGGCGGTTGCCGGCACGTCGGTTGCCAGCCACTCAAGGATGCGTCCAGCCGTCCACTCCGGCACCTCGAGCATCGGGACGTGACCGACGTCGCGGGCCACCTCGAAGCGCCACGATGGGTTGGCGGCGGCGACAGCCCGGGATGCCGCGACTTTCACGAGCCTGTCCTTCTCACCGTGCAACAGCAGCACCGGCACGTCGATCGCCGCCATGGTGGCCCGATAGGAGGTGCGCCGGGCGATGATACCCATCAGCGAACGGGCCGCAGCCAGGAAGTGATCGTCGATGTCGGGGTACTCGCTGCGCGCGCGGGCCAGCTCGAGGAGCTGCTGGCGAACGTCGGCCGGCACCCGCATGGGGTCCACGCAGCACAGGCGCAGGATGTCCATCGCGATCTGCTCGGGCGTACGCGCCCGGCGACGGGCCCTGAGCATTGCCCTCCCCAGGTGCGGCACCGTATACATCCCGAAGCTGGCCGCGACCAGCGGATCCGGCTGGGAACCCACCTTGACCGGCAGTGCTTGGTCGATGAGCACGGCAGCGGTCACCGACTCGGGGTGCTGGCTCGCCTGCAGGATCGTGATCACCCCGCCCATCGAGTTGCCGACCAGGATGACGGGACCGCCGACCACCTCGCTCAGGAACCGACCCAGCATGCTCTGGTTGGCGGTGACCGCTGTCGAGTGCGTGCCTGCCTGGGTGTGACCGAAACCGATCAGGTCAATGGCAAGGACCCGGCAGGTGTCGGTCAGCAGCGGAGCGATCGCGGCGAAGTTGACCAGCGACCCGCCCAACCCGTGCACCATGACCAGCACCGGGCCGTCCGCGGGGCCGCCGTGGTCGACGTAGTGAACCGGCACCCCCAGATCCACCCACCGCGAGACCGGGGGGGTATGCCGGGCAGCACACTTCGCCTCTGCACCCTGGCTCAGGGCTTCGACGCTGTGGGTCGCGGACGTCTCGCTGGTCATCCCCCGACAGTAACGGTCGTCCTGCTCAATCCAAGGTCGGCCGCGCAGGTCCGCCTGTCCGGCTCCCGGGTGGCGATGGTCTTGCCGTTGATGATGCTGACGTCGTCATAGACGGGCCGCCCCTGGATCAGGTTGCGGAAGGTGTAGCGGGTCAGCGAGGTCAGATCACAGCTCTGGCCGTAGACGGCTATGTCGAACGCGTAGGGCTGGCCCGCCAGCTCGCCGGCCTGGTCCCCCGTCACCGGCAGGAAGTGGCTCATCGTGCCGCCCCCGGTGAAGGTGCCGACGCCGATGCGGTTGCCCTCGAGCTCGTCCTTGTGCAGGTGACCGTTGATCCGCAGGGTCGCCGACGAGACCATCCCGGCGGCGACGGGCTCATGGGTGACGACGATGTCCGGAGGGGGCCGGCTGGCGAACGCCTGGTTGAACAGGTCCGCCGCGGGCTGTTCCTTCCGGGCGATGTTCTTGTTGTCGTCCCCGAAGAATCGTGGGTCGTTGAACCCCGCGATGAGGACGCCGTTGACCCCCAGCTCGGTGTAGGTCTGCGGGGTGGGCTCGAGCAGCACGACGTTCGGGATCTTCTGCATGCGCTGCAGCAACGCCTGGTCGGTCAGGCTGCTGGCGTCGTGGTTGCCGCGCACGAAGATGTAGGGGACGCCGAGGCTCTTGATCGAGGCGAAGATCCCGGCCAGCTCGGCCTCGGTGACGCTGCCGAGGTTGAGCAGATCGCCCGAGTCGATGACCGCGGTGATCTTCTCGTCGTCGACGATCCGTTTCATCACCGGATACTGGTTGGCCCCGTGGATGTCCGAGACCAGCAGGAGCCGGGCGGCCGGGGGCTTGCCGATATCGGCGGGAATGAACTTCGCCTGCAACGCCGCGGAGAGCGCCAGCAGGTTCGTCACGTAGGGCGTGACCTCCTGGGCTCGCGCCTCCACCCCGGCCAGCAGACCAGCGTTGCTGCGGACCGTGCCGAGCAGGCCGGTGGTCCTGAAGGTCCTGAGCTGGTCCGGCTGATACGTCCCGACGATCCCAATCCCCGTGCCACCGATCGCCAGCAGACCCGCGACGCCCACGGACACCGCCTGCCGGACGGTGGGACGACGACGACGCGCATAGGCGATCAGGATGATCGCACCCACCCCCATGACAAGGACGCCTCCGGCGAACTTCAGCGCCATCTCGGTCAGCCCCGAGCCGAGCGCGTCGGTGACCTCTCTGCTCGAGGGCTGCAGGGACTCGATCGACATACGCCGCTCGTCGAACAGCGAGGTGATCGACTCGCGGACCTGGACGGTCGCGTCGATTCCGGGCGCCAGGAACGGACTGGCGAACTCGAGGTCCAGATCACCGAACGAGGTCGGGCTGTGGATCGTCGAGGTGAAGGTCGGGAGGGCCGACAGTCGCACGTCGGCTCTGTAGTGGTTGGTCTGCACCGTGGTCGGAAAGAGACTGGTCGCGCTGATCCCTCCAACGGTGACCGCGAAGACCAGCACCAGCAGCTCAACGCCTCGGGTGAGCCACAGCCGCCAGCGCCACGACCTGACGCTGCCCCAGAGTCCCGCCAGCGGCGTCTCGTCCGCAGGCGTCTCGTCCTGAGGCGTCTGGTCAGGCGCTGCTTTGGTTACCGCCATGGTCTAACCAATATTAGGCGGGCCCATGGTGAAGATCTCGCGAACCTCATGGCGAGCCGTGCCGTTTCGGCCCTGCCCGAGGTACGAGGCGATCAGCTGGACCTCGCGCGCCTGCCAGGCCGGACCGGAGTACTCATCCAGCACGCGCAACCAGCGCGTGACGTCCGCGGGCAGTGACAACCGGGCCAGGGTCAGGTGCGCGTGAAACCGCCCCCCACCCACCTCGGTGCCGGACTTGGCCCCGGCGGCCCGGACCCCGCCGGCCAGTCTCATCAGCTCTTCCCCGTCATGTTCGACGCCCGCCCACAGCACTTTCGCTGAAGCCGGGTGCGGGAAGGCGCCCGCGCCTGCCAGTCGCAGGTCCAACGGCGTTCGTCTCGACGCAGCCCTCTCGAGGCGCTCGAGCAGCTCATCGGTATGCCGGTCGGCCACCTCCGGAAGGAAGGCGAGAGTGAGGTGCCACTGCTCGGGCAGGCTCCATCGAAGGTCCGGTCCGGCCCCCTGACGAGGCTCGAGGAACTCGGAAAGGTGGTCCTTGATCGCTTCGGGCAACGGCAACGCCATGAACATCCGCATGAGCAGCATCGTGACACGTCAGTGCAGCGGCACGTCGGGCGGGAACCGCGTACATTGGCCAGACGTCAACAGGGGCGTGTGCACGCGCCAATGCCTGGGACGGGGCTTCGGACAGATATGGGGACAGCATGACAGAGCCGGGTACGTCGGGTCAGCCAGCCAGCGAGCCGCTCCAACCGCCGGCAGGGGCCGGGTCGGTGCTGACGCTCACCGCGCCACCGCCCGCCAAGGCGGTGACCGCCACCGCGGCACCCAGACTGGCTCCCGCCGTGGAGGCGACGGCGCTGCCGGGCCTGAACGCCAAGGTTGAGGGCTACATCGGGTCGCTGATGGCCGCCGAGCCTCGCTCACCCGAGTTCGCCGCCAAGGCGACGGACGTCCGCTCGATGGGCGATGAGGACATCCGCAGGGCGGCCGAGAGCTCCAACCGTCTGCTCAAGTCGCCGGTCAGGGCGATGCAGGAGGGAGGGCTGTCGGAGGGCTCCAAGGTCGGTTCAACCATGCTCGAGCTGCGCCGGACGGTGGAGGATCTCGATCCCAAGGCAGCCACCGGCACCAAGAGGCTCCTGGGCATGATCCCGTTCGGCGACAAGCTGAACGACTACTTCAAGAAGTACCAGAGCGCCGAGAGCCACCTCGACGCGATCCTGCACGCGTTGCGCGACGGCCAGGACGAGCTGGGCAAGGACAACGGCGCGCTCAACCTCGAGAAACAGCAGCTCTGGGAGGCCATGGGCCGGCTCAACCAGTACGTCTACGTCGCCGAGCGCCTCGACGCGCGCCTGGCCGCCGGGATCGCCGACATCGAGCCGATCAACCAGGAGAAGGCCAAGGCCCTTCGCGACGACGTGTTGTTCTACGTCCGCCAGAAGCACCAGGACCTGCTGACCCAGCTGGCCGTGTCGATCCAGAACTACCTGGCCATCGACATCGTCATCAAGAACAACATCGAGCTGATGAAGGGCGTGGACCGGGCGTCCACCACGACGATCTCGGCGTTGCGCACGGCCGTCATGGTGGCCCAGGCGCTCGGCAACCAGAAGCTCGTGCTCGACCAGATCACCGCGCTGAACACGACGACGTCCTCCATGATCGAGCGCACCTCGGAGATGCTGCGCGACAACTCGGTGGCCATCCAGCAGCAGGCCGCGTCGGCCACGATCGGTCTGCCACAGCTGCAGGCCGCGTTCCAGAACATCTACGCCACCATGGACGCGATCGACTCGTTCAAGGTCGAGGCGCTGGACAACATGGCGGCCACGATCGGCACCCTGGAGACCGAGGTGGGCAAGTCCCGGGAATACCTCGACCGGGTCGAGCGTCAGAACCAACAGGTCACCCGTGGCTCCCTCGACCTGGGCGGGACGTCGCGAGGCTGACAGCACTGGTCACTGAGTTCCCGGCCGATAACGAGGTCACCGACAGTCGCCGAAAGGGTTTGGGTGAGAATCGACACCATGGAGCTGAGCGACCTCTTCGCGCGGATGACGGGCCGCCGCCGCGAACCCGAACGCCCAGAGCTGCCAAGGGTTCCCACCAGCGACGACCTGCTGGCCGCCCTTGACGGTGTCGAGGCGATGGTGGCCGGTGGTGCGGTCCCGGCGCCGGTCGCCTCGCGGGTCTCCCGGGTCTCCCGGACCGTGCGCGACACCATCCCCCGGCTGTCGAACCTTGGCTCGGGAAGCCTCCAGGCCTACAACGTCATGGCCACGGCCACCGACTACCTGCCCGAGGCGATCGGCGGCTACCTGCGCCTGCCGCGCCAGTTCGCCGACAGCCGCCCGGTCGACCGTGGCAAGACCTCGCTGATGATCCTGATCGACCAGCTGGACCTGCTGGCCGCCACGATGGACAAGGTCTTCGACGCCGTATGCCGCGCCGATGCGGACGCCCTGGTCGCGCACGGCCGGTTCCTGGCTGAGAAGTTCGGCAACGCCTCGACCGGCGGCGCACTGTTGCTGGGCCCGAACGTCACGATCGCGCCCGACCCGACGACCGCACCGGACGATCCCGGCCGGCTCCAGCCGCCGGCCGGGACGGGCACGCCATGACCACCACGCCCACGATGACTCTGGACCAGGCGCTGGCGACGCTGGCCGCAGTGGCCGAGTCCGCCGGCGTGCAGGCTGAGACCGCCCGGGGCGAGGGCTCGGCCCTGGCCGCGGCCGTGGCCGAGTCGGCCCCCGGGGCCGCGGCGGACTGGGCCAGGGAGGTCGGCGGCGGGACCACCCAGGACTTCTTCGACGCCGCTTCGCGTGGTCGGCGATGGCGAGGAGCCCCCACGGCAACACTCGGGGCGCTGGTCACCCAGGGGTCTACCTTCAGCCTGCCCTACGCCGAGGCCCTGGCCGAGGTGGTCTCGGCGGCCTGCGGTCTCGGCGAGCCCACGATGAACGTGATCGGCAAAGCCTCCGTGACGGCCGCCGCCCAGCTGACAGCGGCCGGCGGGCGACCGGCCATATCGTCCGGTGAGTCGACGTCAAGCGCCACGACGCCCACGGAACAGCCAGAACGTGATCGTCAGCTGACCCGGGCTGCTTCTGAGAAGGCTGCCGAAGCCGCCCATCCCGAGCCAGAGCCGAAGGCAGCCACCCCCGAGCCCACGCCTAAGACCGTCGAGGAGCTGCTCGCCGAGCTCGACGCCCTGATCGGCCTGGAGCGGGTCAAGCGTGAGATCCACCGACAGGTCGAGATCCTGCGGGTCGAGCGGTTGCGCGCGGACGCAGGGATGAAGAGAGCCACGATCACCCGGCATCTCGTGTTCACCGGCAACCCCGGCACCGGCAAGACGACCGTTGCGCGGCTGGTGAGCGGGATCTACGCCTCGATGAAGCTCTTGTCCCAGGGTCAGCTGATCGAGGTCGACCGCTCGGAGCTGGTGGCGGGCTATCTCGGCCAGACTGCGGTCAAGACCTCAGAGGTCGTCGCCAAGGCTGCGGGGGGCGTGCTGTTCATTGACGAGGCCTACAGCCTGACCGGCGACCAGTACGGTGCCGAAGCCGTCGACACCCTGGTCAAGGAGATGGAGGACCGGCGAGACGATCTCGCGGTCATCGTCGCCGGGTACCCCGCGCCGATGGAGGCATTCGTCGCGGCAAATCCCGGCCTGGCCAGTCGCTTCCGGACGACCATCGAGTTCGACGACTACACCAACGACGAGCTGGTCAAGATCCTGACGCTGCTGGCCGGTGGCTCCGACTACGAGCTCACCCCGGAGGCACTGAGACATTTCCGGGAGCTGCTGGCCACCACGCCGCGCGGCGACACCTTCGGCAACGGTCGCTTCGCCCGCAACATGCTCGAGGCCGCGATCGGGGCACATGCCTGGCGGTTGCGCGACATCGAGAACCCCACCACCGATCAGCTTCGTCAGATACTCCCGCAGGATCTTGACCAGGACGAGCAGGGAGAAACCGCGTGAGCCAGACGACCCGCCCAGACCAGACACCCGGCACAGCGACACCAGGCACGCTGACACCCGCCATGCAGACAGCGAGCCAGACGGCCGGCGTGCCGACGGTCGCCGGACTGGTCGGCGACGTCAAAGCCTCAGCCCGGCGTGCCCTGTCCGGAACCCCTGGCCGGCTGCGCATCCTGGCCCTGCTGGCTGTCGCGGTGTCCCTGATCTTCGCGATCGGTGCCTACTCGGCCTTTGGGTCCGCCGATGCGGCGCTCCGCCGCGGTGGTGAGAACGCCGCCCAGCTCGTCCGGATCCAGGCCATCCACACCAATCTGGTCCGCGCCGACGCCGATGCCACCAACGCCTTCCTGGTCGGCGGGCTGGAGCCCGCCGACCAGCGCAACAACTACAACGCATCGATGGCGCAGACCTCGCGCCTGATCGCGGAGGCGGCCAAGGCCCAGCCGGCCGACGGACCGGCGCTTGGCGCTCTCAACACCTCCGTGCTCACCTACGCCGGCCTGATCGAACAGGCCAGGGCCACCAACCGCCAGGCCCTGCCGGTGGGCGCGCAGTATCTCCGGGTGGCCAGCTCCGGGCTGCGCAGCGACGCCCTGCCCATCCTGGACGCCCTGGTCAAGGCCAACGACGCCAGGGTGCGTGCCGAGTTCGATGCCGCGAGAGGGGCTTCCGCCGTCCTGATCGCCAGCGGGGTGCTCGCGCTGCTGGTTCTGATCGGCGGCATGGTCTGGCTGTAGAAGCGCACCCACCGGTATGTGAACGTTCCCCTTGCTGCCGCCACGGTGGCGATCCTGGTCACCCTGGTGGTCGGGGCGATCCTGCTGTCAAGCGTGAGCTCGCGGGTGGGCACCGTGCGAGATGGGTCGTACGCCGCGACCCTGGCCACGGCGACCGCGCGCATCTCCGCCTTCGACGCCAAGTCGAACGAGAGCCTGACCCTGATCGCCCGCGGTTCCGGATCGGCGTTCGAGAAGGCCTGGAAGAGCTCGTCGAAGACCGTGACCGACCAGAGCGCGGCGGCAGCCCGCCTGAGCAGCGATGCCGAGAGCATGGGTGGACTGTGGACGAAATACGCCGCCGCTCATGCCCAGATCCGTACGAAGGACGACGGCGGGCAATGGGACAGCGCGGTCCAGCAGGCGATCGGCAAGGACCCCGCGTCGGCCAACGCCACCTTCAACGCCTTCGACAACAGCTCCGGCGCCGCTCTGACCTCGAGCAGCCGCACCGCGACCGACAGCCTGGACGCACCGCGCAGCTGGCTGGCGTTCGTCGGCTGGCTCGGGCTGCTGGTGGGGATCGCAGCCGCAGTATCGGCCTGGTGGGGCGTCTCGCTCCGGTTGGAGGAGTACCGATGAGCCGACCCGGCACCACCTGCCAGACAGGTATGGACAAAGCAGGTACCCGCAGGGCAGGAACCCGCAGGACAGCGCTCGGGGCTGTGGCCATCGGGCTCACCATGCTCGTGACGGCCGGCTGCTCGGGCAGCGGGGTCTACACGACCACACCGGTGCCCAAGGCCAAGCCGTCGAGCACCCCCACCTCAGGTGCCACCGCCGCGCCACCGGCAGCCGACTGCGGCAACCCCCTTGCGTCCCTGGCGCACGTCGGGCCGAATCCGGCCCCCGGTGCGCCGATGCCGGCGGGCAGCTACATGAAGAAGATCCAGGATCGCGGCCGGCTGATCGCCGGAGTCTCCGCCGACACCCTGCTGCTGGGCTCACGGAACCCGCTCACAGGTCAGATCGAGGGTTTCGACATCGACATGCTCAAGGCGGTCTCGAAGGCCATCTTCAACGATCCCAACAAGATCGAGTACCGAGTCATCACCACGGCCCAACGCATCCCGGCGCTGGAGGACGGCAGCGTCGACATCGTCGCCCGCGCCATGACCATCAACTGCGCCCGCTGGAAGCAGATCGACTTCTCCTCGGAGTACTACCGCGCAGGCCAGAAGGTCCTCGTTGCCAAGGGCTCGCCGGCCAGGAGCATGGCGGACCTCAAGGGCAAGAAGGTGTGTGCCCCCAACGGATCCACCAGCATGGACAAGCTGCGCACGTTCACCGGGCTCATCCCCGTCGGCTCCGACACGCACACCGGCTGCCTGGTGCTGTTCCAGCAGGGCAAGGTCGACGCCATCACCGGCGACGACACCATCCTGGCCGGGCTGGCCGCCCAGGATCCCTACGCCTCCGTGGTCAAGGCCCCGGCGTTCACCGCGGAGCCCTATGGCCTGGGGGTCTCCAAGAGCCATCCCGAGCTCGTCAGGTTCGTCAATGGCGTGCTCGCCCAGATGCGCACGGACGGGCAGTGGAAGGCGGCCTACGACTCCTGGCTGAAGGCCGCCCTCGGTCCGGCACCGGCACCACCGGTCGCCGTCTACGGACGGCAACCGTGATCGCAGCAACCGCCACAGCCGTCACCCCGTCGCCTCCGGGGCGAATCGGCGCCGCGATCTCACCGCAGGACGCGTTGCACTACCTCGAGGCGCTCGGGACCTGGCGCGACCAGCGCAAGGTCGAGCTCGACCTGCTCGACGAGGCCGCCCTGAGCCAGCCGGACGGCGACTCGTCCACGGGCCTGGCAGGCAGCACAGGCGTGACCGGCGACGTCATGTTGTAGATGGCGCTGTGGAAGGCGGTAGCCGACCGGCATGACCTGCTGATGGCGACCTGGGACTCCGGCCGGGTCGGGCAAACCGAGCTCGAACGCCTGTCGACCCTGATCTGGGGACGACTGGACGCGACCCTGGACCCTCGCCTGGCCCAGCGACCCGATGTCCCGAGCTCCAGTGGCGCGCTGGCGGTCTCCCTGCCGGAGGCGATGCGGCTGTCCGATGCGCTGGCCGCCTCTCTGCGGGCGCGGCTGTCCCTGGACCCGGCCGACGCAGACGTGACCGGCCGTCTCCGTCGGCTGCGGGCCCAGCTCGAACGGG
>Ga0209746_1001435_pt1 | contig 11456 bp, 9 predicted proteins | sample BarGraNGADG00211_3_FD_184496 | JGI IMG/M metagenome (GOLD analysis project Ga0209746, IMG submission 184496) | Arctic peat soil microbial communities from Barrow, Alaska - Barrow Graham LP Ref core NGADG0011-211 (SPAdes) (version 2) | ecosystem: Environmental > Terrestrial > Soil > Wetlands >...
GCACAGGCGACATACAGTTTTTTATCGCCCCCCGACAAAACCGGCTAATCCAGCGTGATTCAAAAAGGATCCTTAATTCCGTTCCTTGATGCAAGACCATGGATCCCGGATAAGTTTCTTATGGTGGAAAATGAAAAGCTGACCAAAGATAAAATGGCGCTGGTGTTGGAGAAAGAAGAGCTGTCCAGGCAAAATGGCCTCCTGCAGACAAGAATTGACTTATTGAAAGGTTCTATCCAAGTCAGCCCGAACGGAACCCATAATGACAACCTCCTGCTCCGTGATTCGATAGCAATGTTAGCAAACAATCTGGCAGGATGTCAGAAACAAAATGAGGAGTTGTCCCGACAATTGAATAAATTGCAAAGTGAGTCAAATAACACGAAAACACAACCACTGCAGGAATCAATCGGAAAGCTTGAACGTCTCAATGCGATATGTGAAAAGAATAATACCTTGCTGACCAGGCAGCTGGAATCTTTACGAGGACGGATTCAACAATTCAATACCCGGCAAGGAATGTGGAGCCAAAGAACCGCTTATAATTTTCTATTCCTTACGCCGATTAATACTAAATGAACAAATTCCTTAGTATAAGAAAGTGTGGGATTGTCTGTCTTTAATAAATCCCGGATCTTCATATATCGGTCGGGTTGTTTCTGGTTGTCATCCCAAATTTTGGAATCCATTTCACATAAGAAGTATAAGTGGAAGTTTGTCTAACCGAAACTTTCCTGAAAGATGTTGTGATGTTTGTAAAGCATGATATTTTCACTGACCAATAGTTTTCCCAACAAATATTTCTACCTTTGACAACCCCGGATATCCCCTTTCAATGATTTTCATTACCAATAATGGTATTTATTCCGAACCTTCTATTTACTGGTCTACCTGCTTACCAGAAAGTTTTTTTGATACGTTATTGAATAACCAATTGTTTGATCATAATGATACCCTGACCTGTCCAAGAAATTTGCTTTACTTTATCATATAAAACAGCATCAAACGACTTAATGAAGATTTTACTCATAGCACCTTGTTCGGTTCAGGAACAGCGTCCTGACTCAATGGATATCCCCCAGCTGACCCTTTCACTCATTGCTGCACTAACTCCACCTGAACACGAAGTACAAATTGTAGAAGAAGTATACGGTGAGAAAGTAAATTTCGATGATGATTACGATGTCATTGGCATTTCTATCATGACCCAAACCTGCATAAGAGGTTACCAAATAGCCAATGAATTTAAAAAGCGTGGTAAAGTTGTAGTATTTGGAGGAATCCATGCCACATCAATGCCGGAAGAAGCCATCCGGTTTGGCAACTCGGTTGTTATAGGCGAGGCAGAAGGCATTTGGAATATCGTGTTAGATGATATCAAACACAATCGTTTGAAATCCTTCTATAAGCTTGACCAATTACCTGACTTACAAAATCATGTCAGACCCAGAAGGGATTTGATCAAGTGTTCTTCGGGGAAATTTTCCATTGCGCCAATCGAAACTACACGTGGCTGTCCGTACAATTGCGATTTTTGTGCTGTATCAAGGTTTTTTGGAACCCGCCAAAGGCACAAGCCCATCCGCGATATCATTACCGACATTGAATCATGTAAGGAAAAAAATCTTTTCTTCCTTGACGACAACATTACGGGCGATAAACGCTATGCCAAGGAGTTGTTCAAGGAAATGATCACCCAAAAGAAGTTATGGGTGGGGCAGGCTTCCATACAAGTTGCCAATGACACAGAACTCATCAAACTTGCTTACAAATCGGGATGCAGGGCATTGCTTATCGGGTTCGAATCAATGTCAGATTCCGGCATCAATCAATATCGTAAAACTTTAAAAACCGTAGATGCAAACATTCTGGCTGTAAAAAAACTGCAGGATAACGGGATTATGACCATGGCTTCGCTCATTTTTGGCCTCGATTCCGACACTCCCGAAGTGTTTGATGTTGCTCATGATTTTCTTACACGTTCAAAAGCTGCTTTTTTTCAGGCATGTGTGATGACCCCCTATCCGGGGACGCCTGTTTTCGATAAATTACTTTCGCAGGGTCGTATCCTTACTGATGACTGGCGCAGGTTCGATGCTTCCAAAGTGATCATCAGGCCTGAAAACATTTCTCCCGAAGAATTACTGGATGGATATGACAAAATAAAATGGCATTTCTATTCCAACTTATCTATCCTTAAGCGTTCTTACCCCAATATTAAAATCGGTTTTTTTGAAGCAGTGCTATATTTTACCTTAAACAAAGGCTATCAGAAAAGGAATAATCCTTCTGTTTTTTCACAGATATATCAAAACAGCCCCGACAATCCGGTAGATTTCAACGTCGCCAAGTATGTGCTTGGAAGAATATAGTTAGTTGATCCTTATTAATTCATTTTTTCATTGATTCATTATCGTTGGATATTTACCGGGTTAAAAATGAATGCCTGGTAATCTAAGCGAAAAATGAAAATAAAAAAATCTTGTTGATTCAGTCTCATCCATTTCATCATATTAGATGCGGATGCAGCCATCAATATGTTGATTTGGTCTCCACCTGTGCCTTTCAGGTAATTTCTTAGCATTCTGTAATCATGTTTCAGATGTGAGTTGAGTCTTTCTTTACCAGCCTTGGATCAACATCGCGCTTCTCGTTGTTTTTCAAGTAGTAGCTTTCACGTTTAAGGGTTTTTGGAATGACTATATCCGTTATTCCAATTTTGTCTTTTCCTCTGTATCCACGGTTCACAAAAAACACCTTAAAACAAATATCGGAATGGTTTATAGAGAGGGCGTTTCTAAAGATGATGATAAATATCCATGGATCGGAAATAAAAACATTATCTTTGAGGGAGCCTCTTATTCTTAATATACGCCCAGTTAATTACCGTGAAAATCTATGATCAACACAAACTATTATGAAAACTAACCAAAGAAAATCAATCAGATCAGTATTCGGTTTAGGTATTCTCATGCTAGCGATGCTTGGACTCTTTGTCTTGGTACCGGGTACGATTCACGCCCAATGGAACACCAATACTTCTGTAAACATGCTGATATCAGGCCTTCCCACTGCCGACATCCAATCAGCACCAACTTCAGATGGAAAAACCTGGATTGCTTTCTACCATGAGAACGGAGGTAATTATGACATGAGGGCACAGCTAATTGATGCCAACGGCTACAAACTTCTTGGACCGGATGGTATTCTTGTAGGCAACCACCCATCAGGCTCTGCCACTTATGTATTCAATGTTTGCGTGGATGCTTCTAATAATTTTATCATCGGATATCAGGATCAGAGAGCAGGAGGCCTTCAGTCTGTGGTATACAAAATATCTGAGGACGGTACGCAATTATGGGGCACAAATGGTATTGTCCTGGGCGGGGGTCTTGCACCTTATCCTGCCGCATTAAGCAACGGGGAAGTAATTGTTGCCTGGATTGGAGATTCAGGAAACACCTTGAATCTTCAAAAAATTACTACCGGCGGCACTCTGGCATGGTCAACACCGGTGATAGTTACAGTCGGCTCAGCTACTACAACCCGTGGGCAGGTAATTGCAAATACAGCAGGTAAGTTCACCTTGATATATCAGAAGGGTAGTATGTACACTACCTTATATGCACAAATGTTTAATAATTCGGGGACTGCCGTATATTCACCTTTGCAGATCTGTAACCAGACTACAGCTGGGTATAGGTATTATTCCATTGCAGCTGAAGCCGACACAACGTATTATGGTTATTATTCTTCCGTCGGTCTCCGTTTTAATTCTTTTCTCCAGAGGATAAACCCCGACGGAACCATCCCCTGGGGGATGAACGGTTCGCATTTCAATACATCCGTTGGCACAAATGATAATTATCAGGGAGAGACCAGTATCAACCTTACACCCGGTTCAAAATATGTATGGTCTGTTTGCAATTTTAGTAATTCCAATCAGACAGTATATGGTGTTTATATTCAGAAATTCCTGAAAGCCACAGGGGCACGGCAGTTTACCGATCTGGCTAAAGTTGTTTATACCATTAGTGCCAGCATTGATCAGCGCTGCGGCGACCTTGCCCTGGTTTCGGATAATCCTATGTTTATGAGTTACAATGTGAATGATAAAATTTATGCCACAAGGCTGGATACCAATGGCAATTTTACATGGCCAGGGAACAGGATTGAAATAAGTTCCACAACTGCAAGCATGTCAACGCCCAAAATGCGTTACGGGTTTACACCGGATGGACCGAACAGGTGTGCCTGTACATGGACTGAGGACAGAGGTTCAGGATACATGGGCTATGCTCAGGGAATTTCTATCGGGGGGCTGATTGGTTTGACTGTTGCTACACAGAATGGTGTTCCTGCGACAATCACGACGGACGGTGGAACATTACAATTGGTTGCGACAGTGTTCCCTGCTTCTGCAAGCCAGAATGTAACCTGGAGCATTGTGCCGGGAACGGGTATGGCCTCCATCAGTCCTTTAGGATTGGTGACTGCAATTTCAAATGGAACGGCATATGCAAAAGCCACTGCTGTCCAGGACACTACAGTAAAAGATTCCTTAATGATCACAATGAGCGGGCAGACTGCCCAGGCACCTACTGTGATAACTTTAGCTGCAACTGATATCGCCTCATCCGGGGCAACTTTGAACGGTAGTGTCAATGCAAATTCATTAACCACCAATGTGTCTTTTGACTGGGGTCTTACTTCTTTTTACGGAAATACAGTAACTGCCATCCCACCAATCGTAACAGGAACAACTGCCACACTCGTTCTGGTAAATCTCAGTGGCCTGACATCAAACACTACTTACCATTTCCGCGTAAAAGGAAGCAATGCAGCCGGCACAACAACAGGCGGAGATCTCACATTTACTACATCAGGTGGTGTGGGAGTTACCGAGAAGGATCCTTTGAATGTGGATATCTATCCTGTCCCCAATGACGGGCAGTTCAACATTTCCATCAGAAGTGGATCAGAGAATACATTGACCCTGGAGGTCTATAACAATCTCGGATCAAAAATATTCAGCGACAGGAACATCAATGTACAAGGGGCCAAGGTCACGACCATTGACCTCAGGCCTATTCCTGCAGGCCTTTATACCATCATTTTAAGTAATAATGGAGAACAGTTGGTACATAAGATTATGGTTAATAAATAAGGTTCTTGCGATAACTCTATCGGGTAGTTTAAGTAATTGGTGTCGAAATCAGCAGTACCATAATAAACCTGGGCATTTGTAAATATTCCGGTATCACACCAGCCAACAACAATAGTGGTAGCTGGGTTGTCGCGGTACGAAAGGCGGTAATACTGTGTTCCTGCAACAAGTTCACCGGAAAATCAATTATTTGGTTACTGTGTTCCGTAATTCTGTATTTTAGCCTGCATTTCCGGAGTTAATTGTTTGACCAGCTCTGCATTGTACGAAACTGAACCGGTAGGCAATAAAGGTATCTGTATTTTGAATATCTGATGAGCGGCGATAGCATAAGAACGCGATTTCGCAGCAAACGAGCCCTCTTTGACTGCCGGATCAATATCGGTCGCAAAGATTGAAATAGTGTTATCGCTGTTACGGAAGATCTCGAAAGTGCGGAACTGCTGAGGAAACTCTCTTAACGATGAGGTTTCAATCTCCCAGAAGCCGAGTTCAGGATGGGTGGCATCAGGTGATTTTAGTGCAGTAACCGTATTGAGATGACGATGTCCGGCGACCCACAGGATGAGATTCGGATAGGTATGAAGTTTGGCAATCAGTTTGGCTTCAAAGGCCGGGTTCCAAGCCATCATGGATGGAACTTCTTCGACGCCGATTGGTTCGTGTGCAGCGATAATCATCAGCTTGCCTTCGGCTTGACCTTTATCAAGTTCCCTTACGAGCCAGTTATAACGTTCATTGTCAAGAGAGCCATGCCCATAACCGAAAGAACTATGCCCATAACCGAGAGCATCTGGATTGTTAGGATCGTCGTTACTTTGGGTATCGTCTAATACAATGATTTTAATTGGTATATTCGACTTCGGTTCGAAAGTATAGTTAGCGATTCCATTTGTTGCGTCTGCTTGATTGAACCCATGTCCTTTGGGATTTGAAGATGTATTAAAAAATTCGTTTATCCATTCTTTTTTCGAAAGTGAACGGCGGTTCGGATCGGCTGCAAGTACCTTCGGTGGACTTGCGAAGTCAGAAACGGGCCCAGCGCCGATAACGTCGCCGTAAAGTGTCCGGCCGTCGATTGATCCTATATAGAAACCACGACTGTCTATGCCGAGAGGATCGATGAACGGATTACCTAAGTTGAGCATATTCTCTCCGATGAGACTCTTTCGGATATAATCATTCGGTGGCAGGAAGCCCATCCAGAAATGATCGTGATTACCGATAGCCTGATACCAGGGAATCGTCTTATCAAGCCCTGCCGCCTTGTATTCGTCCTGATAATCATTATTAGGTCCGGGGATAGGATCATCCTTGACACCGGAATCGGGGTTTATATTCTTGCCGTCAAGGACATCGATAAACCATCTTAGCTCATTGTACTGAGTGGCGTTGCAATCATCACCCAGAGAGATGCCGAAATCAAACGGATTTTTTTTGTGAAGGGCGTTAACCGTTTGGACGGCTGCGTCGAGAACATGAGTTGTATATAACATTATTGGCGAATATCCTGAAATTAGACCTCCTTTGTAGCCAAAAAATATTGCCTGAGCAGGAGATTCTTTGTCACTGATATGGATATCGGTCATGGCAAAGAAATTTAAAAGTTTTGCAGCTTTTGTTACCGATGTACTGGCAAATGCAGGTGGCATAAGATCAAGCCTTTTCTCATAACCAAGCCCCTTGCCAAACTGCCATTTGCCATAACCATACTGTGAAAATTTAGAAATCTCAGTAGGAAGAATCTTAGGAGAAGTAGAAGGCACGGAATCAGGAACTATTATTCTATCTACTGTTGTAACAACCGTCGAATCAATTGGATAGCTCGCTTGCTGCGCAGTGGTGCTCACATTGTTCTTGCAACTATTGCTCAACATTAATACTAACCCCATTACAATTACTGGGTAAATCCAAATTCTGGTTTTCTTTTTCATGTTCATATAATTCTAAAACATTACAAATTTGTTTTTGTACTGATTTTATTGTTACCTGTTCTTTTTTTAATATGTTGGGTAACGTTTTGCGGGTAGGTGATGTAGAACTAAATCCCACCCGATATTGCCCCTGTTTTTACTTCTTCTCGAAAGCGTGAATGATTTTCCAGTCATTCTTCATGTCTACAATTGTCCAGCCTTTGGCCAAGGCTTGGTCAAGACCTTTGTCGAAAGGGTCGGCGGACTTGCGGTCATAAGCCCACTCGCGTTTGGCATCGGTATGGTGTACATAAAGGCAAAAACGAGCCCCGCTACCGGCAGCAGTCCATTGCATCATTGGCAGGTCATTATCGGAATTGCCGAACGAGGCAATCGGGCGACGGCCAATGTAGAACTGGATGCCGATGGGTTTGCCGTTTCCAGCGGTCATAAGGTTCAACTCCGGCATGCCCACGAGCACCGGAATGCCGTTACGAAGTTCAAACTTCGTCTTTAAGCTGCTTCCGATTACTTGTTCGGGTGGAACGCCATAGACCTTTTCCGACCACGGACGCATGAAATCGCTGCTGCCACCGGAGACAATGTAGGTCTTGAATCCGTTCGCCCGTAAATAGGCAAGCAGCTCAAGCATGGGTTGGAAAACCATCTCAGTATATAGCCGCTTGGTCTGAGGATTCCTCGCGGTGGCGATCCAGTCCGTCACGAGTTTTTCAAATTCATCCGTTGTAATTCCCGACTGCGTGGCAATGAGCATTGCCAGGAGTGCTTTATCACCGCCGGCCAGGGCGGATTTCATGTCGCCTTTGAGCATAGAAGCAAAAGGTTCCTTGCTTTTCCACTCCGGATGCTGCGGTGCGAGGGCCTTGATGCGGTCAACGATAAAGCAGCACTGGAAAGCCAGCGGCTGCTCCGTCCACAGCGTGCCGTCATTGTCGAAGGTGGCGATACGCTCGGCAAGTGGCACAAAATTCGGCGAGCTTTCCTTAGTCACTTTTTCGACGAAGGTGACAATGGCCTTCTTCTGTGGGGTGTCGTTCCAGGATGGCAAGGGATCAGCGGTAATGGCTATTGGATAGCTGACTTGCTGTTTGCTATCATTGTTCCTGCAACTATTGTTAAGGATTAATACAAATCCCATTACTATTAATGGGTAAATCCGAATGTTCATTCTTTTTTTCATGGAGGTTAACTTTTAAGGAATTAGCTTTAAGGCAAAGTAAATTTACAATATTAATCTTAATAAAAAGAAAAGCTGATTTCTCCAAAAGAAGTTTGTTAAATCGATATTCCATTCTCTGAGAGATTAGGTAGAAGTTCCCATTTCCTCCATAAAATCAACTGCTTTCGCAAGATCCTTTATCACTAAAAAGTCAGATAAGTGATCAGAGTAATGTACTCAAAAAGCTCTCAACCCACAGTGGAATGAGGGCTTTTCATTTTATAGGTAACAAAGTAGTAACAAAAATGAAAAATTCTTGTTTTGCATTTAGGCGTGGAAATTAGTGACAGTGCGCCTTTTTAACGTATAAACTTGACAATGTGTAAATGGTCAATAATGATAAAATATTTTGAAAATATGGCTACATTTACTAACGAATTTTTTATGTCACGAGAAAAGGAGAAATTCTGAAAACAGGATATGAATTGAATGTTTATAGAAGATTTGGTAGTGTCTCAGTTTGAATTATAATTCTTTTTGGAAAGAACAGGCACGTTAATAGCGTGCTTTTTTTTCACCTGTATGCAGGAGCGGTTGAATAATTACGGTGGGTGCTATGCCAATAACTCATTGTTGTTAATACCATACAAGCCGTTGCTGTCATTAAAGAAATAATCAAAACGATTCTTAGGATTATCCCAGTTGGCGCGCGTCTTTGAAGGCTGTGCCGGATTACTACTCGTTTTTAACGAGCAACAACAGCATTTTTTGTCGTCCCGTCGGAATTCCATTACTTTGCAAATCCATTCAACAGTAAAATTTTTCACAGATGAGTCTTATCATTAAAGAACACAGGGATTTGATCGGCTGGATCACCCTGAATCATGATTCAAAGCGCAATGCACTCAGCGTTGATTTACTGAACGAACTTCTCGGGGCATTAAAATTCCTGAAGGAGGAGAAAGCGCGGGTCATCATTATCCGTGCAAATAAAGGGGCAAAAGTATGGTCATCAGGATTTTTCATTGATGAACTTCCACGTGACGGGAGCGATCCCCTTGCCTATGACAACCCTTTACAGAAGGTCATCAGGACGATTCAAAGCATCCCGGTCCCTGTTATTGCCATGGCTGAGGGAAGCATCTGGGGCGGAGCCTGTAATATTGCTTTCGTATGTGATATCGTGATCGGCACAAAAGACACCTCCCTCGCAATTACTCCTGCCAGGATCGGTGTACCTTACAACACTTCAGGGATCCTGCAGTTCCTCGACATTATTGGTTCACATATTGTCAAGGAGATGTTTTATACTGCCGAAGCCATCAGCGCTGAAAAAGCAAACAGCCTGGGAATCATCAACCACCTTGTAGAACCTGAAGAGATTGAAGCATTCACGGTCAGGCTTGCCAACAAGATCATCGCCAATTCACCGCTGAGTATCCAGGTCATCAAGGAGCAGCTCAATATTTTGGGGAATGCCATGCCTTTGTCGCCCCAGACTTTTGAACACATCGATATGCTTCGCAGGATTGCCGGTACAAGCGAAGATTTCCATGAAGGCATTAAGGCATTTTATGAGAAACGGAAGCCATCGTTCAAAGGTGAGTAAACTTCTTCTAATCAGCCAGAAACAGGCGTAATTTAACCCAAAGAACATCCCCCTCTCTTGGTAAGAGAGAGTGAAGCCGAAGGCGAGGTGAGTTCATGTTTGTATCGTCTTTCCATACGTTTACACTTTTTGACTGTCAATGTATTTCAGGACTAGACTGATTAATATTCCAATAAGATCAGATCCATCTCCAACCAAGGTCCAACCAAGGTCTAACCAAGGTGAAACCAATTAAACCTTGGTTTCAGATTGGTTGGAGGATGGTACCATGAAGGCAGCACACCGATCCTGGCATATTGTTTGCAGATAAGAAGGATATACAATGCTTACCACAACATCTGAAATATGGCACATTCAACAAACAATCTCATTATGCTGGGATTCAGTGGAAAACTGGGGAACCAGGTCGTTCTCCGGAACGTGAATGGAAAAATCATCATGTCGAATATCCCGGTCCGGAAAAATAAAAAAGCAGTGGGAAAACAGATTGAAACCTGCAACCGGTTCCGGATGGCTTCGCGATGGGCTAAAAAAAGACTGAGAGATCCTGAAATGCTGGCTGCTTACCGGCAAAGGGCCGGGAAAGGACAATCCGCTTACAATGTAGCGATCTCCGATTATCTTAATTCTCCGGTCGTTTCCGAAATCAATGTTTCCAACTACCATGGCCATGCCGGCGACAAGATTATTGTAACGGCAATAGATGATTTCAGGGTAAGGGAAGTGAGGGTCACCATTGCCGGTCCCGGGGGTAAGGAGCTCGAGCATGGAGCCTGTAAGCCGGGTGAATCGGGAATATACTGGCATTACACTGCGACGACAGATACCGGGAACCCGGAAGGTTTAACGGTCAGCGCCATTGCAAGGGATTACCCGGGAAATATGGCAAATTTGTCGACGGTGATCAAAGCCGTTGACAGCGGTTAGCTTATTAGCTGATGAGTTGGTGAGTTGGTGAGTTGGTGAGCTGGCGAGTGGCAAAGTAGCGAACAGCGAAAAGCGAAGCAAAGCAAAACCCAATACCTAATACCCGAAACCTGGAACCATGGGCTTGCCTTGGGGTGGATCATAAAATATTTATCTTTGTTTACATGGTGGACAAGCCGAATGCGTTGACCATCTCAGGCCGATCCCAGTAAACCAGTTCAGATGTTTTATTATCAGACATATACGATTGTCAGTTTAAATCGGCGAAATGTGGTTAGATGCTCCGGTTTTTCCAAGGCTCTATCTGGGTTCTCAGAATTCTTGGAACCTTGTGATACCATCAATCATTGAGAAAAAGATACGGGATGAAAAAAGAAGTGAACTTGATATCGATGCAATAAATTTTTTTAGACTTTTCCTGGTTCATATTTTTTTATCTTTGTGTCATCTGACTTTTTATTTTCTTATAGATATGAGCCCTTACAGTCGTTCCGTTTTCCCATTGATCTTCTTTCTAGCCCTGCTTTTTCCTTTGATCGGTATGACTCAAACCAACAAACCGGGCACAAAGGAAGAGACCAAATCCAGGAAACAACTGAACCGGGAAAAAATGGAAGAGGACCGGATCGCACGATGGGATTTCGGGATCAACTTCGGGGC
>Ga0209746_1001439_pt1 | contig 11449 bp, 12 predicted proteins | sample BarGraNGADG00211_3_FD_184496 | JGI IMG/M metagenome (GOLD analysis project Ga0209746, IMG submission 184496) | Arctic peat soil microbial communities from Barrow, Alaska - Barrow Graham LP Ref core NGADG0011-211 (SPAdes) (version 2) | ecosystem: Environmental > Terrestrial > Soil > Wetlands >...
TGAAGATTCGATCTTTCGCCGATCTTTTTAGTTATATATGAATTGAGGCCTTCGACCTTTGGAAGAATGCCGCCAAGTTCGCTGTGTATAAGATACTGCACAGGGTCAACAGCCCTTTCGCTCGCACAAATTATTGTCCAACCGGAAAGATCGGGATGATCATTGCGCAGAAACTCGATTAACTTTTTCGAATATTGCGACATGCTGCCTCCCCATGAACATTTATACTTTTTTTCATCATTTCCCTCTAATTCACTAAACCTGTACCCGATTATTTCGCCGCGGTAAACCATTATAACCGGAAAGCTGGGACTGATAATGATTTTAAATACAACGTCCCCATTATTTCCCCTTCTGAAAAAAGATAGAATAATGACGATAGAAATTCACTCAAAAAAGAGAAAGGCCGGCCGGATAATAACTAATGTTTTTATTACAATACGATCTTTTCGATTTGCTCGACATTATTAAAATGTTTATCCCGGGTCAAAAGGGTGCCGCCATCAGCCATGCAACAAGCGGCAATCCAAACATCGTTAATCGGAATTTTACAGCCATTTTTCTCTAAATACTCATAGATAAGCGCATATTTACGGGAAACATTTTCATCTACCGCGATTATTTCCACATGAAAAAGATTAATAAATTGCTCAATCTTCTCTTCGTTTAATTTTTTCCGGGAACTTTTTCCAAAACCGTAATAAAGTTCACCCAAAACGATTGCAGGAAAACAAATCTCGCGCGCTCTGCGGGCGATAATATCAACGGCATCCGCCTGCCCTTCAGCATAGTCAGAATATACGTTCGTATCCAGAATGAGTCTCATTTCCAGTCGCCTTCTTGGATAGTTTCAAATACATCTGTAGCAAGTCGCAGTTCTTCCGCCTCTATGCTGGAAAGCCATCCCGCGAAATCACGCAAGGCACTTTCTCTGTTTTTGACCAATCCAAGCTTTTCATCAATTGCCTCAATGACAAAGGCTGTCTTCGTTTTTTTCTCTTTTATTGCCGCTTTTTCTATCATGCTTTCCTTTTGTATGGGTATTCGCAGACTCATTGGCATGACAATTACCTCCTTGTATCTCATTTTATTTAATTGTATCTCATAATTATTTATTTGACAAGATAAATTTGGAGATAAATTTGGAAATATTGGCCATAATAGGGGCAATAGGAACGTAGTCATTCTAAGAATAGCGAGGGATTACGGACGATGTTAATTAGTTGGAAACGTACCCGATTATTTCATTGCCGCCCTCAATCGAGGGTTGCGACGAATGCCACCACCCGGGGAACTTTGTAGGAGGATAGGTATCTCCGACAATGTCGCGTGATTTCGTTTTCGTCTGTCTCGTCGCCGGGCTTTTTTACGATTGGAGCTTTGACAATCTCTCCCCGCATGTGGTCAAAATTCCCTTGACATACCAGATCCTTCTTCATATACGTCCACTGTGGAAAAGGAAGTTCTTATCAAAATAGTGCGGATCATTCGCCCGATGGCTATGGGTTGAGGTGCCGGGATAAATCTAACGTGCCCAAAATTCGCCTGAGGCGGCTAGGAGGAGCGAGAAGAGCCACGGGTATGAACATCGATTTTTAAGAGGAGGTTTTATGCAAAAGGTCCCTTCAGCCGTATCCCCTTACCGCTGGGTCGTGTTGGGAGTTTTCATGCTGAACATCGCCATGTCCCAGATCATGTGGATGACCTTCGCTCCTATTGCCGGGGATGCGGCTACCATCTATACCGGCGGAAATATCGACGCCATTGATTTGCTGGCCATACTGGCCATGCTCGCTTGGATCCCCTTCTGCCTCCCCGCCGCCTGGTGCATCGACAACCTCGGACTCAAGAAGGGGGCGGGGATCGGCGTCGTCTTGGTCGGCCTGTGCGGATTTCTCCGTATCTTCGCACCGAGTTACGGCTGGCTCCTCGCCTGCATGATCGGATGTGCCATCGCGCAGCCGTTCCTGCTCAATGCCTTTACCAAACTGGCATCGAACTGGTTCCCGGAAAATGAAGAAGCCCTGGCGTCGGGATTGTTGACTATGTCCATGTTCATCGGCTTCACGATCGTCATGATCGCCACCGATTTAATCCTCGCGCATTACCGGGAGATCGGCGCGGTCAGGCAGGGGATCGATACCATCCTGTATCTGTACGGCATCCCCGCCCTGATCGGCATGATCCTGTATTTCGTATTGGTGAAGGACAAGCCCAAGCTGCCGCCCAATCCCATCGCCGCTGAGAAAAAGGTCACCATGACCATCGGGTTGAAAGCGCTTTTCAGAAACCGCGACTTTCTGCTCCTCTTGGGAATCTTTTTCATAGGTGTAGGCGCGTTTAATGCCATCCTGACCAAGATCGATTACATATTCAAGAACCGGCCGCTGGACATCGACTCGGCCCTTGCCCCGGGCATAGTCGGCGGGCTGATTGTGATTGGCGGCCTATGCGGGGCGGTAATCCTGTCTGCACTGTCCGACAAGTACCACAAAAGGAGGATCTTCCTGATCATGGCGGCCGGTATGGCGGTGCCGCTTTCCCTTTTCCTGCAGTATATCTCCTCGATTGTGCTTTTAGGCCTGTGCGGTTTTGTCTTCGGTTTCTTTCTCATCTCGGCCATGCCAGTCGGGCTAACCTATGCGGTGGAAAAAACCCATCCGGTGCCGGAGGCTACCTCCAACGGGATTTTGATGCTGAGCGGCCAGATAAGCGGTCTGCCCATCGTGTTCCTCTTCAACATGACCGCGATTACCATACTCTTTGGGGTCGCCTTCATCCTGGCGCTGCTGCTCCACGATATCAAAGCCCCCACCCCCGTAATTGGAATGCGTGAAATTCATCCCCCGGAAGCGGGACATTTGAACTAGATCCTGAGGGGCAGTGGTCAGTTTATCCATAAGGCGTGGGAGGTCAGCAGGCTTGCAGTGCTCGCACGCGTCCAGTTTGTGGTGGATGACAAGTGTTGGAACCTGGATTCTGCTCCAATAATTTCGAGTGGCCCTTCCCGGACAATTTTTCATAAAGTGTTATTCATATTAAATAACCTCCCCTTACCCCCCTGGTGACAAAAAAATAAGGGATTTTACTTGACTTCGAAATACAATGTTTTTATATTCTAAAATAAAGGGACACTATGAAAATCGGGGTACCTAAGGAAATTAAAATTCGCGAACGAAGGGTCGCGTTGACCCCTGCCGGGGTTGCCGCCCTCGTCGCTGACGGACATACTGTTTTCCTGGAAAAAGATGCGGGGATTGGGTCGGGGATTCCCAACGAAGGCTATATAAAAAACGGCGCTCGGATACTCGATACGGCAGATGCTGTATGGGCCGAGGCAGACATGATCATCAAGGTCAAGGAACCGGTTGAACCAGAATTCGGAAGAATGAAAGAGGGACAAATCCTTTTTACCTATCTGCATCTGGCACCTGCACCTGAACTTACAAAAAAGCTACTTGAGAAAAAAATTATCGGTATCGCCTATGAAACCATACAACCCGATGACGGTACCCTACCGCTCCTCGCCCCGATGAGCGAGGTCGCAGGGCGTCTCTCGATCCAGATGGGATGCGCGGCTCTCGAGGCGAAAAATGGTGGAAAGGGCCTGCTGCTTTCCGGTGTATCCGGGGTCGCACCTGGAAAGGTAGTGATCCTCGGAGGAGGAATCGCGGGAGTCAACGCCGCACATGTCGCTGTCGGGATCGGTGCGCAGGTCACGATAATCGACATCAATATCAACAAGCTCCGCTATCTCGATGATATTTTCTTCTCACGGGCTGTGACCCTTATGTCGAACAAAACGAATATCGAAGAGGCGATCTCCCATGCCGACCTCGTCATTGGCTCGGTATTAATCCCGGGAGCTGCCGCGCCAAAACTCATAACAAAGCAGATGCTCGGGATCATGCAACCGGGTTCGGCGATCGTCGATATCGCGATCGACCAAGGGGGGTGCGCTGAAACGAGCAGGGCCACGACCCACGACGACCCATTCTATATCGTCGACGGCATCGTCCATTACTGCGTGGCCAACATGCCCGGGGCAGTACCGCACACCTCGACATACGCCCTTACCAACGCCACCCTACCCTATGTCATAAAACTGGCAAAAAAAGGGATGCCCGCCCTGGCAGACGACAAGGCACTTGCCAAAGGCTTAAATGTTTACAAAGGAAAGCTTACATGCAGGCAGGTCGCTGAATCACTTAAAATGCATTGTGAACAAATTCAATTTTAGTATTGAGTTGTAGAATCACCTTTTAATACCGTTGTTTGCATAAACGCATCCAGCGGTATTTTTTTAGGCAACTACTTTTCGAGACCACTCATGTTTCCGGTTTTCTATACATAAAGTGGAACGGGAGTTGGGATGGAAGCCGAATATTTCATACAGGGAATGGTTCCGGCAAACCATGGAATTGCTGGAAACCTTGTATTTATCTCAGCTTAAGCAGAAATAAGAAACCGGTATTTAAGGCTTTTATTTCATCTTCAAAAAAAGCACTAACCCGAAAACAACGCACCAAATATTGATAAAGGCGTTCAAAATCAAATCCATGTTTGATATCCTGTAGACGCCGTTCTGGATGTTGAAGCTGAAATCGAGAATACCCAGGAAGATAAGACCACCAGAGCAGACAAGAGCGAGAGTCCTTCCCGCTTCCATGTTGTTTAACAGGAGTATGCCTGAAGCAATTAAGGCGATTGACAGGATAGTATCGGGCAGAGGGAAAGAATGCTCATAGGCAAAATAGCATGGCGGAGGATTTTCCGGCGCAAGGCCTATGGTAAAAAAGCCTATCCAGAACAGGATGACCCCGACGCCTGTCACCAACTCAAGTACGGCAATTGTTTTCAGTCCTTCTATTACAATCATTTCAGCATCCCCTTAATATAGGATTTTTTATTCTTTTCTCCGAGCCATTCTAGCAGCGGCCAGAGTTTTGTAACAAGCCACGGCCAGCACATGATTATTCTTGAAAAAATACCGGATGAAGCGGGCGAACATATTTCAGGCCTGCTTTTCTCTATTGCCTTGATTACGGCCTGAACTATTTTTTCAGGACTTTGCGCATTGCTCAAGAACGTGAGCGGAGAGCCGCCGTGAGAGGCCTCATATTTCAGCATGGGCGTATCGACCGAGTCAGGGAAAATAGTTGATACTTTTATGTTATGCCTTCTCAGTTCTATTGCAAGAGTCAGGAAGAAGCCCCTTAAAGCGAATTTCGATGCCGTATAAATCGAGCTGTAGGTTTCGGGAACGAGACCGGCGAGCGACGAAATGGTCACGATATGTCCCTGTTTAGCAGGTATCATTACGGCCATGACTTCCTTTGAACAGTTGACTGCCCCCATAAAATTTACCTTCATCTGGGCGTCAATATCTTCATAGCTGCAGTCTTCAAAAAGCGCTGGCCTGATAATGCCTGCGTTGTTTATCAATATGTCAATTTTTGAAAATTTGTTTACGGCCGATTCTACAAGCTTTTTTACATCCGCCCTGTCCGTAATGTCGCATTTAATAATCAACGGATTTAAGGTTAAACCGGAAGCCGATGATTCCAGGCCGTTAAAATTTATATCTGCAAAAACAAGTTTTGCCTTTCTTCTGTCTAACTCCCTTGCCAGCGCCGAGCCTATGCCGCCGGAAGCGCCTGTTATAATAATTGTTTTGTTTGAAAAGTCGTACATCGCCCCTACTTTTTCCGCGTTTTCTTTATAGCCGAATCCATGACCATATCAATTATAAAAGGCATATGCCTCTTCAAAAAATAGGTTAGTTTTCCGTCAAATCCCGGAATTATCATGAAGGTCTTTTTCCTGATGCCGTCAATAAGCTCTTTTGCAACCGCATCGCTGCTCATGGCCTTGGCGCTTGCAGAGATGGCCTTGGTTTCTGCAGGCTTGGTGATGTTTTCAGTGGCAAAGCCTGGTGTATCGGTATCGGGCGGGCAAAGCACCTGAACGGAGATGTTGTATTTTTTAAGCTCGCTCTTGAGGCTTTCCGAAAATCCCACGATGGCGAATTTCGAAGCCGCATAATCGCAGTAACCAAAAACACCCAGAAAGCCCACCATGGAGGAAACATTGACGATCACGCCGCCTTTAACCTTCATGTGCGGCACAAGAACCGAACATGCATTCCATATGCCGTAGAGGTTTGTCTTCATGGTGTCATCGAACTGCTCAAAAGAGATATCCTCGAAATAGTGCGGATAAGCCCTTCCGGCACAGTTTATCAACACATCAGGTACCCCGAATTCGGCCAGTGCCGATGAAAGCACGGCTTCGACGCTATCTCTTTTAGAAACATCCAGGGATCTGCCGGCAAACTTCTGTTTTGCAGATACGCCGCAGGATTGTATTTGCTTTAAGGCTTCATCCAGAACCTGCTGCCGCCTGCTGAAGATAATTACACTGGCTCCCATAGTCGCCATTAATTTGGCGGTCGCCAGGCCGATACCGGATGAACCACCGGTTATGTAAACTAATTTATCCTTGAAATCTTTCATTTCTGTCTCCCCTTACTTCTGCTTGAGCGAAGCGATATCCAGCATCTTCAGCCATTCCATGGTTTTCCGGAACCCTTCCCGGTAGGTGATGCGGGGCTTCCAGCCCAACTCCCGTTCAGCCTTGTCAATGGAGAACCTGAATCTCGAACCCAGGTTAGTAACAGTATAGGTGGTGAGCAAAGGACGCATCTTGATGCGGAACAGCTTCCAGATGAATTCCATCACCCTCGCCGCGGTCATGGCTAACCAATATGGGATGTAAGTCTTGATGGGTGGCACACCCAGCGCTTCGGCTATTCCCGTGCAGAATTCCTCCAGGGTTGTCGACTCGCCGTCGTGCACGAGGTAGCCGTTGCCGATAGCCCTTTCATCCTCAGAGATCAGCATGAGCAGGTCGACCAGGTTATCGATATAGGTGGGCCAAACGATGGCGCCCTTACGCCAGAAGATCAGTTCCTTCTTGATAATTGCATCGGCAAGCAGTGGCACAAAGGTCTGGTCGCCCTCGCCGAACACCCACAGAGGATAGACCATGGTCAGTGGCAGTCCCTGCTCCTTGTGGTACCTGCGCATGACCTTCTCGGCATCTATCTTGGAATCAGCGTAGGGTTCGCCCCAGTATTGCAGCGGCAAACTTTCATCCATCACCTTCGACTCGTCCGTGCCGAACACGTCACAGGTGCTGATATCCACCAGGCGGGACACCTTCGCGTCAACGGCCGCCCGGCAAATATTCTCGGCGCCGCCCACCGTGACCTCCCAGAACAGCTCCTTTTTCGCCCAGTCGGTAACTATCGCCGCAGTATGAAAGATGATATCAACGTCCCCGACCGCGCGCCTGACCGCTTCGTAATCGCGGATGTCGCCGTTAACGACCTCCACACCCTGCTCTTTCAACCCGGCAGCACCGGCATCGCCCGGCAGCACCAGCGCGCGCACCCTGTTGCCCTTTGCCAGGTTCGCTTTTACTACATGGCGTCCGATGAATCCGGTAGCTCCAGTTATTAAAACCCTTTTCATATCTCAATCTCCCTCTTTTATGATTGCGCACATATTATATAAATGTAATGAAAAAAACAAATAATACTCATTCATGCGCAAAAAATACTTTTGTAAAACTCTTGTTAATATTTGATAAGAACAAACTATCTGGATTTAATAGGAGTTTCTTTAAGCCTGTTTCTAGGAAATCTTACCGGGACGCCTCTTGACCCTGGTTTTCGACCGTTCCTCAGCCTTTTGTTTGAAAATGGGAACCACGAAAAAAGCATAGAACGTCAAGAGCAGAAAAAACGCGCCCATGACCACGGCGACCCAGTAATTCTTAAAAAGCTCGTTGCCTGCGTAGTCCCTGCTGACATCGAAAAAAATGCCGAGCAGCAGGCCGGTAAAGACGATAATCACGATCACGGGTACGGTGTAGCCCATCGGAATTTTAAACGACCGTTCCTTTTCCGGGTATTTTTTTCGAAGCCTGATCACGCAGACGGCGGCCACGACATAAATGAAGCACTCGAGCGCCGCCGCCATCATGATGAGGAAGAGATATTTCCCCGTATAAAGCGTCACCAGGCTGATCGCGACCGCGAAACCGCCAAGAGCGAGGATCGAGACCCATGGCGTCGCGTATTTCGGGTGCAGTTTGCTGAAGATGCGCGGAAGGACGTTGTCCCTCCCCATGGCGTATGAGAACCGCGACGTGTTGAGCAGGCCCGAATTGAACGACGTGACCGACGCCAGTATGCTCATCCCGATGAAGGTGACGGTGCCCGCTGTGCCGAAGAGGTTTGTGCCGAAGAGGATGTGCGGGATCGGCGTGCCGCTGGCAAGCTGCTCTTGCGTGAGGCCAACGTACATGGCGACGATAAACATGGCGTAGGTGATAGACAGAAGGCCAACTCCCCACATCATTCCTTTTCCGATGAGACGATAATCCGTGGTCTCCTCGGCGAGGGGAGCCACCCATTCAAAGCCGACATAGAGGAACACGCCCACGCCGGCCGCCTGGATGATGTTTCCCAAGGTGAACTTCGCGCTCTGTGCGGCGAGGCTGAAATTGATGTCGTGTGTGGCGAAGGTATAAATCGACACTCCGATCATGAACGCGACCATGGCGTAGGTCATAATGTCCTGCAACAAACCGGTTATGTAGACCCCCCTGAAATTGATGAACATCACAAGGATAATGAAAAAGAACATCCATAAGAGTTTATCATAATAAGGGTTGATGATCTGGAAGGAGCTGGAAAGCACGCTCGATAGGAGGAAGCTTTCGGCGCCCACCATCGCGACCCCGAGTACGACGTAAAACATACTGATGATGATGGACGTCCGTTCGTTGAACGCGTGCTGGATGTAGAGCTTGATCCCCGCCGCCGTCGGGTACAGCGAGGTGAGCTCCGAGAAACACATTGCTGACAACAGGCAGAGAAAACCCGCCAATAATATGGAAATCCACGCGAGCTCGCCCACCAGAATAATGGCCACCTGGATGCCTGCGAGGTAGCACGACGTCGCGATGGCCATACCCGTCGCCGTTGAAATGATGGTCCGAAGTTTCAATACTTTTTTCAATTCAGTCATTTTCCCTCCTAAGCGGACGCGACTTAAGCGCGTCCATCCATATTATTTTTCAAATATGCGGCGTGTCAGAACAAAGCAAACCAAGGAGCGCCGAGGAACGAGTCATACTTAAGCGCATACCGCAGTGACGAGGCGAGAAGCGACGCAGGTATGCGCAGTTATCACACGCCGCATCAGGCGTCGGGCCAGATTATCATTGTAATGGCATCAAGACGGACAACATCTTCCTGCGTAGCCTTCACTCTGATCTCGCCCTGCAAATATTTCTGTGAAGGGTTTAGGTCCCCCCAGAACATGTCACAGAGGTTTTCGCTTATCGTTGTTACAATAATATCAGGGGTTCCTTCAGCTCCTGCGCTGAATGAGACAATCTCTCCGTTTATGACATTCATTGTGAAACAGTCTCCGGTCTCTTCTGCGTTGAAATGAAGCAGTTTTGTCCAGTCGCGCTGCATCCGGCGCAGTCTCTTGTTCTCATTGCAACTTACCTGATAATCAGTTAGTGCATTTAAAATTTCCTGTGACGTAGCCATGCATGTTTCCTCCCCTGTTAAGTCAGGTCATAACAGAGCATGTCCCTCCATAAAAAAGGAAGAACGCGCTCCATCGCGTCCGTTTTTTCCTCAGTCATTCTTTCCTATGCCCTTCTCGCCTGAAAGCTCTTTCATGGAATCTTCAAGGGCAGCCAGCACCTCGTCCACCTCTTCCGGGGTTATGACAAGCGGCGGCATGAGCCGACATATGCTGGGGTCGTTGCCTGTATAAACAGCAAGCACTCCCCTGTCAGATAGTTTCTTTGTCATTCTCGGGCCGATGGATTCATTTGTATATTGCAGGCCCATCATGAGCCCCTTCTGCCTTACCTCAAGCAGTAGGTCAGGATAGTCTTTCAACAGCCTGTCGAACCCTGCCCTGAAACGCTGTCCCATTTTTTCGGCATTGCCGGGCAAATTATTTTTTATAATGTATTCGATAGCGGCAAGACCAACAATACAGCCAAGGTCTGAGCCTCCGAATGTAGAAAGGTGGACAAACGGGTGAGGGATAAAAAAGTCGTTGATCTCCTCCTTGAAGATTGTGGCTGATATCGGGTATATGCCCCCGCTGAGCGATTTCGCGACCGTCATTATATCAGGCGTCACTCCCCAGTGCTCGCAGGCAAACATCTTTCCCGTACGTCCGAAGCCTGTCTGTATTTCGTCGAGAATGAGGAGCACCTCGTTTTCATCGCAGATTTTCCTGACTTCGGCCAGATACCCTTCCGGCGGAATGTTGATTCCGCCCTCTCCCTGTATGGTTTCCAGGATAACGGCTGCGGTGTCTTTATTTACCGCCTTTCTAATTGCATCGGCGTCCCCGAACGGAACCATTGTAAAGCCGGGCATGAGCGGTTCGAATGATTCCTTGTATGCTGCTCTCCCGATTGCTGACAAGGCAAAACCAGTATGGCCGTGATATGCCTTGTCGGCATATATGATGCCGGTTTTCATTGTAAAACCGCGGGCAATCTTGATTGCGGCATCGACCGCCTCACCGCCGCCCACGCCGAATATGCTGCAGGTAAGGTCGCCCGGTGTGATCTCTGCTAGCCTTTTTGCCAGGTCAGCCTTCTGCTTTGAACACAAAAGGAAGATACCGATGTCGTATGTGTCGAGCGCCTGTTTAAGCGCTGCAACAATCTCGGGGTTGTGCCTGCCCACATTCATGATGCCCGAGCCTGTCTGGCAGTCGATGAAACGCTTTCCGGTAATGTCCCATGAACAGGCACCGCTGCGCTTTTCCTCGATGATGTCAATGCCTGCGCTTCTCATTGTCCTGACCTTCATGGGGTTGATGAATTCCGCAAAATCCTTTAAGGCCTGCCGCTTGATCGTTTCCGGTGAGCCCATTTTGCACCTCCTGAAATTCATTGAATTACTGTAATTTATTTCAAGTCATGTTGGACAAGACATTGCTTTTATTTTGTCGAAGTATAAGTGGGCTGTTTTTGCTTGTCAAGGGATAGTTTGCATCGAAAAGCAGGGGCTGGTGATGATGTATTCATCCCAGGAGTAGTCAGGGTCTCGATAGATTTGATCATTACCAAGTAGAGAGCGCGAATGATTTTCATTGCCTCAAAATTGAGGAGGAAGCAAACAAACATAAACCCAATACCATCCTGCTACTCAAAATTACTTTTATAAAAAATTAGCGGAAAATTTCGCCCAACAAAGAAAAAGGGTTAACCTTGAATTAGCTAACCTCTTGATTTTACTGGTGCCCCTGGCGCGAGTCGAACGCGCGGCACACGGATTAGGAATCCGTTGCTCTATCCTACTGAGCTACAGGGGCAACTTTTTTTAAATAGCATA
>Ga0209746_1001440_pt1 | contig 11443 bp, 10 predicted proteins | sample BarGraNGADG00211_3_FD_184496 | JGI IMG/M metagenome (GOLD analysis project Ga0209746, IMG submission 184496) | Arctic peat soil microbial communities from Barrow, Alaska - Barrow Graham LP Ref core NGADG0011-211 (SPAdes) (version 2) | ecosystem: Environmental > Terrestrial > Soil > Wetlands >...
TCGCCGTCGGGATCGCCACCCCGAGCAGCGCCCCCGCAGAAAGAAGCGCCACGTAGCCGCCCCGGGGTCCGGCGTCGCGGGGAGCCCCGAAGCCGTCGAGCTCGAGCATGAGCGCCAGGAGGCACCCGAGCGTGACCGCCACCCCTACAGCGGCGAGGCCGCCAACGAGCAAGTAGCGCGCGACGCTCGGGCTCCGAGGTTCCGGCACGCCCGTCACTGTGCCCGGATCCTGTCACAGGCGGTGAACGACTCGCCGTCCGGCAGGTCGCCGATCACGCACAGCTGGGTCGCGTCCAGCCCGAGCCCGAGCGCGTCGACTGCCGGGTCCTTCTCAGACCGGGATCCGTCACGTCCGCGTCGTGTAGTGCTCCTTGATCAGGGCCTCGGCCGGCTTGCCGAACACGCAGTAGGCGGTGTTCGTCGCCACCGTGTCCTCCGGGTACAGGCGCGCCGGCCAGTCCCAGAAGGTGAACCCGCGCACCCACGGACGTGAGGCTGTCGCCGCGAACGCCTCGCGGTAGTACGTGCTCTGGTCGGCCTGGCTGGGAGCGCCGACGTGGGTCCAGTCGTTGGGGCACGCGGCAGAGCCCTCCCGGCTGGGGCAGCCGCCCTCGAGGAAGACGAACGGCTTGCCGTGCGCCGTGACGACCTGCTCGATCCGGTCGAGCTGCGCCGGCCAGCTGCCTTCCGGGTAGTAGCCGGAGGACGAGATCACGTCGACGGCGTCCCACCAGGTCAGCCGGTCCTCCTGGTACTTGTCGCAGTTGTACGTGACGGCGCCGGAGTAGACCGCGCGGACCTCGGCGATCAGGGCGCGCCACTCGGACTCACGCCGGTCGGACTGCACCATCTCGCAGCCGATGCAGAACAGCTCGCAGCCGGTCTGCTGCGCGACCCGGGCGTAGTGCACCAGGTACTCGGTGTACGAGGCGAACCACTCACCCCAGGTCGGCTCACCGGGCACGTCGATGTCGAAGAAGTTGATGTGCGCCCGCCAGGTGCCGTCCGCGCAGTTGACCATCGGCTTGAGGCAGACCTTGAGCCCGAGGGCGTGGGCGGCCTCGATGCCGGCCCGGACCTCGGCCTCGTCGACCGTCGGCGCGTCGCGCCAGTGGATCTCGGTGGACTGGGCGTTGTCCTGCAGGGCGGCGAACGCCAGCGTCGTCCAGGTGACCCCGAGCCGGTCCTTCATCAGCTGCATCGACCGCTCGGCCTCGGGGGTGGTCCACGTCCCGCGACGTCCCGGCCAGCCCCATGTCATCCCTGCGACGAAGTCCATCGGGCAAGGCTAACCGGCCCCCTGCTGTACCGCGTCAGTGAGCGGCAGCGGGCGGCCCCGGCGGACCAACGTCCCTGAGGTTTGCCTTACCTAAGCCATACGTTCGATCTGTGCATCTCGGGGAGTACCGGCTGGACCAGGACGTGGTGGTCGTGACCGTCGACCTGCCACCGGAGTCCCGCCTGCGGATGTGGGAGATCGGCGTGCACGCGGGCGCCGTCGTGCGGGTCACCCACCGCGGTCCGTCCGGCGGACGCGTGGTCGCCGTCGGCGGGGCGCGCCTGGCCCTCGACGCGGCGACCGCCACCACCGTCCAGGTCGAGGACACCCGGTGACGGCCTGCCACCAGGTCCCGACCGGGACGCAGGTCGGATCCGTGCTGCTGATGGGCAACCAGAACGTCGGCAAGTCCAACCTGTTCAACGGGCTCACAGGGGCGCGGCAGACGGTGATGAACGCCCCGGGCACCACCGTCGAGCTGCACGTCGGCACCTGGCGCGACGCCGATGCCTCGGTGACCGATCTGCCGGGCACCTACAGCCTTGTGGCGCGCACGCCCGACGAGCAGGTGGTCTCGGACGCCCTGCGCTCGGCACCCGACGCCGTCGCCGTAGTCATGCTGGATGCGACGGCCCTGTCCCGGTCGCTGTACCTGCTGGCCCAGGTGGGTGCCGACCGCCCGGTCGTAGCGGTGCTGACCATGCTGGACGTCGCGGCAACGCGCGGGGCTGTCGTCGACGTGGCACGCCTCGCGGACCTGCTCGACGTGCCGGTGGTGGCCGCGGACCCCCGCGACGGCGACCGGTCGGGCGCCCTTGCCGAGGCCCTGGCGCAGGCACGCCCGCTGCAGGGCCTGCCGGACTGCCCGGCGGAGCCCCTGGAGGCGGCCGAGCGGCTGTTCGGATGGGTCGAGGCAGTGGTCGCCGCGATGGGCGCGACCCCGCCGGTGCGCCGGACCCGGAGCGACGCCGTCGACCGGGTGCTGCTCAACCCCTGGTTCGGCGGGCCGGTGTTCCTGGCGTCCATGTGGCTGCTCTTCCAGCTGACCACGACCGTCGCGACGCCGGTGACCGGCCTGGTCAGCCGATGGGTGGCCACCCTCGCCGAGGCGGCCCGCGGCGTCCTGCAGCCGGCCGGGCCGTGGGTCGAGGGCCTGGTCGTGGACGGCGTGCTGGTCGGCGTCGGCACCGTTGCGACCTTCCTCCCGCTGCTCGCGATCGTGTACCTGGCGCTCGCCCTGCTGGAGGACAGCGGCTACCTGGCCCGGGCCGGGTTCCTGGCCGACAGGTGGATGCGGACCCTCGGCCTGGACGGCCGCGCGATGCTGCCGCTGGTCATCGGGTTCGGCTGCAACGTCCCGGCGATCGCCGCGACCCAGACGCTGCCCAGTGCCCGGCAGCGGGTGCTCACCGGGCTCCTGGTGCCGTGGACGACGTGCGCCGCACGGCTGCCGGTGTACATCCTGCTGGCCGGCATCTTCTTCCCCGAGCGCGCCGGGACCGCCATCTTCGCGATGTACCTGCTGAGCCTGGTCCTGGTGGCCGGCGGTGGGCTCGTGCTGCGCCGGACCGTGTTCCGCGACGTGCAGCGGGAGCCGCTGCTGCTCATCCTCCCGGCGTACCAGCGCCCCCGACTGCGGCCCCTCCTGCTCTCGGTGTGGGCCCGGGTGCGGGGCTTCGCCATCAAGGCCGGCCGGATCATCGTCGCGACGCTCGCCGTGATGTGGCTGCTGATGGCGATCCCGGTCGATGGTGGCGAGGTGGGCGGACCTGTCGAGTCCAGCCTGTACGGAGCCGCCGCGCAGGCCGTCGCACCGGTGTTCTCCCCCGCGGGCTTCGGCGACTGGCACATGTCCGCGGCCCTGGCGTCCGGGTTCGTGGCCAAGGAGGTGGTCGTCGGCTCGCTGGCGCAGTCCTACGCGGTGCAGGACGCCGCACAGGCGTCGGCGTCCGGTGAGCTGGGCGACCAGATCCACGCGACGCTCACCCGCACGTCCGGCGGGGCTCCGGCCGCGGCGGCCCTTGCCCTGATGGTCTTCGTGCTCGGGTACACCCCGTGCCTGGCGACCGTGTCCGAGCAGTGGCGGCGGTTCGGCGCGCGCTGGACGCTCGGCGGCATCGGGATGCAGCTCGCGGTCGCGTGGCTGCTCGCCGTCGCGGTGTTCCAGGTCGGCGCGTTCCTGGCGAGGTTGCTGTGACCGGGGTGATCGATCGGGTGCTGGTCCGGGCGCGCCGAGGCGGGAGCGTCGCGACGATCGCCGCCCAGCTCGGGATGCCCGAGGACCTGGTCGCCGCGGTCGTCGCGGAGCTGGTCGTTGCCGGGGTCGCCGTGCAGCCGGGCTGCAGCGTGGCCGGGGTCTGCGCGGTCGCCGCGCAGGGTGCTGCGCCGCCGTCGTGCGCGGGCTGCCCGCTCGTGCGCTGACCCGCAACCGGGCGCTGCTGCTCAGCGCAACCCGGCGAGCCGGGACACGGCCTCTTGGAGCACGTCGGCCCGCTTGACGAAGGTGAACCGGACCCAGTAGCGCAAGGCCTTTGCGGTCGGCGAACCCGCGACGCAGAACGCGCTCACCGGGACGGCCACCACCCCCACCCGCTCCGGCAGCTCCCGGCAGAGCCGTGCGCCGTCGTCGGCGAACGCCGCGCCGTCCGCCACGACGAAGTAGGTCCCGGACGGGACGACGACGTCGAACCCCGCGGCCGACAGCCCGGCGCACAGCAGGTCCCGCCGCGCGGCCAGTGACGCCGCCAGCTCGCGCACGTACTCCCCCACCCGCCCGTACGGATCGGCCAGGGCGGCCGCGACCGCGGGCTGGAGCGTGGCACCCGAGGTGTAGGTGAGGAACTGCTTGACGGTCCGGACGGCGGTCACCAGATCCGCCGGCCCGGTCACCCAGCCGATCTTCCAGCCGGTGAACGACAGGGTCTTGCCCGCGGAGGACACCGTCAGGGTGCGCTCGGCCATCCCGGGCAGCGTCGCGATCGGGACGTGCGCGACGCCGTCGAAGGTCAGGTGCTCGTAGACCTCGTCGGTGACCACGACGGCGTCGCCGGCTGTGGCCAGGCGCGCCAGCTCGGTCAGGTCGTCGACAGTCAGCACCGTTCCGGTCGGGTTGTGCGGGGAGTTGACCAGCACCAGCCGGGTCCGCGGACCGAAGGCGGCACGCAGGGCCTCCCGGTCCAGAACGAAGCCGCCGGACGCGCCGTCCCGCACCAGGCCGACGGTCACCAGGCGAGCCCCTGCCAGCGCCACCACCGCGGCATAGGAGTCGTAGTACGGCTCGATCACCACCACCTCGTCGCCCGGCCCGGCGAAGGCGAGCACCGCTGCGGCGATCGCCTCGGTCGCACCGGTGGTCACGAGCACCTCCGTGCCGGGGTCCCAGTCCAGCCCGTAGTGACGGCTCTGGTGCGCCGCGACCGCCTCGCGCAGCTCGGGGATCCCGTCGCCCGGCGGGTACTGGTTGTGCCCGGATCGCAGCGCGGCGACCGCCGCCTCGATCACCTCGGCCGGGCCGTCGACGTCGGGGAAGCCCTGGCCGAGGTTGATCGCGCCGGTGCGCGCCGCGAGCGCGGACATCTCCGCGAAGATCGTCGGGCGCACCGCGCCGTCGGCGTCCACCAGGCCGACCGCGTGCGCGACGTCGCGCCATCGTGGGTTCACCGGGTCAGCGTAGGGGCGCCGGACCTAGTGCGCCGGTGTGGTTCACCGCTCAGCGGGCGTGCGTGGTCCCCGGCTCGGCCACCGTCAGCCAGCCGCCGCGCCGGTACGCAGGCGTCCCAACGGCGAGCACCACGAGCGCCACCAGCAGGCTGCCGAGCATCACGGTGGTCATCGCGGTGGTGCGCCCGCCCAGCGGGCCGACCATCGAGCTCACCGTCCCACCGACCCCGGCCTGCAGGAACCCGATCACCGCGGCCGCGGTCCCGGCGCGCTCGCCGTGCCGGGTCAGCGCAAGGGCGGAGGCGTTGGCCATCACGAAGCCGAGCGAACCGAGAGTTAGCCAGAGCATCACGATGAGACCGATCAGGCCCCCGACGTCGCCGGCGGCCACCAGCACGAGGGTTGCCGCCAGCAGAACGCCCATCGGCAGGCCGACCCGCAACAGGCGCAGCGGCCCGACCCGGCGCACGATCGCCGCGTTGACCTGGGCGGAGATCACCTGGGCCACCCCGATGACGGCGAAGATGACCGCGAACGCAGGCTTGCTGAGTCCGCGCTCGGTCTGGAACACGAACGTCGATCCTGCGACGTAGCCCAGAACCACGCCCATCCCGAACCCGGGCAGCACGGCGAGCGCCATGAAGTGCCGGTCGCGCACCAGCTCGCCGTAGCCCCGGAACACCGTGCCGAGGCCGCGGGAAACCCTTCGTTCCGGCGGAAGCGTCTCAGGGAGGAACACCGCGACGATCGTCCCGATGGTCAGAGCCAGCGCGGCGAGGGTGAGGAAGACCGCGCGCCACCCCCACTGCTGGGCGACGAACCCGCCGACGGTCGGTGCGAGCAGTGGTGCAGCGCCGATCACGAGCATCAGCCGGGAGAGCAGCCGGGCCGCCTCCGCTCCGCTGTAGCGGTCCCGGATCACCGCAAGGCCGACGACGGTGCCCCCCGCGGCGGCCAGGCCTTGCGTCACCCGCAGTGCCTGGAGCTGGCTGATGTCGGTCACCACTGTGCACAGCAGCGAGATGACCAGGTGCAGGCCGATCCCGACCAGGGCCGGCAGCCGGCGGCCGACCCGATCGGAGAGCGGCCCGACCAGCAGCTGACCGATCGCGGCGCCGAGCAGCATCCCGGTGATCGTGAACTGCGCGGCGGCTGTCGTCGTGCTGAGGTCGCGCGCGACGTCGGGCAACGACGGCAGGTACATGTCGGTGGTCACGGCGGGCAGCAGGGTGAGCGAGCCGATCACCACCACCAGGCCGGCCCCCGTCGCACGGCGCGGGCCCGTTTGAGGCTTCGCCTCGGGGCCCTGCGTCAGCTCCGTCACCGCTGGAGTATCCCAGTGGATCGTTTCGATGCGCGACCGGCTTGCTCCTGCCGTGCGACCGGGGAACGCGCCGACGTCGGCACCGGCGGGCATCCTGGTCCCATGTGCGGACGCTATGCCTCGTTCCGGGAGGCCCAGGACCTGGCCGACGCCTTCGCCGTCGCGCCGCCCGACGTCGCCGAGGACGCGCTGCTGCTCCCACCGTCCTGGAACCTCGCGCCGACCGATCCGGTGCGGATCGTGGTCGAGCGCGAGCAGGACGACCAGGTGCGGCGATCGCTCCGGGTCGCCCGCTGGGGGCTGGTCCCCGGCTGGGCGAAGGACCCGTCGGTCGGCTCGCGGATGATCAACGCCCGCGTCGAGACCCTGACCACCAAGCCCGCGTTCCGCAAGGCCGCCGCGTCCCGCCGCTGCCTGGTTCCGGCGGAGGGCTACTACGAGTGGCAGCAGCAGCCCTTCTGGATCCACCCGGCCGACGGCGGACTGATCGCATTCGCCGGGCTCTACGAGTTCTGGCGCGACCGTGCGCGCGCCGACGACGACCCGCTGCGCTGGCTCGTGACGATGACCATCGTGACCGGGGGCGCCCCGACGAACGACCCGACGCTCGCGGCGATCCACGACCGACGGCCGGTGATCCTCGACCCGTCGCGCTGGGGCCTGTGGCTGGACCCGGCCACCAGCGACCCCGACACCGTCCTCGACCTGCTCCACGACCCGGCGCCGTCGCTCGTGGCAACGCCGGTGTCGACCCAGGTCAACAAGGTGGGCACCGACGGCCCCCAGCTCATCGAGCCGACGGGCTGACCTCCAGCCGGAACGGCCGGACCGGGCCGAGGCCGGCGACGTCGCGCTCGGCCAGCTCGGTGAGCAGGTACCGGGCGTCGTCCGCGAGCAGCTCGGCGGTCGCGTCGTCCAGGAGCACAGTGCCCGGCTCGGCCTCCCCGGTCAGGCGTGCCGCGAGGTTCACCGGCACCCCGAACACGTCACCGAACCGGGAGAGCACCCGCCCCCAGACCATGCCGACCCGGACCGGCGTCGTCGTCGCGGCGCCGAAGGCCGCGGCCAGGCCGAGTGCCACCTGCGCCCCGGCGGCGACGTCGTCGGCCACGAACAGCACGGCGTCGCCGATGGTCTTGACCACCCGGCCACCCGAAGCCGTGACCACGTCCCGGGCGCGCTCCTCGAAGCCCTCGACGAAGCCCGCCAGCTCCCCGGGAGGCATCGCGGCAGTGCGGGTGGTGAACGAGACCATGTCGGCGAACCCGACGGCGCGGGCCAGCGGCAGGGCGTCGACGGGTACCCCCAGGGCCGCGGAGAAGTCCGCGACGAACCGGCCGGCCAGGGCCGCCATCTGACGCCGCCAGGCGTGCACCAGCTGCTCCTCGAGCACGGGCGCCAGCTCGCTCATCCGGTCAAGGAGCACCAACCGGGCGCTGGTGTCGTCCAGCTCGTACCGTGCCGCCAGGTGCTCCACCAGGGCCTCGGCCTGCCAGAGCGCCAGGCGGTCCGTCAGGTGGCCTGCCGAGCGGACAAGGGAGATCGCCGCAGCGCGCCCGATGTCGTGCTGCCGGGCCGCGGCGAGCAGGTGGCCGAGCACCCGGGCGTCCTCGTCGGTGAACGCGATCGCGTCCGGATCGGTCGCGGCCACGCCCATCGCGTGCCAGAACAGCCCGACGGTGGCCTCGTCGGCCCCGACGCGCTCGGCGAGCTGGGCGAGCGTCAGAGTGCGCGGTCCACCGAGCAGCCGCTGCTCGAGACGGGCAAGGGTGGACCGGTCCGGGCCATCGGCGCTGTCCACGCGGCCAGGCTAGGCCACCTGCGGGCCCGGGGTCGGGTCAGGCGCGAACCTGTTCGACGTCTCCGGCCAGGATCGTGTGCTCCCGCCCGTCGGCATCCATGACGCGCAGCGCCCCGTCACCGGACAGGCCCGTCGCCCGACCGAGCAGCACCGCACCGCCCGGCCGGCTGACCCGCACCGGAGTGCCCAGCGTGCTGCAGGCAGCCGCCACCTCGGCCGCTAGACCCGCGCCGACGGCATCGCCGCCCGCTGCCCGCCAGCGGTCGTCCAGCTCCAGCAGCGACGCGACGACGGCGGCCAGCAGCTCCGTGCGGTCGACCACGACGCCGCAGAGCGCCAACGAGGTCGCGCTGGCTACCGGCAGCTCCTCGGCGGACTGGCCGACGTTGACCCCGATGCCGATCACGACCGCCGGGTCACCGCCGGCCGGCGACGCCGGCAGCAGGTCCGCCAGCACGCCGGCCACCTTGCGGTGCCGGCCCCAGCCGAGCAGCTCCCGGGTGTCCGCCTCGGCAACCAGCACGTCGTTCGGCCACTTCAGCACGGCGCGGACCCCGAGCGTCGTCAGCGCCCGGACCACAGCCAGCCCGCCCAGCAGCGGCAGCCAGCCGAACCGGTCGACCGGCACCGGTGGTCTCAGCAGCACCGACGCCGTCAACGCGGATCCCGGCGGCGTCTGCCAGGTGCGGCCGGACCTGCCGCGACCCTGCTCCTGGTGGTCGGCCACCAGCACGGAGCGGTCGGGCCACGCCTGCGGGTCCGCGGTCGCCGCCTCGACCAGGTCGGTGGATGTCGACCCGGTCCTGGACACGACCTGCACCCTGCCCAGGCGGTCGCCGACGGCCACGCGGAGCGCGGCCCGGACGTCGTCCTGCGACAGCGGTGAGGGCATCCGGCCACGGTAGCCGGGTCGGCGCCGACCCGCCCCACCACTTGTGCGCACCCGCACACGGCAGCGGTCCGACACGATCGGTTTCCGCACTCAGCATGTGGGGAACCGACAACTAGGGTGGTATCTCGTGAGTCACCCCCGCACCCGGCGATCGGTCACCGGAACCAGCGCCAAGCTCGCGAACCTGGCCGACCGGATCGACGCCGCCGTCGCGACCGCCGACGAGGCCGCCGCGGCGCGCCAGCACCCCCGGGGCAAGAAGACCGCCCGGGAGCGGATCACGGCCCTGCTCGACGAGGGCAGCTTCGTCGAGCTCGACGCCCTCGTCCGGCACCACTCGACCGCGTTCGGGCTGGACGCCAAGCGGATCCTTGGGGACGGCGTCGTCGTCGGCCACGGCACGGTCGACGGGCGCCAGGTGTGCGTGTACTCCCAGGACTTCACGGTCTTCGGTGGCTCTCTCGGTGAGGCGCACGGCCAGAAGATCACCAAGGTGATGGACCTCGCCCTGCGCACGGGCGTGCCACTGATCGGCATCCTGGACGGCGGTGGCGCACGGATCCAGGAGGGTGTCGCGGCACTCACCCAGTTCGCCGAGATCTTCCGGCGCAACGTCGCGGCGTCGGGCGTCATCCCCCAGATCTCGCTGATCCTCGGGCCGAGTGCCGGCGGGGCGGTGTACTCCCCCGCGCTGACGGACTTCGTGGTGATGGCCGACGGCACGTCGCACATGTTCATCACCGGCCCCGACGTGATCCGGGCGGTCACCGGCGAGGACGTCGGTTTCGAGGAGCTCGGCGGCGGCATGACGCACAACGCCCGCTCCGGCGTCGCGCACTACCTCGGTGCGGACGAGGACGACGCCATCGACTGGGTGCACACCCTGCTCGGCTACCTGCCGTCCAACAACCTCTCCGAGCCACCGGTGTGGGACGGCGAGGAGGCCGAGCTGCACGTCACCGCGGCCGACCGCGAGCTGGACACCCTTGTGCCGGACTCGGACTCCCAGCCGTACGACATGCGGGGGGTCATCGAGCACGTGCTCGACCACGGCGAGATGCTCGAGGTGCAGTCGCTGTACGCACCGAACGTCCTGGTGGGCTTCGGGCACGTCGAGGGGCGGCCGGTGGGCATCGTGGCCAACCAGCCGCTGCACATGGCCGGCACGCTGGACATCAACGCCGCCGAGAAGGCCGCCCGCTTCGTGCGGACCTGCGACGCGTTCGGCATCCCGGTGCTCACGTTCGTCGACGTGCCGGGGTTCCTGCCCGGCACGGAGCAGGAGTGGAACGGGATCATCCGCCGGGGCGCCAAGCTGATCTACGCGTACGCCGAGGCGACGGTGCCGCTGGTCACGGTGATCACCCGCAAGGCGTACGGCGGGGCGTACATCGTGATGGGCTCCAAGCAGCTGGGTGCGGACGTCAACCTCGCGTGGCCGACGGCGCAGATCGCCGTGATGGGCGCCGGTGGTGCGGTGAACATCCTGCAGCGCGGAGCCCTCAAGACCGTCGCGGACGCCGGTGGCGATGCCGAGGCCGAACGCGCCCGCCTGGTCGGGGAGTACGAGGACGCGCTGATCAACCCGTACGAGGCCGCGGACCGCGGGTACGTCGACGCGGTGATCGCCCCGTCCGACACGCGGGTACAGGTGGTGCGGGCACTCCGGGCGCTGCGCACCAAGCGCGCCGCGCTGCCCGCCAAGAAGCATGGGAACATCCCGCTGTGAACCCCGACCTGCGCGTACTGCGCGGCGCCCCCGACGACGTCGAGCTCGCCGCCCTGGTAGCCGGGATCGCCGCCGGGCGACGCCCCGAGGAGGCACCCACCGGGGACCGCGACCGCGGGCGACGGGAGGCCGTCGCGCGACGTCGGTGGCGTGACGGTGCGCAACCCCTGAGCGACCCGTTGGCACCGGGGCCGGACGCCTGGCGCTGGAGCGCCCGCTGAATCGGACCGGCTGGTGCGAAGACAAGCCGCGGTCGCTAGTCGTCCACCTGTTGCCCGACGCCGGTCGGAGGCTCGTCGCTCAGGGCTCGTCGGCCTTGATCGCCTCCGACCCGACGGACCCGTTCCGCCCCGATGCGCTCCGCCCGGGAACACCGGGCTGCCGACGTGCGCGGTTCCCGACGTAGGGTCGGACGCATGACGACAGCAGCTCAGCCTTCCCGCACGCCGACCCCCATCGACGCCGTCGCGGACGCCTACGTGACCACGATCGCTCGCGTCAACCCGCTCGCAGCGACCGAGATGGGCGTGGACGGCTTCGACCACCTGATGACCGACTTCTCCCCTGCCGGCTGGCAGGCGCAGCTCGACGCCGGGCGCGCGGTGCTCGCCGAGCTGGACGGGCTGGAGCCGGTGGACGACGTCGACCGCGTCACGCTGGCTGCGATGCGGGAGCGGATCGGGCTCGAGCTCGAGCTGCATGACGCCGACGAGTTGATCGGCCTGCTGAACAACATCGCATCCCCGGTCCAGGCGTTG
>Ga0209746_1001441_pt1 | contig 11439 bp, 9 predicted proteins | sample BarGraNGADG00211_3_FD_184496 | JGI IMG/M metagenome (GOLD analysis project Ga0209746, IMG submission 184496) | Arctic peat soil microbial communities from Barrow, Alaska - Barrow Graham LP Ref core NGADG0011-211 (SPAdes) (version 2) | ecosystem: Environmental > Terrestrial > Soil > Wetlands >...
CGCGCACGAGGTCGATCGTCGTGAGCAGCTGGCTCAGGCCCTCGAGCGCGTAGTACTCGCACTTGATGGGGACGAGCACAGCATCTGCGCTTGTCAGGGCATTCACCGTGAGTAGGCCAACCGCAGGCTGACAGTCGAGGAGGATGAAATCGAAAGATGAGCGCAGGCCGGCCAACGCCTGCCGAAGCTTTCGCTCGCGCTGGGGGAGGTCCACGAGCTCGACCTCGGCGCCCGCGAGATCGCGCCCGGACGGGATGAGCCAGAGGCCGTCGACCTGGGTCGCCTGAACGAGGTCCTGTTCCGGGCCGGACAACAAGGCGAACGCCTCGTCGACGTCAGCCGTCTGAACCGAGGCCCATGACTTCACGTCGTGCGGTGCAAGCTCAAGGAACTCCACCAGCCCGTTGTGGGCCGCCTCGACCTCCGCGTCGCTCGCATCGGCTCGAAGGCCGAGCCTACCGAGCAGTTCTTGCTTGTACTCGGCCGCATCTGCACGACCCCCCGCGGACAGTGACTGACGACTCATGCTTACTTCCCGTCTTTCTGTACGAACCCGGAGTGACCGGGGTGCTTTGTGGTCTCGCAACTAGTATCTATTTGAGCGATTTGCATAACTATCCGTCGTGCGGCACATATGAGATAGATATGATCCACCGCTGCCTGTGGCGCAACCGACCCACAGGGCGGCTCAGGGTATAGGCGCGTCTGTGCCTTCCGTCATCAAGCGGCAGCGGGATGGGCTCAGGGGGTGTAGCTGTAGCCGTTGTGTGGCGCTCCATGGCACGTCAGGGTGCAGGAGCCGCTACCGGTGGTGCCCTGCGTCCACGAGAGGGTCGTGCCATTCGGCTGGACGTTCGGGGCGAAGTTCACCAGGCGCGATCCGGGGACCGCCTGCGTGCCGACCTTGTTCGTGGTCGAGTGGAGCCGGAAGTGGCACTCCGCACAGATGGCGTTGCCCTGGCCTGCGCCCGGGGTGTCGATGTCCGTGCCGCCCGCGCCTTTGACTGCCAGCTTAGTGAGGTGCAGACCATGGAGCTTGAAGTTCGTCGCGGTGGCGGTCTCACTCGAGAAGGGCGCCTCACCGTGGCAGACATAGCAGAGGGCGAAGTCTCCCGCTGAGTAGGCCGCGTTGGTCGTCTTGAGCACGCGGTCCTGGTAGTTCCTCAGCAGGATTCCACGGTTACTTGACGTGTGCGGCGCGAGCGCACTACCCGGCAGCGGGAGCGGCACGTCGGTGGTGCTACTGCTGGCATGGCAGTTCAGGCAGCGGACCGTGCTTCCAGGGGTGAAGTTCCACAGCTTGTACGGTGACGACCCGGCAAGGCTTTCAGCCATCTTGGGCGTCTGGTTGGTGCCGGCCGCCTCGACCGGGTGGAATGAGGGGTTGTTCGGGTTGAACTCCACGGCCTTGTCGAGCAGGTCGGTCGAGGGCTTCCCGGCGATTGGCGGCGGCAACACAGTGGACCCTGAGTGGCACTTGAAGCAGAGCTGGTACTCGCGGGTCATCACATTGGTGATGCCGTTCAGGAACGTATACGCGGGGGCAGTGCCAGCCGCGCCGTTCAGGACCGATACCCCTGAGACGCCGGACAGCCGTCCGGAGGCGTCCCATCCGTCTGCCACCTGCGCGCTGTCGGGGGCTGCTTTGGCCTGGTGCGAGTTGTGGCAGTCAGCGCACTCACTGTGCCGGTTGCTCAGGCCACCGAACTCATCCAGCTCTGAGCGGGTGTGCGTACTCGGTGTGAGGGCGTCGTGCGAGTAGTACTCGCGCGTCACGGCGTTGTTCACGGGTCGTTTGAGGTCGTACTGGATCTGGACGTTCGCGTTGGCTCCCGTCCCGTCGTGGCAGCTGAAGCACAGACTGCTCTGCGACGCCTTGACCAGAAGGTTGGCTCCCTTTGCCGAGTGCCCACGGTGACAGGTGTCGCACTGAGCCGTATTGATGGCATAGGGGCCGTGGATGTTCCCCGCCACGATGACCGACGGGGTGGTCGGCGCCGCGGTCACTGGCGGTGAGGTGGTAGTCACCGCAGGAGTGCTCGTCGTGGTGGGCGGCTGCGTGCTCGACCCTCCCGTGACTGTGATGTTGTACACGGCCGAGCCGGTCTGCCCGGTGCTCTGAGAACCCATGTTCGTATAGACGGTGTAGCTGTACGCGCCAGATGCAGCGGGGGCCGTCATGGTCGCCGTGTAGGACGTCAGAGACCCGGTGTCACCAGCATTGGTAGTCCCCGTGCCCGCAGTGACTGGAATGATCGCGTACCCGCTGTTACCGCCGGTCGGATTTGCCGCCAGGGTGATCGCCACGGTGTAGCTCGCGCCGGGTGCAGGGGTGGTGGTGCTCGGTGTCGCCGTCGTCGCAGTGGACTTCGACGCCGTGTGACAGTTCGCGCAGTCTTGCGCCTTGCTGGGGAAGGCATGCGCGATCTGGGGGCTCATCGTGACTGCCAGGACAGCAGCAGCCAGACCCGTTGCGAGCACCACGATCTTTGGCAGGCTCAGCGTCTTCAGTCTGTGAATGATCATTTGACGACGCCTGTTCCACTTGCCGGTTTGGGGGCCTTCACTGCCAGACCGTTCTGCTGGCCGGGAGAGAGCTTCAGGACAGGCGGTAAGCCGAGGCAGATCACTGCCACCTGCGTTCCCGCCAGCATGGTGCGACCGTTGGTGATCCGGAACTCGTAGCCGGTGAGGTACTTCGCGTCCATCGTCAGCTGGACGGTGAACTCCTGCTCGGTGTAGGAGGCCGGCGGGAGGGTGATCTGCCGGTCGGGGTTGGCGCCCATCGAGTGGTGGCCGACCACCGCGAGGCCGCCCCCTTCGTTGCCGGTCATGAACTTGGCCACCGGGATGTCCTCACCGATCGGACCTTGCTTCGTGCCACCGGCAGGCCCGGTGCTCGGGACCCACTCGTTGTCGACGCGGAAGGGGATTCCCCTCAGGGTCCGCTCCGGTACGACGGTGTAGCCGGTGCTCCCGCTGGCGCGGTACTCCAGCTGGGGGGCCGCCGTCATCGCAACGGTGCCGGCGTTGTGCAGCTTGAAGCGCACCCGGATTGTCTGGAACTGCGCCGCGTCCGTCATGGGGGCGTCAACTGCCAGGTAGCGGGCCTGGGACCCTGAGCCTTCGATCCGCCAGACCACGTGACGGTCGAGCGGGACACCTGGTGTGACGACAACCCCGGGCGACGGGCTGGCAATGGCGGTTGGGCTGGGGGTCACACCGGCGGATGACGGAGATGCGCTAGCACTGGCTGTTGTGCTGGCAGTGGCGCTGGCAGTTGTCGTGGCCGTCGGGGTCGGCGGGGCGGTCAACGCCATGACCGGTGAAGCGGCGAATGGAGTCACAGCCAGAGCGATTGAAGCCACCAGTGCCGCAGAGACGACCGGGAATGCGACGCCCGCCCGCAGTCGAATGCGGCGTGCCGGACCCTTGCTCATGCGCTTCACAGGTAACTCCCTGGGCTGATCTGTTTGTCTGGCAATGATTTTCGGGGAGAACTTCGGGCGGTCCGGTAGACCGGACCACCCGAAGTCCGCGAGCTCCTAGGTTCTAGGTGCTCAGTGTTCCTCTAGACGTTGTGGCACATAACGCAGGTGCCACGGTTGTTGACGCGCAGGAGCCGGCTGTCGGCTCCGACCACTGCAGTGTCACCAGGGTTCACGCCGATCGAGTTGCCGGTCATGCTCACGTTCGAGCCGTGAGAGACGTGGCACTGGATGCAGTTCGGCCGGCTGACGCCTGCCGAGTTGTTCCGGTTCGAGCGGTGGCGGTACGTGAAGGTCGCGTCACCCGAGTCGGTCTTGTAGGAGCCGCTACCGGCGAGGTAGCGGGTGTGGCAGGTGCTGCACCACTGCGAGACGTTGGTGATGTAGCCGTCGGTCTCAGTCGCAATCGGCAGAGCGCCACCCTTGACTGCGGGGACGTTACGGTCGGCGACAGTCCAGTAGTTGGTCGTCGTGTAGACCTTCGTGACTGCGTCCGGGATGTTGACCCCTTCGGCAGGAGCACTCAGCTCAGCCGGCGCAGTGGCCGTAGCAGGAGAGATGACAGTCTGAACCAGCGTCCCAGCATCGTTGGGAACCGGCTTCAGGATGCGGTAGTTGCCGTTGCCATGCGGGTCGTGACATGAACCGCACTCAAGCACGACGCTGGCCTTGCCTACGTTGACAGGGTCCGAGATTGCGCCGTTGCCCCACATCGTGCCGGCCGTGGTGCCATCGATCTCGTGCCTCGAGGTCGTGGCCGTGCCCGCGGCCAGTGCCGGGACGTTCGCGGCCTTGAGCACAACAGGCGTAACTCCCGCAGCAGAGGCCACTGTCTTGTTCGCGCCCGCACCATCGATCAGTGCGTACTCGAAACCACCGCCACGAAGCGGAAGGGACGTGTTCTGGTCCATGCCAGCCACGACGTCGGTATCAGACCCGGCACCCGAGTGGCAGGTGTAGCACAAGGCGGGCTGTGCGGCCTTGAGCAGGTACTCAGCCTTGGCAGTGTGAGTCCGGTGACAGGAAGCACACCGGCCACCTCCTGCGTTGGAGAGTAGCGCCGTCTGACCGGCACCAACCGCGGTGGACCTGTGCGGACCGGCGTCAGCCTGTGCCGGACCCACACCACCCATCGTGAACATGAGGGCGCTTCCCGCTCCGAGGAGGAGAAGTTTCTTGACTGCCCTGCTTCCTTTTCTCATTACACGTACTCCATTTCCTTCACTGGCTTCCTGCATGTTCAGAACCCTTCAGTCTTTCCACAAAGTGGTGACTCCCCTAATGCCTCTTTCCCATGCTCAGTAGCCCCACACCTGGACCCGGTTGTTCTCCCGGTCGGTGATGTAAACGCGAGCACGTTTGTCGGTGGCGACCCCGTTCGGGTACTCGAATGTTCCGTCGAGCTGCCCTTCGTCCCCGAAGGACCCGATGTACGTGGGCGTCACCTTTGACTTCTCGACGCGGTACACGCGGACCATGTGATCAGCGGTGTCCACGACGAAGAGCCGTCCGGCCTCGTCGACCGCAACTCCTCGCGGCATACCGAGGTCGCCCTCGCCGACGCCGGGACTGATCGTGGAGAGCAGCTTCCCGGACTTGTTGAAGATCAACAGCCGGCCGTTGTTGCTGTCAGCCACGTCGATGTTGCCGCGCAGGTCGACGACGAGCCCGTTCGGGAAGGACATCGATCCCTGTGCCTTGAACTGCCGCACCAGAGTGCCGTCGGCTCCGAAGACCAGAACCCGGTGAGTCTTGGTGGTGGCGCCTGCAATGTCCGTGACATAGAGAATGCCATCGGGATCGAAAGCCAGCCCCATGGGCGCGAACTTGCCGACAGCGCCCTTGGGGGCGAAGGTACGCAGGTACTTGCCGTTCGAGTCATAGACATAGATCGCGGCAGACTGGCGGTCGCTGACGTAGACGTCCTTCGTGACCGGGTTGATGGCCACGTACATGGGCAGATGCCAGGCGCCGGTGGACGCAGGTGGCTTGAGGGTGCCGGTCTGCTTGCCGCCGCGGTCGTAGACCCGCACGAGCTGGGTTCCACCGCTCTCGGTGACGTAGATGCGGTCTCCGGTGGGGGTGACCGCCACGCCGAGCGGCTTGGTCGCTCCGTACAGGCTGAGCTCGTAGTGCGGCATCGTCGTCGAGCTGAGTCCCGGCAGCGCGGAAAGCGGCTTGCGGTTCATGAGGTACCAGGCAAAAAGCAGGGCCAGGATCAGCAGGGCGGCAACCAGTGCCGCGATCATCCCCTTGCGCTTCTTGGTCATCTTCGTGGGAGCCGCCTCACCTGCGACGTCACCCTGGCTGCCGGCGCGCGATGCCCTGGTGTCAGGGGCGACCGGGGAGGTGGTCTCTACGTTTGTCATCAGCTTGGTCCTTGCGTGGTGGATGAGCCTTTAGCCGCAGGCGCCGGGCTCGTCGGCCCAGCTCCGAGGCGTGACAAGGCCGAGGTCGCCGTGGCGTTCTTCTTGTCTCGAGTGAGGACCTGCTTGTACCAGGACACAGCCTCGGGGTTGTTGGACTCCTCCTCGGCGGTCAGGCCGAGTCCGAGCATGGCGTCGACTGCCACCGGGCCCTTGAGCAGAGTCTTGAGCTGGGCCTTGCCATCGACAGGCTTCTTGAGACAGACGTTCGCCATCCCTGTGGCGTACGTCTTCTGGGGGGCCAGGGACAGCTTTCCGTAGGCCAGAGCCAGTTGCGAATAGGGCTCGCACCATCCGGTAGGCACGAACAGGAGGGCCCTCTTGAAGGCATTGACCGCGAGCTTGGGGTCACCGTCCTTCATCTGAGCGACCCCCAGAAGATACAAGGAGTCCGAGTCCGCGGCGTTGATCTTGAGCGCGGTCTCGAGCTCGACAAGGGCGACCTTGGTCTTGCCCTGCTTGATGGCGATCGAGCCAAGGTAGTAGTGGGCCTCTTGCGCCTGCGGGTCCGCGCCGGCGAACTCTCCCTTGGCTGCCACGTCGGTGATCTTGTGGTAGCTCACCGAGGCTGCCGCGAGGTCACCCTTGTTGAGCAGGACGCGACCGCGTCCAAGCAGGGCCGGCCGGTTGGCCTTGTCGGCCTTCAGGATCTCGTCGTACTGGGTCAGTGCGTCGTTCGGGCGCTTGTCCATCAGGTAGGCCGCAGCAAGCTGGAGCCGCACCTGGACGTTGTTCGGGGCCTTCTTCACGGCCGCCTCGGCGCCCGCGATCTGCCGGCCGGTCAGTGATGGGCCCGCGTCGACATGCTGGTCCTGGTAGTAGAGGGCGACGAACGCCATCAGGCCGACCACCAGCACCGCCACTCCCAGGCGCAGCAGACGGCTCACCCTCTTGTCCGAGTAAGAGGTGGTCCGTCGGTTCGGCTTCATCAACTAACGCCAGTCCTTTCGAAATATCTGCACGCTTCACGCTCACGATGCCGGTGCGAGCGTGAAGAACGAGCGCGCAGGCGACACGGAGGCTATGGCCTCATCGATAATCTTGTCGTTCTTGTACGGGGGATCCCATCCGTCGCACGGTAGATCTCCGGTACAGGCCCGCCCGAACCGGGGGACCCAGTGATCGTGCTCCGGACCGGCGGGTTTCTACCGTGCGGGCGAAGCGGAGGTCCCGACATGGCGGGTCTCGGAGGGCCGAGCCACGTTGCTGCTGCTCTCGCGGACGGCCTGGAGGATCTGCTCGAGCCCGGCGATGCATTGCGTGAGGACCTAGCCCCGTGTGATGACCGTGCTCACGTCGATCAGGACAGCGTTCGGAACGAGCGTGCTGAGGTCGAACTGCTGAAACGGATCGTTCGACTCGAAGATGACGACCTCAGGACCGAGGGCCAGCGCGGACTTGACCGCTGCGGGGTCATGGGCGGATCCGAGCGTTGCCTCGATGCCAACCTGGGCACGTAGGTACTTCGCGATCCCCTCCCCGAGCAGCGCGTGCTCATAAAGGATCACGACTGTGTGTTGCGCGTCACTTGCCACCGGACCTACCCCTTCCAAGGTGGCACGTAATTCCCACCACTTTGGACGGTAGTCACCTGAGCGTTCCCTGACTATCCCCGAACCGGCACAGTGCCCGACCGATCTCCCTCTATCGCGAGGTACCTGTCGATTCCCGGACGGGCGCCCAAGTCAGTCAGTCGGCGACGGGGCGACGTCCCAGACCCTGACGCACGATGTACGCCGTGGCCTGGATCCGGTTCTCCATGTGCAGCTTCTCAAGGGCATTGTGAACATGGTTCTTCACCGTGCCCTCCGTGATCGAGAGCTGCTTGCCGATCTCCTTGTTGCTGAGGCCCTCGGCCACCAGCTGCAGGATCTCAAGCTCGCGGCGCGTGATGGGAGGACCTTGGGGCGGCGCCGGCGACGAGCTTCGCTTCGTGACCCCGTTCTGGATCTCTCTGAGCAACCGCCCGGCGATGGCCGGCGAGATCGTGGTCTCGTTGCGCATGACGCCCCTGATCAGGTCGTACAGCTCTTCGGGCCGGAGGTCCTTGAGCAGGTACCCGTGGGCCCCGAAGCGGATTGCGTCGAAGACATGGTCATCGGCCTCGGAGACCGTGAGCATGATGACCTTCACGGTCGAGAGCTGTTCCCGAATGAGACGGGTCGCCTCGACCCCGTTCATCACCGGCATCTCGACGTCCATCACGACGAGGTCCGGAACCAGCAGGCGAGCCTTCTCGACGGCGTCCAGACCGTTCTCGGCCTCCCCCACGACCGTCATGTCATCCTGTCCGTCAATCAGGGACGCGATGGCGCCACGAAAAAGCGGTTGATCGTCAACCAGCAGGATGCGGATCGGTTCGTGCGCCTGCATTCTTCACCTCAATGTGAACGGGCCGGGGATGCGATCGCTCGGGGACGTCTGCGATGACGCGCGTTCCGCGCCCCGGTACGGAGTCCACGGTAAGGCTACCGTTGAGCAGGGCCATCCGTTCACGCATGGTGTAGAGACCGAACCCGTCCCGGTCGAACTGCGAGCCACCCTGGTCGAAGCCGTGGCCGTCATCCTCGACGACGAAGGTTGTCGACGAGTCGGACTCGGTGATGTGGACGGTCGCCGATCTCGCACCCGAGTGCTTCCGGACGTTCGTCAGGGCCTCCTGGATGACCCGGATCACCTGGACCTCGCACCGCGGCGACAAGGCTAGATCGTGGTCGAGCTCGCTGTCCAGCGAGGTCGCGATATTGCACTGCTGGCTGTATTTGGCCAGATAGGCGCCAAGGTTGTCCAGCAGCCCGCGCTCAGTCCTGTTCGAACCTCTCAGGCCGAGGATCGACTCCCGGACATCCCGGTAGGCCTCCTGACAGATGTCCGCCAGCTCAGCCAGCTCGATCGCGATCTCGGGGTTGTCCTTGACTTCTCCGCGGGCTTCCAGCGTCCGCAGTCGCAGGTGGGTCACCCCGAGAACCTGCGCCAGGCTGTCGTGCATCTCGCGGGCGATTCTGTTGCGTTCGGCGAGGACCGCACGCTGGCGCCCGGCCTCCCGCACCTGGGCGCTCGTGATGGCGATCGCCGCGAGGCCGGAGAGCGTCACGAGAAAGGCGCGGTCGCGTTCGGTAAAGAGGTTGCCCGACCTCCGGCCGATCCACAGCTCCCCGAGGGTCCCGATCGGGCCGCGAATCGGGACAACCATGCTCGCCACCCATTCGGGCGAAGACCGGACGGGGCAGGCGACGTCATGTCGGTGCGCCGTGTGACGTGGCCCAACCTCGGAGGTGATACAGGCCGTTCCGTCAGCGAAGGAGCCGGTCCCCTCGAGCGTCCCGGCGAACTGGACAGACCGGGACGCATCCTCATCAAGGCCGAGGACAGCCTCGTCACTGCTCATCATGTCCCGCGCGTGCTGGACGACGGCCAGGAGAATCTCCTGGGGAGCGTGCTGGTTCGAGATCTGCAGGAGCACGTCGTAGAAGGCGTGGCCCTCATGCTTCCGGCGCTGAAGGTCGGCAAAGAGCTGGGCCAGCTGGATCGCGCCGGCCAGCTGATGGCCGATGTTCTGAAGTGTGCCTGAGGCAAGACGGTCGCCTGCCCCTGCGCCAACCGGAAGCCAGAGCTGCATCCGGCCGACGGTCACCGTGCCGGTCGAGAGCGGGAGGTCGATGACGGGCGCCTCGCCACCACGGGGATCGTTGGGCACGAGCACTGCCGCCCCGATGGAGGCGAACTGACGCCGTGTCACGCCTGCCCCGCCGGGCGACCGGTCCTCCGTCGTGAAGATGGTGACAGATGCCTGGGTCGCCCCGCTCGTGGCGAGCACGCTATCCAGTGCCACGTCGATGATCTTGTCCACACCGACTTCGCCCTGCACCGCGCTCGAGAGGGCGTTCGTGGCCGCCAGCTCACGGTTCTGCCTCACCACCTGCCGCTGCGCACGATCGATGAACCGGAACATCACCAGACCGAAGGCAACGATGGACACGACCGTGACCGCAATGAAGACGAAGCGATAGCCGTCCCAGAACCCGTCGATCCGCCCGTCCCTCGCCTCGACCGTGTAATGGACGAACTCGAGAAAGAGGAGGAAGGTGACCGGCAGGAGGACGCTCATCACCTTGAGTCGGCGGTCAACCCAGCTGTAGGCCCAGCGCTCGCCTTCACGGGTCGACGGCTTGTGCACAGACGTGGGCGTCGGCGCCTGTGCGGCTCCGAACATGGCCTGCGCTGAATCCGACGCCGTGACGCGGACAGGCCCGGACTGGGCATGCGCCGACTGAGGAGTGGACTCAGACGTGGATTCGGACGTGGTGGTGGAGGTCACGCTGTCATTCCCGAATACATGCTGCCTCCTAGGTCCCGTCGTTGACATTGGGCGGCCGTCGGAACCTGCTTAGTGTACGTTCCCCTTTCATACCCCGTTGCAACGCGGCTCAGCTAGACCGCGCCGTGCACCTGTCTGACGGAGATGCTATTCGACTTCGGGACCTAAGTCCTTAGGTGAGGCTAACCTCACCATCTACGATCCACATATGACCCTTCCCGAAAGTCCGCTGGGCGCTGAGCTGCGCGTCACCGGCGTTCGTCTGGCGGCCGTGGACGCTTTCCGCCTGAACGAGATGGGCATCCGGCTTGGGACGCTCGCCCATGTCACGCAGCATGCCGCATTCGGCGGACGGGTAATCGCCGTGGCGGGGTCGAGGTATGCGCTCGACGGTGAGACTGCGGCTCTGATCGACGTCGAACCCGTCGATCGCCTCGGATGAGCTGTCACGGCCCTGCTTCCTCGCCGGTGCCCGGTCGCTCCGGCACAGCAACCCTGGCGGGCACGACTGCTCCTTCGCGTGTCCTGCTCGTCGGCTGTCCGAACGTCGGCAAGTCCACCCTGTTCAACGCGCTGACCGGCGCACGGCAGCACACCACGAACGCCCCGGGCACGACCGTGGAGCTTGCCACCGGCACCTGGCGAACCGCCAGGCAAGCCCCCCCCGGGCAAGGACCCGCTGGGTACAACGCAGCGGACTCAGTCACCGAGCGGGTGATCGTCGACCTGCCCGGCACCTACAGCCTCCTGGCCCGGTCGTCCGACGAACAGGTCACTGCTGACACCGTTCGAGAGCTTGCCCGGAGCTACGGCGAGGGTGGTGGCCAGCCGGGGGTCGTTGTTGTCGTCCTGGATGCCACCGCCCTGGCCCGGTCGCTGTACCTGCTGGCCCAGGTCGCCGAGACGGGCGTTCCGCTTGTCGTCGCCCTCACCATGCTCGACCTGGCCCCGACAGCGACGGACTGGCCCGGCGCGGCAATGGAACCTTGCACCCTGGCGGCCGCGCTGGCCGCTTCCCTCGGGGTCCCGGTCGTCCCTATGGACGCACGCAGCCGGACAGCCGGCGGCGGGGGTGAGCTCGCCAGTGCCGTGGACGCCATCGCCCAATACCCCCGGGGCGTCACCGGTCTCGTCCCCGCCGCCTCGCCCTTCTGTTGCGGGACAACGGCGGCCGCCTGGCAGCACGACGCTCCGGTACCCGACATGA
>Ga0209746_1001442_pt1 | contig 11437 bp, 6 predicted proteins | sample BarGraNGADG00211_3_FD_184496 | JGI IMG/M metagenome (GOLD analysis project Ga0209746, IMG submission 184496) | Arctic peat soil microbial communities from Barrow, Alaska - Barrow Graham LP Ref core NGADG0011-211 (SPAdes) (version 2) | ecosystem: Environmental > Terrestrial > Soil > Wetlands >...
TGCTGCTGATGCGTCCGTCGGCGGGCGAGGCCTCGTGGCTGCCCACGATGGTGTACGTCTCCTCGCCCTGATCGTCCTCCACCGTGACGGTCGTGCCCAGGCTGACGTGGCTCGTCGAGGATCCTTCGATCTGAACAGCATCGCGCAGGAGCACGGTCAGGTGTTTGATCCGCCCCTCGAGGATCGACTGCTCTTTGCGCGCCGTTTCGTATTCGGCGTTCTCCCGGAGGTCGCCGAGTTCACGGGCGGCGGCGATTCGCGCGATGACGACCGGCCGCTCAACGCCGGTGAGCTGCTCGAGCTCGGCGCGGACGCTGACGATGCCGCTCGAGGAGAGGTAGACGGTGCTGCTCATGATCGGGGGCGTCTCCGGGTGTCGCGAGAGGAGGGTCGGTGGGCTCGTCAGTCTGACAGGTAGCGGTCAACCTGCCTGCGACTGCCATGACCTGACCGACGCCGATGACCTGACCGTCGCCGAAGCGCTCCTGACGTGGACGCACGACCCACATCCGCGACGAGATGAACCCCGCGGCTGGATCCGAGCCGACGCTTCGCTGGGCCCTTGCCGCCGTTGTCAGGATCGGCCCAGGAGCTCGCCCAGGATCTCGCCCTCCTTCCGGTAGGCGGCCATGTGGTCGGCGTCGGTCCAGACGTGGAGGCGGGCATCGGGCAGGCGGGCGACCAACCGCTCCGCCGCCGAGAGCGGGCAGTTCCGATCGCCATCCCGGGACGAAGCTCGGCGGTACGCGAGCGGCCCAACGGGTCACGGGATGGCCCGTGCCTCCTGGCCGAGGGCTTGCTCGCCCGAACGTAACGATCCAGGGCGGCCGGCATCCTCCGACGCTCCCGGTCGACAGCGATGGAGGCTACACTCGCCGACTGCGATCCCCTGGTTGTCAGGAGATGAGGGGGGCGAATTGCTGGAAGCCTCGATGGTCGTCGCCACTGTGTCGGTGACCGACCTCGGCCGCGCGAAGCGATTCTATGGGCGACACTCGGTCTGACGTTCCTGCGGGAGAACCCGGCGTCGGTACGCTTCGGCTGTGGCGGCGGGACACAACTTTCGATCTTCCGGCGCGCACCGAGCACTGCCGATCACACCCTCGCACTTCGAGGTGTCCGACATCGAGGCGGCGGTTCGCGAGCTCGAAGAGCGCGACGTCAGGTTCATCGACTACGGCGAAGGGCCGTTGCAGACCACCGGCCACATCGCGCAGATCGCCCAGCGCGCGCGGCGTGGTTCCGCGACCCGTATGGCAACACCCTCGGGCTTCGCCAGGCGTAGCTGTCGTCCACCCAGGAGGCAACGAGCCGGCCGACTCGTCCGACGTTGTGGGCGCGCTGCCGCCGTTGCCGAAGACCCGGAGGAGGCACCCGTGAACAGCCCTGCGCTCCAGACTTACCTCGCCGGCGTCGACGCGGCGGCGGCGCCGCTCGTGGTCGCCCTCGACGAGGCGATCCGGAACGCCCACCCGGACTTCGACGTCGCGATCAGCTACAAGATGTTGATGTACGCGCTGCGGGGCGACCGGGGCACCTGGGTCTGTGCGATCGACGCGATCAGGAAGGGCGTCTGCCTCCGCTTCCTCTACGGCGTGCTGCTCGACGACCCTCGCGGCGTCCTGCGCGCCGGCAGCTCGGTCCTCAAGACGTGGGACTTCGACTTCGCCGACGTCGTGGATCCCGCGGCGGTCGGCGCTTATGTGGCGGAGGCCGTGGCGCGGAACGGCGAGTACAAGGCGAACCGACAGGAAGCGCTCGACGCGAGCCGGGCCGCCGCCAGGGCGCGCCGACAGCCGAAGGCGCGGCGCGGGGACGGGCCGGGGGCCGCGCGGGATATCGGCTGAGCCGATCAGATGAGGGAGCCACGAGCGTGGGAACGCGGCGAAAGCCGAGGTTGGCCGCGTTTCGGAGCGTGGACCAGGCGATCCTGATCGGCTCAGGCGATTTCTCTCGCCGCCCGGCTCTCACCGCCCGGCTCCCGCCGAGCCTGCATTCGCCACCGGGTGCCTGGTTGGACGCAGCGGCGGCAACGAAACGCCTGCCCCCGGTGTCGGAGGGAGATTCGACGGCACCGGGGGCAGACTGGGAAGGAGGTGCTCGACCGTATGCTCGGATCAAGCGGCGTTCTTGAGGCCTGCGCCAGTGTGTCGTCTCGAGACCACCGCGTCATTACCTTTCGTAATGAGGCTCGCCCCGGGCCAGCGTCCCCCGGGTGGCGGGGGTTCCTGTCCTCGGGAGCCGTGAGCCCAGGGATCGCTCCGACGGGAATTCCCGGCGCTTGCCGACGCAGTGGGTCCGCGGGGCGGTGCCCGGCGTAACATGCCGAGCACCGGCGCGTCTCATCCCCGGACCGACCGCATGCCCGCGTCGCGCCGCAACCCAGGTCGGTGCCCGGAGCGGATGGGGGCACGCAATGACCGGCTCGACGGACCGCCCGGGAAGCTCCATCGAACGGCGGCGGGGCGCAGCGGCCACCGTCGCGGTCCTCATCGTCAGCGCGGCGTTCGTCGTGGGCGTCGTTGCGACCGGCGGACGAGGTGGCCCGTCGGCGAGTCCCTCCACGGCGCCGGGCGCGACCGGGACCGCCCCCTCCACGGCCCCTGCGGCGAGCCAAGGTCCCACGATCCCACCCGATTCGGCCTGGTCCGCGCTCCAGATCGCCCCGTTCGCCGCCGTCGCGGACCTGCGCGCCGACCGCGCCGATTCCGCCGGGGCCCAGCTCGACACGACCTTCACGCTCACCAGCCGATCGGGCGCCGATCCCCGGACCCTGGCGGCCCGGATCGAGACGGACCCACCGATCGGCGTGGCGGTTGTCGCCGCTGCCGCCAGCGGTTCGGTCGGGCTGCGCCCCACGACCCGTCTCACCGCGGGACGGGTCTACCGGTTCACCCTCCGGGCCGAGGATGGCACGATCGCGGGATCGTGGGCCTTCCAGGCGCGCGCGCCGCTCCACGTGATCTCGGTCCTGCCGGGGGACGCGACGACCCGCGTCCCGGTCAACACCGGGATCGAGGTCACGTTCGACCAGGACGCCGCCGCCGACATGGCGCCGTTCTTCTCGATCTCGCCCACGGTGGGCGGACGGTTCGAGCGGCACGGTCGAACCCAGGTGTTCGTGCCCACCGGCCTGCGGGCCGCGACGCTCTACACCGTCACCATCCGGCACGGCCTGCCCGTGAGCGGGACCGAGCTGACCCTCGAACGGGACGTGACCTTCCGATTCGAGACGGCGGGGCCGGATCGGCCACCGGCCGTCCGGTTCAGGTTCGGCCGCGACGTCCTGGAGGCGAGCCCGGCCGAGGTCCCGATCGTCGCTCTCGTGGTGGAGACACCCGGAGACGTCGCCTCGGTCAAGCCGCCGACGTCGGTGCCGATCCGCGTCTACCGGTTCCCCTCGCTCGCGGCGACGGTGGCGCCGATGCAGCGGTTCCTGTCCGGACCCGGCTGGGCCGACTTCAGCGATCCGAGCATCCCGACGACCGGGTTGCCGCGCGTGATGGCCTTCAGCGCGGCCCTCCGCCCGCTGACCGGCGCCGCCGACCAGATCGTCACGTTCCCGGCCAGGCTGCCCCGCGGCTGGTACCTCGTCGAGGCGGGGACCGACCGGCCCGCCCAGGCAATCCTCCAGGTCACTGACGTCTCGGCCTGGGTGGCTGTCCTGACGGATCGGACGATCGTCTGGGTGAACGACACGACGACTGGCGGGGCGATCCTGGGCGCCGCCGTCTGGGTCGCCGGCGGACGCTCGCTGGGCCGGACCGGCACCGATGGGATGTTGAATGCACCCACGCCTGCCGACCTGGTCCCAGCGCAGAGTGATCCCGCCGCGGCGTACGTGACGCAGCCCGCGCCACCGTCGCCGATCCTGGTCGTCGAGGCCCGGAACGGACATGCCCTCCTCGTCCCGTTCGACGTCGACCAGCAGGGGGGCGCCTACCGGGGCGAGTGGGGGAAGGATCTCCCGACTGTCCGGACGGCGTGGTGGTCGGTCATCGCGACCGACCGCCTGGTTTACCGCCGCGACGACCGGATCGAAGCCTGGGGCTTCCTTCGGGGACGGATCGACGGTCACGTGCCCGCCTCGGTCGCGCTGCGCCTGGTCCTGCCGGCGAACGTCGACCAGCCGGATCCGCCGGCAGTCGTCGTGGCGACTGCCCGACCCGCCTCCAGCGGTGCCTATGCCGCCGAGCTCCCGCTCGCCAGTGTCGCCGTCGGCAGCTACATCCTCCAGGCCGTCGTGGACGGCCGGGTGGCCTCGGCCACGTGGCTCGACGTCGGGATCATCCGCAAGCCCGCCTACCGCCTCAGCATGACCACCAACCGGCACGTCGTCCTCGCGGGCGACCGCGTGACCGCGACCGTGGCCGCCGCATTCTTCGACGGCCAGCCCGTGCCCGGAACCCCGCTGGCGATCCGGGCGGACACCAATCCGGACGCGATCCTCGACACGGTGTCGACTGACGTCAGCGGAAAGGCGACCACCGGCTGGACGGCATCGATTGAGTCGACGGCGGAGGATCCCCAGTCGGTCCTGCTGTCCGCCGTCCCGGCCCGGCCCGAGGAGGGCGAGTCCGGGGCCGATGCGGCCGTGGCGGTCTTCCCGAGCGCGGTCACGCTCACGGCCACGGGCTCGATCACGGTGGGCCGCCTCGTCGTGAAGGGGTCTGATCACGAGGTCGATCTCGCCCGCCTCGAGCGCGAGCTGACGAAGGACCCCCGACCGGACGTCTGGGGTCTCGATCCCAACGGGCGGCCGGTCTTCGGCGCGACGGTGACGGTCGAGATCACCGAGCTCATCCCCGTCCGCCGCCTCGTCGGTTACGACTACAACCCGATCACCAAGCTCGTCGAGCCGCGCTACGAGTACGACACCCAGCGGAAGCCGCTCCGGACGCTGACCCTCACGACGCGCAGCGGCGGGGCGTTCGGGCTGACCCTCACGGTGCCGGCCGCCGACCACGACTACGACGTCGTCCTGCGGACCAAAGACGGGGCTGGCCGGACCGCCCAGCGGACCGTCGTCGCGTCGCGCACCGTCACGGCGGAGCCGGACCGGCTGCCGGTCTTCGAGAACACCGGGGCAGCGGGCGGAAAGGATCTCGTCTACCGGATCGGCCAGCCGATCCGCCTGACGATGACCGACCGTGTCCGGCCGCTCCCGACCGGCCGGGCCGACCGGTATCTCTACATCGTCTCCCAGCAGGGCCTGCGTTCCGCAACCGTGACGACGACCCCGCGCTTCAGCCGCACGTTCGCCGCCGCGGACGCGCCGGGCATCTTCATCATCGGCGTCCATTTCACCGGTCGCACGTATGCGCCCAAAGCCGCCGCCTGGGCCACGTTCGACACCCGGCAGCGGAGCCTCACCGTCGAGCTATCGAGCGACCGGCCGAGTTACCGGCCAGGCGACACAGTCACGGTGACCGTCAAGACGAAGGATGCGAACGGGCGACCCACACCCGCCACCGTGACCCTGCGGGCCGTCGACGAGAAGCTGTTCGCGATGGGCGCGGCGCAGGTCGCCGATCCGCTCGGCGGCCTCTACCAGCGTGTCGAGAGCGGCATCGTCCGGCTCACCGCGACCCACCAGCTGCCGATCGGGGGAACCGAGGGAGAGGGCGGGTCGACGACGGGTGGCGGTGGCGGCGGCGGCACCGAGGCGCGCGACGATTTCCGCGACACGCTCTTGTTCCGGCAGCTGCAGACCGACGCCCACGGAGTGGCCAGCGTCACCTTCCGGCTCTCCGACGACCTCACGGCGTGGCACGTCAGCGCCAGCGCGATGACCGCCTCGTTGGGCGCCGGCGAGGGCCAGCTGATGCTCCCGGTCGGGCAGCCGTTCTTCGTCGACGCGACGATCGCCGACGAGTACCTGGCCTCGGACCGACCGATCATCCGGCTGCGGGCCTACGGCTCGGCGCTCCATGCGGGCGACGCGGTCGCCTTCACCGTGGCTGCGCAGTCCCTTGGCCTTGCCCCGACGCGGGTCGTCGGGACCGCCTTCCGCGACGTCTCGGTCCCGCTGCCGAAGCTCTCCGTCGGCCGCCACGAGATCACGATCGACGCTGGCGCGACGGCCCCGGGCGGCGCGGCCCTGGCCGATCGGCTCGTCAGGACGGTCTCGGTCGTTCGGTCGAGGACGCTGCAGACGCGGACCGCATTCGCGACGGTCACGGCGGACCTCACGGTCCCTGGCGGCCCCGATGTCACCACGTACACGTTCACCGACGCCGGACGCGGCATGCTCGTTGCCCCGCTGGCGGAGCTGGCGACGTCCGGCGGCGTGCGGATCGACCAGGCGGTCACTGCGGCGATCGCGCGCGACCTCCTGATCGCCGACTTCGGGTTCGACCCCGCCCTGCTCCCGCCGGACGCCTTCGATCCAGCGACCTACCGGGCCCAGCAGCAGCAGACCGATGCGGGCGACGTCATCGCGGCCGGCCTGCCGCTCCTCCCATATGGCGGTCCGGATGCCCGGCTCACCGCGCGGGTCGCGCTGGTCGCAGCCGGTCGATTCGACCAAGGGACCCTGCGCGACGCGCTCCTCACCACCCGCGACCTGTCGTCGACGAAGCGGGACCTGCGGATCGCGGTCCTGGCGGGTCTCGCGGCGCTCGCTGAACCCGTTCTCGCGGACCTTCGGAGCGCCGCGACCGCGACGGACCTGAGCGTCGGGGAGCGGATCGACCTCGCGCTCGGGTTCGTGGCCGCCGGCGACGATGCCGCGGCCCTCGCCATCGAGCGCGACCTGCTCCAGACCAGCGGGCAGCAGCTCGGCGCCTGGACGCGGCTGCGGGTCGGCACGACCCTCGACCAGACCGTCGCCGCGACTTCCGGCCTGGCGCTGGTCGCCGCCGGGATCGGTGATCCGATCGCGATCTCGCTCGCCGCCTACGTCGACGCGAACCCGGCCAGCGACGAGCTCCACGTCCTCGACCAGGCCGGCGTGATCCAGCGGCTGCTCGCCCGAACGCCGGCTGCGGCGGCCAGCTTTGCCTGGACCGTCGACGGTCGGCGCAACGTCGTGAACCTCGCGCCCGGCCAGGCCTTCACGGTCGCGCTGACCGCCGCGCAGCGCGCCACGCTCCGCCTCGAGCCGCTCACCGGCCGGGTGGGGATGGCGGCCTCCTGGTCCGAGCCGGTCGACCTCGCCACGCTGACCGCCGATCCCGCCCTGGGCCTCACGCGGACGGTCACCCCCGCCGGGACCATCGGGTCCGACGTGCTGGTCGTCGTGGAGCTGACGCCGACCTTCACCGCCCAGGCCGTCCCGGGCGGCTACGAGGTCGTCGACCTGGTCCCCTCGGGTCTCGCCCCAGTGGCGCGGACCGACGGCTGGGTGGGCGAGGACGGCACGATCGGGCCGTATCGAATCATGGGCCAGGAGGTCGACTTCTCCGTCTCGAGCGACCTGCACGGGATCCCGACGGCGAAGCTGCGCTACCTGGCCAGGATCGTGACGCCGGGCGACTACGCGTGGGAGCCTGCCTCGATCCGGCTGGCCGCCGCGCCGCAGGACGCAGCGTTCACCTCTCCGAGCAGGGTGACGGTCGCCGATCGGTGACCCCGACCGCACCCCCGATCGACGACCCCGTGATCGGATGACACGATCGGAATCGTTGTCGCGGAGCGTGGAAACGCGGCGAATCGCGTGGTTGGCCGCGTTTCCAAGCACGCCACGGCTCCGGATGATCGGCCCAGCCGATAATCCGGAGCCTGCAGCCTCCGTTCCCCGGGCGCGGGGCGGGTAACGGTCGCCGATCGGTGGCCCGCGGCCAGCGCCGCGCCATCCGCCGCCACCGATGGGAGGAGCTGGACAGGCCAGTTCCATTTGCCTGCTCCGCCAGACGGCCATCCGCCTGCTCCGCGTCCACGGATTGCGTGGGCGGACGCCCTCCAGCTCGGCGCGGCCCTCGCGGTCGCCGAGGATCAGCCCGCATCGCTCGAGGTTGTGACACTCGACGATCGTCTCGGGCAGGCCGCAGAACGCGAAGGCTTCAGGGTCGTCAACCCGGACCGGGGCTGACGGACGCCTCGGCGCGCCGACCCCGGGGTCGGATCCGGGTCAGGGGCGCGCGGACAGGGAGCTGAAGAGCGCCTCGACGATCGGGCCGAAGTGGTCGGTCTGCTCCTTGCGGCAGGTGAACGTGAGAAGCGCCGCCCGGCGGTCCGGCATCGGGACGAGCATCTGGCTACCCGCCAGCGCGATGTCGTTCATCGAGAGCTCGAAGGCGCCGATGAACCCACCGATCGTGCCCTCGCCCGCGGGCGTCCAGGCCTGGTACTTGAACGGGGAGGCGAGGCTGTAGTCCTTCGTGAGCTTGGCCGCCTGCGTCACGAGCCACGGCTCGACGTTGGTGGCCGGGGCGTCGGTCCAGGCGATGTTGAGGTTCGGGGTGAAGCCGCCGACGGTGTTCTCAGCGTCGAAGGCGAAGAGCGAGACACCGCTGCCCGACATCGTCCCGGTGACGGCCGTCGCCTGATCCTGCGGGACCTCGGGGTGGGCGGCCCGCCAGGCGGCGAAGGAGGCCTCGTCCGCGATGTCGCGGGCCGTGATCGTGATCCACCCGGCCGGGATCTTCACGAAGAACTCGTCTGAACCGGCCATGTCGACGACCGACACCGCGACGGTCTCGGCCGCCGGGGTCGCCATCGAGGCTTCCGCCGACGGTGTCGGGATCGCGGTGACCATGGGGCTCGCCACCTGGATCGGGGCAGCTGACGTCGTCGGCGCCGTGCTCGCCCCGCCGCTGCAGGCCGTGACCGTCAGCAGCGCGACCGCTGCAAGGGAGATGAGCCGGCGCGTCATGGGATTCGAAACCTCTTGTCAGGCCCGGGCGACCGGTCGTCGCCGGGTGGTGCGCACCACGTGCGGGTGCGTCGGGGAACACTCAGCCTGATCGATCGTTCCACGGAAGCGCGCCGCGCGCGATAGTCAGTTCGGCGTCGGGCCGTCGGCAGAGAGCCTACGTTCGGCGCCGCCGAGCCTGACACCGGGACGTGGCCCGGATGCCGCTCCAGGCTCAGGTCTGGTCGGAACCGTCTGCCCCCGACGCGGCCGGTCCGCCGAAGAGCCCGAGCGCGCGCAGGTCGGCGCGCAGCGCGGCCGGCCCCATGAACCGCAGGGGCAGCATCCCCATCTCGGCGGCGACGGCGGTGTTCGGCTCCACGTCGTCGACGAAGATCGTGGAGCGCGGGTCCAGCTGGAAGCGCTCGAAGAGGATCCGGAAGAGGCGCGAATCCGGCTTAGCGAGGCGTTCCTCCCCGGAGATGACGATCCCGTCGAAGAGACCCAGGAAGGGATACCGCGCCCGCGCAACTGGGAATGTCTCCGCCGACCAGTTGCTGAGCGCGTAGATGGGCATGCCGCGCGCGCGGAGCTCGCCCAGGATGGCCACTGTCCCCTCGATCGGCCCGCCGAGCGTCTCGGGCCAGCGTTCGTGGAACGCGACAATGTGATCCCGCTCCTCGGGGAACTCCCGCAGGAGGGAGGCAATCGCGTCCGCCCACGGGCGGCCGGCGTCCTGTTGCGCGTTCCACTCGGGCGTGCAGACCGTGGCCAGGAATGTCTCCATCGCCGCCTCGTCGCCGGCAAACACCTTCCGATAGAGGTGCCGCGGATCCCAGTCGATCAGCACGCCACCAAGGTCGAAGACGACCGCCGACACGCCGCCCTCCCTGTGCGGCACGGGCAATGGATCCATGGCCCCATTGTCGCGTCTCAGGGCCTGATCCGCGCCGGATCGTCTGGCGGCGGGCGTTGGCCGCGAGCGTTCACGATTTGACATCCATCAAATCGCTGCCGTAGTCTGCCCGCACCATGGACGACGAGCTGCTCACGACCCTCAAGGCTCTCTCCGACGCCTCCCGGCTGCGGATCGTCGGCCTGCTCGCCGCGCGCCCGTACGCCGTCGAGGAGCTGAGCGCCGCGCTCGAGCTCTCTCCCGGGACGGTGGCCCACCACCTCAAGCGCCTCCATGCCGCGGGTCTCGTCGCATCGCGCGCGAACCACCCGTACGTCGAATACTCGCTACGCCTCGAGCGGCTCCACGCGGTTGGCCGCCAGATCGGCGAGCTGGAGCGGACGACGGAGCAGGCCGCGCTCGTCCCCGGCCCCGACGGGCGGCCGCTCCCGGCGTTCGATGCCAGGGTGCTCCGCAGCTTCATCGTGGACGACCGGCTCGTATCCATCCCGGCCCAGGAGAAGAAGAAGCTCGTTGTGCTGCGCTACCTGCTGGAGCGCTGCTTCACCGATGACCGCCCGTACCCGGAGAAGGAGGTCAACCAGCAGCTGGCCGTCTTCCACCCGGACGTGGCCTCGCTCCGGCGCTACCTGGTCGCGTACGGCCTGGTCACCCGCCAGGCGGGCATCTACCGTCGAGCCTGACGACGCCCGTTTCGCCGGCGGCGTGGACCTGCCGGCGGACCCGCGTCCGTCGCGCCCCGCGCTATGCTCGCAGCGATGACCGATCGACCACATGCCCGATGGATGCGCAACGCGGAGGCGGCGCTCCTCCTTGAGAGCTTCTTCATCGCCGCGGTCGTCTCGTTCCTCGCGATCCGTGCCTTCCTTGTCCTCACCGGGTACCCGCAGCTGGGCGCCAGCGGGATCCACATCGCCCACATGCTCTGGGGCGGCCTGCTCATGCTCGCCGCGCTCCTGCTCCTGCTGTCCTACCTCGACCGGTCCGTCCAGCACGTTGCGGCCGTCATCGCCGGACTGGGCTTCGGCACGTTCGTCGACGAGATCGGGAAATTCGTGACGGCCGACAACGACTACTTCTTCCGGCCCGCGGTGGCCATGATCTACGTCCTGTTCGTGGCCACGTTCCTGGCGGCCCGGACGCTGATCGGCCACTACCTGTTGCGTCCGAACGAGGCGCTGGCGAACGCGCTCGACCGGCTGGCAGGAACGCTCGACCGGCCGATCGAGCCCGACGATCGGGCGCGGATCCAGCGGCTCCTCCGCCAGGCTGACCCGGACTCCGAGCTGGCCCGGCTCGTGGAGCGGTACGTAGCCGGGCTGCCCGAGATCCCCGACACTGAGTCACCGATCGAGAGGATCCGCCGTCGACTTGGCGACGCATATGTGGCGGTCATGGCGAACCCGTGGTCCGAACGTGCGCTCGTCGTCGGCGTGATCGTGTATGCGGCCTTCGCAGTCCTCGGCGTGCTCCTGGTCACGACGTCGGTGCCCGCGCCCGGCGCCCCGGAGACCTCCGCGGCGGCGACGGTCGCCCAGGTGGTCTCCACCCTCGCCGGCGCCATCCTCGTCGCGCGGGGCATCCTGAGCCTGCACGGCTCTCGCGCGGATGCCTACCGGTGGTTCATGCGCGGGCTGCTGGTGTGGATCCTCATCACCCAGGTGTTCGTCTTCTATAGCTCGCAGCTAGCCGGCCTGGGCGGGCTAAGCGTCGACCTCGTGGCCTAT